>JACZCZ010099201.1_pt1 | contig 21088 bp, 16 predicted proteins | sample 8641811 | NCBI WGS metagenome assembly JACZCZ01 (sample SAMN15324610, study PRJNA640507) | soil metagenome | isolation source: intercropping peanut in the first line | place: China: Luxin town, Laibin City, Guangxi Province | collected 2019-07-25 | depth 10cm m | reverse complement strand
GCGCGTGCACGAGCGCGCCGACGCACATCGCACACGGCTCCAAGGTTACGTACAGCACGCAGCCCGGTAAGCGGTAGTTGCCGGGCGCGCGTCCCGCGGCGCGCAGAGCGAGTATCTCGGCGTGCGCCGTCGGATCGTGCCGCGCAATCGGCGAATTCGCGGCGCGCGCGAGCACGGCGCCGGTTGCGTCCGCGATGACGGCGCCGACGGGGACTTCGCCCGACCGCTCTGCCGCGCGCGCGCAGTCCAATGCCTGGCGCATCGACGCGACGTCGCGCTCCGCGAGGACGGTTGGTGACGAATCGACGACGGGCAGCCCTCCTCTCGGTAGTCGCACGCCCCCGCCGTAGCTCGCGACACGGGGCGCAACATGATGACGCAGCGCGCCGGCTTCCTCCAAGCCGCCACCGCCGCACGTGCGTGCCGTTATGCTGGCGCTGGCACGAGTGTTGCTCGAGCACACGATATGAACGGCAGCTCACACGTTGCGGAACAGGGCTGGGTGGACGACGTCCTCCATTTCTGGTTCGCGGAGCTACGGCCCGAGCAATGGTTTCGCGCCGACGCGGCGGTCGACCACACGGTCACACGCCGGTTCTCAAAGTTGCATGAATCCCTGGCAGCCGAGCCCGCCGCGAGCGCGCGGACGCCGCGAGAGTCGCTCGCTCGCGTCATCGTCTTGGATCAATTCCCGCGCAACATTTTCTGGCGCTCGCCGGCCGCCTTCGCCACGGATGCGCTCGCGCTACGAACGGCGCAAGCGGCGATCGACGCCGGCCTCGACCGCGACCTCTCACCCGTCGAACGGCAATTTCTCTACATGCCGTTTCAGCATAGCGAGGACCGCGCCGTGCAACGACGCTCGCTGGAGCTGTTTGCAGCGCTCCACTTACGCGAGGCCCTCGACTTCGCCCGGGAGCACCGCGACATCGTCGAGCAATTCGGCCGGTTTCCGCATCGCAACGCCGTCCTGGGACGGCGCTCCACGCCCGAAGAGCTCGAGTACCTAAAAACGCCGCCGCGGTTCGCCTGACCGCGGCCTACATGCGATCGCCGGCCTGCACGTGCCAGGGCGTCGCAAGCCACGGCAGCGAGCGGCCCCGTGGCAACGCGATGATTAGAATCGCGCCGGCGACTCTGCGAATGCCACACCGGACAGCGTGCTCGGCCACTGCACGATCCGTCGTGAAGGAGAAGAAGCGGCACCCGCGTGCGTGTGCGTGCGCGGCCATGGTAACGAACGCTGCCGCGGTGTCCTGCGGCGGCGTCTCGAGGAGCTGCAACCGGTCGGTGCCATCGACGTGCTCCAGCAGAGCCATCCCGGCCGCCGTTTCCAGCTTCGTCGTGCCGTGCGGGCGGTCGACGAACTGTGCCCGCCAATCGTCCGGCTCGTCGTAATGAAAGACCATCGGCGCACCGCTCGCGGGCTCCGCCTCGGCTTGGACGGGCACGCCGGGCGACGGTCGAAAGGGGTCACCGGGCGCCAACGACAAATAGTGCGTCGGAACCTCGAGGACGCCGAAACGCCGCATGCCGAGAGCACTCGGCTTCCCGACGACCGCGAAGCTCACGAGCGCCGAGTAACCGCGTTCGGTGCCGATCTCGATGGCAGCCTCGATCAACCGCGTGTAGCAGCCGCGGCCTCGATGGCTCGGAAGTGTCCACGCCGCGGATAGCAGACCGATCTCGTGGATGCGGCCGCAAGGAGTGCGCAAGCGCCGATAGTTCACGCCGAGCCCACCGACGACGGCGCCGCCGTCGTGCGCCGACAATGCATCCGGCGGTCGCGCGCGAAACGGCCGCCGCAGATACCAACGGTAGCTCGTATCCGTCCAAGCTCCGGGGAAACACGTCGACAACCCTTGCAGGTACTCCTCGTCGATTCCGGCCGCGTTGCGCTCGATCGCGATCATCGTTCGGCAGCGGCCGCCAACCCCGGCGCCATGGCGTTCGGTACACGTACGACGACCGACACGTCGCGCAACTCGTCCGCGAAATTCATGATGTGCTCGCGCGAGCTTCTGTTGATCGCGAGCCCCCGCGGCAAGATCACGACGCCGCTTGGCGTCTTCAGATCTTCGCCGAGCACCATGCCGTCGCCGAGCTCGCCGATCTTGACGGCGACCGTCCGTAGCTCGCCCGGACCGCTCTTCAAGCGGAGCAACGCAGCGAGAGCTTGCTCACCGTAAGTCTCGGGTCTCGCTTGCAGCGTCTGCAGCACGGCGTCCTTGTCGTGGCCCTGCGCCTCGAGCGTGTCGATATCGATCGCAGCCAACAGCAGCCCGGCCTCGACGTTTCGCGAACCCACCTTGTCGCTCGCGCCGGCCGTGTGGAACTTCAGCGTGTCCAAGAGCTCCGTGACGGGCTCGAGGCGCGGGATATTGCTCAAGATCTTGTTCGTCGCATCCATGTTGGCGATGAGCTTGTTGCGCTCGACGTCCTCGATCTCTTCGCCGTCGTAGAGCTTGCGAACCGTCTCGTCGGCCAACGACACGCTACCGAGCTGCGACAACAGGGCAGCGAACTCGACGCGCCACGGCTGGTCGACCCCGACCTCTTGCGCCAGCTTGCGAGCGGTGTCCCTGATCCGCATTGCCCTTCCCAGCGCCATCGGGTTGTTCAACGCGAGGATCTCCATCATGGCTTTCACGCTGCCGACGAGTGTCTTGTGCAACAGGACGCGCTCCGCCGTGATGAGGCGGTGCTGCTCGACACCTGCGCTCAAGGTCGCCAGCAAGTGCTCCGGCGCGCACGGCTTCGTGAGAAACCGAAAGATCTGCCCTTCGTTGACGGCCCGCATCGCGGACTCGATGTCGGAATAGCCTGTCAGCAACATGCGCACCGCCGTGGGCGCGACGTTCTTCACCTCGGCTAGAAACGTCGCGCCGTCCATCTCCGGCATCCGCATGTCCGACAACACGACTGCGACATCCGGCTCCTGGCGTAACGCCTCGAGTGCCGCAGGGCCGGATAACGCCGTGCGCACGATGAAGTGCTTACGGAGGTTGAGCTGCAAGCTTTCGACGACGTTTTGCTCGTCGTCGACGCACAGCACGGTCGGTTTCATAGCCTTCATACGCTCTCCCTGGAGTCTTCCTGATTGCCGATCGGTAGCGTGATCGTGAATGTGGAGCCTTGGCCCACGACGCTGTGGACGGCGATCTGCCCGCCGTGCTTCTCGACGATCGTCGTGCGTACCAGTGCAAGCCCCTGCCCCGTCCCTTTCCCGACCTCCTTGGTCGTGAAAAACGGGTCGAAGATTCTCTCGATGACGGAGTCCGGCATTCCGCAACCGTTATCCGTTACCTCGATGCAAATGCGGTCGGGCTCCGCTCGAGTGGCGATCTCGATGAGGCCTGCGCGACGATCGACCTTCTGCGCCGATTCGATGGCGTGCGCTGCATTGACGATCAAGTTGATGAAAACCTGGCACAGCTCGTTCTTGTAGGTGAGCGCGTTCGGCACGCTGCCGAGCTCGAGCTTCACGGAAGCGATGGTCTTATGTGCGTTGCGGGTGACCGTAACCGCCGTGTTGATGACGGCATTGACGTCGGTGCTGGCCTTCGCGCCCTCGCCCGGGTGCGCCAGCTCTTTCATTGCAGCGACGATGCGGTTGATCGTCTTGATACCGTCGTCGGTGCGCGTCAGCGCGCTCGGCATCGACGCCAATATCTGATCGACTTCGGCTTCGACTTCGAGCTCACGCAGGTCACTGGCGAGCTCATCTGCACTCTTGCCGGCGACGCTCGCCAGCACGCGTCGCTGGCTTTCGAGCATGCTGTGCAAGGACTCGAACGACTCCCGGAGGAAGAACACGTTGTCGCCGATGTACTGCATCGGCGTGTTGATCTCGTGCGCCACCCCTGCCGCCAGGCGACCGACCGACTCGAGCTTCTGCGACAAACGCAGGTTCGCTTCCAGCCGGCGTTGGTTGATCTCGGCCTGGCGCAGATCGGTGATGTCGGTGAACGTGCCTTGGATGTAGTCGATGTCGCCGGTCGGCAGCGCGCGCACCACGCGCGACGTGAACAACGCGCTGCGCAGCTCGCCGTCCAGGCGCCGCAACTTCATCTCGCCGCTGTGAATGGTCTCCGCGGAGGCGCTCCAGTCTGCTATGAGCCGCTCGCGCGTGCCGCGCTCGGCATGGAACTCGCCGAAGTTGAGCGTTCTGACCTGCTCCTCCGACTCGGCTCCGAGCAGCGCGAGCATGGCGGGGTTGGCCGCAAGGATGGCGCCGGACTGAGTCGTGAGCACGACCGGCGCCGGCACGGTCGAAAAAAGGTTCTTGTACAGCCTTTTCGAGCGCCGTAGCGCCGTCGTGCGCTCGTGCATGATCTCGCGCTGCCGCCGCAGCAAGCGCCGCCACTTCGTACTGGCGCGCCGAACGGCCGCCACTTCGCCCGCCGCACCGATGACGGCGAACGAGCATAGCGTCACGCAAAGCACCACCATGCTCGTTCCGATCATCCAACCGAGCTGCTGCGCGTAGGAGTCGGCCGCGTGATGGGCAACGAGCTGGAGTGCGAGCCATGCGACGCCGCCGCCCGCTAAAGCAATCGGGGCCATGAGCCGCCGCAGGGCGACGTCCAACGCCGGGAGCTGCTCCGCGATCAACTGCCGCAGCCCGACGGCGCCGAGCGCGCTGCACGCGAGCGGATGAAGCGCCCAGGGCGCGGTGCCGGCCTCGGCGCCAACGAAACCGCCCGCCGCGAGCGCGGCAATGCTCGCCGCTACTGCGAGTAAGAACAGCGTCGCGCTCACGAAATAGCCGACCGGCGTCTTCGACCACAGGGCCTCGCTCAGCACGGCAAAAGCCAAACAGGCCACGCCGATGCTCAGCACCTCTTCCGCCGTCATCCCGGGCTCTAGGCCGAGTCGGACGACCGCCGCGAGCACCGCTGCGGTCGACCAAGCCGCACCGGCGGCGACGCATACGGCGGACGCGACGCGGTAGTGCATCGCGCGCACGAACATGCCGCCCGCCGTCAGCAACAGTGCGCCGGTGAGCGGCTCGCCAAGCAACGACTGACCGTGGACGAGTAGCAAAGAAGATTCTTGCTCCGTATCGCCGGCCGCGAAGCCCAGCGCGAGCGCGGCCGCCGCGAGGATCAGTGCTTCGACCTTGCGCGCAACGCTCCTGATCATGACGCCGCCAGGGCAACGCCCGCTTTACGCGCGTCGCGGATCAGCGGCTCGACCTCGGCCGCGGGCAGCGGGCGGGAGAAATGAAATCCCTGCCAATAGTTACAGTTCATCATCGCGATGAGATCGAGCTGCTCTTGCGTCTCGACGCCCTCTGCGACGCACTCCATGCCGAGGTAGTGCACGAGCCCGACGATCGACTTGACGATGCCGAAATCACGGGCCTGCGTCGTCATCTTGTGGATGAAAGATCTGTCGATCTTGACCGCGTGGAACGGCAAATCGCGCAGATAGCTCAGCGACGAGTACCCCGTGCCGAAATCGTCGAGCAAGACGCGTACGCCGCGCTCGTTGAGCTCCGCGATCAAGCGCGCCGCGATCCTGAAGTCGCGAACGACAGCGGTCTCGGTAACTTCGATGCGCAGGTACTGCGGCGGCAATTGCACTGCGTCGAGAAGCTCGAAGAGCCGCCTACACATTTCGCGGTTCAGGTCTCGTGGAGTCAGGTTGACGGTTACGTACAACGGCTCTTGGCGTACTTGGGCGAACTGCCGCGCGTGCGCGATGCCTTGGTGGAGCACCCAATCACTGATGCGCGCCATCTGCCCCATGCTTTCGGCGAGCGGAATGAACCGGTCCGGACCGACCCACGATTCCGTCGGATGCTGCCATCGAAGCAGCGACTCGAACCCCACGATATGCCCGTCGCTCACGCTAACGATCGGCTGGAAGAACAACCGCAGCTCGTTCGAGTCGAGCGCCGAGCGGAGGTCCGCCTCGAGCTGCAGTAGACCGATGCGCGCCTCTTTGGCCTCCGGCCGGAACGCGGCGGAACGTTGCCCTTCGGTGACCGCGATGTTGGCGGCGAGCGCCGCCTGCGACAGCATCTCTGGGCCGTGGCTGTAGCCGTCCCTGCTGGCCGTCGTGCCCGCTACCGCCGGCACATAAAGGGCACGGCGCCCGGCCATGAATCTCGTTTCGAGACTATCGAGCAACCGTTCCGTCATCGCTCTTTCGTCGTCGACGTCGGCCAGCGCAAAACACAGCGCCAACTCGCACTCGCCGATGCGCGCGAGGAACGCACCGGAGCCGCCCGTCCGTTGCAGCCGCTCGGCAGCCTCTCGCATGACCTCTTCGGCGAACGTCGCGCCCATCGAGCGCCCTACCTCCCCGAGCTTGTGCAGCAAGACTGCGGCGACCAAGACTCCGCCGTCGGCCGTGGTCCGCGTCTTCGCCAGGCGCGCCTGCAAATGCTCGATGAAGCTCGCGCGGTTCGGCAGTCCCGTGTACAGATCCACCGTCAGCGAGGTAACGAGCTGGCTCTCGATCTGCGAGCGGCTGCGCAGCAACTGCGACAGCTCCACGTCCTTGTTCGCGAGGTCTTCGTTCAAACGGTCGATCTGCTCGCGCAGAACGGACGGTTTCTTGGCGAGCGCCCATACGCCGAGGCCGCTACCCGCAGCGAGCACGACGATGAGCAGCGTCGACTGCCAATCCACGGCGCCGTTGCGCCACGACCCGCGCGCCGCAGCACGTAATTCCCACTTCTCGCCCCCGAGGTGCACGGTGGTCGATACCGGCTCTTGCAACGCGATCGGCGTCGTCCAGAACACGGGCGCACCCGATGCGCCGAACAAAGCGACATCCGCTCCCATCTTCGTGACTTCGGCAACGCTCGCAGTGGAAATCAAATCGCTGACCGCGAGCTCGGCGCCGAGCCACTCGGCGCCGGCCTCGCTGTCCGCAATGCGGTGCTTGACCAACACGACGTCGATGCCGTCGTTGGTCGTGACGACGCGCAGCGCTGCGGCATCACCGACGAACGCCGCAATCTCGCTGTCCGGAACGTTGAATCTCGTCGCCGAGAGCGCCTCGACGGCACGCCCATTCGACCACCAGGCCGACGTCAGCTCCGCGGCGCGGCCTTCGAGCGCCGCACGGTAGCGCGGCGGATCCTCCGCGAGCTCGGCCACGGCGGCGCGGAGCTCCGCGATCCTGTCCGCAACGTCGACAGCCACGGCTTCGAGCTCGCGCTTCACTCCTTCTCGCGCGTCGACCTGTCGCAGGGCAGATTGCGCTCGCAATGCGGCGAGCCCGAGGGTCAGCACCAACGCGGCGACGCCGGCACCCTTCAGCGCTTTACCGATGTCTGCTTGCAGTGGCGTCCGCATCGCCGTCACTCGCGTGGGCTCATCGGTGAGCGTACGAAGAACGCCAAACCGCTGCGCCGGACGCCCGCGATGTCGCCGAGCTCGCCCGCAATCGTCAGCTCGCGGCGACGCAACGGGAACGACAGACCGAAAAAGGCCTGCCGCAACCGCGTCGTGTCGAGCTCCAGCGGCGACTCGCCGAACGACAGGCGATTGTTGGTGCTCGAAGCCGCTAACCCGGCCATGTACGACCGTTTTCCGGCGCGGAAATCGAACCGTACCAAATGACTGCGCTCGTCGAGCGTGCCCGCCACGGAGCTCGACGTTTGCACTCGTAGCCCGAGCCCGCCGGGCCGCACCGTCTCCCCGCCCAGCGTTATGAGATTCCCGGTGGTCGGCTCTACGTCGACGTACAGGCTCTGACCGAACAGCTTCCAGCGCCCCGGCAGCGGAACGGAAAGACCCATGCCTACCTTCAGGAACGTGAAGCGCTCGCCGCTAGTCGAGCCGGGCCCGATGTCGATGCTGCCGTTGGCAGCGACGCGTTCGGAGCGATTTTGGGCCGCAGCGGCGCGAAAGACGGTCCACTGGCTCGGCCCGATATTCGACACCTCGGCACCACTCGACACGATGCGCGACTCGCTGACACGCACCCAATCGGCAGCGATCGAGTTGCCGTCGGCGCTCGGCATCCGCTGTAAGCGCAGCCCCGTAATGAGCACTTCCGTGTTGGCCGGCTGGGCGCCGCAAAGCGCAGTCAGGCAACAGCCGAGCACCAAGCTCGCGATTCGGGGCGCGAGCAACGTCATCGGTCGTCCTCGCGGATGAGCTCGATCGACGTCAATGCACCGTCGGCATGCGCTCCCTGCAGGACGATGCGCGCAACGCAGCGCAGGCCGTCATGGACAAAGCGCACCTGCCCCGCCGTGCTCGGCGCGATGTCCCACCAATGAGCCGGCAGACCGTGCATCCCGTCGAGCGCCTCGACGGCCAGAGCTCCGAGCGCGGCGCCAGCGAAACGCTGCCGGAAGGCGTCGCTGGCAAACGCAACCGTCTTGTCGGGGCCGAGTACCGCGATCGCGAAGCCGAGCGCCTCGAGCCCTGTCGCGGCCATATCCGCGGCACTCGTTCGACGAATACGCACGCGACGCAGCGATTCGCCATCGAGCGCCACGTGCTCCACGGCGAGATCCAGCAACCATTTCTGGTCGCTCGGCCGGCACGCCTGCAACGCGAGTGTCCCGCCTTGCTCCGCCGCGAGCAGCCGCGCGAGCAGCTCGGGGTACACCGGACGCAGCAACTCGATCAGTCCGCCGCTGCCGAGCGCACCACCAAGGGCATCGCGGAACGCTCGATTCGCTGAGTGCAAGCGTCCGTCGCAGTTGACGACAACCTGCATCTCCTGCGAGTCGTCGAGCAGTTTCGACGCGAGCGAGGCGCTTTCACGATGAGCGCGATCCTTGCTGCGCAGCGTGCGCGCTTGCCGGTGGATGACGCCTGCGGCGGTAGTGCCGATGCCCGCTACGGCCAAAATCGCGACGGCGAACACCGCCAACGTAGCGAGCTGCTCGCGCCCCGCCGCCGACGACACGAAACGCAACTCCTCGAATTCGCTGCGCGTGAAGCGCGGCAACAGTGTCGATAGGAACTCGAACTGCTCGAGCTGCCAGCGAAGCTCCGAGCTCGCCAAGGCGGCGGCGACGGTAGCGGCCACGACTGTCGTCGCCGCAACGCCTAGTACAGTCCAGCGGCCGCACTCGAGCGCAGCGGCATACGTCGGCACAGCGAACAAAACCAAGAAGCCGGTAACGTCGAACGTGCCGAGCAGGTACCACGCCGCGGTGAGAACAGCCACACCGAGGAAGTGCGGGGCGGCAGCGAACGCACTGCGCCTCGCCAAGTCGAGCTGCATCAAGGCCAAGGCGAACGCGCCGCCCGTCAGTAGCGCGCGCAGTGCCGGCCGCACGTCCATGTCGATTACCCCGAGGTACCACGGAGCAAGCGTGGCCACCAGCGCCGCACCGAGCAGCACCGCCCAGTAGTTCCACTGGACGGGCGCCGCGGACACACGACTCGGCTGTGCGCTCATTCGACACCGCGCAGCACGTACTCGGCGACGACGGGCTCGTCGTAGCCGTTGTTCTCGAGCACGTTGTTGGTCATGAGCGGCGATGCGGCTCGATACGAGTCCGCCATGACGAGATTGAAGAGTCGAATGCCAGCGCCGCGATTCTGCAGCGCGCGGTTGTCCGCGATCAGCGGAGAGTCGCCGACGATTACGAGCCCGTCGGCGCGTTGCGCCACGACCAAGTTGTTGCGCAACTCCACCGATGCCGTGCCGCCGTTCATCACGGTCACGATGCCGTAGCCGTTGCGGAACACGCGGTTGTCGGTGAGATTCACGGCAGACGCCGACTGGACAAGGACGCCCAGCGCATCGACCTCGTGCAGGTCGTTACCTTGCACGAGCCCCGTGCGCGCGCCCACCGACCGTATTGCGGCGCCGCCGCCGCTCCAGACGCGATTACCCGTGATTTCGACGGCGCCCCCGAGAGTAAGGATGCCGTCGCCGCGAAAACCCGTGATTTCGTTCTCGCGCAGCCTCGCTTGGAGGTTTCCGAGCACCAAGCCGAACCGGCCTCCTTCGATGCGATTGCCCGTCGCTTGAATGGCGCCTTCACCGAGCGGTTCGTCCGTTGCGCCGATGGCCCAGATCGCCGCCTCGCCGTGATTGCGGAACAGCGACGCCGCGACGAGGGTCGTGCCCGAGCCCAGAGCTTCGACGCCGATGCGGTTGCCGTCGAACGTCGAATCGGCGATTTCGAGCTCGAAGCCTCCGGCGGCACGCACACCGACGTCGGAATCGGTAATCGTGACGCGACGCAGAGTGACGCGTTCGGCGCTTGCGGCGTGCACGGCCGGGGCGGCTGACGCGCCGCGAATCGTCACGTCCTCGAGCTCGAATTTGCCGGCGCGGACGTCGAACACCGGCGTCGTCAGGGACGCCGCAGCGACGACCGTATGGGGCTCGCCATCGGAGCGGACTCGGATGATGCTGTCCGATACGAGCGGCGGCAGCGGCGTGCGCACCGTCATTTCCTTTACCGCAAGCACGATGACGGCGGGCGATTCCGAGCGGATCGCGTTGAATAGGGCTTCACGCAAGCTGCCGGGGCCGTTATCAGCCGCGCTCGACACCACGAGCTCCGTGGCCGGCGACAGCGTCAACCGTTGATAGCGATGCTCATCGAGCCATGGATACAGCCACAGCGCCACGACCAGCCCCGCGAGGACCGCGAGCACCTGAAGCCTGACGCGCTCCGTTCGCATCGAGCGTCACCCCCCGCGCTGCGCGACGATCACCTTGTGCCAGCAAACGTCGGGCGACAGACGACCGACGACGAGATCGAGCGGCAACAGCAACGGCGCCGCAAGAGAGACGACGGCTCTTCCCAAGCGCGTCGGGAGAGCGCGCAGCGCCGCCAGCGAGAGCGTCCGCTGCAGCTGCGCGTCCACACCACGCAGCTTCGCAATGACGAAGCCTTCCTCCGCCAACGCGGTGCGGTACGTCGCGAGCGACCGGGCGCGAAAGATCGTAGAGTCGCACGCATTCGTGAGCGACGTCGGCGCCACTTCCAACAGCACGAGCTGGCCCGCAGGTTTCAAGTGGCTTGCGAGATTGCGGATGGCCGCCCGAAACTCGCCATCGTCCATCAGATGCTGAAGCACGGTAACCGCGAGGACGACATCGAACCTGCGTTCGACGTGGAACGCCGCGGCGCCGCCGACGGCGAACTCGCACTCCACGCCGGCCCGCCGGGAATTCCGGCGCGCCAACGAGATCATCGTCGGGCTTACGTCGACGCCGAGGACGCGGTTGCCGCGCTTCGCGATCTCGATGCTCCATCGGCCGATACCGCAACCGACGTCGAGCACGTCGAGCCCGCGCCACGACTCGAGCGACCCCGACAGCGCAATCCGTTGGCAAACGTGAATGGCTGCGTTGTATAGGCGCGGCATGCCGTATGAGCACACGGCCGGTAACCCGCCGTGGACGTCGCCGTACCGCACCGCTCGCTGTTCCCAGTACGCGTCGAGCTCGGCGTTCATGGTCTCGCTCCGCTGCCGGCCGGCGCGCCGGGAAGGGCGTCGCGCTCGCCACCGATGGTCTGCTGATAGTGGTCACGATAAAGCCGCCGGCCGATGAGGCGATAGCTGATCCAATTTGCGTAACCGACGGCCATCGGAGCTGCCTGCGCAGCCGCGTAGAACGGATAGAAAAGGATCGCCGTCAACGCCGTGGAAAATCGCACCGGCGGCCGCGCGAATAGATAAAAGAACGCGCAGAGGAGCGTGTAGGTCGTATAGGTGGCCGAAAAGTAGCGCGGGTCCGTGAGCGCGTTGTCCGGAATGAGGGCAAAGCCGAACAGGGTATCCAGTGCATTGGCGAGCCCCGCAGCGAACAACAGCGCGCCGGCGAGCTTGACCGGGAACAGCAGCACCGACAGAAGCGCGAGGTACACGATGAAGTTGTAGAAGGTCCAGGGGCCGAAGCGCGCGATGCGAACGAACGAGCGCCAGCGCTCCGTCAACACGCGCGCCAAGCCGAACGACCAGCCGACGCGCTGAGAAAACAACCCTGGCACGGTGCGCTTGCCTTCCGTCAGGAGCACGAGCTCCGGGTCGTAGAGAATGTGCTCGCCTTCCTCGAGGATCAGCAGCGTGTTCTCGAGGTCCTCGGCATACACCGACAGCGAATGCTGCGCGAGCGCCCGCTCCAGAACGTCGCGCCGATACATGGACGCGCCACACGTAATGCAGTGCGGGCTCAAGCTCTTGCGGCCGAGCAAGAACGCGAGCTCGCATTCCAGCAACTGCAACGAGCTGAGCCCGTTACGCGCCTCGCGAATGCGTACACGCGGGCAACATGCGGCCGCGCCGCTGTCTTGAAACTTGCGTACTGCTTGCTCTAGGTCCACGGCTCCGAACTTGCCCTCGGCCACGAGCTCGCAGTCCGGGTCGAGGATCAGCACGGTGCGAATTTCCTGAGGCAAGCGCTCGAGCAGCGCCTTGATCGCGCCCGGCTTCTTGCGATTAGTACGCGCCGATAGGCAACGCCAGCCCAAGAACTCGAGATAGTCCGCGGTGTCGTCATCGGAGCCGTCGTCGACGATCCAGACGTTCGTCTTGTACGGCTCGAGGGGCGCGAGCACGCGCGCCGCCTTGCGCTTTAGGTTATAGACCGAGAGAACCACCGCGAATGGCTGCGTGTTGTTACCCGCGAAGGCGGGCACCGGCCCCGAGGGCGGTGTCGCGCGCGCGATTCCTACCGAGCCCATCCAGTAACGCGCCGCGATGTCGAGCAGCTCCAGCGTGATTAGCGACGTCGCGACGAGGTACAGCACGATGTTCAGCTCACGTGTGTTCTGCAGCAGCGGCAGTGCGAAGCCGATACACGCGAGCGCCACGCCTGCAGCAAGAATGCGGTGGTCGTGCTTCGGCACACTCATGCGGCGGGTGCCATCGAGCTGGTCCCGACACGCTGCGCTTTCATGCGCTGGGCTCGCTCCGCAAACTCGTGCATGCGTCGCACCACGGGCGCCGCTTCCGGCATGTCGTGGCCGGCTCTGCGCAGGACGGGAATCGCGCACGCTATCCACTGCAGCGACCGTACGCGCGACGGGATGTGTGAAAACGATCCCGCAAGCGCCGCGAGCGACCGCTCGTACGTCGCGACGATATCCTCGAGGGCACCTCGCGTTTCGCCGTCGATGGGCATGATGTGCTGAGGCTGCTCCCACGAGATGTCCGTGCCGGCGATTTCCTGCCGCACCGACGTGATGAACGGAGCGAGCTCCGGGTCGGTCGACATCTTCGACCCCGTGAACGGCACGACGTACGGGTACATGCCGATCTCGCACCCGCGCAGCAACCAGCGATACGCCTGCCGAATCGTCTCGGCCACGTCGCCGAGCTTCGCACGCGGCGAGCAGAGGATCAGATCGAGGAACGGCGTCAGCCCCTGATCGACGGCCGACGACAATGCCGCATCGATGTGCCGATAGATCTGACTCTTGTTGAATTCGCCGAGCACCGCACGCGAGAAGCTTTCGACGCCGAAGCCGAGCACGCGAAAACCTGCGCGGCGCATCGCCGCCAGGCGTTCAGGGGTCATGGCGTCGATACGATTAGTGCTGATGAACTCGAGCGACGCCGGCAGACGCCCCGCGCGCTTCGCTTCGACGATGGCGTCGCACAGCGGCAGAATCCGCTTGTCGGACGTGAACACGAAGATGTCGTCCTGAAAAATGATCGTGCGTGCATTTGGTTGCGCCGCGATCACCTTGCCGATCATTTCCATGCAGTCATCGGCCGTGAGGCGCGCGATGCTCGCGATGCTGCCTTGCGCCGCGTGCAGAAAATTCGTCGATGAGCAGAACGAGCACGCCATCGGGCAGTAGTTCAGCGTGATCAGTCGAACGGAGCGAATCTCCGCTAGGCGCGCCTCTCGCTCCGCCTTGTGCGGCAAGCTGTCGACGCGATACGCGTGCTCGAGCCGCTGCCAATAGCGCTCGTACGGCATGTCGGCATAGGGCGTAAGAGCTATCGAGTTGCGCAAACCCGCGTAATCGAGCGCGCGGCCGTCGAAGCGCTGCACTCCTCCCGACTCGAGCGGGACCGCCGTACCGGCAACGCCCGCCAGCGATGCCCCGTCCGCCATGCGCCGTGCGATCTCTTGCATCGGCAACTCTCCTTCGCCGAGCACGACGAGATCGAGCGGAGCGAGGCGGAACAGCAGCGCTGGATCGAACGTCGCTTCCATGCCCCCGGCGATTAGCAACGCATTCGGCACACAGCGCTTCGTGAGATGCGCGAGCGCCAAGTCGTAGCGCAGCGTCATACCCGTCGTCGAAATCCCGACGATGTCCCAACTGCCGCTCGCCAACGTTCTCTCGAGAGCCGCCTCGGGCTGCTCGTTCAAGCAATTCGGATCGAAAACTTCGGCGGTGTGGCCGAGTGAACGCAGGAAGCCGGCGAGGCGCCAAACACCGAGCGGCGGCGCGAGAAATGTATATTCGCCGCAATGCGGGTCGTACGGTCCTATGAGCAGAACTCGCACAGAGCGGCCCAGCGCCGCGCCCATTTTCCAAATAGGTCGGGTAAGCATTTGGCAATCTTCCGTGTTTGGAAGATAGGCGTGCAGCGCGCTGCCGAACTCAGAGATGCATCACATAAACGTTTGTTCTGGATAGCAACAATCCGCTGTACTTAGCAGCTCAAAGCAAATGCAACGTAACGCCTGGTTGCCGAAAGGCGCCGTCGGTGCCGTCTGCTTCAGTATCGACGACGTTCATCCCGCCGCTCCCTCAGCGGAAAATCCATCGGGCGCCCACGACGGCGCCCTCGATCGTTTGCGTGCGCTGCTCGCCCGCCATCCGCGTCTCGAGACGACGCTGTTTGTGACGCCGGATTGGCGGCCGGCGCGCCTCGTCGCGCATAGGCTCGGCGCGCGAATCCCTTTTTTGTCGGAACGCGTCTACCACATCGATCTGCACCCGCGGGGATTGTTGCGCCTCGACCGGCACGTCGAGTTCGTCGCGCAACTGCGGAGCCTGCAACGCACCGAGCTCGCGCCGCACGGGTTGCATCACGTGCATCGCGGACCACTGCTAGCGGTCGAGTTCCAAGAGCAGTCCTATGGCGACTGCAGGCGCGCGGTGCGTCGTGCTTTGGAAATCTTCGCTTCCGCCGGCATCGCTGCGGCCAATGGTTTTTGCCCGCCGGGCTGGAGCTTGCCGCCGCCGCTGCTGGCGGTACTCGAGGATCTCGACTTCGCCTTCGTGACGGCGGCGCGCGACGTCCGCACCCCGATCCACGCTGCTGCGACGAACAACATGAGCGGGCTCGCCGGCGTATCGATCGTTCGGCCGGAGACCGTTGGCCGCGGCCGGCTCGTACACATCCCCGTCAACTTCCAGGCGACTTCGCCGCGCGAACGCGCGTACGAGCTCATCGACTGTGGCGGCCTCGTGTCGATCAAGGCGCACGCCTTCAAGCACGAAGGAGGCCACACGATGCTCGACGGCTTGGACGAGCAGTACTGCAGCTATCTAGACGAGCTGTTTTTCGATCTGGAGCAGCGCTACGGCGATGCGTTGTGGTGGACGAGCATGAGCGAAATTGCGTCCGCCCACACTGCGGCTCACGCGATGCACGCGGCAATTCAATAGGGAGAAAACCATGTCGCAAGAACGGCCGAAGATCCTGTTCGTCGATGATGAGCCCGCGGCGCTCGCTGGCCTGAAGCTGACACAGGGCAAACAGTTCGACGTCCGCACCGCGGAGTCCGGCGAGCAGGGGCTCGCACTGCTCGACGCAGAGCCCGACATCGCTATCGTCGTATCGGACATGCAGATGCCGGAGATGGACGGCGCGACTTTTCTCGCAACCGTGAAGCAGAAGGCCCCCGACGCCGTCCGCCTGCTGCTCACCGGCCACGCCGACATGGAAGCCGCGGCGCGCGCCGTCAACGAAGGGCGCATCTTCCGCTTTCTGACGAAGCCGTGCTCTCCGCAGGACATGCGGCTCGCCTTGGCTGCGGCGCTCGAGATGCATGAGCTGATGACCGCGGAACGCGTGTTGCTGCAGAAAACCCTCGTTGGGTCCGTGAAAGCCGTCGTCAACGTGCTGGGCCTCACGAACCCGGAAGCGCTGGGCCGCGCGATGCGCATCAAAAGCAAAACGCGCCTTGCAGCAAGGAACTTGAGCCCCAAAGATCGCTGGGGTGTCGAGTTCGCGGCGCTGTTCTCCCAGATTGCGGCCGCGTCGCTGCCGGAAGAGATCGTTCGTAGGCTATATGGCGGTGCGCAGCTCTCGTCCGCCGAAACCGCGCAGCTCGCGGCGGCCATCGACTCGATCAAGACGATTTTGTCGGAAATTCCGCGGCTCGAGCCCGTAACCCAGATATTGAGCGAGCTCATCGAGCTCGCGCGGCAACCACAGAGTAGCGACCAAGTCGAACGGCGCGCCGAGCACCCTGCCCGCTTGCTGCAAGCAGTCATCGATCTCGAGGCGCTGGAATCGTCCGGGCAGTCATTGCGGCAAGCGGTCGCGCACATGCGGCGACGCGAGCGCGTCTACGACGCAGCAACGCTCGAGGCACTCACAGAAATGGTCGAGGTCACGCCCGAGCACGACGTCACCGGCATGCGCCCCACCGATCTCAAGGTCGGCATGGTGCTCGCCGAAGATTTACGCACCACCGACGGCTTGCTGCTACTACCGCGCGGCTTCGAGCTGACTCGCAGCTCGTGCTCGCATATCGTCGACCGGTTCGCGCACTGTCTGCCCGAGCGCGTGCGAGTTCACGTCGCCCCCGATGGTGGCCGCTCGTCGACGCCTGCAGCAAGTTAGGCCGCGCCGCGACAGTTGTCAGCGTCGGGCCGCCACGCGATCGCGCGCTCGGAGGATCGCGGCGACGCTCGCGTCGACGTCCGCGTTGGTCGTCGCCCACGATGAAACGCTGATGCGCATCGCGGTGCGCCGCTGCCACACGGTGCCGCCCGCCCAACACGTGCCGTCTTCCTGCACGGCCGCGATCGTGCGCTGCGTTTGGTCCGGCTCGCCGAACGACACGAGCACTTGGTTCAACACGACCTCGTTCAAGATCTCGCACCCCGCGGCGCTCAGCCGGTCCGCGAAACGGCGCGCTGCCGCGCAGTTGCGCTCGACGAGGTCCGCAACACCGCTTCGGCCGAGCGAGCGCAGCGCGGCCCATACATCCACGCCGCGGGCGCGGCGCGAAAACTCCGGCGTGAAATCGAATGGATTGCGCTGCGGCGTTTCCGAAGGAATGTACGACGCCTGGATGGCCATCGCAGAGGCGAGCGCATGACCGTCGCGCACCAGCGCGATACCGCAGTCGTAGGGGACGTTGAGCCACTTGTGCCCATCCGTGGACCACGAGTCGGCCTGCTCCATCCCGCGTACGAGATGCGCATGCCGCGGCGACGTCCTTGCCCACAAGCCGAACGCGCCGTCGACGTGGACCCATGCACCCGAGTCGTGCGCGCGCTCGCACACCTGCGCGATCGGATCGAACGCGCCCGAGTTCACGTTGCCCGCCTGCACGCAGACAATCGTCGGCCCACCGATCGGCGGCAGGTCGCGAAGCCGCATGCGCCCCTGCTCGTCCGCCGGCACACGCACGACGCGATTGCGGCCGAGCCCGAGCATGCCGAGCGCTTTCAGCACGGTGATGTGCACCTCCTCACCGACGATGACGGTGACGGGCGGCGCGCCGAACAAGCCGTCCGCCTCGACGTTCCAACCGACACGCTGCAGCACGGAATGGCGCGCGGTCGCGAGCGCCGTGAAGTTCGCCATCGTGGCGCCGGTCACGAACGCGCCCGCGGTGTCGGCCGGCAGGCCGAACAAGCCGTTGAGCCAGCGCAGCGCGACTTGCTCCAGATGCGCGACGCCCGGCGTGACGGCGTACAGCCCGGCGTTCTGATCCCAAGCGCCGGCGAGCCAGTTCGCCGCGAGCGCCGCGGGCAACGAGCCGCCGATGACGAAGCCGAAGAACCGCGGGCCCGCCATCGCCATCGTCGCCGGCGTGACGAGCTCGTCGAGCTCGGCGAGCACGCGTTGCGCGTCGCGCGGCTCGTCTTGCAGGGGGACGTCGAGCGCGGACAAGCGCTGTACGGCGGCAGGATCCGGGGCCACGCGCCGCTCCGGCAGAGTCGCCAAATAGTTGGCGGCGCGGCGCGCCGCATCGTCGAGCAGCGGCTTCATACGCTGCGGCACCTCACTGCCCGCGGTTGATGTCGAAGACTTCGGCACCTTCCTGCGGGGTGCCGTAGATCTCCGCCATCGACGCGCGGCGCGGCAGCGGCAACCCCTTCGCTTGCGCGTCCGCGACCTCGCGCTCGAACGCGCGCTCGCCGCTCAAGCCGCCGCCGACCGCGAAGTTGCCTTCGTGGCACGAGTATTCGTAGACCTCGTAGCCGGGCTGCACCGTCCAAACGGCTCGCAGCGTGAACGGCGCCGTGTACGTCGCGGGGTCGTCGACGGTGACGCGATATTCGATCATCTGCGGATCGATGCGGCGAATGCGCTCGACGGTGCGCAAGCTCGTGCTGTTCGGCGCACCTCCGCCCATGCTCGTTTTATTCGTGAAACCGCGCGTGTCGACGACGAGCGTGTCGCCGTCGAAGCGCCCGCGCGAGTTGCCGTTGTATTGCACGACACCGTCCTCGAGATGCGGCCGCGCGTCGAGCGGAATCACGCGCGTCTCGTGCACCATCTCGTAGGTGATCGTGACGCTGTCCGGGCTTTGCGCGATCACGATGCCGTTACCGTACAGCACGGCGCCCATGCCGGCGCTCAAGCCGCGCGCGATGCAGCGGTCGTACAGCGAGAAATCCTCGAACGCGTCGAACGGGCCGGGCCCGAACGAGCCGTTGCCGGCCGCAGCCGCCGCACGCGCACGCCCGTCGGCCGTCAGCGCCGGCGTTCGGCCGTTCGGCGGGTCGACGACGAGCGACGAGAAGCCGAACACGCGCGAGCCGTACGCAACGCGATGAAATGTCTGGACGTTGGCGGCGTGCTCGCTGCCGGCCTGCTGCCGCTTCGCGCGCTCGGTGAACTCGGCCTCGCTCAAATACTCGCGCGTGCCGAACGACTCGGGGCGATCGACGGGGATGCCGCGCATGTCGTCGGTCGACCACGTGCCTTGCAGGCTCGGGTGACCCCACGAGGTCTTCGGCGCGGTCCAGTCGGGATCGACCTTCGCGGCGGCCGTCTGCTCGGCTGGTCGGCGCCGCTCTTCGGCCAACACGATGTCGGCAGGCACGGGCGGATTCAGCGCCTCGAGCTCCGGCGACAACGCGCGACGCGTGCCGCCGGCGGCAGGCGGTTGGGCGAACGCCGTCACCGAAGTCCCAGCCAAGATCGCCGCGCACACAATCGTGCTTCTAGTCATCGCAGTCTCCCGTCACGCCCGCGCCGCCATCATCGAACGGATTGTCGGGACGCGCAATCGAACGCGCTTCGGTCGAGTGGCAGCCGGCGCGGCCGAGGACTATCGTGGAACGAGCTGCAGTTAACGATTCAGTCACACCTGCTTGCGTCTCGGATATGGAGGTCTACTGATGAACGCTGAAGAGAAGTATCTGTTCGATCTCATGGGCTTCATCGTCGTGAAGCAGGTTCTGTCGCGCACCGAGGTCGCCGAGCTGAACACGCTGCTCGACACCTATGATCTATGGGGCAAAGCCGAGTCGGGCCGCGAGAAAGCGCTCTTCAACGATCCGAACTTCGTGACGCTCGGCGCGCTGCACACGTGGGACGAGCCGTTCCGGCGGTTGCTCGCGCACCCGCGCATGCTGCCGTACTTGAAGTCGCTCGTCGGGCCCAAGTTTCGTTACGACCACGGGTACGCGCTGCTGATGCGTGCAGGCAGCAAGCAACTCGGCCTGCACGGTGGCAGCACGCCGTGGGATCCAGCGCAGGAATACCGCTTCAAGGACGGCGAGATGTTGAATGGCCTACTCGTCGTGTCGTACGCGCTCAGCGATGCAGGCGCGGCGCACGGCGGCTTTGCCGTCGTGCCGGGCAGCCACAAAGCCAACTTGCCGGTGCCCAAGCGGTTCATCGAGCTCGAGGAGACGGGTCCGTGGGTCGTGCGCGTGCCCGTCGAAGCCGGCGATGCGATCCTCTTCAGCGAGGCATGCACGCACGGGACGTGGCCATGGCGCGCGACGCACGAGCGTCGCAGCCTGCTCTATAAATATGCGCCGGGCCACGTCGCCTGGGCCGCGCCATATCCGACGCCGGCCGATGCGCCGCACATCGACTACTCCGAGCAAAGCAAGCGCATTCTCGAGCAGCCGTACGTCGCGCCGGGGCAGGACGCGTTCGGCGCCGAGTATCGCAAGGACGTGCTGTGACACGAGCGCGGTAAGCTCGGCTCACGCGAGCAGCAGCACGCGCGCCGTCAGTAGCTGGCTCGCGTCGGCGCACGGGCCGACTTTGATCTCGACGTCGCCCGCTTCGAAGGTGGGCTCGAGCTCCATGTCGAGGAACTTGAGCTGCGCCACCGGCAGTCGAAGTCGCGCCGTCCGCGTTTCGCCGGGCGCGAGCGCAAGCTTCGTCACGCCCTTGAGCTCGAGCGTCGGGCGCGCCACGCAGGCGACGAGGTCGCGCACGAACAGGAACACCGTTTCGTCGACGGCATGTGTGCCCCCATTCGTCACGTCGACGGCGATGTCGAGCTCGTCGTCTTCGCCGGCGCTCTCGGGCATCACCCGCAAGTTCGCGTACGTGCAATGGCCGTACGTCAGGCCGAAGCCGAACGGAAAGAGCGGCGAGCTCGGCGAGTCCAAGTACTTGCTGGTGTAGTGGTCCTGCGGGTTCTCGGGACGCCCCGAGTTCCGCTGCCCGTAGAACAGCGGAATCTGGCCGAGCGCGCGCGGCCACGTGATCGGCGTGCGCCCCGACGGCGACACTCGGCCCGTCAACACGTCGGCGATGGCGCTGCCGGCTTCGGTGCCCGGAAACCACGCGACGAGCAGCGCGTCGACTCGCTCCGCGAGCCACGACACGATCAGCGGCCGGCCGCAAAACAACACCGCAACGACCGGTATGTCGTACGCTGCAGCGCGCTCCAGCACGGCTTCGGCAAGCGCGCGTTGCTCGCCGGGCAACTCGGGGTAAGCGCGGCACGCGGCCTCGCCGCTCATGTCCGCCGCCTCGCCGACGCACAGCACGACGACGCTCGTTTCGCGCGTTACGAG
>JACZCZ010019948.1_pt1 | contig 21103 bp, 18 predicted proteins | sample 8641811 | NCBI WGS metagenome assembly JACZCZ01 (sample SAMN15324610, study PRJNA640507) | soil metagenome | isolation source: intercropping peanut in the first line | place: China: Luxin town, Laibin City, Guangxi Province | collected 2019-07-25 | depth 10cm m | reverse complement strand
CGGCATCGCGAGCGGTACGGTGAAGAGCCGACATTCGCGTGGACGGGCACATCTGCGCGCCGCCTACGAACGCCGTCTGCATGGCGCGAAACCGGGGGGGACACCATGAACAAGCCGCACGATCAATCACCGCCGCTGCCCGAAGGCCTGCAAAAAGCTGCCGCCGAGCTGCGTCGCGCCGACTTGCCGGAAGGCTTCGACGCGCGCCTGAACGCGGCTTTGGTGGCCGCCGATGAAGCCGGTTGGCGCTCCGCGCGAGCGCACAAGAGCGGATGGGCGCGCCTCGGCGGCGGTTGGTTGGCGCTGATTCCGGGCGCTGCGGGCATGGCGCTGATGCTTCACATGGCGGTCGGCGACGGCACCGAAGAGGGCGCGGACGAGATGTGGCGAGAGGTGCAGGCACAGGAGCTCGAGGTGGTGCTGCGTGACGCCGGACACTCGTGGATCAGCCTCGATCTGCTGACGCACCATCACGAGGGCGCGGACGCCGTGGTGCGCGTAGAAGCGCCGCACGACGTGCAGGTGGTCGCTTCCGAGCATGCCGAACCCCACGACGACTCGCCGGTCTGCAAAGCCAAGCGCTGCGTTCACAGCTTTTCGCAGTCGACCCACCAACATGCTTCTCGCCCCCTGCAGCTCGGCGTCTCCACACCGGGGCGCTACCGCATTTCTGTGGAACACGCGTCGAGCACCCGGCGCGTGCGTGAAGAATTCGTCGTCCACGCGCGCCGCTAGCGAAGCTTGAGGCGAGACCAGCGTTTTTCAGCGGAACCGCCGCCGCCCTGAGGCCGTCCTGGAGCGTGTTGTTCGGCAGCGCACGCCGCGTTGCCGCTACTTGGACCGCCCATGACCCCATCCTCCCGCGCTGCGCGCATCGACGGCTTGGCCGCCTTCCGCAGCTACTTCCGCGCCGACATCACCGCTGGCTTCCTCGTGTTCCTGATCGCTCTGCCGCTGTGTCTCGGCATCTCGATGGCGAGTGGCTTCCCACCAGTCGCCGGCATCCTGACCGCGATCGTCGGCGGCACCTTGGCCTGTTTCGTCGGCAGCGCGCCGTTGACGATCAAGGGGCCGGCGGCGGGCTTGATCGTGATCGCGATCGGCGCCGTGCAAGACCTGGGCGGCGGCGACATGGCCGTGGGCTATCGGCGCGCGCTGGCGGTCGGCGTGGTGGCCGCGGTGATTCAGATCATCTTCGCCTTGGTCCGCGCCGGAACGTTGGGGGACTCAGCGCCGGCTTCGGTTGTGCACGGCATGCTCGCAGCGATCGGCGTCACGATCTTCTCGAAGCAAGTCCACACCATGATGGGCGTCACGCCCGCGAGCAAAGAACCGCTCCACCTGCTCGCCGAGATCCCGCACTCCGTCGCCGCCATGAACCCCGAGATCGCGGTGATCGGTATCGTCAGCTTGGTGATTCTGTTCGGCCTGCCGCTGTTGCCGTTCCGTTGGGCCAAGCGCGTGCCGGCGCCGATGATCGTGCTGCTTGTGACGATCCCGCTCGGTCTGTTCTACGACCTCGATCACGCCCACACGTACACGTTTCAAGGCCACGCGTTCATGGTCGGCCCGAAGTACCTCGTGTCGTTGCCAGGCCACCTGATCGACGCGATCACGTTCCCAGATTTCTCCGTCATCCTGTCCGGCACGTCGATCAAGTACGTCGCGATGTTTGCGCTCGTCGGCAGCGTCGAGTCGCTGCTGTCGGCCAAGGCGGTCGATTCGCTCGACCCAGAACGCCATCAGTCGGACATGAACAAGGACCTTTTCGCGACCGGCATCGCGAACTTGGTCGCAGCGTTGATCGGTGGCCTGCCGATGATCTCGGAGATCGTTCGTAGCTCGGCCAACATCAACAACGGCGCCAAGTCACGCTTCGCGAACTTCTATCACGGCGCGTTCTTGCTGGTGTTCGTCGCCATGTTCCCGAGCTTGCTGCACCGCATCCCGCTCGCAGCGTTGGGCGCGATGTTGATCTACACCGGCATCCGATTGGCTTCGCCCAAGGAGTTCGTGAAGACGTTCCGAATCGGGCCCGAACAGCTCGTCGTCTTCACCTTCACCTTGATCGTCACACTCGCCACCGATCTGCTGATCGGTGTCGGTGCCGGCATGGTGCTGAAGATCGCCTTGCACTTGAAGAACGGAGCGCCCCTGCGCTCGTTGTTCCGCGCCCAGATCGACGAGGCCCTGGATGGCGACGTGGTGGTGCTTAACGTCAAGGAGTCGGCCGTGTTCACCAACTACCTCGGCCTCCGCAAACGCTTGGACGGCATCGACATCCGCGTGACCACCGTGGTGATCAACCTGCAGAGCGCTCGGCTCGTCGACCACACCGTCTACGAGAAGTTGCACCACCTGGTCGAAGACTACGCGCACGTGGGTCGCACGCTCCGCATCGAAGGCCTCGACGATCACCAATGTTTGTCGAAGCACGAGCTCGCCGCCCGCCGCAAGCCGCGAGAGCTGCGCACGACGATGTCGTCATGACCCACGACCGGCCACAGGGGGATCGACGAGAGGCGATCGTTCGCGCGATCGAGCACGTCGGGCACCTGCTGCCGGTGCAGGGTCCGATCGGCGTGTTCGTCCACCACAACACGCTGCACGCGTTCCAACACCTTCCGTTCCACGACGCGCTCGCGGCGGCGAGCGAGGTGTTCGGCGCCGGCGACTACATGAAGGAAGCGCAGTACCTGGCGGCGTTCGAGCGCGGACGCATCACGCAAGCCGACCTCGCTGCGGCGTTCGAGATCGATGGACAGCGCGTCGCGGTGGCGACCGATCCGAAGCCGGCGGTGGCGTTCCATCGCGACGTGGTCCTGGCGCGCACCGGCATCGATGTGCACGACATGGTTCACGCATTTCTGATCCGCACCACTGCGGCGTACCTCGACATGGGCGTTGCGTATTGGGCGATGCCGGAGCGCCAAGGCTTCTACGCGACGATCGCTGCGCTCTATGGGCAACCGGGACACATCGAGACCGCGGCGCTTTCCGGTCTGTCGCTGGCGTTGCGTCGACAGCGCGAGCAACGCATGTCGGCCGTCGATGTGGTGCTGCACACGCTCGATGCGCTCGGCGTCGAGGACCGCGATCACCCCGCGTATCTTCAGCGCTTGCTGCTCTCGCTCCCGGGATGGGCCGGCATGATGCATCGCTTGGAGCGCAACCCGGCAGATCGACCGGCCGACGCCCCACCCGCGTCGTTGCTCGACTTCGTCGCGGTGCAGCTCACGGTGGAGTCGCTCGCGCTGCGCAATGTCCTCGTCGACACGCTGGGGTTCGAAGGCCCGCTGTCATCGGTGTTGAGTTGGCCGGAAGCGCGCGTCGTCGCAGCGCCGAAGCACGCCGAGGACCTGGCGATCGATCGCGAGCGCAGCGTTCAGCTGCACCCCGGGTTTGCCGATCTCTCACCGCGCGCGCGGCGACGGGTGTGGCACGAAGCCTACGAACGCTTTCACCGGCGCGAGGTGTTGGATGCGCTCAGCATCGTGGCGCGCGCGCGACCAAAGGAATCAGCCACGCCGAAGCTCCAGGTGCTGTTCTGCATCGACGATCGTGAGGAATCGATGCGACGTCACATCGAAGCGCAGGATCGCGACTACCAAACCTTCGGTCTGGCGGGGTTCTTCGGCTTGGCGATCCGTTACCGCGGCCTCGACGACGGCCACTACGCAACCTTGTGCCCAGTGGTGGTCACACCCGACCACGTGATCGAAGAGATCGCGCAGCCCGATCACGAAGGCCACCAACTCGCCCGTGCACGCCGCCGCGCGCGTTGGGCCGGCTTGCTTCATCTCACCCACGCGGTGACGCGCTCACTTACCCGCGCTGCGGTGTTGACGCCCTTGCTCGGCGCGCTCTCGGCGATCCCATTGGTGCTGCGTGTCTTGTTTCCGCGTACGGCGGGTGCGATTCGGCGTGCCCTTGCGCGGCACGTAGCACCACCACCGGCATCGCGGCTCGCCGTCGATCCGGAGCAGTACGCCGTCGCGGCAGCCGGCAACGCTGCAACCGTCACCGCGACGACCATCGAAGGGACCGTGGCTCATCTGAAGCACGGATTTGCGCTCGAAGACCAAGCGCGCTTGGTGGCCGCCCAGCTCGAGAACATCGGGTTGAAGCGCAACTTCGCTCCGCTCGTGCTGGTGCTGGGTCACGGTTCCACCAGCATCAACAACCCGCACAAGTCGGCCTACGACTGCGGCGCGTGCGGTGGCAGCGTCGGCGCGCCGAATGCGCGCTTGTTTGCGCAGCTGGCCAACAAGCCCGAGGTGCGACGCATGCTGATGGAGCGCGGGATCGAGATCCCCGACAGCACGTGGTTCATCGGCGGCCATCACGACACCGGCAACGACGCGGTGGTGCTGACCGATCTCGATCAGATCCCAGCGACTCATGGCGCACATCTGATCGCAGCGCAGGAAGTGCTCGATCGCGCGCGCAAGTCCGATGCACACGAGCGCTGCCGCCGGCTGGAGTCGGCGCCACACGACGGCACCCCGGAGGCTGCCCTTCGCCACGTGGAAGCGCGCACCGACGATTTGAGCCAAGCCCGCCCCGAGCTCGGTCATTGCACCAACGCGGTGTGCGTGGTGGGTCGGCGCGCCCTCAGTCGTAACCTGTTCCTCGATCGCCGCGCCTTTCTCGTGTCCTACGACGCCACGCAAGACAGCGACCACCGCGTGCTCGAGCGCATCCTGGCGGCGGTCGGACCGGTCGGCGCCGGCATCAGCCTCGAGTACTACTTCTCCTTCGTCGACAACGACCGCTATGGCGCGGGCTCCAAGCTTCCGCACAACCTCACTGGGCTGCTCGGCGTGATGGACGGACCGAGCAGCGATCTACGTACCGGTTTGCCTCAACAGATGATCGAGCTGCACGATCCGGTGCGCTTGCTCTTGGTGGTGGAAGCGACGCCCGAAGCGTTGCTCACGGTCGCAGAACGTCAGGCCGAGGTGCGCGAGCTGGTGGTCAATCGTTGGATCCAACTGGCGAGCATCGATCCGGAGACCGGCGCGATGCGCTACTTCAACGGCAACGCGTTCGAGCCATACACTCCTTCGACATCGACGCTGCCGCACGCCGAAAGCTCCCAGGCCTGGTACGCGGGCAAGAATGGCTTCTGGGATTTTCTGCCACCGGCCGTGATCGAGCCTTCGGCGAGCGCGCGCGGCGATGGTGCCGTCCATGTTTGAGGTTGCTGCATTGCGCTGGATCGCCAGCGTGGCGGTCGGCTTGCCTGCGCTTTGGGCCCTCGTGCTGGGCGCCCTGATGTTCCTCGCCGCGGCACCGTCGGAGCGCACGATCGCACGGATCACGGCCACCACGTTCGTCACCGCGCTGTCTGCTTCGATTGCGTTGGCGTGGAGCACCAGCATGGCCGACGCGCCGCAGGTGATCTCGCTCGGACATCTGTTCTCGGTGGGCGAATACGACTTTGCGCTGCACTTCGTGCTCGATCGATTGTCGGCGTCGATGTTGTTACTGACGAGCGCGATCTGCGGCTTGGTCGCACGTTTCTCGGTCAGTTATCTGCACCGCGAGCCAGGCTTCGCACGCTTCTTTTCGCTCTTGTCGTTGTTTGCCGCCGCGATGATGTTCCTGGTGTTGAGCGGCGGTCTCGACCAGATGTTCCTGGGCTGGGAGCTGGTCGGCTTCACCTCCTGGCTACTCATCGCGTTCTTCTGGCAACGCAGCGGACCTGTTCGACACGGCCTACGCGCATTCGTTACCTACCGTGCATGCGACGCCGGTTTGCTGCTGGGCGCGGCGCTGCTGCATCACTTTGCGCATGGCGCCGACATCGCAGGCGCAACCCACTACCCGATCATCACTGGCCACGTAGAGACCTGGCAGGCGACGTTGGTGGCGCTGTGCCTGCTGCTGGCGGCGATGGGTAAGTCGGCGCAAGCGCCGTTCAGCGATTTCTTGCCGCGCGCCATGGAGGGGCCGACGCCTTCGAGCGCGCTCTTCTACGGCGCGCTGTCGGTGCACGCCGGCAGTTACCTGTTGCTGCGCGCGCAGCCGCTGCTCGATCACGCGCCACTCGCGGCTGCCGCCACCGTGGCAGTCGGCCTCATCACCGCCATCTCGGCAACGTTCAGCGCGCGTGTGCAGAGCGACATCAAGAGCAACCTGGCCTACGCCGTGATTACGCAGACCGGGTTGATCTTCGTGGAGATCGGTCTTGGGCTGTACACGCTGGCGCTGTGGCACATGGTCGCGCACGCGATCCTTCGCACCCTGCAGCTGTTGCGCGCACCGTCGGCCTTGGCCGCCGCGTTCGAGATCCGCGCGCTCGCACGCGGCCATCAATTCGTCACCGGACGTCACTATCGCCGCCTGATGCCGGCTGCTGTGGAACGCCTGCTCTACCGCGCCGCGCTGGAGCGCTTCTACTTCGACGTGATTCTGTACCGCGTGGTCGTGACGCCGGTGTTGCGCTTGGCCGACGCGGTCGAACGGCTGGATCAACGCATGTGTGAGATCGCCCAGACCGATGCACCGGACGCCACCGCCACCGGCGTGAACGACACCGTGGTCGCCAGCACTGAGCCCAGCTCGAGGACCTCATGACGCTGACCCACCCAATCCTCTCGATCGCGTGCTTGATGCCGCTGGTCTACGCCTGGCTCGTCTCGCGGTACGCGGCACCGGAGCGCGCCCGCTCCATCGCCTGGTTTGGCGCGATCTCCACGCTTGCGACGATCGTGGGTGTGATCACGATGTTCTACGCCGCGCCGGATGCATCCACATTGGTGGAGCCTGCCTTGTCGCTGGAGGGCGCACGCATCCACTACCAGCTCGGTGTCGACGCCCTGAGCGCGCCGATGTTGGTCCTGGTGTCGGCCGTGGTCCTGTTGATCGTGTGGATCGGGCCGCAGCACGAGCTCACGCCACAGACGCTCGCGGCGATGTTGGCGACTGAAGGTTTCACGCTGGCAATGTTCGCTGCGCGCGACTTGCTGCTGTTTGCGCTGTGTTGGATCGCCGCCTTGATTCCGATGAACCTGTGGACGCGCGGGCGCCTGCCAGCCCGTAGTCGTGCCCGCCGCATGCTCTTGCTGATGTCGGTGGGCAGCAGTGTGCCTTTGGTCTCAGCGGTGCTCTGGCTGGCGGCGAGCGGTCGCACCCATCACATCGACACCTTCGATCTGCTGCAACTCCATGCGCACGGCGTGCCGGCAGACGTGCAAGCGCCGATCTTCATCTTGGTGACGTTGGCCGCGCTGATCCGGATGGGCGTGTTCCCGTTCCATGCTTGGCTACCGGCGATTTGGCGTGGCGCCCCGTTGCCGATCAGCGCGCTGACGGTGACCGCGCCGGCCGGTGTGCTGTTGCTCGCGCGGTTCGGCTTACCACTGTTGCCGCAACCGGCCGCCGGACGTGTGCCGTTGATTGCGGACTTGGCACTGATGTCGGCGCTGTACGGCGCCTTGCTCGCGCTCGGCCAGAAAGATCTCAAGCGCATGCTCGGCGCGCTCGCAGTCAGTCAGTCGGGCATGATGCTGATCGGGCTGGCCTCGGCCAACGCACAAGGCGAAACCGGCGCGCTCTTGCTCTGCATCGGGGATCGCGTCGCGCTGTGCGGTCTCTTCATCACGGTGTGGTTGTTGCGGGTGCGGACCGGCACCACCGACATGACACGCCTCGGCGGCATGATGCACAGCACGCCGCGCATGGCGGCTGCCTTCGCGCTGTTCGGGATCGCGAGCATGGGTGTGCCCGGCACGCTCGGGTTCGTCGCCGAAGACTTGGTCGTCAGCGGCATCATCGAGTCCTACCCGTGGATCGTGCTGGTGGTGCTCGCGACCACCATGCTCAACGGCATCACACTGGCGCGCGCCTTCAGCCGGACGTTCATGGGGCCCGCACGCGATGCCCAAGTCGAGCGCGGTGTCATCGCCGACCTGGCGCCGACCGAGCGCTGGGCACTGGCCGCGTTGATCGCATTCCTGATCTCGGCCGGCGTGGCGCCCCAGACCTTGACCCGTGCAGTCCACCGCGCCACCCACGAGATGGAAGCCAACACGGTCAGCCTCACGCTTCACCACGATCAGTGAACATCAGGCAAGGTTGGCTTAGGCTCGGGACATGACCGACGCCTCCGACCCGCGCGAACCACCCCCCACCACTCCGAACGAGACCGCAGCCACGGATGCAGCGCTCGACTTCGAGCGCGCGCACTTCGACAACCAGATCGATCTCAAGCGCGTCTGCAACGCGTGCGGAACACCGATCACGGACAGCTACTACACCCATGGCACGATCACCGTGTGCCCGCGTTGTCAGCCGAGCTATCGAGACAAGCTGGGCAAGAGCTCGTTCGGCTTGGCGCTTGGCTACGGGTTGCTCGCGGCTGCCGCTGGCGCGCTGGTCTGGTACGGCATCCGCGCGCTCACGAGCTACGAGCTCGGCATCATCGCGATCGCGATCGGTGTCGCGGTCGGCATCGCCGTGCGCAAAGGCGCCGGACCCAGCACGTCGGTGCTCTATCGCATCTTGGCGATCGCGCTCGCCTACTTCTCGATCATCTCGACCTATGTGCCGGTGCTGGCCGCGGACCTCATGCAGGGCGGCACGCAGCCGACAGGCGCTGCAGCCGACACCGACACTGATCCCAATCAGATCCCGGGGCCGACCGCAGCCCCGACACCGGCCGCCACCGAACCCAACGAAGCATCATCGGTGCGGGCCGTGGTCAGCTACTTGGTGGCCACCGCGATCGCGTTTCTGATCCCAGCGCTGCTGCTTGCCGATGGCGAAATCATGGGCGTGCTGATCATGGCGTTCGGGTTGTGGGAAGCCTGGCAGCGCAGCGCGCCGCGGCCGGAGGATCAGCTCGCGGGGCCGTTTCAGCTGCAACAGGCGAGCTAGCGGGTTGTCTGCTACGCAAGCGCCGTGCTGACGTGTCCGCAATGCCAGTCGACCTTTGAAGCGAGCGCCCTGAGCTGTCCGAGTTGCCACCGCCTCGTGCACCGGGACGCGCTGGTGGCGCTTTCGCAAACCGCGCAAGCGCACACGACACGAGGCGAGCATGCCGAAGCGCTGTCGACGTGGCGACACGTGCTGACCTTGCTGCCGGCCGGCTCCCAACAACACGGTGAGGTCCAACGGCGTGTGACGCAGCTGACCGCGGCACTGACACAAGGCGCGGCCACACCACCTGCAACAGAGCAGGCCAACGGCGCGGGCAAGCTCGCTGGGCTAGGCGCGATCGGGTTGCTGTTGTGGAAGCTCAAGTGGGTGATCGGCTTCGCCGCGACCAAGTTGAAGTTCCTGCTGCTCGGTCTGACCAAGGCCAAGACGCTCTTCTCCATGTTGCTGACGATGGGCGTGTACTGGTCGATGTGGGGTTGGCCGTTCGCGGTCGGCTTCGTGCTCTCGATCTACGTCCACGAGATCGGCCACGTCGCCGCGCTGCGTCGACTCGGCATCGCTGCCTCCGCTCCGATGTTCATCCCGGGCTTCGGCGCGTTCGTGCGCATGCACCAATACCCCGCAACTCCTGCCGAAGACGCACGTGTCGGCTTGGCCGGGCCGGTCTGGGGCTTGGGCGCCGCAGTCGCCAGCTACGCGTTGTTTCTCGCCAGCGATTGGAGCCTGCTCGCGGGCGTGGCGCGTGCCGGCGCGTGGGTGAACCTGTTCAACCTGCTGCCGATTTGGCAGCTCGACGGTGGGCGCGCGATGAACGCCATGAGCAAGCCTCAGCGCTTGATCGCGGCGGGCGTGCTGTTTGGCGCGTGGTTCTTCAGCAGTGAATCGCTGTTGTTGTTGCTGCTGATCGGCGCCGGCGCCCGCGCGTTCATCGGCGATGCACCGAAGACGCCGGATCGCTACGCCTTGGTCACGTACTGCCTGCTCGTCGCTGTGCTGTCCGCGATGACGATGCTGCACGTCCCCGGCCTACCCACGGCGCGTTGACCACGTGACGCGTCAACCTTCGGGTAGGCGCGCGCGGCCTTCGTACACGTACGTCATCGGCTTGGGGCCGCTCACGTAGTAGTTGTCGAGCGACTCCATCGCGAAGCCTGCCTCGCCTAACAGCGCCACCATGTCGCGGTTGAGATGACAGCCTCCGGCGAAGCGACGTTGGATCGGCGTCAGTCGATCTTGCCAGCGCGCCGTCGTCGGGTCGGGGCTGCGGCCATGCTCCAGAAAGTGCAGCCGGCCGCCGGGACGGAGCACGCGTTTGGCTTCGGCGAGCGCACGCGACACATCGGGGATCGTGCACAGGGTGAACGTGGTCAACACGGAGTCGACGCTCGCGCTCGGCAACGTCAGCGCTTGACCGTCGAGCCCGCTGAACACGACAGGAATCGGCGACGCTTCGAGACGCTTGCGCGCCAGCTTGCGTGCCGTGCCCGAAGGATCGACCGCCTGCACGCGCGACACTTCAGGCGGCATGTACGGCAGGTTCAAACCCGAGCCGAAGCCCAGCTCCAACACCTCACCGCGCAGCCCCTGCACGATCCGCGCGCGCGCCTTGAGAATCGGTCGCGTGCTCAGCGTCCAGTCGATGGCACGCGGCAAGATCACGTCGTCGTAGAAGCCCATTGCCCCTCCCGCGGCGTGCAGCCTACGCCATTCACGAGGCCCCGTGGTTGAGGTTGTCACTGTCGTGAGCAATGCGGCCATCGACGATCTCGATGATGCGGTCGCAGCGCGCGGCGATCCGCGGATCGTGCGTGACGATCAGAAACGCCGTGCCCGTCTCCGCGTTGACCTCTCGCAGCAGCGCGAACACCTCGTCGGAGGCCTTGGTGTCGAGGTTGCCGGTCGGCTCGTCCGCCAACACCAGCGCCGGTCGCATCATCAGCGCGCGCGCCACCGCCACCCGTTGCTGCTGCCCACCCGACAACGCGTTGGCGCGAACGTGCACCTTGTGCGCCAGGCCGACGCGCGTGAGCAGGGCTTCCGCGCGCGCCAGCGAAGCCTGCGTCAACCGACCCTCGGCCGCAGCAGCCGGCATCGCGACGTTCTCTGCCGCGGTCAGCTCGGGCAACAGGTGATGGAACTGGAACACAAAGCCAATGCTCCGCCCGCGCAGCGCGGTCAGCTCGCGATCGTCGAGATGCGCCGTGTCCTTGCCTTGGATCAGAACGCGACCGGCGCTCGGAGACTCCAACAGCCCGATCACGTTCAACAGCGTGCTCTTGCCGGAGCCCGAAGGGCCGATCAGCGCCGCAAACTCACCCGCTTGCAACGTGAGGTCGATGCCATCGAGCGCGAGCGTCTCGACCGTGGTGCCGTAGACCTTGCGCACACCGTGCAGAGCCACTGTCGGCGGTTGCGGCTCAGACATTGCGAATCGCCACCGCCGGGTCGAGCTTGGCTGCACGCTTTGCGGGCAGGGCCGCAGCGATCACACCCGTCAGTAACGCCGTGGCGCACGCGATCGCCACGCGTTGGAAGGAGAGCGTGACTGGAAACAGCGGCGAGGCGAGGCGCGTGAAGACCATCACTGCGCCAGTCCCGAGCACCGAGCCGCACGCAGCGCCGATCGCTCCGTAGATTGCACCCTGGAACAGGAACAACCGCAGCACGCGCCGCTGGGGCACGCCCATCGCACGCAGGATCCCGATCGCGCGCGAGCGCTGCACGACTGAGACGATCATCACGCTGGCGATCCCCATCGCCACGGCGATCACCACGAACAACTGGATCATCGCGCTCGACGCCGACTGTGAGCGCAAGGCCGTCAGCAGCTGCGCGTTCGACGCCATCCAGCTCTCGGCGGACAAGCCCGTGGCCTCGCCCACACGGCGCGCGATCGATTGCGCGTCATAGATCGCATCGACACGCAGGTAGACGTCCGAGGCACCGCCGGGCAACCCGAGCAGCGCTTGGCCTTCGCGCAGCGACACGATCGCCCATTGCTCGTCGGCCACCTTGTTTCCCAGCGCGAAGGTGCCCGCGATCAAGAACATCTGCTGGGCACCGCGTGCGGTGTCGATGCGGACGCGATCCCCGACCCCGATACCGAGCTGGCGCGCGAGCCCAACGCCCACCAACACGCGCCCGGGCGCCGGCTGATACTTGCCCTCGGCGAGAAAGCTGCGCACGGGGATCACGCGGTTGAAGTCATCCGCTTCGACACCGAACAGACGGATTGCGCTGGACGTGCCTGCGCGCACCACGAGCGCCGGTCCCGTCACCAGCGCGGTCGCGGCCGTCACGCCGGGTTCCCGACGCAGGCGGCGCAAGAGACGTTGCCAATCGACGATGGAGCGCACGCGCTGAACCGGTCGTTCCACCCGCGTGGTGATGGTCGGGCCGCCTGGCGCACGCGGGAGCACCGGTCGCGCGGTCTCCTCGTTGGGCTGCACCACGACATGAGCCTGGCTGCCCAACGTGCGCGCGATGATCGTCTCCTGAAGACCATCGATCAGCGACGAGAGAAACACGATCACTGCAACGCCGACCGCCACACCGGCAAGGATCAAGATGGTTTGCGCGCGTCCCTCCCGCATGAAGCGCAACGCCAAGAAGTACTCGATCGGCATGGTTACTCCCGCGCGTCCGCGACGCGGACCGCCACGCCCACACCGATGTCGGGGTCACTCACAATCAAGGTGTCGGCGGCGACGCCGTCGATCACCTGCACCACCTCGTCACCACGCACGCCGAGCTGCACCTCGCGGCGCGCGGTGCGTCCCGCGTCCACCACCAACAACCACGGCTTGCTCGCCAGCTCGCGCACCACCGGCGTCGGCACTGTGAGCGCTGCCTCCGCGCGACCCACTTCCACCTCGATCGACACCGTCATGTCGGCGCGCAGGTACGACGGTGGATCCGACAACGCCAGGCGCACCTTGATCGTGCCGCGCTCGGGGTCGACCTTCGGCGCGATGTAGCTGACGCGTGCCGCAAACGACTGGCTGGCGAAGGCCTCGGCCGATGCACGGGCGGCTTGACCCAACGCCAGCAGCGCCAGGTTGCGTTCGTCGGGCTCCATCTCCAGCTGCACCGGGCCGTCGACCACGAGCCTGATCAGGGCTTTGCCCGGCTGGACCGAGTCCCCCGCATCGACCGCGATCTCCGCCACGGTGGCTGCCGCCGGCGCAGTGAGCCGGCAGTCGTCGAGCCGGGTGCGCGCACGCTCGAGCGCCGCCTGTGCCTGTCGCATGGAAGCCACGGCCAGGTCCCGATCACTGCCCGCCGGCAGCGTGTTGGACAGCTCGATCTGCGCTGCATCGCGCCGCGTGGTGGCCAGGGCCAAGGCCTGCTGGGCCTCCTGCACGAGCTGGGCCGTCTGCGCCCCGACCCCAAACAGCTGTTGCGATCGCTGCAGCTCGCGTTGGGCGTGCTCGACATCGACCTCGGCTCGACGCAACGACGCCACGGCCAGCGGTGTCGCCTTCTGCCGCAAGCGCCTGACCTCGACCAGCGAACGCGCCACGCTCGCGCGCGCTTCCTCCAGCGCCATGCGCGCGTCGGTGTCGTCGAGGGCCAAGAGCACGTCGCCTGCGTTGACGTGCTGCCCTTCATGTACCGGCACGGCGACGATGCGTCCCGCGCTCAAGACCGACAGCTCCACGTCGCCCGCGGTCAAGACGCGACCACTGGCGACGACGGTTTGTACGACCTCACCGCGCGTGGCCGACACCACGCGGACCGTGGGCTTACGCAGAAGCCACGCCCCGAAGCCGACCGCGATGCCCGCAATCGCAACCACCACCCACAGCCTGCGCTTATGCGACGCGTTCATGCGACGCGTTCACATACGCGCGAACCACGCACCCACAAGCGCCCCGGCTCAGCGCGCGCGCCTCGGTTTCACGTTTGCCTTTGTGCTCGCCTTCGTCGGCCGCTCGGTCCCCGTCTTGGACACCGCGGGAGGCAGCGTGATCGACATCGGCAACGCGTCCGGCGCCGCAGCGCCTGGGTCACGGAAGATCATCGAGGCGTCGAAGCTCGCCTGGTCCTTCATCCGCGCCTGCCAGTACGTCACGGTCGCCCACAGCACTTCGGGGCACGCGTTGTTGCCGGTTGCGCCCGGCGTGAGATCGACGCCCGCCGCCTCGAACGCGTACTCACAGAAGGCCGCCGATGGCAGCGCGATGCCGTCGATCAGCGGTGGTTGTACGAGCTCGGGCGCGTAGGCGTAGCGGGCCCAACTGCTGAGCGCGTTCCACAACGGATAGCGCTCACGATCGCGACATGGATTGCACGCCGCATCCAACAGCGCGTTCTTGCGCTCCTTGCCAGCGGCACCGCGACCGAGGTCGACGGCGACCATGGCCACGTTGCGGTAACGATCGGTGTCGAAGTAGCGCGACAGGTTGAACGTGGTCACGCCATTGCGTTCCGGCGCCTGCTCGCCACATGACTCCGGCTCGAGCGTGACCTCCAAACCGATGCTCGCGCCCACGTTGTCCGCGTCCCAACGTGCAATGAGCGCAACGTGCGACCACAGGCTCGCGCGACGATCGAAGCGCAAAGACGCCTGTGCGCGCCGCAGCGCCAGCGAGCGCCAGTCGTTGCCACCGACCAACAAGAGCGCACCGCGCAATGCATCCGGTTTGTGCGTCTGACTCACCGCTTCAAAGAACGCACGATTGCTCGCCGTGGTGGCGAGAAGCTCGGTCGGTTTTTGGATCGCTTCACTGGAGTAACGCATCGACAGGATCTCCTTAGCGCATGCGGAGGGTGAACATGCGCGGCTCACGGCATTGCGTGTAACTCGGGCCCAGCCGCGGAATGCCGGGCGCGCTTTCGTTCTGTGCGTAACGAGGTGACTGCGTGTAGTCGATGAAGCCACCGCCAACGCGGACATCACCGGTGGGCAAAGGATCGAGTCGCACCACACCGAAGCTGTTGGGCGCGCGCGTGCCGAACAGAAACTGTGCCTTCACCTTTTGCCCGCTGCCACCCACGCGCGTTGGCGGCGTGACCGCGCCGTGATCCTGGCTGTGACCCAGACCGAACGTGCTGGCGATGCCGGGGATGTGGCTCGCCGGTGACGTGCAGTACTCGTAGACCGCGCGGTTGGGCGCATCGGCGAACGTCAGCTTGAGCACGCGACTGTGATGCACATCGCCGGTGACCACGAGAACGTCGTACGCCGCGCCGCGCAATGCCTTCCAGATCGCTTGATGCTCGAGCGAGTAGTACGGCGTGTTGTAGTCCCCGTAGCCACCAGGCTCGATCCACAACGGTTGTCCCAACACCAACACACCTGGGCCCTGCAACGTGTCGGCCCAATCGATCAACGCTTCCAGATCCAGCTTCGTCATCATGCGCGGCGCGCCAGCGTCGTGCTGGGTGCGTTGGCTACGCATGTCGGCGACGAAGAAGCTCACCGGCGGAAGCTCGAAGCGATAGGACAAGCCATCGGCGACGGGCGCCGGGTTCACGCTGGCTTGAAACAACTTCACGCAGCCGCGCGCCGCGTCGATCGCGTCAGCGCGCTCGGCACCCGACGATCGCCCGAGCCAGATCTGAGCCTCGGGAAAATTGTTCCAGTACTCGTGATCGTCATAGGTATTGAACGACGCATGCAGGCCGCGCGCGCGCCGATACTCACTGCGCACGAAGTACGTGAGGTAGCGCTCGAGCACATCGCCATGCGGAGTCGATGCCGCGCCTGTGCCGCGAAACACCGGCACGTCCATGTACAGATTGTCGCCCGCCCACAGCTGAAACTGCGGGCGCAAGCCCAAGTACGGCATCGACAGCGCGGCGTGCAGCTTCGGCCCGTAGTGAAAGCCGTCGTAGTAACAAGTGGCGGCGATGAAGCTGAGGCCTTCGGTCGGAATGCGGTTGGGCAACGTGCGCAACTTGAGGTGCTCGCGCAGCGACCCGATCGCCACGCAGACGTCGACCACGACTCCCGCCAGCAACTGCGACAACAACAAGCGCTTCACCCGCAGCCTGCGTTGCGCAAGCTCCGCCGCGAGCTTCGCGTTGACTGAGATGTCGTTCCAACTCGCGGTAGGCACGGTGCCATCACTCGCACGCGCGGTGACTCGCGGCTGCAGCGCCGCAGCCTCATCGGTGATGACCAGCGCGCACAATGTGCTTGCGGACGCGGCCCCCGCGATCACTGAAAGCATGCGGCCGAGAGAGTAACAGGAACCCAAACCTTGGGCGCCGCCGATCAGGCGATCGCGGCCAACCAAAGCGCAGCAGGCCGCTTGGGCTGGCGCCGAGACCGGGTTTCGGTGGATGGTGTGGGCATGCGTCGTTTCATCTTGCTCGCGGGTTGGCTCGGTCTGTTGTCGTGTGCGCTCGCGATTCCGGGCAGCAGTGGCTTGGCGCAAGACACGGGCGGCAAAATCACGATCCGGATCGCGATGATCGCGCCGCGCTCGCCGCGCGCTTCGGTGATCCACAAGCGTTACAACCAAGAGCTCGACCAGCTCACCAACGGCAAGGTCACCACCGTCGTCTATTGGAGCGGCACCGCGGGCGACGAACGCACGGTGTTGCGCAAGCTGCGCGTCGGCCAGATCGATGCGTCACCGTTGAGCCTGGAGATCATGAGCCAAGCCGTGCGCCAAGCGTTGGTGCTCAACTCGCCCGGTCTATTCCTCAACTACAACCAGCTCGACGCTGCGATCGCCGAGTTCGGCAACGAGTTCAACGCCGAAGCGTGGAGCAACGGCTTCAAGGTGTTGGCCTGGGGCGACATCGGCCGTCTGCGCCTGTTCTCGAAGGAGCGCATCTACTCGATCGCCGACTTCAAGCGCATCCGGCCGTGGCTGTATCCGGAGAGCCAGCTGCTTGCGGAGTTCTATCGGGTGATCGGCGCCACCGGCATTCCGCTCGACGTCACGGAGGTCTACGGCGGCTTGCAGACCAACATGATCGACACGGTGTGGGCCACGTCGCTGTTGGCGATGGCGCTGCAGTGGCACCGCAGCACGCACTTCGTCTCGGAGGACTCGCTCGGCTTCATCACCGGCGCGTTCGTGTTCCGCCGGGGCCTTTGGGAACAGCTCGACGATCGCAGCCGCGAAGCGTTCGAAATGCTGACCCGCCGCGACCGCGCCAAGAACCAGCAGGAGCTGCGCGACGCCGACGCCGACATCTACCAACGTTTGCTCCAGCGGGGTCACACCGCGCTCAAGCCAAGAAACCGCGCGGAGTGGGTCGCGATGGGCGAGAAGCTGCGCAAGCGCATGATCGGCCGCATCTATACCCAGGAAGTGGTGGCGCGCGCCGAACGCATCTCCGCCCGCTACCGCACGCCGTAATACACCGCCAATCGGCCGCGAATCCGCAAAGCGGGCCGGTTTTTCCCTGGCCTGCTAGGCTGTGCGCCCCATGCGTCTCCACGGTTTTGGCCCTCACGTCGTACGTGATCGAATCGCCCGCGTTGGCCACAGCGCGGCCCGGATCCCGGTCGGAATTGCGCTCCTCGTCTCGGTCGCGTGCGGTGGCACCACCTCCCAGATCGCGACGATCAACCGTCCGCCGATCCCCACCAGCGTCACCGAGAGCACCTACGGCGACGCGCTCCGAACCTACGTGCGACTGCGGCTCGACGATCCCGATCGCGGCGCCCTGCGCGACCAACTGATCGCCGTGTTGTCGACGCGGACGGCACGCCTGGTCGAGATCAACGACTACCCGAAGCTGGTCGATCACCTGTTCGAGATGACGCAGCTCTACACACCGGACGAGCTGGCCGAAGGCACCTTGTCGCCGGTCTTGGGCGAAGTGGCGCAGCTGTTGATCGAACGTGGATCGCCGCGCGGTGATGAAGGCCGCGTGTTGTCGGCGCTGTTGATCCAGCGCGCGCTACATGCCGATCAACCAGAGCACGCTGCGGCGTACGAGAAGCTCGCTGCGTGGGGCAAGGCGTCGCGGATGGGCCTGACTGGCCTGGGCCCGCTGGAGAACTTCGAGGGCCTGGTCAGCGCGTGGGAAGAGCACGTACGCCTGACACCGACGCCGGAAACGATGGAGGCCCTGTCGCAGTTGTACGTGGAGCGACGTGACGCGCTGATCGCGTTGTTCCAGCAGAGCGAGCGCGAGCTGCCGTTGAGCTCGATGGTGTTTCAGGGCGTGCAGCGCACGGTGCTCGATGTCGCGGCGGTGTTCTTGGCGCGCGGCGACTTGGCCGGCGCCCATCGTCATGTGTCGTCTTTGGCGAGCGGCAACGGCATCGAGCGGCGCCTGGCCGACGCGATCGAGCTCGCACGCGAGGACAGCACGAGCGGCTCGGGTGCGATGTTGGATCTTGCGCGCTCGTACCTCGAAGGTGGACGCAGCGACGTGGCACTCGGCCTGTGCCGCTACGGCCTGCGACGGATGGCGCACGACCCGCGCTTCCACCAATGCTTGGCGCGCGTCGCCGCCGTCACCAACGACTATGCCGGCGCGATGGCTTGGTATGCGGAAGCGGTGGCGCTCGCGCCCGATGAACGCCCGCTCTACGACGAGATCCTGGAAGTGCTCGGCAACCTGATCGAGCAGGGCCTGACCGACAGCGATCCCACCGCCAACCGTCGCCTGGGCACGCGCGCGGTGGAGATGTTGAAGCAACGGATGGAGCGCTGGCCGGACTCGCCGACGCCGATTTCACCCGCCGAGTTGTACCTGGCGATCGGTGTCTCCGAGATGAATGCGGGCAACCCGGCCGAAGCCGAAGCACGCCTGCGCGAAAGCCTCGCCGCCGAAGACAACGTGAAGGCGCTCTTGCAACTGGGTCTGCTGTTGACGCGCACCGGTCGCGGCAATGACGCGATCGCGGTCTACCAACGCGCGCTTGAAAGCACGCCGGCCGACAGCGCGACTCAATCGCGCGAGCGCGCTGAGATCCTGGAGCAATTGGGCGATACGCAGCGTCAGCTTGGGCAAGCCACGCAAGCGGCGCGCACGTACACCGAGGCGCTCGAGCTGTGGAACATGGTGTTGTCGGGTCTGCGTGGCCCGAACGCGGGCATGGCCCAGGTGCGACGCGGCGTGTTGCTCGATCGACTCGCTCGTCATGCCGACGCGTTGAGCGCGTTCGATCAAGCGCTGACGCAGGCGCCGGCCGCGCGCGACGTGTACGCGACCATCCTCACGTACCTGGTGGGCACCGGAACCGATCACGAGCTGGCCAACCACGTCTTCCGTCGTGCGCAGGTGCAGATGGATCTGGCGCCTGAATGGAAGGTGTATTTCGCGCTCTGGCTGCGCGCGAACGCCACGCGCCAGGGCCTCCCCGCAGACGCGGATGCCGATATGGTGTTGAGCGATCTGTCGAGCGGCGAAGGTTGGTGGGGACGCCTGGCCCGCTTCGGCGCCGGCACGCTGCCGTACGCGCAGTTGTTGCAAGAGGCTTCGTCGGTGGGCGAGCGCACCGGGGCGCATTTCTACGAAGGCATGCGCTTGCCCGCGGCGGGCAACAAGAGCGGGGCCGATGCCTTGCTGCGCGAAGTAATCGCCACCCACATGATCAACTTCTACGAGTTCGCGATGGCCAACGAGCTGCTCGCGGGCGGCGCCACCACCGTCACCACCACGACGCCGGTCGCCACCACTGCACCCTGAACGAAGGAAGACATCACCATGACGACGACGTTGATCAAGGAAGACCTGCTGGTTGGCCAAGGCGCAGAGGCAGTCAAGGGCAAGAACGTGTCGGTGCATTACACGGGCACGCTGACCGACGGAAAGAAGTTCGACAGCTCGCGCGATCGCAACGAGCCGTTCGGCTTCAAGCTCGGTGGCGGCCAAGTGATCACCGGTTGGGACGAAGGCGTTGCCGGCATGAAGGTGGGCGGCAAGCGCAAGCTGACGATCCCGCACACGATGGCCTACGGCGAGCGCGGCTACCCACCAGTGATCCCGCCACGCGCGACCCTGGTGTTCGAAATCGAGCTGCTCGGCGTGAAATGATCGCTACCGCGTCGGTGGCGCTGCCGGCGCACCCTGCGCCGGTGGCGTCGGCGGGAACCACACCGCGATGCCAGACAGGCCGGTGCGATCCGCAAAGCCGTTGATCTTGGTCGCGCGCACGCGAATCAGCGCGTTGGCACCCATCGACGCAGCTTCCTCTTTGAACAGCGCCACCGCTTCTGCGCTGTCGCCCCACACGTCGATCGCGACGCCGCCGAGCACAACCGGATTCGGCAGCGGTCCATCACCGGCGTAGATGCGCACTTGCGCGGGCGACGTCGGCTGCAGCGGCTGCGCGCCGTGTTGGAAGTAGTGGGCCTGGATCGTCGGGGCACATCCGGTGATGGCAAGCAGCGCAGCGCACGCGAGGCCCATCCACACACGTTGGGAAAGCGGCATGGTTACCTCCACCTCACGGCAATGCCGGTGAGCTTCACCGCGCCTTCGGTGTTGCCGTACTCGCCCTCGAGGCGCGTCTCGATCACCGCATGCGCACCGACCTGGGCTGCAGTTTCCTTGAGCAGCTCCATCGCATCGCTCGGATCGTCCTGCCCGTCAGCCGCCGCCACCACCGTGCCTAGCACATCGAACGCGCGCGGCGGCGTCATCGCATACACCTCGACGCCGGCCGGGTTGGTCGCGCCTGCCTGCGAGAGCGGCCCATCGTCGGTACGCACAATGGCCTCGGTCGACGTGATGCACCCCACCGTGCTGAACGCGATCGCGAGGCACAATCCCGCGCTTTGAAGTCGCTTTCTCCGCATTCCCGCGCCTCCCGAAAAGTCCGCAGCCCTGATCCAATGGTCGGGGCTCATATCCTGGTAGCCGTGATCGGTGCAATGGCGCGGACGCGCTGATTCTTGTGTTTACGTGGGGGGCGCACCAACCTTGCAAGCGCCGTGAATCAAGCCGTGGTCGACGCCCCTCAACAACGCTCCGCGCCGGTGCTCGACGCGCGCGGCGTGACCAAGATCTACCGGATGGGTGAGGTCGATGTGCACGCGCTACGCGGCGTCGACTTTGCGTTGCACCCAGGTGAGCTCGTGGTCCTGTTGGGCGCGTCCGGCAGTGGGAAATCCACCTTGCTCAACATCCTGGGTGGGCTCGACATCCCGACCGCCGGCAGCGTGTTCTACCGCGGAGGCAACCTGAGCGAGGCCGGCGAGCGCGAGCTCACCGAGTATCGGCGCACCCACGTCGGCTTCGTCTTTCAGTTCTACAACCTGATCCCGAGCCTGACCGCGCGCGAGAACATCGCGCT
>JACZCZ010044573.1_pt1 | contig 21128 bp, 18 predicted proteins | sample 8641811 | NCBI WGS metagenome assembly JACZCZ01 (sample SAMN15324610, study PRJNA640507) | soil metagenome | isolation source: intercropping peanut in the first line | place: China: Luxin town, Laibin City, Guangxi Province | collected 2019-07-25 | depth 10cm m | reverse complement strand
GGACTTCAAGTGGTTTCGAGGCCCCGCCACGTGGCGGCCGCTCAGATCGCTGCGTCCGACGTTCGCGTCGGTAGCGCGCCGGCGGCGTGCCGAACGCGCGCCTGAAGGCGCGATTGAACGCCGCCTCCGATTCGTAGCCGACGTCGTAGGCCACCTGCACGACCTTCTGGTTCGTGCTCAGCAAGCGGCGTGCGCCGAGCTGCAGACGCCAGCGAGCGAGATAGGCGAGAGGCGGCTCGCCCATGGGCTCGGCGAAGCGCTGTGCCAGCGTCGTGCGCGACGCGCCGCTCGCGCGTGCCAGCTCGGCCAGTGTCCAGGCGCGTGCGGGGTCGCGGTGTAGGAGCGCAAGCGCGTGTCCTACGATCGGGTCGCGTGCCCCGGCCAACCAGCTCGTGCGCTCCGACGGCAGCTCGTCCATGTAGCGACAGAGCGTCTCGACGAACAGCGTCTCGGCAAGCTTGGCGAGCACCGCCATGCGGCCGGCTTGCTGCAGCTCGAGCTCGTCGACGCAGTGGCGTATCGAGCTTTCGATCCACGCGCCGGCCGGGCTGCTTCGCACGTTCGTCTTGAGTATCGCGGGTAAGCCGCTCAAGAACAGGCTCTCCGCGTGACGCTCGCAACCCAGGTAGCCGCAGATGATCCGCGTGACGGGGCCTTTGCCGCCCCACTTCTCGGCGGATAGCTCTCCCTTCGCGAGCTTCGGGAGGAGCCGCGTACCGGGAAAAAGCTTGGACGTTCGGCCTTGCCACATCTCGTGCGCGCTGCCGTGCGGAAAGACGACGATGTCGCCGGCCGCGAGGCTGACGTCGTCGTGACCGGCCGTTCGAGCGGTCGCATGGCCGTCCGTGACCAGATGGAATAGCACGAGCCGCTCGCTGTCCGGCGAGATCTTGGGGCCGATTTGCTCCTGCGACGGCGTGGCAAAGCGCCACGGCGCCCGGAACTCGCCGTTGAAGAACAGCGCGCCCGTGACGCGCACCGCGCGCATGGCCTCCGACAGTGCATCCATCGCGTAATTGCCTGCAAAGAACTCCGAACGCTCGATCAATTCGCGGCTCCCGCCGCTCCGCAGACTCTTCCTCGAGCCCACTCGCATTTCGCAACCAGTATAGGAGACAACCATGGAAACCGGGTCGACAGAGACTCTGCAAATCGTCACGCAATTCAACCGCGCGTTCGTGCAACACGACGCGTCGCTGCTCGATGGCCTGATCGCGGAGGGCTGCGTGATGGAGAGCGTGGAGCCGGCGCCGGACGGCACCCGCTACGTGGGACGCAAATCGTGTCTCGAGTTCTGGCAGAAGTTGGCGCAGAGCCGCGATGGCGCCTTTGCGGCGGAAGACATCGCAGCCTTCGACGATCGCGCCATCATCCGCTGGCGTTATCGCTTCGGGCCCGCGCTGTCGAAGTCGGTTCGTGGCGTGAACGTGATGCGAGTGCGCGGCGGCCTGATTACAGAGGCGTTCGGCTACGTGAAAAGCGGCGATGCTGCGGTCGTGACGGCCGCAACGAAGCAGCCCGAGGAGAAGCGCTCATGATCATCGTCGCCGGTTACACGCTCTTCGACGCGCGGAAGCGCGATGCCACCATACGCGCGTTCGCTGCCATGGTTGCGCGCGCCAGGGAATTCGACGGCTGCCTCGATCTATCGATCAGCGCCGATTCCGTCGATCCGCAGCGCGCCAACCTCTTCGAGTGTTGGCGCGACGAGCGATCGTGGCGCGCGTGGCGCAAAGTCGCGAGAGGGCCGGCGGTGCGCCCGCGCGAGGTGCACGTGCAGGTGTATCGGGATATTGAGGCCGACTAAGCGAGCGTTGACGCCGGAAATCCCGCCGATCTAGAGTCGAAGGTCTATGAACCTCATCGTTACAGCCGTCGGCATCGTCGTCGCCTCAGTCGTGACCTCCGCCGCGTGCGCACAGTCCGCTGACTCGCCCCAATCGTACAAAGCACCGCGCACGTCCTTCGGCCATCCCGATCTGTCGGGCACTTGGACGAACAACAACGCGACGCCGCTGCAGCGCCCCGCGCAATGGGCGGACAAGGAGTTCCTAACCGACGAGGAGCTCGCGGCCGTGCAGAACAGCGCGCGACAGCTCGAGGAAGACGGCGACGCGTTGTTCGGCGACGAGCTGATTCTCGACGCCATCGCCGGCCACGAGGAATCGGAATCGCACGACACCGAGACCGGCAACTACAACGGCTTCTGGCTACCGCCGCGCGATTTCGAGCGGCGCACGTCGCTGATCGTCGACCCGCCGAACGGCCGCATTCCGCCGTACACGCCGGAAGCGCAAGCGCGCCGCGCGGCCGTCGCGGAGCAGCGCCGCCTGCATCCCGCCGACGGCCCGTGGAGCCGCAACTTGGGCGAGCGCTGCATCACGTTCGGCATTCCGCGGCTCACCGCGGCGTACAGCAGCGTGTTCGAGGTGATTCAGTCGCCGAACGAAGTCGTGTTCGTCATGGAGACGATCCACAACGCGCGCGTGATCCCAATCAACGGCGCGCCGCATTTGTCGCCCGCGATCACGCAATGGGACGGCAACTCGCGCGGCCGCTGGGAAGGCGACACGCTCGTGGTGGAGACGGTCGGCTTCAACGAGAAAAGCGACATGATGGGCTCGTCGACGGGCCTCAAGCTCGTCGAGCGCTTCACGCGCATCGCGCCCGACGTGCTGCAATACGACGTGACGATGAGCGATCCGACGACGTGGACGGCGCCGTGGACCGTGCGCATCCCGATGAAGCAGATCGACGAGCCGCTGATCGAGTACGCGTGCCACGAGGGCAACCTCGGGATGTTCGGCATCCTCTCCGGCGCCCGCAAGCTCGAGGCCGACGCCGCGCGCGCGAGCAAGTAACGCAACCTCCAGAAGCGGACCGCCCGGCAGCCATGCGGTCCGGCCAGTTCGCACGCGCCGTTGTGTCAACTTGTTGACAGACGCGAGCCAAGATATCCCCTATCTTGGAACAAGGCTGAGCCCGGCGGTGTACCCGTCCAGCGGTCAGGCTCCCTAAGAGCACAACAAGAACAAGGGGTCCCCTCGTATGGCTTTCTCGAGAACCGCGGCGCCGCTCGTGGCGGGCGCGCTAGTAGTCCTATCCGCATGCGTCACCCACCCGCGCGGCGACCTTCGCACGTTCAATGTGAACGACGGCAACGTGTCGATCGCGAGCGACGCGCGTCTCCGCATGGTGTTGGCGCGCGAGCCAAACGTGGAGAGCCGGCCCGGCCTGGTTTCTCCGTACAGCATCATCTGCGCCGAGCCGTCGCCGGATGTCGCGGCGGTGGTGGCGTCGTCGGTAGGCGTGGGCTTGAGCGTGCGCAAAGAAGGCACTGCCTCAGCGGCCGCGGGCGTCGCCGAGGGTGCGCTCCAGCTCGGCGAGCGCACTGCTTCGATCCAACTGATGCGCGACATGATGTATCGCGCTTGCGAGTCGTATGCGAACGGCGCAATTACGGGCACGAACTACACACTCCTCATGGGCCAGATCACGGAGACGATGATCACTCTGCTCATGGGCGAGACGGCTGGCGGCGCCTTCGGGCGCTCGCTGGGAGCGTTGGGAGCACGCTCGTCGGCCGACGCCGACGCACGGTTGGCTGGCTTCGCCGGCGGAGTAGCCGACATCGAAGACGCAGTGACGAAGCTCGCTGACGCGGAGCTCGCGGTGCAGGCGGCAGCCGAGGACCATGCGGCGAAGAAAGCTGCAACGCCGAACGACGCGGCGGCGACGACGGAAGCGAAGAACAAGCTGGACCGACTCACCGGCGAGCGCGATGCGCTGAAGACGTTGTTGCAAGGCGAGCTCGAAGCGTCGTCGAAGGCGGCGGGGGAGATCACGACCGTCAGGAACGGCGGCGGCATCACGGCCACGCCCGACGCCGCGACGGCCCAGGTGCTCGGCGAAATGCAACGCACGTTCATCCAGCGCGACGCGAGTCAGCAGGTGATTCAGGCGTGCCTCGTCGAGCTCGGCATGTGGAACACGGCCGAAGGCGTCGGCGACATTCTGTTGGGTCCCACGAAAGAGCTCGCCGCGATGAAGAGCAGCATCCGCAATTACAACTCCGAGGATAACGACCAACTGGCGGGAGCGCTGCTGATTGCGACGTCCCGCATGGAACGAACGGGCCTGTTCGACTTTTGTCAGCAATACTTCCCTCAGCTCGCTGCAGAGGTGTATCGCACGAACGCCGCGATTCGGATGGAGCAGGCAACGCAACAGGTACGCGCGCAGGAAGTGCGTTGGCTCGAAGCGCGCGGCAATGCGGCTTCGGCAATGGCTACCGCGCTGAGCGAGTGCGAGCGGATCGCCGATGTCGCAGCACGCGAGCGCTGCAAGGGTGTCGTGCTGGCAGTCGAGGGCGCGCGGTTACCGGACCCGTCTGCAACCATGCTGCCCTTGCGGGATAGCCTGCTCGCGAGCGGGGGTCAGAACACTCTGCCGACGCGCAACTTCGCGCTCGCCAACGCCGCCTTCGAGCGTTTGAAGGCGAAGACGGCGGAGTTGCGGGGGCTGGCGCTCGAGGCGGTGCCGGAGGCAAACAGCCGTCGCCGCGGTGAGCGCGACGCGCTGGACAAGACCAAGCAGGCGCGGCTCGTGAGCGCGGACGGATTAATCGGCGAGAACGCGGCCGGTTTCGCGACCGATGCGGCCAAAAAGAAGAGTGACGACCTCGCGGCCCTCGAGCGGCAGCAAATCGATATCTCGAACCGCTTGGCGGGCGAGCTCGATCCGTACGCGCGCCGCCTGGCTGTCGCAGACCTCGACAAGGCGCGCGCAACGGCCGAAAAGGAAGCCGGGACCTACGACGCCCTGGCCGCGAAGCTCGATGCTTTGTCCGCCGAGCTCGACAGAGTCGTCCGCGACATCACGCTCTTCAACCAGGATTGAGAGGTGCACAGATGAGTCTGACGGTCAAAGACAATCACGACGGCACCTTCACGGTTAGCTGCGACGGCACTTCAGTGACGGTAGGCGAGCGAACCAAGTCGCCGCCGGAGCCGCCGCCCGCGGTTCGTTTCCGCGAGGTGACGGACCTCGGTGGCGGAGTCGTGGCGCATATCGTGCCCGGCCCAACCGCGTCACCGGTAGACGCCTTGTTTCTCAGCCATACCGACGAAATCGTCGCTTCGTATTACTCGGCGGTCGAGAACCAAGGATTGCGGCAAACGTGGGGCAACGTGTTCAAAGTCGGTGTGCGCGCGAATGACACGATCGACTTGCACGAGATAAGCGAGCGGATCAAAGAGTCTCAGGCGACGTCGGGGCTCGGCCTGGAGCTCTACTTCACGCAAGAGCATTTCTGAGCGGACGTCGATGGCGGAGCAATACGAGGATCCCTTCGCGTCCGCGAAGGACAATCTGCGCGAGACCGTGAAGTGGCTGGCGACGATTTTCGCGGGACTCGCCGCGGTCGTCGTCGCGGGAGCTTCGCTGACCGGCCTGTCCGATGCTTCGGGGGTCCGGCTGATGTGGGCGCTGGGCGGCGGCGGCATCGCGTTGATCTGCATTTTCGTAGCGATCGGCGTGAGCTTGAACATACTGGCGGCGGAGCCGTTTTTCTTGGGGCAGCTCAAGACGGACAAGAACCTCAATGACGCCCTCCAACAGCACGCAGTGGATGTTCTGCCGCCGGAGTTCTCCACCGTCGACTCCTTCCTCACCGAACGCGAGAGCGCCATCCGGGTTGCTCTTGCGAAGGGTAATAGTCCTGAAGATCCCGAATATGTGCGCGCGCGCGACTTTTTGCTGAAGAGCGCCGCGCCGTTCTCGAGGCTCACCAGCCTTGCCCACCTCCAGTCTCTGCGGTCGCGGTTCGCCGCGGCCAAGCCGATGCTTTTCGCATTGGCGATCTTCGCGCTCGCTGGGCTCGGTGTGTTTGCGGTGTTCGCGGGCGATTCGGACGCGGCAACGGAAGGCGCGGGCGAGCTCGCGGTCGAGCTCGACGTGGGTACGGACTGGAGCAACGTCGCGGCGGCTTTCGCTGCGGCGTGCGGCGAGGCTGCAACGCATAGCGCGCGTCTCGTGCGGCAAGCCGACAGGAACTGGGTCAGCGTCCGCCTGACCTCGCCGGATAAGTGCGATGGCGTCGTCGTCTCGTTACCGGCGGCCGTTGTCGTTCGTGCCGAGCTCCCGGGCAGCCCGTAGAGCTGCCTTCTACCCGCATCTTCGATCGGACTAGTCGTTACGGAGCCCGCACCGTGCGAAAGCCGATGTGCGATGCGCCGAGCCCTTTGCTTTGGCCGATACGCGCCTGCGGCCGATAACGCATGCAGTAGTCGGGCGCGCAGAGGAACGACCCGCCTTTGAGCACCGCGACGGGCTCGTCGGGCTGTGCCGGGTCGAACCCCTCGGGATAGGTCGACGCCGCTGCGAACTCATGGCTCGGGTAGTACGCGCTCGAAGTCCACTCCCAGACGTTGCCGACAAGGTCGTAGAGCCCGAGCTCGTTCGGTGCGTAGCACGCAACGGGCGCCGCGCTAGCGTAGCCGTCGGCCTCGACGTTCAAGCTCGGAAACACTCCCTGCCAGGTGTTCGCGGCGTGCGCGCCTGCGGCATCGCGCCGCGAGCTCGTCTGCGCTGCACGCTCGAACTGCTCTTCGGTGGGTAAGCTGTGCCCCTTCCACTGCGCGTAGGCGAGAGCGTCCTCGTAGGCGATATGCACGACGGGAAGTTGCTCGCGGCCCTCGAGCGTCGAGCCCGGGCCTTCCGGCGCACGCCAGTTAGCACCGGGGACGAACTGCCACCAGTATTCCGCCTTGCGTGGCGAAGCGCCGAGCTTGTCGGCGTCCGGCGCGAACACGGCCGACCCTGCGACGACCGGCGCGTCGAGCGCCGCTGCCGTGCGCACGCCACGCTCGGCGAGGGTCACGTAGCCCGTGGCCGCCGCGAACTCCGCGAACTGCGCGTTCGTGACCTCAGTGCGATCGATCCAAAAAGCGCCGACGTGGCGGATCGACGCGGGCGCCTCCTCGGGGAACGCGGTGTCGCTACCCATCGTGAACGACGCGGCCGGCACGAAAACCATTCCCGACTGTGACTCCGCCGCCGGCGCCAGGCCGCACGCCGCGGAAGCGAGCGCAGCGGCCGGCGTCGCTGCCTGCTCGCAGGCCGAGAGCAGCAACGCGGCGGCGGTGCCCGCGGCGAACGCTACGCAGCGCATCAGTAGATGACTCCGTTTTCCTCGTCGTAGCGCTCCCAAGCTGCCATTAGCTGTGCGAGCCGCTCCGGCTCCGCGTCGCTCAAGTCGCGCTGCTCGGCGGGGTCGTTGGCGATGTTGAAGAGTTGCCAGCGGCGCTCGGCTTCGGGCCGCGTTCGGTCCCAGACGATCTTCCAGTCGCCTTGGCGCACGCTGCGGTTGCCGGACTGCTCGAAGGCGAACACTTCGTCCGGGGCGTGCACGGTGGCAGCTTCGCCGAGGAGCACGGGCAGAAGCGATTTTCCTTGCACCGGCAGCACGGGGTTGCCGCGGAACGTGCCTTGCGGCGGCTCGGCGCCGGCGAGCGCCAGGAAGGTCGGCAGCAAGTCGCGCACCGTTCCGGTCGCATTGCTGCGCGTGCCGGGCTCGACGAGGCTCGGGAAGCGGACGAACGCCGGCACCTTGATGCCGCCTTGATAGGCCGAGCCTTTGTGGCGATGAAACGGCGAGGCGCTGACGCTCGCCCAGTTCGCGCCGTACATCACGTAGCTCGTCGCTGAGCCTAGGTTCTCGACGCTATGGTCGTACTCCTGGCCGACGTGCTCGCTGATCGGCGGCACCAGGTCGCGCCGGCCGGGCTCCGCGCCGTTGTCGGACATGAACATGATGAACGTGTTGTCGAGATCGCCGCTGCGCTCGAGGTGAGCCACCACCTCGCCGACGTAGCGATCGAGCTCGCTGACCATCGCCGCATAGACTTCCATTCGCCGCGCCTCGAGCCGCTTGTCGTCGTCGGAGAGCTCGTTCCAACGCGGCCGGAAGCGGGCGTCGTCGATCGGCTCCGCATCGGCGGCGACCAAGCCGAGCTCCTTCTGCCGCGCGAACCGGTTCGCATAGAGTGCCTCGTAGCCGGCATCGTAGCGGCCGGCGAAGCGTGCGATCGCCTCGGCGGGCGCTTGCAGCGGCCAGTGGGGCGTCGTGTAGGCCAGATACGCGAAGAACGGCTTACCCTCGGCGCGATCCTGCTCGATGTACTCGAGCATGCGCTCGGTGTAGGAGCGCAACGTATAGAAATCGTCGCCGACGTTGACGATCTCCGCGCCGTCGCGATAGCGCGCGGGCTGCGGGCCGCGCCAATCCCAGCCGCCGAGATGCGCGGCGCCGTCGAGCGAGACGAACGAGCGCTTGAAGCCGCGCGCCTGCGGGCCCTGATTCTCTTCGTAGCCGAGATGCCACTTGCCGGTCATGTAGGTGTTGTAGCCGGCGTCGGTCATGAGCTCCGCGAGCGAGGCGACACGAAAGTTGAGATAACCCTCGTAGCCGGGTTGCCCCCGCTGGTCGGCGCGCTGCGGCGCGCCTTGCACGCCCATGCCGGAGAGATGGTGATCCATGCCCGACATCAGCATCGCGCGCGTCGGTGCGCACGACATCGCCGCATAGAAATCGGTCAGCAGCATGCCCTGTGCCGCGAGCGCGTCGAGGTTCGGAGTCGGAATTTCGCTGCCGAAGGCGCTCAAGTCGGAGTAGCCGAGGTCGTCCGCGAGGATGAACAGGATGTTCGGCCGAGAGGGCGGCGCGGGTTCGACGCCGGCGCCGTCGCTGGCGCGATCTGGAGGCGTGCAAGCGCCCACCAATAGCGCCGCACCGAGGGCATGAGCGAGTCGTCCAAGCGAAAACCAGTGGCGCATCGTGTTGCTCTCCTTCAGATCGTGTTCGCCATCGTAGCGTCGTGCCCGTCGGATCGCACTTGACGCAGAGTTGAGAATCTATATTCTGTTTCCGGCCGAGTCGAGTGCCGATCCAAAAAAGAACAAGAAAAGGATCGCCGGGCGCGGTGGTGTCAGAACGTTCGGGGGGGAATCACATGCGTAATGGGAAACTTGCTCGCGGTCCGCAGGCGCGGTCGCGCTTGGCCGTGGCGATCGTCGTCGCGCTCGGCGGCTCGCAAACCGCGCTTCAGGCGCAGAACGACGATGGCTCGGGGTTGGAAGAGATCGTCATCACCGGCAGCCGTCTCCGTACGAGCGGCATCGACATGCCGAGCCCCGTCACGGTGGTCAGCCGCGAAGAGATCAGCGTCATAGCACCCACGAATCTCGTCGAAGGCATTGCCGAGCTGCCGCAGTTTTACGGGTCGAACACGACGCAGAGCCCGGGCAACTTCTTCGTGACGGAAGGGGCGGGGTCGCTGAACCTGCGTGGCCTACAGAGCAAGCGTACGCTGCAGTTGCTGAACGGCCGCCGCGTCGTGCAGTCGACGATCTTCGGCGGCCCGGACATCAACCTGTTCCCCGAGAACGTCATCAGGTCCGTCGAAACCGTCACGGGCGGCGCGAGCGCCGCGTACGGCACCGATGCGGTCGCCGGCGCCGTCAATTTCATTCTCGACACCGACTTCGAGGGCTTCCGGGCGAACATCTCGGGCGGAGCGAACGACAAGGGCCACGGCGATCACTACGAAGGCTCGTTCGGCGCCGGATTTCGGCTCGGCGAAAACACGCATCTGCTGGTGTCGGTCGAGCGCAGCGCGCAGGACGGTATCGGTGGTGAGCAGACGCTCGAGTACGACTGGTACCGGTCACGCGCACTGATCGAGAACACCGCGCCGGGCGCTGGGACGACGCGCGACAATCCGGCCTATATCCCGTACGACCGAGTCACGAACTTGAGCGCGTCGTTGGACGGCATCTTCCATTTGCCGGCCGCGGCCGGCGGCACGCAAATTCTCGACGCGAACGGCACCCCGTCACCGTTCGTGCTCGGCAGCCCGTGCAACACCCATGGCTGCTCCACGGTCAACGGCGGCTCGGGCGGCGACGCGGGGCTTCCGGGCACGCAACTCAGCCCGGAGACGAGCCGCGAGAACGGGTTCGTCTACATCGAGCACGATTTCGGCGACAGCCTCACGGTGTTCGGCCAGCTCATTTCGGGCGAAGCGGCGTTCACCTCGCGCGGCAATCCGGGCCTGTTCCCGAATCCCCCGGGCGCGGCTGCCGATCGGTCGTTCACGATCTTCAGCGGCAATCCGTTCTTGCCGGCCAGTATCCAGCAGGCGATGACGGCCAATAATCTCGCGTCCGTGCAGTTCGGCCGCATTGGCGCGCCCGAGGACATCGCGTTCGATGCATTCACCGAGCAGGTCACCGAGACCGACTCGCTGACGGGCGGCTTCGAGTACGCCTTCCGGGGCAACGGCTTCTTCGGCAACGGCGGGTGGCAGCTCGACGGCTACTACCAGACCGGCCAAACCGATGTCAGAGCGATCCAGCGCGGCGGCGTCCGCCTCGATCGCATCTATCTTGCAGCCGACGTCGTCACCGATCCGCTGACGAATCAGCCGGCGTGCAGAGTCACCGTGACCACGCGCGGGACGGCAAACCCTCTGTATCCGGATTGCGTGCCGTTGAACCTCTTCGGCCGCGGCCGCGCATCGCCGGCGGCCGTCGATTGGGTGACGGGCTTCGAGCCCGGAGTGCCGATCAACGCCGCAGGGTTCCTGTCGGCGACGGAGACGCTGCCGCACAGCTACATCTCGGGCGAGAACAAGCAAAGAGTCATCGAGATCGAGCAGGACGTCTGGGAGATCTCCGCGAACGGTCAGCTCGCCGAGGGGTGGGCCGGCCCGATCAACATGGCGTTCGGTTACGGGTTTCGCGAAGAGTCTTTCGTCCAGGTCGTCGAGGTCGGGCCGGGCGGCAACATCAACGCGGACCCGCGCTATCGCCCCGTGCTCGCCAACAATGCTGCACTCGGCATTCGCGGCGTGCCGGGCGGCGCGCTGGCGTCCGGCAACTCCGTCGAAGTGCAGTTCTCGAACGTGCCGTTCGCGCGCGGCGAGCAGGATGTGCAGGAGGCGTTCACGGAATTCCTCGTGCCGCTCGTCTCGGACGTCAAAGGCGTGGAGCAATTGAACCTGTCCGCGGCGGCCCGCTGGGCCGACTACTCGGGCGCCGGCGACCAGCAGTCTTGGAAGATGGGGCTCGATTGGGCCATCGTCGATCAAGTCCGCGTGCGTACCACGGTTTCGGAAGACGTCCGAGCCGCGACGATGGGCGAGAAGTTCGATCGCACGGGCGGCTTTTCGCCGCCGCTCACGGACTATGGGATTACGCCGACGCCGGCGACCTACACGGCAACGATCTTTTCCAACGGCACACCCGATATCAAACCCGAGCAAGCCAAGACGGCGACGTTCGGCATCGTCTACCAGCCGAACCGGATCGAGGGCCTCAGTGTTTCGGCCGACTTCTACTCCGTCATCATCGAGGACAACATCCAGCAGGCCGGTGCCCAGACGGTCGTCACGGGCTGCTACCAGCAAAGCGATGCGTTTCTGTGCTCACTGATCACGCGCGGCGGCCCGCCGAGCGTGGAAAATCCTGCGATCAACTACATCTCGCTGGTCGGCGTGCCGTATTACAACCAAGCGCGCGTCGAAGCGAAGGGCATCGATTACGAAGTCAACTATCGCAAGGACGTCGACTGGTTCGGCGGCGGCGAGTCCATCGGCGTGCGGTTCTTGGGGAGCTTTCTCGACGAGCGCACGGACATCAACGCGGCCGGCGTACGCACGGCGCTCGAAGGCACGTTCGGCGTCGTGGCGACTCCCAACACGGGGCTGCCCGAGAGATCGGCCGTGCTGTCGGGCAATTACAACCGAGGTCCGCTGTCCTTGTCGTTGGCGGCCCGCTACGCGAGCTCGATGATCATTCAAAGGACCTGGAACACCGGCGAAGCGGGTGGCGCAGCGCCTGCATTGTGGGACGTCGCCGACAACGAGGTCGACGCGGAGACGGTGATCGACGCGCGCTTCAGTTATCGGTTCGATACCGCTAACGGCGGCGTGGACCTATATTTCAACGTCAACGATCTGTTCGATTCGCAGCCCGAGGACTTTTTTACCGCGGTGTTCAGCTCGAATGTGGCCGCGGGCACGGGTCTCAACGTGACGGGCGAGAACCGAGGCCGGCGCTTCACGCTCGGAGCGAGACTGTCGTTCTGACGGCATTCGCCGACGACGCGAACGTGTGCCTCGGCGCGGGTTCTTTCGGCGGCGCCTTTCCGCTAGGCTCTCGGTTTTCGTGTGCGGCCGCATGGCGTGGAGTGTGATGGCTGGGAAGGGCAGTTCCTGATGAGCGCGGTCGGTACGGCGCTCGCTTCGAGCAAAAGGGTTCGCCAGAGGCGTAGTCAAAAGACCTATGACGCGCTGATCGGTACGACCTTCAAGCTGCTACAACAGCGTGACTTCGACGCGATTTCGATCGCCGAGCTCGCGCAAAAGGCCGGCTACTCGGTCGGCGCGTTCTACGCGCGTTTCCGCAGCAAGGACGAGCTCTTCGACGCGCTGTTGGCGCAGCACATCGACGATCGCTATGCGGCACGCACCCGAATTTTCGCCGACGCCTCGGACGAGGCGCTGATCGGCGAGCTCATGAAAGACCTCGTCGACTACTACTGGACTCGCCGGCGCTTTTGGCGCGCTGCGTTGATCCGCAGCATGAACGACCACGAGTTCTGGGAGCCGGTGCGGCGCCAAGGCCTCGAGTTCGGCGACTGGCTCATCGAGCGCATCAGTCGCCGCGCCGGGCGACCGATGACCGAATCCGAGCAAGCGAACGTCCGCTTTGCGCTGCAGCTCGCGCTCGGCACCATCAACAACACGATCATCAACCGCCCGGGCCCGATCTTCATGGAACAGGCCCTGTTCGTCGAGCAGCTGACGCGCGCGTTCCGGCTCGTCTCGGGCTACGACACGCTCGGCTCCAAGGCGCCGCGGAGCCGGCGCGGCAGGCGGGCTCCGGGCCCGCGCAACTGAGGCTCTCGGTAGCCACAGAAGAGCTGCGGACACGCTATCCTACCGGCGACGGGGGGATCAGCGTGCGCGGTGCGACGACGTTGCCGGGCGTCACGACGAGTGGCGCCTTCGACAAAGCTGCCTACAAGCACTACGTGCTTTTCGTATTGGTTCTCGGCTACGTGCTCAACGTGGCCGATCGCGGCGTCTACGGCGTCGTGCTCGAATCGATCAAGGCCGAAATCGGCGCGAGCGATTTTCTGATGGGGCTCATCGGCGGCCTCGCGTTCTCGGTCTGTCACTCCGTTGCAACGATTCCGATCGCGCACCTTGCCGACCGCTGGAGCCGCGTGAACGTGCTGTCGATTGCGGTGGCGGCGTGGAGCGTGGCGACCGCAGCGTGCGGCCTGGCATGGAGCTACGCTTCGCTGCTCGCTGGGCGCGCGTGCACGGCGATCGGCGAGGCCGGTGGAACTCCGCCGTCGCACGCGCTGATCTCCGACTATTTCGCGCCGTCCAAGCGGGCAACCGCGTTGGCGGTGTACGCGATGGCAGTGCCGATCGGCATGGCCGTCGGCAACTACGGTTCCGGGTGGTTCAACGAGTGGTACGGCTGGCGCGCTACGTTCATTCTGCTGGGCCTGCCGGGTTTGCTCGTTGCGCTGCTCATTTGGCTCACGGTGAAGGAGCCTCCGCGCGGCTACTCCGACGGCCGCGTCGCGGCGGGGCGCTCACCGCCGCCGCCGTTCTTCGCAGTGTGCCGATTCTTGCTTTCGCGAAATTCTTTCGTGCACATGTCGGTCGGCGCAGCGCTGCACGCTGTGGTTTGGTACTCCGGCACGACGTTCAACGCTGCTTTCTTTCAGCGCTCGCACGGCTTGAGCCCCGGCGAAGCCGGCAGCTACATCGCCATCTTTTCGCTGGTCGGTGCGCTCGGCAGTTTCGCAGGCGGCTACCTCGCCGACCGAATGAGCGCGCGCACGAACGATCGACGTTGGTACATGTGGGTGCCTGCCATCGCGTGTTTCTCGATGGTGCCGCTGCAGTTGTTCGCGTATCTGTCGCCGGATCTGACGTTTGCCGTGCCCGTCGCGTTTTCACTGATGTTCGTGCTCGCGTCGATGTTTTTCGGCCCATCGTTTGCCGTGGCGCAGTCGCTCGCGACGACTCGCATGCGCTCCGTGGCGGCTTCCGTGCTGCTGTTCATCCAGACCATGATCGGGTTGACGCTAGGTCCGGCCATCGTGGGGTTCATTTCCGACGGGCTGCGAGCGACGCGCGGTGAGCACTCGTTGGCGTATGCGATGGCGGTGATCGGCATCGTGAACGTGTGGGCCGCGGCGCACTATCTTTTCGCGGCGCGCCGCTACCGCGCGGATCTGGCAGCTACCGAGCTCGCCGCGGACCGCCTGAGCCGCACGACCGGTACCGCGGAGTAAACAGGGATCAAGCGGAAAGTGCTCAGGGCGCCGGCAGGAACCGCGCGTAGTCGCGCAGGAACTCGCCGACGAACCGCTTTGCGAGCCGCAAGTAGTCCGCACATACGTCGCTCGCGGCTCGCTCCGGCACCGCCGCGAAACGCACGAGTCGATTGCGAACGCCGGTGCGTGCGTCCGGCACGGCGACCTCGGCTTCGATCAGCGCGGCTTTGTGCCCGTGCTCGTGGCGCGCGAGCTCATCGCGCAGGTGTTGCCATAGAGGTCGATCCGCGTCGGCGAGCTTGCCCGTCCATTCCGCGTACCACGCCTCGAACTGCAGATCGCCGGCCTGGGCGCGCCCGAAGCCGGCGGCAATCGGATAGACGCGCCCCGCGTACGACAAAAACGCCTCGACGATCTCGCGCGGGTTGAGATGCGGCGTGACTTCGGGTTGCTCGGCTTCGCGCAATTCGACCAATTGGCTCGCCGCTGCGGCGAGCTTCGCATCGAGCGCCGCTTTGAGGTTGTCAGGTCGAACGGTGGTCGACATTCGCTCTTGGCGACGCTGCTGACCGTTTACTGCCAGCTCAGCAGCGGATTCTCTTGTCCCGCCGTGAAGCGGTTCGGGTTGCCTTCGTTGTAGATCGTATGGCGCTCGAAGAACCACTGGCCGTCGATCTTCACGAACCGGTCGTCCCAGCTCCCGAAGCTGAGCCATTGGATTTGACGGCGGTCGGCGTTGTTGCCGTAGTTCATCCAATAGGAGATGGCGCGGGCCTTGTCGCCGTCGATCTCGATGACTTGGTTGGTGATGAGATGCCGGACCGTCGACGGCCACTCTTTGCCGTCGGGCGTCGTCGCCGGTTGGAAGTTCATCTTGCGCAGATCGTAGGTGCCGCTCGCCATGAACTCGCGAATCGCGGCGCGGCCCTTGACCTCGCCGCGCGCCCAATCGAGCACGCCGTCCTCGGTGAACACCGCGGCGTAGCCGTCGGCGTCGAAGTAATCCATGGCGAGCACGTAGCGGTGCTGCAGGTCGATGATCGCGGCGCGATCCGCTGCCTCGCTGTCGGTCTGGGCTCCCGGCGCGCATGCCGCAAGTAGCAATACGCCCGACAAGAGTAGGCTTCGGCTCATGATTCGGTCTCCCCCGAAAACGCGACGCGTAGGAAGGATAAACGGCGGCTCGGTTGACGACCAGCCTCACCATGGAGGTATTAATTTGCGAGCAAAAGGTGCACCCTCCCTTTGCCGGAGGGAGAACGTCTGCGATTAGCAGAATTCATCTTGAGCAATATGGAGCCCATCGTCCGAAGGTGGGAAGCGTTCGCGGCGACTCAGTTGCCGGCAGCCGCCGACATGGATTCGCTGGCCTTGCGGGACCATGCGGAGCAAATCCTCGGGGCCATCGCCAAGGACATGGAGACTTACCAAAGCCGCGCAGCGCAGATCGAGAAGTCCTTGGGCCAAAAGCCGTCTCTCGCCGGCGCCCCCGAGACGGCGGCTCAAACGCACGCGATCCTACGGGCCAAGAGCGGGTTTGACATCAACCAATTAGCCGCCGAATACCGCGCTTTGCGGGCCAGTGTCCTGCGTGCGTGGACGGACGCGCACCCGAATGCGGCCGATCAGCTCGACCAGATCATGCGGTTCAACGAGGCCGTCGACGAAGCGCTGGCGGAATCCATTGCGTTCTTCCATACCCAGGTCGAGCAGGCGCGCAATTTGCTTTTGGGCGTGTTGGGTCACGATTTGCGCAGCCCGCTGCAGAGCATTCTAAACACCGCGAGATATCTGTCGGTGCTGCCGGGCGGCAGCGAGCTCTCGGACGCAGCCGCGCGCCTCATTAGCAGCGGCGCGCGCATGCAGACGCTGCTCGACGACTTGCGCGACTACAATCGCACCAGGTTCGGCTTGGGCATCAACATCCGGCCGGCGCCCATCGACGCCGCCATCGTGCTGACGGACGAGCTGAACCTGCTGCGCGCTGCGTATCCCGCGCGTCAGATCGACATCGAAGTGACCGGTGACACGCGCGGGGTGTGGGACGGCATGCGCCTACGGCAAGTGCTGAACAACCTATTGGAGAACGCGATCAAGTACGGCGACGAGACCGCGTCGATCCATGTCGCGGTGCGGGGCGAAGGCTCGAACCTCCAGTGCACGGTCAAGAACAAGGGCCTGACGATCGAAGCGTCGGCGTTGAAGACGATCTTCGATCCGTTGCGGCGCAATGTCGGGCGGGCAGCGAGCCAAGACCACGGCAACAGCCTCGGCCTCGGGCTCTACATCGCGCGGCAGATCGTCGAAGGTCATGGCGGCGACATCGCGGCGCAATCGGACCATACCGAGACCGTCTTTACGTTCCGCTTGCCACAGCAGCCGCCGTCTCCAGCGCTCGAAGCGTAAGCGCCGTCGGCACGCCCGATTGGCACGCGGCGTGCACGCGGCCCCCGTCGTGACCGCCAGAATCAACACCGCCGTCTACAACGTCGCCATTACGTTCGACGGGGCCGAGGGCACCGCCGGCCGCGCCGAAATCATCGAGACGTCGCGGCCGCAATCGAACGTGCGTAGCGTCGAGCTCTATCTCTCCGGGCTGTCGGAGCCCGTGGCAAAAAAGGCCGAAGAGGCGCTCGAGCGAGGCGGCCCCGTCGATGTTCGCGTGCTCGGGTTTTCCGGCGCTTGGACGGTGTCGGAGACCTTGCCCGGCGAGGACCCCGAGGTCGTGTCGTTCCATTTGAAGTCGCATGGCCCGATCCTGGCCGGGATGTTGCCCCCGCGGTAGGGTCGGCGCCTAGATCTTACGGCTGCCGGCAGGCGAGAGCAGCGCCGGTCCCGTGAGAATAAGGCGTATGAGCTGTGCCTGACTGCGCACGCCGGTTTTTGCGAATACGGATTTGAGTTGCGCTCGGGCGGTGTTCGGAGAGATCTCCAAGTCGGCCGCTGCTTCCGCCACGGACAGACCGTTCGCGAGCCGAATAGCGAGTGCGGCTTCGGCGGCCGACACGCCGAGCGCGCTTCGTAGGGTGTGCTCGGGCGCCGTCAGAGGCGCGGTCGTGTCGAACAGGAGCACGATCCAGCGTGCTCCGCGGCGCAACCAGTCGTCATGCCCTTGCGAGGCGGGCAGAACGAGTAGGCGCAACGTGCCTCGACCGTCGAGCCGCGCGACGATGACCGAGTCGTCGAGTTCCGCCCGTTCCCATTGCTCGCCGATGCGCCCGGCGAACGCCTTGGCGTCGGCGCTGCGCGCGAAGCCGAGGCGCCCGCCGTCGGCGTGCAAGCCCACGCGGGCCGCAAGCAGTGCTGCGGCGCTCGCCGAAGCCTCGAGTATCTGCAAGTCGGCACCGAGCAGTAGTACCCCGAACGGCAGACGATTCATCGTTTCGAGGAAATTGGCAGCGGTGGTTTCGGCACGCACCAGTCGATCTTTCATCTCGACGATGCGCCGCACGTGAGGAATGAGAAGAGCCATCCGCCGGCGATCGTGCTCATCGAACGCGCCACGCGCGTGCGAGCCTTGCACGGAGAGCACGACGCCGCGTGTGGCCGTGCGCTCGACCCACGTGGCGAGGTGGTAGGGAATATCGGCCGGGCTGAGTAGTTCGTTGAATACGGCGCTGCGACGATATGAACGGGTGTTGACCAGCATGCCGTCGATCTGGGGTTCGCCGACTGCGCACGTGAGCGAAGCGAGATGTCGTGAGTCCTGTTGAATCCAGATGTCCGAATAGTCGCGCATCACGCGCTCATCGGCGCGCACGACATCGGCGCGGAACACTTGGCCGCTTGACGGGTTCATCGAGAACAACGCCAGAGCCGAGCCTGAAACGAAATCTCCGACCGCATGCAGCGCACGCTGCCAGGCCGCGTCGTCGACCATTCCTTCGTACAGGGCATCTAGAAGGCGGAGCAGCTCCCCTTCGGTGTTCCGTCGCATTCCGTTTGAAACCTACGCGGTTCGAGCCTTTCGGCTCGTTAGGGTTGGGTGTCTGAGATGCGGTTCGCGAGCTCTGTCGGTCGCTTCGCTTCGAGTCTACCCAGCGGTGGCATCGCCCGCCAATAGGATGCGCACAACGGTAGAGGTGGGCATGGTCGCCGGGCCCGCGGGCGGTCGTGAAGTTCGCGGCCGCGAAATTCGATTCGCCAGTCATAGCCTATTTGGGTGATGCGCCGGCTCGATGCTCCCGAATAGGCTGCTGGCGCAGCCAAAACAAGAGCTACATGCCACCGAGCTGTTGCACCGAGCGAGGGGGAGTGCTCCCGACAATCAGAATTTCGACATTGGTGGTTTAAATGAGGGGCGTTGCCAAATAGATGCTCACGCTCAAAACAATTCCGGGCCGACGAATAACAACAATGAACGGCGTCTTGTCTCGGTGTGCGCTCGAAAACAATACTGCAGGTCCGCGCTTTCCGTTAGGAAGCAAAACCGGACCTCGTGCTTGCGGGTTGCGGCTTGCAGCCGTCGTTGCGAGCGTTGTTTTGCTCCACGCCTGTGGCAGCGGAGGTGGGGGTGATGACGACCCGGACGAGCCGCCGTCACCGCCACCGCCAGCTCCTCAGGAGTTGGCGCTGTCGTTCTCGGCGTCTCCCGCGATCGCCGAATACGGCGTAGCCGTCAAACTTTCATGGACCGCCACGAATGCGACGTCGTGCGTTGCAAGCAATGGCTGGTCTGGGGAAAAGATTGTTCAGTCGGGCCAGGAACTCACGCCGCCGTTGACGGCTTCGGCGCTCTTCACGCTCTCGTGCCGCGGCGAAACGGGGTCTGTAACGAAGTCCGTCGAAGTCGTGATCCCCCCTTTGCCGCCCGACCCTGGATCAGCGGGCACAACCACGGTTGCGGGAGTCGATAGCAACGCTAACGGGTTGCGCGACGACGTCGAGATTTACTTGCTCACGACTTACCCCGCCGGCAACGAGCGCACGACTCTACTAGGGCGGGCAGAACAGCTGCAGGTCGCGCTGAACGAGCCTGCGGAAGCCGTCGACGTCTTTGAAGATCTCTTCGAAAACTTGCAATGCCTCTATCTTTCGAATCGCGAACAAGCGCGTGAACACTCAGCTCGACTATTGGCGAAGTTCGTCAACACGGCGAGCCGGTCAGCGGCGTATCTCGCATTCGCAACGAACGCAGGTGGAGCGACGATGGAAATGCTTACGCCCGCGGAATTACAGCAAGAGTGTCTAGCCGGAGCCCCATGATGCGAATCGTTTTCGGCGTCTTGCTTTCGACGATCCTAATTGCAGCAAGACCAGTAGCTGCGCAAGACACAGGCCCTGTATCGGCATTCTTTCTGAATGGCGTGCTAACAACACCGGAGGAAGCGCAAGCGGCGGTCATAGAGCTGGCTTTCGCCTGGTTGTCACACGATGAGTGGACGCCAGGCGTCCGCGTTGGTCTAGCGTACAACCCCACGGCAGGTCTGAGCGATCTGATCGAAGCGGGGCAGCAATCGGGAATCGAGGTGTCCGACATCTACGAGATGCTGCTGGGCTACAAAGAGACGCTCGATGATTCCGAAGCGAGGCTACTGGAGGCATATAAGAAGCAAGCCCTCGAGCAGTCCGTCGTCACCGCCGCGGTCGTGGAGGCGCACGTAGCAAAGTATCGTGCACGCCTAGCACAGGGGCATAAGGTCATCGTCGTCGCGCACTCCCAGGGCAATCTATTCGCCAATGCGGAGTGGGCGCAGCTAACGGCACCGGGTGAGCGCGGCTGCACCTTTGTCGTGTCGGTCGCCACTCCGGCCGGAATCGCGCCCGGTTTACGCCCGCACATAACGCTCGGCGAGGACAAGGTCATTCGCGCAGCAAGTACTGCACGCGCGCTTGCGGGGATCAGCACGTTGCCCGCGCTAACACCGAATGATCCGCCAAATTTGCCCTCTCTCTACAATTCCGCGGGGCATGCGTTCATCTCGGCGTATTTATATCCGGGTACGCACTCCCTTACCGAGATACTCGACAGTTTCACCGAGGCTCGAGTCGCGGAACGCCCGGAAGCTTCTCCGTGTGGCGTACCGCTGCCGCCAATTCCTCCGCTGCCCGGAGGTAAGCCCTGCGTTACCGCGACGAACTGCATCGTCTGGTACTTGGACGGTAAACCGGACTCTGCCGCAACCGGATGTTTGAACGTCAACAACACCAGCGATCCGAACGGTGTGTGCCGTTACGAGTTCGGGAGATGGATTCTCGGGACCGCTTTCTCGGAGCGACGGCAAATCGAACTCGAGGTCAATACTCGGCAAGAACAATTTAATTCCGGTAGGGAATGGATGGCCACCGTGACGGAGGGACGAGGGAGTGTTTCCTCAACCGAGACACTCGAATTCGATCTGATCAGCACTGTACGCACAAATACAGCGCACGTAAGGCTCGAAGAAAACGGCGAGTTTCACTACGCGAGTGCGGCTTACTATTTCTATCTCAACGAGGAACCGAAGGGGACGTTTACATTTGCCTTTAAGGCAGTGCCATATGAAGTAGAGGGTAGACCTGGCAGGTTCAACGCCTACATCTACATCGAGGGCACTTTTGATGTGTTTGTGAGCACCGGCGAGGATTTAAGGTATGAAGTGGAAAAGGTGTGGCGGTTGACCGGGTCATATAGCGCACCCGTCGGAAGGTGCGATTACGGTGCGACGCAAGGCGGATTGATGACGTGCTTCGCCCTACCATTAAGATGAAAGTATTCGGCGCACAAGCGCCGGCTGAACCGGCCCGGGTTCTCCGGAGGCTCCATTCTTTGAGAGGATGGAGCGAT
>JACZCZ010112965.1_pt1 | contig 21162 bp, 27 predicted proteins | sample 8641811 | NCBI WGS metagenome assembly JACZCZ01 (sample SAMN15324610, study PRJNA640507) | soil metagenome | isolation source: intercropping peanut in the first line | place: China: Luxin town, Laibin City, Guangxi Province | collected 2019-07-25 | depth 10cm m | reverse complement strand
CGGCTGCCAACGTCGTCGCAATTTCGTGCACGGCTGCCGTACGAAAGTCATGCCCCCGCCGCGGGAGCACGCTTAGTGTGACGGGGAGTGCGACGCATTGCCCAGCATGGGAGGAGGATGGGGGTTAGGCATCGAGCCGTCAGCGGGCACGCGAGCTCAAGGCGTCGATCAGGCCCTCCGTCGTCAGGATCGCGTGCGCGTACGTCGGTGCGTTGATCTCATGTGCTGCATGCATCGCGGCCGTGCTGGCTGCAGCGGTGGCGTCACGGACGAGCGTGACGTGGTATCCGAGTTCGGACGCAAAACGCCCCGTCGTTTCGATGCAGGTGTTCGCGATGAGTCCCACCAGGATCACGTGGGTGATGCGGTGCTGCTTGAGCAGGTAGTCCAGGTCGGTGTTCGCGAACCCGCTGCTGCCCCAGTGCTCCTTGACCATGATGTCGCCAGGCTGCGGCACGAAATCCGGGTGCCATTCGGCGCCCCAGCTGTCCTTCGCGAACGGCTGCACGCGCGCCGCGCCCAGTTGATAGGGCGTGGGATGGTCCCAACCCTTGAAGTCGTCGGGCTCGAAGCGGTGGTGCGGGACGATGAACACGGGCAGCCCGGCGTGGCGTATACACGCAAGCACGGCACGGAGATGTGCGTGCAGGTCGACGTTGTGGGCCACCTCGGCAACCAGGGGCCACAGCTTGCCGCCTTCCGAGAGGAAATCGTTGTAAGGGTCGATGAAGAGCAGCGCAGTGCGCCCGGCGGGGTATCCCTGCATGGACATGGCGGCGTCCTTTGGCGGCACGAAAGGCCACCCGCGCGATGAGCATCGCGCCGCCGTCCCGCCCTGCCTTGCACCGGCGTGCGCGTCGGACGCGCGTCGATCAGGCCAGCGTCAGGGGGGCAGCGCGGACTCCGCGTCACCCAAGTGGCTGAACAGGAAGGCACGCGCCTTCCGCCAGTCGCGCCGCACGGTGCGCTCGGTCACCTTCAGCACGCCGGCGATCTCCTGCTCGCTGAGTCCGCCGAAATAGCGCAATTCGACTACCTGGGCCAAGCGGGGATCCAGCGCATTCAGGTCGTTCAGCGCTTCGTCCAGGATCAGTAGCTGCTCCAGCCGCGAGCCCTGCGCCGGCTCGGTCGTTTCGTCCAGTGGCAACAGATCCATGCCTTCGCCGCGCTTCTCCGCCAGCGCGCGCCGCACTTCGTCGAGCAGGACGAAACGCATCGCCCTGGCGATCAGTGCGACCAGATGAGCCCGGTTCTCCACGCTGAAGTCGGCGCTGGCCAGCTTCAGCCAAGTCTCGCTGATCAGTGAAGTGGGCGAGCGCATGTGGCCGCGCCGTTGCTGGCGGATCTGGGAGCGTGCGATCTGGTGCAGATCGCGGTAGAGCAGCGAATAAATGCGGTTCCAGGCGCCCGCCTGGCCACTTTCCACCGCCCCCAGCAATTGGGTGACGGATTGCTCGTCCACCGCCGGCAGTGGGCCCGCGAAGGGGGGGGTTTGCGGCAACGCCGCCGCCTTCAAGGTGTCTTCTGGGTCTGGCTGTCCCTTCATGTCCGGACTGCGCCTGTGATCACGATCTCACTCCATATATGACGCGGCGAAAGCCGGTCATGCAAGCCGTAACCGCCACTTCGCAGGTGGCGGCCTCCAGCGAGGGATGGGTGCGGGCAGGGGCGGGCAATTGCGGACATCGAGGAGTCAGCGCGGAATGTCGACAAGAGGGTGCCATGCGTAGTCTGAAGAAAGTCTGTGGTGTGAATTTTCTGGATGTCCTGTCGGTGGGGTTGCTGACGCAGGGGATGGTCGTGCGGGGTGATCGTCATGCGGTATGACGCACCGATGGTCCTGTCGAGGGAAGAGCGTGATCCGCATGTGCCAGGTCAGGCGCCCGCCGCGATCATGGGCACTGCGCCGACGCTGCCGCAGGGCCTGGGCCCGCGCGCGATCAGCCAGTGGTCGATCATGCAACGGCTCAGCGCGCAGGAATGGCAGGTGCTGATGAGCGCGCTGCCCGGTCGCGTCGGTGCGCGTGCACGCCATGGCGGCAACACCCGTCGTTTTATCGAAGCCGTGCTCTGGGTGGCACAGACCGGCGCCTATTGGTCCGACCTGCCGCGTGAGTTCGGGTCCTGGCATGGCATCTACGTGCGCTTCATCCGCTGGGCACAGGACGGCAACTGGGCAGAAGTGATCACGCGCCTGGACCCACAGGAGCAGCGTTCGCAGGACCTGCAGGCATTGGTGCAACGCTATCTGCAGCGCAACAACACCAAGCACCTCAGCCGGGTGATGCGGGCTTCCTAGCTTCCGGCACGGTTGCCCGCCGAAAGATCGGGTTCGTGAATACGGACGAGGGTGGGTGGCGCCTCTGCCTCCACTCGCGTCCGCGAGCTACCTGCCGGCGATATCCCCCGTCCGGCAGTTAGCGGGCCGGCCCCGTCCCCATGGCGCCGGTCCATCGCCTGCCATGCCCGACACATGGCAGGCATCGCGCCTCGGCGCATGAGGGGGAGGTGCAATGCCTCCCCCTCGTTTTTTTTCCGGAACCTCACGTAATGCTGCACCCGGCTTAACATCCACGGGCCTAGGCTGGCGCTCCCGAAGTTCCCGGAGCGTTTCGATGAGCACCCATGTCTTCACCGCGCAGGATGCCTCCGGCCGACGCTGCCGGATCCAGCTCATCCGCAAACACGATACCGCCCAAGCTTCGCACGCAGCGACGGATACCCGCCCGATCTACATGCTGGAAGATGGGAGCCACGTGCGTCGGATCGACAATGACACCTTCCAGGTGATCGGCACGGGGGCCTACGTCACCCGCGTGCCGGAGTAAGGCTGTCGTTGACGGGCACGTCAGTAGACGGCCGATGCCAGCAGTGGTGCGGAATGCGTCCAGCCGGCGCGTGCGTCGAGGAAGCCCAGCTCCACCAACACCGCTGTGCCCACGACCTGCGCGCCCTGCTGTTCGACCAACTGGACGGCCGCCTTCAACGTGCCGCCCGTCGCCAGTACGTCGTCCACGACGATCACGCGCGCCGCGGCGGGTAGCGCGTCGACGTGGATCTCCAGCCGGTCGCGGCCGTACTCCAGCCCGTAGTCGAGTGACAGCGTATGCGCCGGCAACTTGCCCGGCTTGCGCACGGGTACGAAACCCACTCCCAGTTCGCGCGCAACCGCGGCGCCGAGGATGAAGCCGCGCGCTTCCACGCCCACGACCGCATCGATCGCAACGCCGCGCCAGGGCTCGGCCATCACGCCGATCGCCTCGGCGAACGCGTCGCCGTCGGCGAGCACCGGCGTGATGTCCTTGAACAGGATGCCGGGCTTCGGGAAATCGGGAATGTCGCGGATCAGGTCGGTCCAGGCCATGGTGCGTTGATTCGGGCAGCGGGGGCGGTGATCCTAGCGCAGCCGGCCCGGCATGGGATGCACTCTCCCGTCGCAGGCGGCTAATCAGCGACGACGGACGCGGCTATTCTCGCGCTCCACACTTTCTGGACGTTCCCCATGAGTACTGCCCTGACGATGCACCGCGCGTCCGTCCCCGTCCTGCTGCGCGCGCTGAACAACCTGCGCCACGTGCTGGAGAAAGGCGAGGCCCACGCGCGCGAGAAGGGTTACGAGCCTGCCATCCTGCTGCAGTCGCGCCTGGCGCCCGACATGCTGCCGCTGGTGCGCCAGGTGCAGATCGCCACGGATACCGCCAAGTTCGCCGTGGCGCGCCTCTCGGCCACGGAATCGCCGCGCTTCGACGATGTCGAAACCACCTTCGACGAACTGTATGCCCGCCTCGATGCCGTGTCCGATTACCTGCGCACCTTCGACGAAGCTGCCTTGCAGGGCAGCGAAGACCGCACGATCACGCTGACCACGCGCACGCGCGGCGAGCTCGTGTTCGATGGCCTCGGTTACCTGTTCGGCTTCGTGCTGCCCAACGTGTTCTTCCATGTCACCACGGCGTACGCGATCCTGCGCCACAACGGCGTCGCGCTCGGCAAGCTGGACTACCTGGGTCCCGACGCCTGAGATTCCCTCGCCAGGGCGGCGTGTCCGCTCCGGCCGCTGCCCGGCGTTGGACAGGAAGAGCCGCGCGATCCCTGCCGCGCGGCGGCTTCCCTGGGGAGCCGGTTTCCCGGCGGCGACGGAGTGCTGCGCGTGTCACGGCATGCGACACGGTCCTTCGATACTGTCGTCCGGGCCTCCACGCCATGCGACATCCGTCGCATGCGCGGACGCCGGGACCACATCAGCGAGGGAAGCAGCGATGGCGACCGCATTACGGATCCTCTGTGTGCACGGCGTGGGCCAGCATCCGCCCGAGGGCGCCTGGCAACAGGCCTGGGAAGACGCGATCCACGACGCCTGCCGGCAGATCGATGCCGAGCGTGCGATCGACATCCATTACTGCCATTACGACGACATCTTCGCCCAGCACAAGGTGAGTCTGGGCGACACGTTGGAAGCCCTGGCGCGTCTGCTGGCCAATGGCATCACGGCGCCGTTCCGGCGCGCACGCGGCGACGACTCGCGCCTGCGTCATACCGCCGGCATGGTGGTGAAGTGGGTCGAGAGCGCCACCTTCCGCAAGCAGACGCGCGACCGGCTGGTCCAGCGCATCGAGGCGGTGAAGCCGCACGTCGTGCTCGGCCACAGCCTGGGCTCGCTGGTCTGCTACGACGCCTTCACCCACGAAGACACCCGCGCCACGGCCAACGGCCGTTATTTCGTCTCGCTGGGTTCGCAGATCGGCAATCCGTTCGTGCGCGGCGAGTACCAGGCCGGCCGCCTCAGCGCGATCGAGAAAGCGCGCTTCTGGTACCACCTCTACAACCGCTTCGATTCGGTGTTCACCGCGCGCGTCTCCATCGCGGCCGACAACTTCCGTCAGGTCGACACCCACTTCGACATTCCCGGCAACGCGGACCACGCCGCCGAGGAATACCTGCGCCATCCGCAGGCGGTCAGCACGTTCTGGTTCGACGTGCTCAACGACGAGACCACGCGCATCACCCGTGCGCTGCGCGAGCAGCGGCCGGTGGCCGCGCGCGTGGCCACGCCGCCGAAGCGCGCGCTGCTGATCGGCATCAACGAGTATCCCGATCCCGACCAGCGCCTGGCCGGCTGCGTCAACGACGTGTTCCTGATGAGCGCCATGCTGCAGGAACAGGGATTCGATGCCGGCGACACCCGCGTGGTACTGGATGAACGCGCCACCGCCGACGGCATCCGCGAGCGCGTGGACTGGCTGCTCGAGGGCGTGCGCCCCGGCGACCAGCGCATCCTCTACTACAGCGGCCACGGCGCGCAGTTGCCCACGTATGGCCTGGGCGATCGGGTCGACCGCATGGACGAGACGCTGGTCCCTTACGACTTCGACTGGACCGAGGACACCTCGCTCACCGACGACTGGCTGTTCGAACGCTACGTGCAGCTGCCCTACGACGTGGACTTCAGCATCATCCTGGATTGCTGCCACTCGGGCGGCATGTCCAAGGGCGGGCCGGCGCGCATGCGCGGCCTCAATCCGCCGGACGACATCCGCCATCGCACGATGAAGTGGAACGCGGCGCGCGAGATGTGGGTGCCGCGCGAGCTGGAAGTCGCCGAGCGCAAGCAGCTCGCCGTCGACCAGAGCACGATGCCGCTGGGCGACATGAGCGGACGGCTGGGATACGCGCTGCCGGTGCGCACGCTGCGGCTCGGACAGGCGCGCCAGTTGCGCAAGCGGCTGGGCCACAAGGGCCCCTACATGCCGTTGCTGGTGTACGCATGCCAGGAGGGCGAATTCGCCTACGAGTACGACCACGGCGCCATCCCGCATGGCGCGTTCACCTACGCGCTGGTGAAGAACTGGCGGAAGATGCTGCGCGGCGGCGCCGGCGATCGTCGCCGCCTGAAGGTCAGCGACCTGGTGAAGTACACCTCGCAGGAGCTGCGCGAACTGGAGTACGACCAGACCGCCGCACTCGCCGGGCCGGAGATCCGCCTGTCGCGCTGGATGTAGCCGGCGTCAGCCCGCCGCCGCGCATTCGCGCGCGCGCGCCAGCAGCAAGGCCTGCTCGCGCGCGTTGCGGGTCATCGCGGCGGCGCGTTCGAATTCGGCGCGCGCCTCGTCGTGCCGCGCCAGCCTGAACAGCAGGTCGCCACGCACGCTCGGCAGCAGGTGGTAATGCTTCATCGCCGGATCGTCCTGTAGCCGGTCCACCAGCGGCAACGCGCTCGCCGGGCCGGTTGCCATCGACACCGCCACCGCGCGGTTCAGTTCGACCACCGGCGACGGGTTCACCTGCGCCAGCGCGGCGTACAGCGTGGCGATGCGCACCCAGTCGGTGGCATCGGCCGTGCGTGCGCGGGCATGGCACGCGGCGATCGCGGCCTGTAGCGCATACGGGCCGAATGCGCCTCCCAGTCGCTCCGCGCGCGCCAGCGCGTCCAGACCGCGCCGGATCAGCAACGGGTCCCAGCGGGTGCGGTCCTGGTCGAGCAGCAGCACGGGCTCGCCGTCCTTGCCCACGCGCGCATGCAGGCGCGAGGCCTGGATTTCCATCAGCGCGACCAGGCCGTGGACCTCCGCCTCGGCCGGCGTCAGCGCGGCCAGCATGCGGCCCAACCGCAGCGCTTCCTCGCACAACGCCGGTCGCACCCAGTCGTCGCCGCTGGTGGCCGAATAGCCTTCGTTGAATACCAGATAGACCACGCCCAGCACGCTGGCCAGCCGCTCCTGCAATGCGTCGCCGCGCGGCACCTCGAAGGCCACGTCGGCCTCGGCCAGCGTGCGCTTGGCGCGCACGATGCGCTGCGCCACGGTCGGCTCCGCCGCGAGGAACGCGCGCGCGATCTCGTCCGTGGTCAGGCCGCACAGCAGGCGCAGCGTCAACGCCACGCGCGCTTCCATCGACAGCACGGGATGGCACGAAACGAACACCAGCCGCAGCAGGTCGTCGTCGATGTCGTGGTCCAGCGCATCCTCGTCGCGGCTGCGGCGCTCGTCCTGGATCTCTTCCAGCTCGCGCGCGAGTTCCTCGTGCTTGCGGTCCAGTAGCTGCAGGCGGCGCAGGCGATCGATCGCGCGGCGCTTGGCGGTGGTCATCAGCCACGCCCCCGGATTGTCCGGCACGCCGTCACGGGGCCAGGTCTCCAGCGCGGCGACCAGCGCGTCCTGCGCCAGCTCTTCGGCCAGGTCCAGGTCGCGCAGCATGCGGGCAAGACCGGCGATCACGCGCGCCGATTCGATGCGCCAGACGGCGTCGATCGCGCGATGGGTGGGGGAGGTCGACATGGCGCGCATCAGACCACGGCGCCGCGGCCGGTGAAAGCCGCAGCGCAGCGAACAGGGGCGTCACCGTGTCCATCACGTGCGCCCCGCACCATCACGCATCCTTTTCGCAGTTGATCATCCACGGCACGCCGAACTTGTCGACCAGCATGCCGAAGCGCACCGCCCAGAACGTCTGCGTCAGCGGCATGGTCACCTGGCCGCCGTCCGAGAGTGCGCCGAAGATCCGCTCGGCATCCTTGATGCCGTCGACCGACAACGACACCGAGCATCCCTTCACGCCCTCGTAGGGATGCGCCGGATGGTTGTCCGAGCCCATCAGCACCGTCTGCCCGAACATCACGTGCGTATGCATGATCTTCTGCTTGTAATCGGCCGGGATGTCCTCGCAGCCCTCGGCGCCGTCGAAGCGCATTATCGGCCCCAGCTCGCCGCCGGTGGCTTGCGCATAGAAGGTGAAGGCGGCTTCGCAGTCGCCATTGAGGATCAGGTAGGGATTGACGTTCATGGTGGGCTCCTTGGGTGGTCGGGTGCAGGTTCTGCACGGCCTGCTCGTGTTCTCCGACGAACCGGCAGGGCCGGAATCGACAACGCCGGAGATGAAGATGCATTCGGTCCGCGCGCCCGTCAGCGGACGGCGTCGCCGGGATCGGCCGCGGCCGCGGCGATGGCCTCGCGCTGGCGCCGGGTCAGCTTGGCCAGGGCATGCCGGTATGACCACGCCACCAGGTCCTTCAGGTAGGCGCCGGGCACGGAGGACACCTCCACCACGGTCACCCAGCGGTGCTTGCCCAGCCAGCGCGCCGGCTTGATGCCGGGCTGGTCGGTCAGCTCCAGGAAGCGCTCCGGCGCCACCTTGAAGCTGAAGCGCCACCGCTCCGGTTCGCTGGTCTTGAAATAGGCGAAGCGCTTCCCGCCCACCTCGTACACCAGGATGTTGGAGGGTTCCCCGTACAGCGTTTCCACGCTGCCCGGCAGGGCACGGCAATGGCGTTTGAGCGTGGCGACGTCCATGCAGACGATGCTAGCGCCGCTAACGCATGCGTGGCGTGCAGGCGAGGCGGGTCGAGGGCGAGGGTTGTCCTCGGTCGAACGCGATGGCCGTGGCAGCGTCTTCATTCACTGCGGCTACAGTGCCGGGTAGAACGTCCATGCGACATCCAGGAGTTTCCGATGAGCAGCCCCTCCGCCTTCACCCGCCTCGCCAAGAAAGCCTCCACCTTTACCGGCCGACCCACATGTTTCGCGCTCGCGCTGGGGACCATCGTGGTGTGGGCGATCACCGGACCCCTGTTCGGTTTCAGCGATACCTGGCAGTTGGTCATCAATACCGGCACCACCATCATCACCTTCCTGATGGTCTTCCTGATCCAGAACACCCAGAACCGCGACACCGAGGCGATGCAGATCAAGCTGGACGAACTGATCCGCGTCTCGCGCAGTGCCAACAACGCGCTGCTGGACCTGGAGGAAATGGAAGAGAAGGAACTCGACGACCTGCGCGCGCATTACGAAGACATGGCGCGGCAGGCGCGCGAGGTGCAGCAGGTCAAGAGGCGTTCCTCTTAAGACGGATTCACCACCGCTTCTCCATCCGGTAGTTGTGGATGGCCACGCCATCCATCACGAGGTCGTTGCGGCCGAGCAGGGTGAAGCCGCGGCGTTCGAACAGGGGGCGGGCGAGTTCGCTGGCTTCGACGAAGATCCGGCGCAGGCCGCGGCGCCGGGCGTGCGCTTCGATGGCGGCATACAGCTGCGAGCCCACATGCAGGCCTTCGGCTTCCGGCGCGGTGTAGAGCATGTCGAGGTGGCCGTCGGCCTCCAGGTCGGCGAACCCCAAGAACGTGCCGGCCTCATCTTGCGCGACCACCACGTAGCGTCCGTCGCTGCAGCGCGCCGCGGTGCGGGCGACATCGGCGGTGGCTGCCCACACCGCGACCTGCTGGGGCGTGTACGCGCGTGGTCCGTAGTGGCGCACGGCGCGTGCGTACAGCGCGGTCAGTGCGGCGGCATCGGTGGGGTGGTAGGGGCGGAGGGTGGGCATGACCCGTTCTTCTCTCAGTAAGGGTGTCGCGAGGACCAAAAAGGCCCGTTCTTCTCACACTAAGAGTGTCGCGAGGACCAGAAAGGCCCGTTCTTCTCACACTAACGGTATCGCGAGGACCAAAAAGGTCCTCTCTTCTCTCACTAAGGGTATCGCGAGGACGAAAAAGGCCCGTTCTTCTCTCACTAACGGTATCGCGAGGATCAAAAAGGTCCTCTCTTCTCTCACTAAGGGTGTCGCGAGGACCGAAAAGATCCATTGATGCCTGTCTGGGCGAAAGGCCCGGGGGCGATATCACGTGCGCACGAGGTCCGACAGCGCGTCGTCCAGGGTGGGGAAGCGGAAGGTGAATCCTTCCGCCAGCGCATGCGCCGGCAATACGCGCTGGCCGGTCAGCAGCAGCTGGGCCATTTCGCCGAACGCGGCCTTCAGCACGAACGCAGGCGTCGGCAGCACGGCGGGGCGGTGCAGGGCGCGGCCCAGGGCCTGGGCGAAGTCGCGGTTGGTGACCGGTGTGGGGGCGGTGCCGTTGTAGGCGCCGCCCGCGCCGTCGCGTTCCAGCAGCCAGGCGATCAGGCCGACCAGGTCGTCGCGGTGGATCCAGCTCATCCATTGCCGCCCATCGCCCATCGGTCCGCCGGCACCCAGCCGGAACGGCGGCAGCATCTTCGCCAGCGCGCCGCCGTCGGCACCCAGCACGATGCCCGTGCGCACGCGGCAGGTGCGCACGTCCAGGCCTTCGGCCTGCATCGCCTCGGTTTCCCAGTCGCGGCAGAGGTGGGCGGCGAAGTCGTCGCCGGGCGCAGCGGATTCGTCCAGCGCTTCGTCGCCGCGCGGGCCGTAGTAGCCGATGGCCGAACCGGAGACCAGCACGCGCGGACGCACCGACTGCCGCGCCATCCAGGCCACCAGTGCCTGCGTGGTGCCCAGGCGGGATGCGCGGAACGTGGCCTTGCGCGCAGCGTTCCAGCGCCCGGCCATCAGCGGCTCGCCGGCCAGGTTGACCACGGCCTCCACGTCGCGCGCGTCCTCCAGCGCGGCCAGCACGCGCACCGCGGCGGGCAGCTGCGCGCGCGCGGGGTCGCGCGTCAGCACGCTGAGGGTGTGGCCGGCCTGCAGCAGCGCGGCGCAGAGCGCCTGGCCGATGAAGCCGGTACCGCCGGTGATCAGGACATGCATGCGCGGGCTCGCCAAGGACCAGGGAAGCTTACGCACCGGCGCGTGTTGCGGATGTGGAACGGACCGTAGGCCGCGATCGGCGGTCGCCCGGCGGGGGCGCGCCTACACTATGCCCATGGCTTCCCTTCCCCTGGTCCTGCTGCCCGGCCTGCTCTGCGACGCACGCCTGTGGCGCGATCCCGCGGCCGCGCTGGCCGACCTCGCCCCGGTCCATCACGCCGACCTGACCTTGGACGACAGCGTCGCCGGCATGGCCGCCCGCGTGCTGGCGACGGCCCCGCCGGTGTTCGCGCTGGCCGGCCTGTCGATGGGCGGCTACGTGGCCTTCGAGATCCTGCGCCAGGCACCGCAGCGCGCGGCGCGGCTGGCGCTGCTGGATACCAGCGCGCGCACCGATCCGCCGAAGCGGCTCGCCGTGCGCAAGGCCGGCGTGGCGTTGGCCGAATCCGGCCGCTTCGCCGGCGTCACCCGCAAGCTGCTGCCGCAGCTGGTACACGAAAGCCGGGTGGAGAGCGAGGTGGGCGAGGAGGTGATGGCAATGGCGCAGCGGGTTGGCCGCGATGCCTTCCTGCGCCAGCAGCGCGCCATCATCGACCGTCCCGATTCGCTGCCGCTGCTGCCCACCATCGCCGTGCCCACGCTGGTCGGCGTGGGCGAGGACGACCGCATGACGCTGCCGGAAGAAGCCCGCCTGCTGCATACCACCATCCCCGGCGCGCGGCTGCATGTGTTCGCGCGCTGCGGCCACCTGCCGCCGATGGAAGTGCCGCAGGAAACCACCGCGGTGCTGCGCGACTGGCTGCAGGCGCCATGACGCGGCCGGCGCGCACGCGCATCCACGCCGTTGCCACGCGCGGCCGCGACAATGGCGCATCCTTTTCTTTTTCGTTGAACGCACGGGAGTACACATGGAACTGGCGATGATCGGGCTCGGGCGCATGGGCGCCAACATGGCCGAACGGCTCGTGCGCGGCGGGCATGCGGTGCGCGGCTACGATCCGGGCGAGGCGGCGCGCCAGCAGGCCGAGGCGCGCGGGATCGTGCCGCACGCGAACCTGCAAAACGCCGTGTCCGCCTTGCCCACGCCACGCGTGGTGTGGCTGATGGTGCCGGCCGGGCAGGTGGTGGACGACACGATCGCGCAGCTGCGTCCGCTGCTGGCGGCCGGCGACACCGTGATCGACGGCGGCAATTCCAACTACAAGGACACCCAGCGCCGCGGCGCGCAGCTGGCCGAGGCCGGCATCCACTACATCGACTGCGGCACCAGCGGCGGCGTGTGGGGCCTGGCCGAGGGTTACAGCCTGATGATCGGCGGCGACGCCGACGCGGTCGCGCGCCTGCAGCCGGTGTTCGCCACCCTTGCCCCCACGCCGCAGACCGGCTGGGGCCGCGTGGGTCCGGGCGGTGCGGGCCACTTCGCCAAGATGATCCACAACGGCATCGAGTACGGAATGATGCAGGCCTACGCCGAGGGCTTCGCCATCCTCAAGCACAAGGAGGCGATGGACTTCGACCTGGGTGCGCTGGCCGAGATCTGGCGCCACGGCAGCGTGGTGCGGTCGTGGTTGCTCGACCTCACCGCCGATGCGTTGAGGAAGAATCCGCAGATGGCCGGCATCGCGCCGTACGTCGCCGATTCGGGCGAAGGCCGCTGGACGGTGGCCGAGGCGATCGACCTCAACGTGTCCGCGCCGGTCATCACGATGTCGCTGCTGGAACGCCTGCGCTCGCGCGACGACGATTCCTATGCCGACAAGTTGCTGGCCGCGATGCGCAACGAATTCGGTGGGCATGCGGTCAAGCAAAGCTAGTCGCGCGGGTCAGGACCGGTTAACGCAGCGGACGCGCGGCTCACCCGGTCTTATCGCGCGCATCGCTAGGCTGGCCCCCTCGACTGGAGGACCTCGATGAAGATCCTGATGGTGCTGACTTCGCACGACCGCCTGGGCAACACCGGGCACAAGACCGGCTTCTGGCTGGAGGAATTCGCCGCGCCGTACTACGTCTTCAAGGACGCCGGCGCGCAGCTGCTGCTGGCTTCGCCCAAGGGCGGACAACCGCCGCTGGATCCCAAGAGCGATGCGCCCGATGCGCAGACCGCAGCCACCGCGCGCTTCAACGAGGATGCCGAGGCGCTGTCGGCCTTGGCCACCACGCATCGCTTGAAGGACGTGCTGGACGAAGACGTCGATGCGGTGTTCTTCCCCGGCGGCCATGGGCCGCTGTGGGACCTGGCCGAGGATGCGGATGCCATCCGCCTGATCGAACAGACGTTCTCCGCCGGCAAGCCGGTCGCGGCGGTGTGCCACGGGCCGGCCGTGTTCCGGCACACGCGTGGCGCGCTCGGCGAGCCGCTGGTGAAGGACAAGCGCGTCACCGGGTTCTCCAACGAGGAGGAAGCCGCGGTCGGTTTGAGCGAGGTGGTGCCGTTCTCGCTGGAGGACGTGCTGAAGAAGAACGGCGCCCGCTTCGAGCGCGGCCCGTTGTGGCAGTCGTACGTGGTCACCGACGGCGTGCTGGTGACCGGCCAGAACCCCGCCTCGTCCGAAGCCGCGGCCGAGGACCTGCTGCGCCTGCTGCGCTGAAGCGTTCACGGCCGCTTACCGCCGCGCGCGTAGCGTGGCACTCGCCAGGAGGTGACCGATGAACCAGGCGCCCGCGCATCTGTACACCCGCCAGGACGATATCGCCCGCATGGAGGCGCTGGTCCTGCAACTTCCCGACGAGGCGGTGGTGGAACTGCACCTCGCCGATGGCGGATCGATCACCGGCGTGGTCACCACGCGGCCCAGCGTGCAGGTCTTCCGCGACGGCGACGGCCACGAAGGTTTCAACGCGGTGGTCCGCATCGACGACCGCAAGCGCCCGGACGTCACCCACTACCTGTGGCTGGACCGGATCGCGTCGGTGACGGCGCTGGGATCGGCCTGATGCCGCCGCTGCCCACGAGCGACATCGACTGCCCGTACTGCGGCGAGACGATCACGCTGGTGGTCGACGATTCGGCCGGCGATCAGCAGTACGTCGAGGACTGCCACGTCTGCTGCAAGCCCATCGAAGTCCGCGTGAGCGTCTACGAGGACGGCGGCATCGACGTGGTTGCCTGGGGGCAGGACGAGGCCTGAGCCGTTGACGCGGCGTTCGCGCGCGCGTGCCTAGGCTCGCGGCCATCGTCCGGAGCGCGTGCCATGTCGCCGATCCGCTGTCTGCTGCCGCTGGTGTTGCTGGGCTGCCTGTCCTGCACGGGGCACGCGCAATCGCCCACGGAAACCGGTCCGCAGCCGACGCTGCCGGCGCCGGAAAAGCGCTGGATTCCCACCGTCAACGTCGCGCCGGCGGTGGGTTGGCCGAACGGCACTGCACCCACCCCCGCGCCGGGTCTGGACGTGACCGCGTTCGCGCGCGGACTGGATCATCCGCGCTGGTTGTACGTGTTGCCGAATGGCGACGTGCTGGTCGCCGAGACCAACGCGCCGCCGAAGCCGGCTGAAAAGAAAGGCCTGCGCACGTGGTTCATGAAGCGCACGATGAAGAAGGCCGGCGCGGCCATGCCCAGCGCCAACCGCATCACCCTGCTGCGTGATGCCGACGGCGACGGCGTCGCCGAATTGCGCACGGCGTTCCTCACCGATCTGTCCTCGCCCTTCGGCATGGCCCTCGTCGGCGAGCGGCTGTACGTCGCCAATGCCGACGCGATCGTCAGCGTGCCGTATCGCACCGGGCAGACCGCGAGCGATGCGACGCCGGTGAAGCTGGTCGACCTGCCCGGCGGGCCGCTCAACCACCACTGGACCAAGAGCCTGCTGGCCAGCACCGATGGGCGCCATCTCTATGTCGGCGTGGGCTCCAACAGCAACGTCGGCGAGAACGGCCTGGCGATGGAAGCCGATCGTGCGTCCATCCTGCAGGTGGACGTGGCAAGCGGTGCGCGCCGCGTGTTCGCGTCGGGCCTGCGCAATCCGGTTGGCCTGGCCTGGGAGCCGGAGCGCGGCGCGCTATGGACCGTCGTCAACGAGCGCGACGAACTTGGTGATGCGCTGGTGCCGGACTACCTGACCTCGGTGCGCGAAGGCGCGTTCTACGGATGGCCCTACAGCTACTACGGCCAGCATGTGGATACGCGCGTACAGCCGCCACGTCCGGATCGGGTCGCCTCGGCGATCGCGCCGGACTATGCGCTGGGCGCACACGTTGCCGCACTGGGGCTGGCCTTCCACGACGGTGCGGGCTGGCCGGTGGCGCTGCAGGGCGGCGCCTTCATCGGCGAGCACGGATCGTGGAACCGGCGCGCGCCGGCCGGTTACAGGCTGGTGTTCGTGCGCTTCGTCGACGGGCGTCCGCAAGGCGCGCCGGTCGACGTGCTGACCGGCTTCCTCGATGCCGACGGCAACGCGCGCGGCCGCCCGGTGGGGGTGGCCGTGGACGCGCGCGACGGCGTGCTGCTGGCCGACGATGTCGGCAACGTGGTCTGGCGGGTGGCGCCGGCCCGGAGGCCGTAACGCGCGTATCGCGGCGGGCAGGCGTATGCTCGGCCCCGGTCCGACAACCAACCCTGGGGAGGGGAGATGAACACGACCACCACCGTTGCACCCAAGCGCTCGCTCGGCTTCTGGATCACCGGCCTGTTCGCGCTGGTCTGGAACCTGATCGGTGTGGCCATGTGGTACATGCAGGTCAACATGTCCGCCGAGCAGTTGGCGGCGATGACCGATGCGCAACGCCAGGTCTACGAGGCCACACCCGGCTGGCTCAACATCGCCTTCGCGGTGGCGGTGTTCGCGGGCGTGCTGGGTGCGCTGGGACTGCTGTTGAAGAAGCGCTGGGCGGGGACCCTGTTCCTGCTGTCGCTGATCGCCCTGCTGGTGCAGATGATCGGCGCCTACGTGGTGACACCGGCGTGGTCCGCCTATGGTCCCGTGGGGCTGGTGATGCCGGCGGTGCTGCTGGCGATCGCGCTGTTCCTGCTGTGGTACGCCAACAAGGCGCAGGCGCGCGGCTGGCTGTCCTGAGCATTGCTCGATAAAGAAAAAGCCGCCGGGAAACCGGCGGCTTTTTTTGTTCGCTTCTCCCCGCGCGGCGGGGAGAAGGTGGCCGAAGGCCGGATGAGGGGCGGGCGCGATGACGGACCTGGAGAGCGCTGCGCTTTGGGATGGCGACGTCGGAGGTGCGATGCCGCATCCATGACGCTGGCTTCGTCGCCCCTCACCCGCCTTCGGCACCCTCTCCCCGTTGCACGGGGAGAGGGAAAGACCTCACGCCTCGACGCCTTCCAGCTTCGCAGGATGGGCCTTGGCCCACCATCACCCTCAATGCCATCCATCGCGGGCGATCCGGCACGGCGGCGGTGGGCCGAGGCCCACCCTACGTCCATCGTTATGCCTCCGCGTCTTCCAGGTCCACGCCGATGAAACCGCCGGACTGGCGGCGCCACAGCGCGGCGTAAAGACCGTCCTGCTGAAGCAGTTCCTCGTGGCTGCCGCTTTCGATCACGCGGCCGCCATCCATCACGATCAAGCGGTCGAGCACGGCGATGGTGGACAGGCGATGCGCGATGGCGATGACGGTCTTGCCTTCCATGAGCGCGTAGAGCTGTTCCTGGATGGCGGCTTCGACTTCCGAATCCAGCGCGGAGGTCGCTTCGTCCAGCACCAGGATCGGGGCATCCTTCAGCAGCACGCGCGCGATCGCCACGCGCTGGCGCTGGCCGCCGGAGAGTTTCACGCCGCGCTCGCCCACCTGGGTGTCGTAGCCGCTGCGGCCCTTGGCATCGGTCAGCCCGCGGATGAATTCGTCGGCATGTGCGCGCTCGGAGGCCTGCATCAGCTCCTCCTCGGTGGCGTCCGGGCGGCCGTAGCGGATGTTGTCGCGGATCGAGCGGTGCAGCAGCGAGGTGTCCTGGGTGACCATGCCGATGTTCCGGCGCAGCGATTCCTGGGTGACGTGCGCCACGTCCTGGCCGTCGATCAGGATGCGCCCGCCTTCCACGTCGTAGAAGCGCAGCAGCAGGTTCACCAGCGTCGACTTGCCGGCACCGGAGCGGCCGACGATGCCGACCTTCTCGCCCGGCTGGATCACCAGCGACAGGTCGTCGATCACCTTGGCCTCGCGGCCGTAGTGGAACTTCACGTGGTCGAAGCGGATCTCACCGTGCGCGACGTCCAGGTCCTTCGCGTCCTTGGTGTCGGCGATGGCCAGCGGCTGCGCCAGCGTGCCCATGCCATCCTCGACCGTGCCGATGTTCTCGAACAGCCCGGCGACTTCCCACAGGATCCAGTCCGACATCGAGCGGATGCGCATCACCAGGGCGATGGCCACGGCGATCGCGCCCATCGAGATCGACGACTGCAGCCAGGCCCAGATCGCCACACCGGCCACGCTGGCCAGCAGGAACGCATTGAGCGTGTGCAGGCTGACGGTCAGCTGGGTCACCAGTCGCATCTGCGCGTGCACGGTGACCATGAACTCATCCATGGCGCCGCGGGCGTAGTCTTGTTCGCGCATGGTGTGGGCGAACAGCTTGATGGTCTGGATGTTGGTGTAGCTGTCGACGATGCGGCCGGTCATCTGCGCGCGCGCGTCCGACTGCGCCATCGACACCTTCTGCAGGCGCGGCACGAAGTGGAACACCAGCAGCAGGTAGCTGACCAGCCAGACCACCAGCGGCAGCACCAGCCACACATCGGCCTGCGCCACCAGCACCACCGTGCCGACGAAGTAGACGACGACGTAGACGAACACGTCCATCAGCTTCATCACCGTCTCGCGGATCGACAGCGCGGTCTGCATGACCTTCTGCGAAATGCGGCCGGCGAACTCGTCCTGGAAGAAGCCCACGCTCTGCCGCAGCAGGTAACGGTGCGACAGCCAGCGGGCGATCATCGGGTAGTTGCCGAAGATGGTCTGGTGGATGATCAGCGACTGCACCAGCACCAGCAGCGGGTAGGCCACCAGCACCAGCACGCCCATCCACAGCAGTTTCTGGCCATGCACCTGCAGGAAACTGTCGCGACCGGTGCTGCCCATCCAGTCGACCAGCTGGCCCATGTAGTCGAAGAAGGTGATCTCCAGCGCGGAGATCACGCCGGTCAGCACCGACATCACCACCAGCCACGGCAGCAACGGCCGCGAGTAGTGCAGCAGGAACGGCAGCAGCTTCCGCGGCGGCGTGGTGGGCTCGCCCTTCGGATACGGATTGATGCGGGTTTCGAAGAATCGGAACATCGGGTCGGTCCATCGTGGGCGCGCATCGGCGCGCCGGGGAAAACGTACCGGCTCAGCCGGCGGGATAGGGCCAGGCCGCGCGTGCCTGGCGGAGCGCGTGGCCGTACCAGGCGAGCTGGTCCAGCATGCGGCGGGCGGCGCGTTCGCTGGCATCGCCGTCGCGCGGCCTGCCTCCGGTGTCGAAGCGGTCCCACGCCTGGGTGAAATACACGCCATCACGGACCGGCACCGCATGCAGGCCGGAGAACACCTGCCGCAACTGTTCCGCCGCGCGGACGCCGCCGCTGTGGCCCCCATAGGCGACGAACGCGACCGGTTTGGCCTGCCAGTGGGCCTGGACCGAATCGATCACGAACTTCAACGCGGATGGATAGCCGTGATTGTACTCCGGCACCACTACCACGAAGGCGTCGGCGCGCCAGACGCGTTGTTGCAGATTCACCAGGTCGGCACTCGGTGCGCCGCCGTGGCGGTGTGGAAGATCGAGCAAGGCGGGATCGATGGCGTCGACGGTGTAGTCGCGCCGCAAGGCCAGCTGCGTGCGCAACCAGTCGGCGACGGTGTCGCAGAAACGGCCTTCGCGCGTGCTGCCATACAGCAGGGCCAGGTGGAGGGGATCGGGCATGGACGTCGCGGCTTGCCAGGACAGGGACGTGCAGGGTAGAACCTCAACCATTCTTGAGGTCAATGCACCATGACGGGAAAACAGCATCCTCCCATCGAAACGGAGCTCACTGTCGGCCAGGTGGCCGCACGCGCCGGCGTGGCGGTGTCCACGCTGCACTTCTACGAGTCCAAGGGCCTGATCCACAGTTGGCGCAATGCCGGCAACCAGCGCCGCTATGCGCGCGAAGTGCTGCGCCGGGTGGCGGTGATCAAGGTGGCGCAGCGCACCGGCATTCCGCTGGCGGAGATCCAGTCCGCGCTGTCGTCGCTGCCGGAGAACCGCACGCCCACCGCCGCCGACTGGAAGAAACTCTCCGCGCACTGGCACGCCGCGCTCGATGCGCGCATCGCCAGCCTCACCCGCCTGCGCGACCAGCTGGATGGCTGCATCGGCTGCGGCTGTCTGTCGTTGAAGGCCTGCCCGCTGCGCAATCCGTGGGACGAACTGGGCGAGGACGGACCCGGCGCGCGGTTGCTGGAAGCGGAGGGCTGACGCGATGGATCTGGCGCTCTTCGACTTCGACGGCACGCTGACCACGCGCGAGACGTTTCCGGATTTCATGCGCTACGCCGTCGCGCGGCCACGACTGCTGGTCGGCGGCGTGCTGCTGGCACCGGTGGTGTTCGGCTATCGCCGCGGTTGGATAGCCGGCAATCCGACCCGCGCCAGCATCGTGCAGGTGGGATTACGCGGGGTGGATGCCGCGCGCCTGCGTGCGCAGGGCGACGCCTTCGCGCGCGAGGTGCTGCCGGACGTGCTGCGTCCGGAGGCGATGACGCGGCTGGCGTGGCACCGCGAGCGCGGCGATCGCATCGTCGTGGTGTCGGGTGGGCTGGATGTCTACCTCGCGCCGTGGTGCGCGACGCAGGACATCGAACTGCTGTGTTCGGTGTTGGCCGAGCGCAATGGGCGCATCACCGGCTATGCCGGGGCGCAATGCGTCGGTGAGGAGAAAGTCCGCCGCGTGCGCGCGCTGTGCGACCCGCAGGCCTACGCCGCCATCCATGCCTACGGCGATACGCACGAAGACAACGCCATGCTGTCGATGGCGCATCATCGGACCTATCGGGGGCGGGCGGTGGCTTGAGGGAATTGTTGTTGTGGGAGCGACGTAAGTCGCGAAAGCCGGAAGCGGTAGACGTTCGGTGCGAAAATGCATATCGGTCGCGACTCACGTCGCTCCCACATCGACCACCATCTCGCGCCGTTCCTCACTGCTCCGCACCCCCAGCTCGATCAGCCGCATGACGTCCAGCGCCTGCTGCGGCGTGACCGCCGGGGCGGTGCCCTGCAGGACGGCATCGCGGAACGCGGTGTAGTAGCGGCGATAGTCGCCAGCCTCGGCATGGGCGATTTCCGCGACGAGCCGCCCCTCGTGCTCGCGCACGAGCTCGCCCGCGCGCGTGTCCACGCCCCAGCCCGGCGCGCCGGGTACCACGCCCGCGCGCAGCTGGTCTTCCTGCACATCCAGTCCGTGCTTGAGGTAGCTGCCGTGCGTACCGTGCACGGCGAAGCGCAACCCATTCCCCGCCACCAGCGTGCCCGCATGCAGGTGCACGCGGTGGGTGGGATAGCGCAGCGTCGCGTGGGCATAGTCCGGCGCCTGCGCACCGTCGCGCAGCCGCGCGATGTCGGCGTCGATCGCCTCCGGCAGTCCGAACAGCTGCACCGCCTGGTCGATCAGGTGCGGCCCCAGGTCGTACCAGAGGCCGCCGCCGGGCGCGTCGTGTTCGCGCCAACGGTCCTGCACGATGGGGCGGAAACGGTCGAAGTGCGAATGGAATTCCGCCACGCGGCCGAGCGTGCCGTCGCCGACCAGGCGCTGCACGGTCAGGAAGTCCGCATCCCAGCGCCGGTTCTGGAACACGCTGACGAGGCGGTCCGCACGGCGCGCGGTTTCGATGACATCGCGCGCTTCCGCCAGCGTCACCGTGAACGGCTTGTCCACCACCACGTGCTTGCCGTGTCCCAGCGCGGCGATCGCCAGCGGCGCGTGCGAGGCATTGGGTGATGCGATCACCACCACGTCGACGGCAGGATCGGTGAAGGCCGCATCGGCGTCACCGACCACCTGCACGTCAGGCCAGTCCGCATGCACCTTGCCGGCATCGCGCGAGACGACGGTGTGCAGGGCGAAACCCGGCGTCGCCTGGATCAGCGGCGCATGGAACACCTTGCCGACGAAGCCATAGCCGACCAGGGCGACGCGAAGGGGAGCGCTCATACGAAGGCGTGCGAAGAGAAGGTGAGGGCATCTTAGGCGCTTCGCGCGCGTTGATCACGCGTGCACGTGCATGAACACCGTGCAACACGTAACCGATTGCCACGATCTCTTTCACGTGCGCTGTACGGCGGCGCATGGAGACTGGCGCCGCGACACGAGAAGGAGGAATGCGCATGAAGACGACCCAACATCGTTCGTTGTTGACCGCCGCGCTCGCGGCCGCGCTGCTGTTCTCGGCCGGCCAGGTGCTCGCGGACAACCCGCCGCCGAACGAGCCCGAGGAGAACACGCAGAACGATTCCTCGCAGCCCGTGGGCGATGCCTGGATCACCACCAAGGTGAAGGCCGATCTGCTGGCCACCGAGAATGTCTCGGGCCTCGACATCAAGGTCGAAACCGTCGATGGCGTGGTGACCCTGACCGGTGCCGTTGCCAACCAGACGCAGAAGGACAAGGCGGTCGCGGTCGCCAAGCAGATCAAGGGCGTGACGCGCGTCGATGCCAGCGGCCTGACGCTCGCCTCGAAGTAATCCCCCGACAGGGTGTGGCACGG
>JACZCZ010166848.1_pt1 | contig 21250 bp, 17 predicted proteins | sample 8641811 | NCBI WGS metagenome assembly JACZCZ01 (sample SAMN15324610, study PRJNA640507) | soil metagenome | isolation source: intercropping peanut in the first line | place: China: Luxin town, Laibin City, Guangxi Province | collected 2019-07-25 | depth 10cm m | reverse complement strand
CGCACGGTTCGGGACCGTGAGGTCGGAGGTTCGAATCCTCTCGCCCCGACCATTCTCCGCCGACGTTAAGTGCGAGCGAGGTTGCGATGAGCAAAGCGATGTCTCCGATGCGCGTCCTTGTCGTGGACGACGATCGGGCGATCCGCGACTTCATGGAGACCTTCCTGAGTAAGGACGGCATCGAGGTCAAGACGCTGGCCGACCCCGCGCTGGCAGCGGATGAGATCAAGAACGGCGGCTATCACATGGTCGTGCTCGACCTGATGATGCCGGACATGGACGGTGTGGAAGTCCTGCAGCGCATTCGTCGCGTCGACAACGACGTGGCGGTCGTGATCTTCACCGGCTACCCGACGCTCGACACTGCGGTGCAGTCGATGAAGCTCGATGCAGTCGACTACCTGAAGAAACCGTTCAACCCGGAAGAGTTCCGCGAAGTCGTCGATCGCGTGATGCGCAAGAAGGGCTTGCTGCGCTCACCGGAAGAGAGCTTGCACCGCGTGATCGGGGAGACCGTGCGCAACCTGCGTAAAGACAACGATCTCACGCTCAAGCAAATGGCGCGACGAACCGGTTTGTCGGTCTCGTTGCTGTCGCAAATCGAGCGCGCGGAATCGAGCGCTTCGATCAGCTCGCTGTACAAGATCGCGGTCGCGCTCGACGTGCGCATCCAAGATCTCTTCGGCGACTACTGACGTTGCGGATTGCGCGATGATGGCATCGCAGATCACGGCGCGATGGCTCAGCTGCAGCGCGCTGCTGTGGCTCAGCGCGTGCGAGACCGAGTCTCCGATGCCGCCGCCTCTGGTCGGACGCTGCGACGAGCTGCGCGACCAGTTGCCGTCGGGCGAGACCCATGCCTTCTCGATCGTGGTGCTCCCCGACACGCAGTTCTATGCCGAGCGCTATCCGGAGATCTTCGAGAGCCAAACCGCGTGGATCCGCGACCACGTGACGACCGAGAACATCGCGTTCATGTTGCACGAGGGCGACATCGTGAACCGCAACGTTGCCGAGCAATGGGATGTTGCGTCGAACGCGCTCCACTCACTGGATGCTGTGCTTCCCTACGTGCTGACAGCAGGCAACCACGATCTCGCGTTCGGAACACGCGGCCTCAGTCGCGAAGCTGACTTCTTCAACGAGCACTTTCCGATCGCGATGCACGACGACCACAGCTGGTTCTGCGGCAGCTACGACGACAGCGACATGCAGAACAGCTACGCGTTGATCGACGGCGGCGGACGCAAGTGGTTGGTGCTCGCGCTGGAGTTTGGGCCGCGCGACGAAGTGTTGGCGTGGGCCAACGACGTGCTCAGCGATTTCGCACAATACCCGGCGATCATCGTGACGCACGCGTACATGTACCTGGGCGAAGACCGCTACGATCACATCGGAAAGCCCATGCAGGAGTTCAGCCCCTACGCCTACGGCATCGAAGGCAGCGTCAACGACGGCGAAGAGATGTGGGCCGCATTGGTCGCACCGAACCCGAATGTGCAGCTGGTGTTGTCCGGGCACATGTTGTGGCCCGGGGTCGGTCGGTTGAGCAGTCGCCGCGCCGACGGCAGCGTCGTGCACCAGCTGCTAGCGAACTATCAAACCTGCCCAAGCGCCGACCCGTGCATGCATCCCGACTCCGATCAGATGTACCGCGGTGGTAACGGCTTTCTGCGAGTGATCGCCCTCGACGATGTGCACACCACCGCGACCGTGCGCACCTACTCGCCGTACCTCGACGCCTCCAAGACCGATAGCGACAACGCGTTCAGCTTGGATCTCTCCGCAGCGCCCTAGCCCGCGTCACGCGCTTGCCACAGCCCGCGCTTACTGCAGCGCCGGAGTCAGGATCAGCGGCGCATCCGCCAACGTGGTGGTCTCATCGCTGACCGTGAGCTGCGCGCTCTTGTGGATGTCGCGCACAATCACGAGATCAACCGCGCTCTCGTCGCTCGGGCTGTTGCCGAGCATCACCGCATCGAGCATGTCGTCACGATCGATGTCGACCACCATCACAGCCAGCGGCGAGAACGTGGTCCCGCGTAGCTCGGCCACCATCCGCGGCTCGAAGTTGCCATCGGTGGTTTGCTCCAGGCGCACCACCTGTGGATGGGCATAGCCCACAAGGTCCAGCTTGCCGTCGGCATTGAGGTCGGCCGTGTGCAGCGAACGTGGACGTTCACCGGCGAGCGACACGACGCGCGGCGTCGGCGTGCGGTTGGGCGCGGCTTCAAGCACCATGCTGGATGCACCGACGCACAACACGTCACCGCGGGCATCGCCCGAAAGATCTGCGACCAGTAGCTCGTCACAGGCGGCGGGCTTCACTTCGACTGTCTCGGCCACCCCACCATCGCCCTTGCCGAACGCGATGTGCATGAGCGCATCGGTCGGGCTCAGCGCCACCAGGTCCATGTGTTGATCGAGATCGAGATCGATCAACAACAGCTGGTCGGTGCCGGCAGCCAGTGTGGCGGTCGCAGTGCGGCGTGGCGTCGGTCCACCGAGAAACCACCACGCTTCACGTGGCTTCTTGAGGCTTTCGTTGACCGCGTGCAGCACGACGAAATCGGCTCCAGCAACGGCGTCGATCGCGGCCGTCGCGACCGCCAGGGGGCTGCCCGCCATCAAGCGCGTCGCGGAACGAAATGCACCGCTTCCTTCGCGTGTCATCAGCAGCACGTTGCGGCCACGCGGATGGCTCCACGAATCGGTGGTCAACACCGGCAAGATCAGATCGTTCAAACCATCGGCGTTGGCGTCAGCGCTCACCAGTGATGTGGCGACGAGCTCCTCCGCCGGATTGGCGGTCGGCAGGCTCAGCGCTGCGATCCGCGTCGGCGCGCCGCCTTCAGGCACGTGCACCACGTGCACCCGATCACCACAATGCACCGCCACCGCGCGGGTGCGATCGTCCAGGTTCAAGAGCGATGCCTTCGGTGCCTTGCTCGCGCAGACACGGTAGCGCGGCCAACCCGGTGCGCTGTCCACCACGGCTTCCGTCGTCGCTGCGAGCGCGGTCGACGGCGCCACTGCAGCGTCACCATGGTTCGGCACCGACGCATCCGCGGCTTCGACATGAACGCCTTCGGCCTTGCGTTCCGCAGGCGTGAGCCACCGCGGCATCTCCCAACCTTCGTGCAGCGCGATGGTCAGCAGCGCTCCCCACAACGCCACCAACATCAAGACCGACTGAACCGTCCGCTTCATGGCGCGTTTATACAAGGCACAGGTCCCCAAGATCCAAGCTCTTGGCGCTTCCACCATGCGCCATCGCGCGCGCGTTCTGCGCTGTCCGTGAAATGGTACTGGTGGAACGCAATGCGCACGGCCTCCGGGTGGGAGGGCAATCGCGTGGCAAACAAGCGCTGCACGGCGTCCGGATCGCGACACAGGCGTTCGACCAGCGTGCGCACGTACTCCGGTGCGCCGGATCGCGCGCTCAGGCCGTAGAACCACAAGCGAAAGTCGAGACGAGGTTGGTGCGGGGCCACGAAGCCCGGCGCACGCGTGGGATCGCCCGCCTTGTAGGGCAGCTCGAGCTCGATCCAGCGGTCACCCACGCGCGCTTCGAACGTTGGCTCGATGCGCTGGCGCGTGATGTGCGCGAACAGATGGTAGACGTTGACCACGCGAAACGGCGTCACGACCGCGTAAGCCTGGCGCAGCACACCGGGCCCGAGCGCCGACGGTGAGAAGGACACCACAGCACCGATCAGCGACAGCGTCACGTAGCCCATCGCGAGCGCAGAGAACCACGCATGGTCGACACCGTCATCGAAGGCGGGCGGGCGTAGCGATGAGATCGCCGGGTCGGTCAGCGCCCAACGCGGCAGACGTCGCGCGATCGATCCGAGCTGCGCATCGTCCAGCAAGAAGACATGCAATGTCAGCGACAGGTACGTGAAGAAGCCGTAGTTGGCGGTCACCGTGTTGATCAACTGGAAGCCCGTCAGCAGAACGAACGCTGTCGTGCGCAGTCGTCGCGGCCCGAACACGAGCCATGGCACCACCAGCTCCACCACGAGCGTCAGCCTACTGAGCGCGTGCAGCAGGCCCTTGGGAAGCTGATGGGCATACCAGGCGAGCCAGGTCGGAAGCGGCGCGGTCTCGAAGTAGAACGTCATCGCGCTGCCGTCATGCCAATCACCCAGATGCGATTGCCACTTGGCGATGCCGGACTCGAAGTAGAGCTTGAACAACAGCACACGAAGCATGAAGTGCACGAGCGGGCGGGCGCGATCGAGCGGCAGCAACGCGGCAGGGACGCGGGTCTCGACCAACATGTTGTCCCACTGGAACGCGGTGAATGCGTCGCCAGCGACCGCGTACGAGAGGTAAAGCGCCGCTGACAGTCCAAAGGACACCCGCGGCCAGGCACCGAGCAACGCAAACGCAGCCAATACGGCGCCAATGAGCACACCGAGCCCGAGCATGAAGTCGCTGGCGGAGAGCCAGAACAGCGTGGGCAAATCGAAGAAGCCGAGCGCCTCGTCAGCGGACGCAGCACGCAGCGACGCCTGGATCGGGAGCAGACCACGACTGCCGATCAGCGCCTCGACTTGAACACCGAGCGACACCCACGCGGCCAGCAACACCAGCGCGAGCGCACAGTGAAACAACCTCGCGACCAGGGGACCCGACCCCGGTCGCCATGGTCCCAGCCAGTGGCCGACCCAACGCACGACACGCTGCACAGCGTCATCTTGACGGTCGCGCGCGAGGTTTGCTAGCAGGGCTACCTCGCTGGAAGCACTGAATTCCAGGCCGATCGTCAGACCTATGATCGACGTCGACAACGTCTCGAAGTACTACGGCGAACACTGTGCGGTGGACGGCCTTCGCTTCACGATCCGCGAAGGTGAGTGCGTTGGCTTCCTCGGGCTCAACGGCGCCGGCAAGAGCACCACGCTGCGTCTGTTGAGCTGCTTGCTCTTGCCCACATCCGGTCGCATCACCGTGCGCGGCATCGACGTGGTCGACAATCCGCACGAAATCCGCCGCTTCGTCGGGTACCTGCCGGAGCGACCGCCGGTCTACAGCGACATGACCGTCGGCGAGTACCTCGACTTCACCGGGCGCCTGCGTGGGCTCAGCGGACGCGACGCCGACAAGCGCGCAGCCGAAGTCAGCGACGCCTGCAACCTGGGCAAGGTCACCGAGTCGGTGATCGGCACCCTCTCCCACGGCTTCCAACAACGCGTCGGCATCGCCCAGGCGATCATTCACCGGCCCTCACTGTTGATCCTGGACGAGCCGATCCAAGGCCTCGATCCGGTGCAGATCGTCGACATGCGCAAGCTGATCGCGAACCTGCGCGGCGAGCACACGATCCTGCTGAGCACGCACATTCTGTCGGAGATCGAGCAGACCTGTGACCGCATCCTGATGATGCACAAGGGTCGCATCGCCGCTGAAGGTACCGAGACCGAGCTCTTGTCGCGCTATGGCACCGGGCAGGGCTTGGAGCTCGAGGTGCGCGGAGCGGAAGCTGCGATCGTCGCCGCACTGTCGCAGGTCGCCGACGTCAGCCAAGTTCAGGTCGAGACCGACGAACGGGGTGTGAGCCGAGTGCAATTGCGCGTGCCGGATGCCGCGCGCGAACAGGTGAGCCGCGCCTTGGTGCAAGCGGATCTCGGTCTGCTCGCCATGCGCCCGTTGGCCACTGGCCTCGAAGGCGTGTTCGTCAGCCTGAGCCGCGGACAAGCGGCGAACGATGCGCAACCGAGCGCGGGCGAGGAGAAGCCGTCGTGAGCAACGTCTGGTTGATCGCGCGTCGTGAGCTCGGCGCGTACCTGCGTACCCCCAGCGGATACTTGATTGCGTCCGCAACGCTGCTGGTGGCGGGCTTGTTGTTCAACACGCGCGCCGTGGGACAGGGCGAGAAGCTTTCGTCACAAGTCCTGCAAGACTTCCTGCGCGACGCCAGTGGCACCACGACCGTCGCCGCCGTGCTGCTCGCGATGCGCCTGTTCGCCGAAGAGCGCCAGTCGGGCACCGCCATATTGCTGTTCACCTCGCCGATCCGCGAGAGCCAGATCGTGCTCGGCAAGTTCCTGTCTGCGCTGGTGGTGCTGACGCTGTTGACGCTGCTCAGCCTCTACCTGCCGGCGCTGATCTTCGTGAACGGGAAGGTTTCACTCGGCCACATCGCGGGCGGTTACCTCGGCCTATTCTTGCTCGGCGCGGCCACCTTGTCGCTCGGCGTGCTTGGCGCTGTGCTCGCACGCAACCAACTCCTGGCGGGTGTGCTCGCAGCCGTATTCATCACCGTGCTGTTCTTGAGCTGGCCGCTATCGACTGTGGTCGAGGGCAAGCTGGGCAGCGTGATCGCTTACTTCTCGCTGTACGAGAAGCACTTCTTCCCGTTCATGCGCGGGCTCGTTCAGCTGAGCGACATCGTCTACTACGCGTCGATCGTCTACGTCGCGCTGCTCGCGGCCACGCGCGCGCTGCAAAGCCAGAGGTGGCAGTGAGCGCAGACGTCAACAACACCAAGGAAGTCACCGGTGGGCCGGGCTCGAGCATCGCGATGGTGGTCGCGCTTGCGCTGTTGTTCACCAGCGAGCGTGTGATCGGCGAAGGTGCCTTGCACATGCCGGTCGCGATCGCAGCGGCGGTGCTTGGCGTCCTGGCATTGGCGTGGCGCATTCGTTCCGTGACGAAGGCGACGGGAGACACGCGCGCAGTGGAGACGCGCTTGCTCGGCGCCCAGCTCGGTGTCGTCGGTTCGTTGCTGGTTTACGCCGCTTCGACCCAGGCTGGATTGGAAGCGTTTGGTTGGACCGGTGACGCCGCCGCGCGCGCTGGCGGGGCGCTGTCTGCCCTGTGGCCCGCGATCTTGATCGTCAGCCTGCTCGCCTTGCTCTTCATGGAGCTGGTCTACGCGCGCATGCCGATCGCGCGCTCCGTGGAGCTGCGTCGCGTGCGCACTGCGATGCACGCCGGTCTCACGCTGGGCTTCTCGGTGGTGTTCTTGTTCAGCGTCAACTTCATCGCGTCTGAGCGCGACGTACGCAAAGACGTCTCGTACTTCCAGACCACGCGACCCAGCGACGGATCGCGCGCGTTGGTGCAGAAGCTCGACAAGCCGCTGCGGGTAACGTTGTTCTACCGCCAGACCGACGACGTGCTGAGCCAGGTGAAGCCATACTTCGAGAGCCTGGTCGCCGCAGCCAAAGGCAAGCTCACGTTGACCGTGGTCGATTTCGCGCTGGTGCCGGAGCTCGCGCGCAAGCACCGCATCCGTGACAACGGCTTCGTGCTTCTCACCTGGGGCGAGGGCGACGCAGAGCAAGGCCAGAGCTTCAAGGTCGGCAAAGACCTCATGGAAGCTCGCGCCACGCTGCGCAAGCTCGATGGCGAGTTCCAACAGCGCTTCCACAAGCTGACTCAACCCGAACGCATCGTGTCGTTGACGGTGGGGCACGGCGAGCGCAACTCGAAGCTAGAAGATGCTGAGCCGGGTGACGGCACGGCTGATCTGGACACCTTGTTGAAGCGCCTCAACGTGAAGACGAACAAGCTTGGCGTCGGGCAAGGACTTGGCAGCGCAGTGCCCGACAACGCCACCGCCGTCCTGGTGGTGGGTCCGCGCGAGCCGTTCATGGAAGAGGAAGCGCAATCGCTGTTGTCCTACGCACGGATGGGCGGGCGTTTGCTGCTGATGCTGGATCCAGATCAAGACGTGGGGCTCGGCCCGCTCTTGTCAGGCCTCGGCCTCACGCAGCTGCCGGGCACGCTCGCCAGCGACAAGGATCACGTGCGCCGCACGTACACCGCGAGCGACCGCGCGATCGTTTTCTCGAACAGCTACTCGGCCCATCCAGTGGTGACCACCGTCAGTCGGCACCGCGAGCTGGCCACGCTGTTCTATCGTGGTGCGGCATTCGCGCGCGCAGAGACGGCGACCGGGCCCACGGGCAATGACGTGAAGGCCACCGTGACCTTCCCGTTGCGCTCGGGCAACGACTTCTGGCGCGAGACTGACAACCTGTTCCAACGCGGACCCAACGAGAAGCCGGAAGCGCTCAACATGATCGCCGCGGTCAAGCTGGAAAAGCCCGGCCGCCCAGAGGGACGCGTGGTGGTGATCGGCGACGGCGACTTCGCCACCGATCGTCTGATCCGCAACCCCGGCAACAGCGTGTTGTTGATCGACACGCTCGGCTGGTTGATCGGCGACGAGAAGATCCAAGGCGACACCACCTCGGAAGAAGACATCGCGATCGAACACACGCGCGCTGAAGACAAGCTGTGGTTCTACGCGACCACGTTCCTGTTCCCGCTGCCCGTGCTGGGGTTGGGTTTGTGGATCGTGCGACGCCGTCGCCAGCGCTCGGAGGTGCGTTCATGAGAGGCACCCTGCTCCACGCACTGTTGGCGCTCGCCGGCCTGGTGTTCGCGTATCAAACCTGGACACGCGTCGAAGATGACGAGACGCCGATCGGTGAAGTGCTGTTGGCGGACTGCTCGGCGCAACGCTTTCAGTCACTGACGTTCAAGTCCGAAAGCATGACGGTGACGCTCACGCCCGAAGCACGCCCGAACGGCACCGAGTACTGGATGACGGTCGAGCGCACGCAGACCGAGCAACCCGACGCTGGCGTCAGCGAAGCGCCGAAGACGAAGCGCTTCCTGACCAACAAGAAGGTCGAGGAGTTGCTGAAGCTCATCTATCCGCTGCGTGCCAACCGCGACCTCGGCGTACCAACCGCGGCCGACTTGAAGGGCTTCGGCATGGACAAGATCAACAGCACGTTGACCTTGGACTGCGGCAGCACCACGACAGTGGAGATCGGCGGCAGCACCTTCGGCAGCGGCGACCTATACGCGCGCCGCAAGGGTGAAGAGAAGCTCGTGCTGTTGGAAGGTCGCTTGAGCAAGGACCTGCAAGCCGCAGAGTTCAACTTCATGCAGAAGGCCTTGCACGGCTTCGTGCTCAAGGATGTGGACGAGGCACGCATCACGGTCAACGGCGCGACGAAGCGCCTCTTGCAACGCAACCGCTTGGTGCCGGAGCAAGCGACCTGGGTGGATTCAGCGCAACCGGATCAACGCAACGAGCTGTACGACAACTGGCTCACGCGTTTGTCGCGCATCACCGCGCGCGAATACTTGGCGACCAATGCGACCCCGGGAGCCGAGCTGACGCCACCGATCGCCAGCGTGAAGGAAGTGGCAGTGATCGAGTACTTCGTAGAGGGCGTGAGCAAGGGCAAGCTCACCATCGCCCGCGCCGGCGACGACATGACGCACTACTACGCGCGCAGCGAATCGACACGCAACTGGGTCGCCATCTCGGAGATCGTCGGTCAGCAAGTGGAGCGTGACGCACCGGTGATCGTGGGCCTGGAAGAAGCGCCCGCACCGGCAGCGACGAAGACGCCAACACCGGACACGGCACCGACACCCACCGATCATGAGCCGCCACCTGCGATCGCGGCTCCGCCGCCCGCATCCTCACCGTGAGCGCCGATCGCGGCTTGCGCTGCTGATCGAAGCGTGGTTCACAGCCAGCGATGCGCTTTCCCCATCTCGCCTACGGCACGCCGCGCAAACTGCCCAAGCCGAGCGCGCTGACGGGGCGCGTGGTTGTGCTGGACGTCGCGTTCGCTGCCGGCACTGGTGGCGCAAGCTTCGAGGGCACGACCAAGCCGTTCATCGATGGTCTCGGCGCGCGACTGGCGGCATGGATCGACCACCACGATCACGTGATGCACGCAGCCTACGCAGACGACCCGCGGTTCGTCCTGCGCACCAAAGCGCAACATGGCGCATGCCCAGAAATGGTCACGCCGGCGCTGGTGGCGCGCATCGGCGAGATCGACACCATCTGTTGTCACACCGACTTCGATGGCCTTTGCTCGGCGGCAAAGTGGATCCGCGATGGCGTGGAGCCGTATCCCGGCGCGGATGACGATGCGCGCGCGATCGACACCCGGATCGGCGAGCCTGGCGCGTGCGCGCTGACGATCGATCGAGCGCTGCGGGGTCGCGGCAACGACGACGGGCTCAAGGGCATCATCGTGCGTTTCTTGGTCGGCGGTGCTGAGGACAAGGGCTTGTTCGCCTTGATCCAAAAAGCGGCCGAGCACCTGCGCCCACGCGAAGACGAAGCTCGACGTCTGGCGACCTACTACCGCATCACGAACAATGTGGCCGTGGTCGACGCCAGTGAGCACGAGCAGCCCTACGACAAGACATTGCTGCTGATGCTCGGACAGGAGCGTGCGCGAATCTCCGTGGTGCACGATCGCACGACGGTCACTGTCGCCACGCGCTTCGACAGCGGCGTCGACTTGCTCGCGCTGTTTGGCTTGGAAGGCGGCATGCCTACCGTGGTCAGCCTGCCGATCAGCCGCCTCGCCAACGTGCTCGAGCTGCTGGGCGTCTAGGAATCGGCCGAAAAACTGCGGCAGTTGTAGGCCCTGCCCGGCCCGCAGAGCCGGATCACCCACCTTGGTGCATTGACGCACCCATGCGGTTGCCCAAGAGTTTTTGAGATGAGCCTTCCACTCGCGGTCTTTCAGAAGCTCCCCAAGACGGATCTCCACGTGCACTTGGACGGATCGTTGCGGTTGTCGACGATTCTCGAGCTGGCGGCGCAAGACGGTGTTTCGCTCCCGGCCGACACACCGGACGGCCTCGCGCGCGCGATGCATTGCGGCGAGAACACTGGCTCGCTGGTCGAGTACCTCAAAGCGTTCGACGTCACGTTGCGCGTGATGCAAACGGAAGAGTCGCTCTATCGCATCGCATACGAGCTGGCGGAAGACGCAGCGGCGGAGAACGTGCGCTACATGGAGGTGCGCTACGCGCCGATGCTGCACACCCGCAACGGGTTGCGCCTGGCAGCGGTGGTGGAAGCGGTACTGGCCGGCTTGCGTCAGGCCCAGGCTGATCGCGGCATCGAATCGAACGTGATCATCTGCGGCATCCGCAACATCTCGCCCGACTCATCGCTGGAGATGGCGCGGCTCGCGGTCGCGTACAAGAACCGCGGCGTGGTGGCCTTCGACCTGGCCGGCGCGGAGTACGACCACCCGGCCAAGCACCATCGAGATGCGTTCCAACTGATTCGCAACAACAACATCAACTGCACGATCCACGCCGGCGAGGCCTTCGGTCCGGAATCGATTGCACAAGCAATCCACGTCTGCGGCGCGCACCGCATCGGCCATGGCTGTCGTTTGAGCGAAGACGGTGACTTGCTCCACTACGTGAACGATCACCGCATCGCGCTCGAGTGCTGTCCGTCCTCGAACGTGCAGACGGGCGCAGTGAAGGCACTCTCGACACACCCGCTGAAGCTCTATCACGACCTCGGTTTGCGGGTGACCGTGAATACCGACAACCGCTTGATCACGGACACCACGGTGTCGCGCGAGCTGTGGCTGTGTCACACGCAGCTCGGGCTCGATCCGTCGGACATTCGTCGCATCGTGCTGAACGGCTTCAAGGCCGCGTTTTTGCCCTTCCACGTCAAGCAAGCGCACCTGCGGCGTGTGGCACCGGCGCTCGATGCGTTCGTGCGTGATCCGCTGGCGGAGGTCTTCGCGGAAGAAACGTCGCGCAAGCTACGCGCACCGGTCGCGACAGTACCGCCCAAGGCTTGAGCGCAGCGTTCATCAAGGCGCATCGACACCATGCCAAGGCCCACGCGCGCCGTGATAGAAGGGCGCGATGCAAAGTCGTCTCGCGCTCAGCCTGGTGTGGATCGGTGTGGTGGCTTCGGCCTGCGGTGGCAACCCGTACGGATATGCACCCGAATACGAGGCGCTCTCCGACGAAGCTCCCTACGAAGAGCGCTCCACCGAGCTCAGCTACGAAGAGGTGCGGCGCGATCCTGAGGGGTACCGCGATCGCACGCTCGGTTGGTTCGGCATCGTCACGTCCGTCAAGCAAGAGGGCGAAGGCCGCGCGCGGATCGGGCTCTCCCTGCGCTTCCATCAGCCGCGTCACCTGTGCGGCGGACCGACCGACGACACCTGCCGCGTCACCGTGTCCGAGCGTGCGGGTGGTCCGTTCACCGCGATCGTCACGTTGCGCGCAGAAGACACCAGTGGCTCCACCCGCCTGAACGTGGGGTCATTGGTGCGTGCATACGGCCACGTCAACGGCGATCTGGACGACGAAGGTGGACCGATCGTGATCGCCGACTACTACCGGCATTGGCCGCACGGTGCTTACGTCACGACTGCAGTGCGCAACAACATGCGCCGGTAGCTCACGCTATTCGCGTGACAGCACCACGAAGTATGCAGCTTCGCCGCGCTCGACCTGAAGCAACGCACGACCATCCGAAAGCGCGTTCACCACATCGTTCGGCTCGCGCACGGCACGACGATCAGCGCTCACCACCACGTCGCCGCGCTTGAGGTCGGCGCGGTCGGCGGCAGATCCCGGCGTGACGCCCACCACCACCACCTTGCCTTCCCCGCGGTAGGCAAGTTGGCGCGCAGTGTCTGGCGTGAGCGGTTCGAGCGCGAGGCCGAATCCATTGGTTGGCTGGGCGCTGCGTCCTTGCTTCGTGCGCGAGCTGTGGTGCGTGAGCTCGGTCGGACGCTCCGCGGTGGTAAGCGACAGCGTCGTGCGCTGGCCGTCGCGCAGGATCCCCAGACGCACCGTGCTGCCGACACGCCGCGCCAGCACCGCGCGCAACAGATCACGGCCCTCGTTCACCGGTTGATCGTCGACGCTGGTCACGATGTCACCCGCGCGCACGCCGGCTTGCTTTGCCGGTCCGTTGGCAGACACGTTGCTCACCAACGCGCCGCGTTGCGCATCGGCACCGAGACTGCTGGCGAGCTCGGGCGTGAGCTCTTGGAATGCCACACCGATCCACGCGCGCTTCACGTTGCCTGTCTCCGCAAGTTGCTCGGCCACGCTGCGCGCGAGGTTCGACGGGATCGCGAAGCCGATGCCGCTGTTGCGACCGATGATCATCGTGTTGATGCCGAGCACCTCACCATTGAGGTTGATCAGCGGACCGCCCGAGTTTCCCGGATTGATGCTGGCGTCGGTCTGCAGGTAATCCTCGATCTCGTTGGCGCCAAGCCCACCGCGACCAGTCGCGCTCAACACGCCCGCCGTCAACGTGTAGTCGAGGCCGAAGGGCGAGCCGATCGCCAGCACCCACTCGCCGACGCGTGCACGACCGGAGTCTGCAAACGGAATCGCGGGCAGACCATTGGCGTCGATCTTGAGCACCGCCAGGTCGGTCGCCTCGTCCGTGCCGAGCACGCGCGCGCGCAACTTGCGTCCATCGCGGAGGATGACCTCGATGCGGGTTGCGTCCTTCACCACATGGTTGTTGGTCAGAATCACGCCATCGCTGCGCATGATCACGCCCGAGCCACCGCCGCGCACGATGTCGGGTGAATCGCCCATGCCGGGTTGGCCAAAGAAGAAGCCAAACGGCATCTGCTGTTGATCGCGGCGCGCCTCAATGCTGATCGAGACCACCGATTGCGACGCGCGCTCTGCGACGTTGGCGAAGGTGTCACCGAGTCGTCGCGCTTCAGTGACGTTGGCAGGTGTCGATTGGGCACTGCGCTGTGGGGGTGCGATCGCCGGGGTTGGCGCGGCGTTGGCAGGAGACAGTACGAGCGCGGCGGAGAGACCGGTGGCCGCGACGGCGCCTAGCGCGCCCCAACCGGCCAAGCGAAACCAACGATCGTTGCGAGCGTCCTGAGCGAGCTTGTCCATGCTTTGTCCTCGTGAAGACAGCGTTGTCCGGCTGGGATTTATGGTTGCCTTCAGCCTGCTGGGTCTTCAACGCGCGACCCGGCGGTTCATTTCATCCCGCGATCCAGGTGGTCCATGGATCGTCGGCGACGAGCTCAGGCAGGATCGCGCGCTTCGGGCCGACACGGCAGGAGAATCTCGAACGTGGTGCCCTGCCCGACCTCGCTGTGCACGGTGATGCTGCCGCGATGTTGTTGCACGATGTTGCGCACGATCGACAAGCCGAGACCGGTGCCCTTGCCCTCGCCCTTGGTGGTGAAGAACGGCTCGAACACGCGCTCCAGGTTCTCGGCTGGGATGCCCTTGCCACTGTCGATCACGCGCACCACGAGCCAACCGTCGCTGCCCGGCGCGGTCTCGATCCGGAGCACGCCGGCATCCATCGGCATCGCGTGACAGGCGTTCGTGATCAGGTTGACGAACACCTGCAAGAGCTGGCCCTTCACGCCGAACACCGGCGGCAAATCTGCATAGGCCGTGACAACCCGCGTCCCGGTCTCGTCCAACAGGTGGTCACATAAGGCGACCGCTTGATCGAGTAGGTCGCCAATCGCGCCTTCGGTGGGTGTCTCGGTCGATGGTCGCGCGTAGGTCACCAAGTCGCGTGTGAAGCGCAAGATGCGATCCGCGCTGTGGAGGATGCGTCGCACCTTCTCGACGTCGCGTGCATCGTCGCCGCGCGCCTCACTCTTCTTCAGCAAGTAGTCCGCGTAGACCGAGATGCTGGTCAACGGGTTGTTCAGCTCGTGCACCACGCCCGCCGCCATCTGTCCGAGCGTGGCGAGCTTCTCCGCGTGGATGATCTGCTCCTCCAGCTCGCGAACCTCCGTGATGTCGCGGTAGATGTAGATGACTCCATCCACCTCGCCGTCCGCGCTGAGAATCGACGCCGTGTTCACCGCCACGTGCGCGAACGTTCCGTCGCGACGCGGCAAGCGCACCTCCAAGTTCGACGAGGACTCGCCGCGCAAGGCATCGATGTACAGCGGCAGCACGCGCTGGCGCTCCGGCTCGGGCAGAAAGCTCAACCAGTCCTGCCCCAGCAAGTCCTCGCGACGGAAATTGGTGATCGACAGAAACGCCCGGTTGGCGAAGCGCACTTCGCCGTGCTTGCCCATCACCATGATCGGCGCGTTGGCGTTGTCGAGCAGCTTGCTCAGATAGTCGCGCAGGTAGAGCGACTGACGGTGCAGACGCGTGTTGCGCAGCGCGGTGGCCATCTGCAACACGAGCTGAACGATCACCGGCTGATCATCGACCGGGATCGCGACACCTTGGTGATAGTCGACGGACAGCGCGCCCGCGACACGATGACCATCCAAGAGCGGCACGTCGAAGCCCGCTGCACCGTCCTCGAAGAACGGCTCGTACGTCTCGACCTGCTGAACACCAGACGCGATCAGCGCAGTGGCGTCCAGACCATGCCGATCGATCGCTTCCGTCGTGATCTCGATCACCTCACGCCGCGCGGCACGCAAGCGCCCGGTTGCGTACACCATCGACAGCGCGACGGTATCGGGTGCAAACAGGCGCACCGCGAACATGCGGCCGGGGAACAACCGGGTGAACGCGTCCACATAGGCATGGACCAACGCGTCCTCGTGCATCTCGACCGTCACCGAGCGGCTGAGCTCCAACACCGCGCTCAGCACCTCACCGGGGCGCGGCGTGGCGAGCTCACTCGCGGTCGAAGGTGGTGCTTCGGTCAGTTCCAATTTTTTACGCTCTCCACTTCGTGGCTCGTCGGCCGAGAGCGCCGGAGCTCGGGTTGCGCCGTCACTCACGCTCGGCCTCCGGGTCTCCTTCTGCCGAGCGATCCAGATCGATGATCTTCTGTTGACCGACGTACGACTTGGTCTCGTAGCGGGTGAGCTTGCCAATCTTGCGCACGATCTCCGCCATGCGCTCCGCCTCGCGGTAAATCACATCCGCGGCGTGACGGCCGGGACTGTCGCGATCGAGCTTGCGACGCAACAGCTCGGCGTAGCCCATCACGCTGGTCAGCGGCTGATTCAGCTCGTGCGCGGTGGCGCCGGCGACTTCGGCGATCAACGCCTGCTTCTCGCTCACCGCGAGCTTTTCTTGTGCTTGCGCGAGCTGCTCTTCGACGCGGATGCGGTCGCGTAGGTCGGTGAAGATGCCGAAGGTTGCGGTAGGTTTGCCGTCTTCGTGAATCACCGCGGCGCTCAGCGAGATCGGGAACGTCTGCCCGTTTTGGTTCACTACTTCGATCCGAATCGGCTCAAGGCGCCCGACGCCGCCGTACTTCTCGGAAGCGAGCATGCGTCCCACCTCGCGTGCGCCGTGTCCCGGATAGAGCGCTTTCACGCTCATCTTGTGCAACACGTCCGACGCTTTGTAGCCGTAGATCCGTTCGGCGCCGCGGTTGAACAAGATGATCGTGCCGTTCATGTTGGCCGCGACGATGGCGTCGACGCTCGCTTCGATCAGCGACTCGAGGAACGTCTTCGTCTTCACCAGCTCCGCTTCGGTCTGGCGCGCTTCGGTCACGTCGCGAAACGAGACCAGGCCACCGCGATCGGCGCCGCTCAAGAGCGAGAAGGAGCAGTTGATGATGCGACGCTTGCCGTCCTTGCGAATGATCGTGAGGTCGACGTTCTGATCGACCTGGCCACGTCGAAACTGCGAGCGCATGTCGCGCGCACGCTCCATCTCGCTCAGGTCGACCACGTTCCATACCGGGTGATCGACGATCTCTTTCTCCTCGTAGCCGAGGATGCGGCACGCACCGGGGTTGGCGAACAGCGTGATGCCTTCGGAGTTGAACGCGGCGATACCGTCCACCGACGACGCGAACAGATCGGCGTAGCGACGCAGCGAGCGCAGACGCTTCTCGGCGCGTTGTTGAGCATCCGCGGCGCTCTGGGTCTTGTCGCGCAATGACTGCATCAAGCGCGCATTGCGCAGCGCGATGGCCGTAGCGTTGGCGAGCACTTGGCACAACGCGGTCTGCTGCGGGCTCAGGGCTCCTTTGCGACTCGCGGCGCGAATGAAGATTACGCCCATCGCCTGGTCGTCCCACACGATCGGGATGAGCGTCAGCGCGCTCAAGCCCATGCCGGTGAACGACGTACGCACGCCGTCGAGCAGTGGATGCGTGTCCACATCGCTCACGGTCAGCGGCACCTTGGTGCGGATCACGTGACGAATCTCGGGGTACTTGGTGAGATCCAACCGCAGGCTGGACACCGCCGCGTCGTCGCTCGCCGCCACCACGTAACCCGTGTTGCCGTTGTCCGGGATCAACACAATCGACACGCGATCGACCTGCACCACGTTCGCGATGCGCCGCACCACCGTGTACAGAATTTCTTGAAAGTCGACCGACGAGACCAACGTGTGCGTCAGCTCCAGCACGACCTGCGCCACCGGGTCGCTGGCCTTCTCACGCAGCTGGCTCGCGACACGGACGCGCAGCTCATCGCGCGTAGGCATGCCGATCACGAAGTCGGTGGCGCCGGCGTCGATCAACGCCGAGGCTTGCTCCGGCTGCTCAACTATCGCCAAGATCGGCACCGCACGTAGCCGTTCGATCCGACGCAGCCCGACGATCAGCTCCATCGTCCTGGCTTGGCTCGTACCCGCATGAAGGATCAGCAGCGACACCTCGTGCCGCCCTGCGCGCTCCACATCGGTCACCACCATCGGCACGGAGCTGACGGCCCAGTGCGGGTCGATCAGGGTGCGCTCGAGCGTGTCCGCCACGGCAGTGTCATCCGAAACAATCAGGATGCGATGTGGCGTGTCCATGCCGCGCCAGAAGCGTACGTCAGCGCCCTCGCGCTTGGAATGGCGCGCACCGTGGTGAGACGCGCCCGCAAATGGCGCGCAGCTTGACTGGACCGCGAGAACCCGGGCAAAAGCCGGCATCGTGAAGCGTGACGCAGCGATCGGTGTGTTCGATTCCGGGCTCGGCGGCCTGACTGTTGCGCGGGCGATCAACGAAGCGCTGCCGAGCGAATCGCTGGTGTATCTCGGCGATACGGCACGCGTTCCCTACGGCACACGCAGCGCGGAAACGGTAATTCGGTACGCTCGCGCCTGCGCCCACAAGCTCTGCGAGTACGACATCAAGCTACTGGTCGTCGCATGTAATACGGTCAGCGCGGTGGCGCTCGACATGTTGCGCGTGGAGCTCGACATGCCGGTGCTCGGCGTGATCGGCCCCGGTGCGCGCGCGGGTGCCCAAGCAAGCAAGAACGGTCGGATCGGTGTGGTCGCAACCGCCGGTACGGTGCGCTCGGGCGCCTACGAGCGTGCTGTGGCCAGTGCCGACTCCCGCGCGGAGGTGTTCGCGCAGGCCGCTCCGTTGTTGGTCCCTTTGGTGGAAGAGGGCTGGATCGACGGCGAGGTTCCGGTGTTGGCAGCGCGCCGTTACCTGGAGAAGCTGGTCGCGAGCCGCATCGACACCCTGGTGTTGGGCTGCACGCACTACCCGCTCCTGCGCGACGTGATCGCCGACGAGCTCACCGCGCTGGTCGGTCAACCGATCCCCGTCGTCGACAGCGCCCACGCCACCGCTGAAGAGCTCGCACGCTTGTTGCGCGACCGCGACCTCTCGGCCACGGGTACCAGCCAGGGCGGAATCGGCCGCTTGTTGGTCACCGACATGCCTGCGCAGTTCGCTGAGAGCGCTGCACGTTTCCTGGGACGGCCGGTTGGCGGGCTGACCGTGGAACAGGTCGACTTGGCGCCCCCAAGCTGAGAGGCCTGAAATCGCCGGCTTTTGGCGCGCTTTTATGACCTTGGCTAGACTGGGAGCGTGCGCATCCTCGCTGTCTGTCTTGCCTGTTTGGTGATCTGGAGCCCAGCCCTGGCCGGGGCGGACATCTATCGCTTCGTCGACAGCAGCGGCGTCGAGCACTACACGAACGTGCAACCACGGAGCCACGCGGGTTGGCGGCGGATCATTCGCGAAGACTCACGCGAGGTGCTGGCGCGCATGAGACGCAAGCCCGCGCGGCTGAACGATCCCACGCGACTCTCGCGCTACGACCAACACATTCGCGAGGCCTCCACGCTGTACCAGTTGCCAGAAGCCTTCGTGCGCGCGGTCGTGCAGGTCGAGAGCAACTTCTACTCGGACGTGGTCTCGCATGCCGGCGCGATCGGCCTGATGCAGCTGATGCCACGCACCGCCACCAGCATGGGCGTGACCGATCCCTTCGATCCGCGGCAGAACGTCTTCGGCGGCACACGCTTTCTGCGCGTGCTGGCCAACGACTTCAACGGCGACATGGTGCTGACCATCGCGGCGTACAACGCGGGCAAGGGAGCCGTCCTCAAGTACGGCGGTGTGCCGCCCTACGCCGAAACCCAGGGCTACGTGAAGAAGGTGCTCGGCTACTACTACGCGTTCCGTGGTGGCGTTCGCGCGCAAGCCCCCGCGCGTTGACTTGGGTCCGTGCTTTTCCCCAACGGATCACCTGCCTGACACACACCTGTTACATGGACCGGCAACCCTAGGTTCATGGCACTTCGCGTACTCAACTTCAGCACTGGCTACGGACTCGGCGCGCTGTTCGTGCTCGCCCAACTCGCAACGCATCACTGGCGTGTTGCGAACAATCAGCACGAGTGAAGCGCGACCTCAGTCCGGCTGAAACATCACGCGCTGGCTGACGTCGTTGTCGTAGTACTGGGGCATGCGATCGAAGGTGATGGCTCCAAAGGCGTTCACCGCGATCGACCAAGCGAGCAAGCTGTAGAAGCCCCAACGAAAACGCCCCGCGGTGATCGCGATCAGCGCGGTGAGCGGCGCCATGTAATCGAGGCTGAACCGGTAGGCGAACTGAACCCAACCGCTGTTCTGGTAGCAAAGGTTCATCAGCGCGACTGCAGCCACGCTCACGTACAGCGCGATCGCGAGCGGGGGCACACGGCGCGGTGAGAGCACCGACAAGACCGCCGGCGTAGTGACCCACAGCGCGAGCCCGTGACGGCTGATCTTCACGAACGGCGCAGTCGCCGAAAGCCACGGCAACGACGCCAGGAACACCGCAAGGTTGCGTCCGAGATAGTGATAGTTGAACAGACCCCACTTCTCGATCCGTCCCTGCCAACGGATCTGCAGATAGCGGTAGCCAACCTCGAACGGATCGTCGAAGCGCGCCGCGTTCAACCACAGGTTCAGCAGCAGCGGCACACCGACTGCGAGCGCGAACGGCACGAGCGCGCGCAGAAGCTTCCTGCGATCGAACGTCGACGATGCGCTCGTCTCCGATGACGCGGGGCGCGCCGCTTGCCACGCGCACCAGAGGAACACCGGCGCGAGCAACAATGTGGTCGGTCGACACAGACAGCTGAGACCCAAACACAACCCGGCGAGCAGCGGTTGCGCCGCGCCGAGCGAGAGCCCGACGTAGAGAGCAGTCAACGGAACCGCAACCACGTGCGCGGCAAACCAGACCGTGCCCTGCACGGCCGTGAAGTAGAACGCTGAGCCCAGGCCGAACAGCGTCGTGAGCGCCACGTCTTCGAACGCGGTGCGTTGGCTATGACCACCTTCGCGCAGGCGCCGCAGCAACCAGTACACCGCCGCCGGTCCGAGCCCCGCCCACAGCGCCCAAAACAGTCGATCCCACGTGGCGGTACCCCAAATCGCGACCGCGGGCGCAATCACCACCGCGGGCAGCGGCGGAAACGCGACGTACCAACGCCCCTGATACAGCGCCCAATCGTTGTTCCCGGGGGCGCGGTTACCGATCACGCTGAGCTGTCCGTGCAGGAAGCTCTCGGCCAGGTGCACGTAGTGGTTGTCGCTGGAGGGCCCCGCGATGCGCGGCCCGAGCGTGATCACGTAGATCAACGCGGCGATCAGGCCGATCGCGGCCGGCGTGCGTATGCGTTGGAAACGGCTCGTCATTTCGGGGCGTTGGCGACGCGCGCCGCAGCCTCGCCCTGCTATCCCAAGGCCGCGGCAACGTAAAGCTTGACGCTCTCCGGAGCGGGTCCTAAGACGGCGCCGCATGCCGACCACCGATGAAGTCCGCGCGGCGCTCGCCGCTGTGATCGACCCGACCTTCGAAAAGCCGATGACGGGGCTCGGGTTGTTGCGCGACGTGGTGGTCGAAGGCGCGACCCTCACCTGCACCGTCACGCTCAGCTCGAGCTCGGAAGCGATTAAGCAACAGGTGCAGCAGAGCATCGCCAAGGCGCTCGTTCCGTTCGACATCAAGAACGTGGCGATCGACTGGGAGCTCAAGGTGCCCACGCGTCAGAGCGGCGCCGACGATCCGATCCCGGGCGTGCGCAACGTCGTGCTCGTGATGTCCGGCAAGGGCGGCGTCGGAAAGAGCACATGCGCCGTCAACCTGGCGCTCGCCCTCTCACGCAGCGGGGCGCGCGTGGGCATTTTGGACGCGGACATCTACGGCCCGTCGCTGCCCACGATGCTCGGCGTGTCCGGTCATCCGCGCTCGGTCGATGGCGTGAAGATCCAACCGATGGAGCGCTTCGGCGTGAAGCTGATGAGCATCGG
>JACZCZ010028830.1_pt1 | contig 21375 bp, 3 predicted proteins | sample 8641811 | NCBI WGS metagenome assembly JACZCZ01 (sample SAMN15324610, study PRJNA640507) | soil metagenome | isolation source: intercropping peanut in the first line | place: China: Luxin town, Laibin City, Guangxi Province | collected 2019-07-25 | depth 10cm m | reverse complement strand
CGGGTAGCCGAGCCAGGTGATGTACTCACCGGGGTGGCGCAGCAGGTCGATGACGAAGGTAATGCCCTTGATGATCCAGTCGATGATGCTCACGCGGCGGCTTGTAGCACGCCCAGCGCAGCTGCCATCCCAACGCGACCGACCTTCAAGAGGATGTGGGGGCAGGACCCCGCGCCTGCCCGCCGCCGGCCCACCTATTAAAGGATGTAGCGACAGGCCTCGTGCCTGCCTGACACGACGGTCTCATCGGCCGTCTTTCAAGAAGAACGCAAAAACGCCTTGTTTTAGGCGGGTTCCTCGCGTCAAAAGTGCCCACGTGTGGGCACTTCTTGCATTTTCGTCGCGAAAACCGGGGGTCTTGATGGCTCTGTCCAGGTCTGATCCACAATCGCCCGTATTTCAAGCCACTTCCGCGCTACCAAACCGGTCGATCTCGCCCACGCCCCACGCTTTCTAACAAAGGATGTGGGGCAGACCTTGTGCCTGCCGGCGTTGGGTGAACCGACTCTACGCCAGTGTTCAGCGCTACTCAATGAGCCCGGGCTCACTCGGCGCTCAGGCGCCGACACTGAACGTTTGCCCGTTTCATCTTCGTGATTTCACACATCGGCTATTGATCGCGGTAAGCCCGATCGCCTATACGGCGACAAGACGAATGTTGGGTTGACGACGCGGTTGGGGCTTAGACCGCGGCCGTCTACTTGCGCGCGCGTGTCGCCAGTCGGGCACACAACCGTGAACGGGAAACGTGTGTCTAAGCCTAGGACAACGCGCTATCTGTGGCGCATGTCAAACGCTATGCATCATTCATCTATTCCAAGCAGCACAAGTTTTCAGCACACCGGTCTCCGGACCTTAGCCATTCTGGCAATTGCCCTAGGTGCCCTAGGTTGCGGCTCAGCGACGACCAAAGAGCCTGACGCCGGTAACGCCGGCACATCAGCGGGCGAGGGCGGTGAAGGTGGAACAAGCGGTGCGGGCGCGACGAGCGGGAGTGGCGGATCGGCCGGTGCCGCAGGCAGCAGCGGCGCTGGTGCAACCGGTGGCGATGGCGGCACAAGCGGTGAGGGCGCGACGGGGGGCTCGGGTGGATCGAATGGTGAGGGCGCGACGGGGGGCTCGGGTGGGAGTGGCGGAAGCGCTGGAACAGGTGGCGTCGGGGGTGACGCAGGTAGCGCCGGCGCAGGTGGAACAGGTGGTGATGGTGGCTCGGCTGGATCTGGAGGCACGGGCGGGTGCATCGGCGCCGGCCAGTGCAACGACAGCATCGACTGCACCGCAGACGACTGCGTAGAGGGCGCGTGTGTTCATGCAATCGACCTGACGCTATGCAGCGCGAGCCAAGTCTGCGACCTGCGACAAGGCGGTTGCATTGCCAGCACCGCGTGCGGAGGTGCGCCTGATTGCGCCGACGCAGATCCTTGCACTCGCAACGAGCGCTGCGACGGAAGCGTGGCTGCATGCAGGTGGGACGTTCTAGACAACGACGACGACGGTCACGCGCCAGAAACGTGCGGTGGCGACGATTTCGATGATGCCAATCCGTGGCGGTACGCAGGTGCGTCAGAGATGGCCTGCGATGGCTTGGACAACGACGGGGACAACGCTGTCGATGAGGACTGCAGCCCTGGGGTTTGTAGCGTAGAGGATCGCGAGATTCTCCTCACAACGAACCTCGCGTTCTACATTCTAATGGCGACCGATGCGCCGCCTGCGTTGTCTAGCGTGTCGAGTTACTGCCGTGCTTGTGTCGATGGATTTCGGGCCTGCCTTGCGACTCACGGTCTCACGGAAGGATGCAATCCCTCCGGCGCGGACTGCGAAGGCAGAACCGCAGCATGCGCAGGCCAGCTAATAGACGTTTGCAACTAGTCCAGAGTCTGCTGTCAATCGGAGCGAATATGGTTATGCGACGCGTTCTCACTACACTTGCCCTCGTTGGCGCTGCATGCAGCGGCCTTGTCGCGTGCACTGATTCGTCAGTGATCCCCGACAACGCCGCAGCGTTCGTGTTTCCAACGTCGGACTACACCGGGCGTAGCTTCAAAGTAATTCTGCCCGGGGAGGAGACTGCGACACAGGTCTACGCGTCGCCGTACGATCCCGCCTTCGTTCAAATCCGAAACCATCTAATGGTCCGATGCTTCCACGATGTGATGAGAGTTCGGACACTCGGAGAAGAAGAAGCAGCGTATCAGTCGCTCTACGCAGAGAGTCCTGCGGTATGGCAACTTTTTTATGGGACTCAACTAGTTGGTTGCGACATCGGTGCTCTCTTGCGTGCCGAGTTGCCGTCGTGTTTGGCCGCCTCATACTTGGATCTAGCGGAAAGCGTGACCCTGACAGAGGTCGTCCGGTACCGAATACCGCAAGCGCCTGGGACGCTATCGGGATACGACTACTATGATTTAGAGCGCGGCGACGAGACCAAGCACGATCACAGTGACGCGTCGCTTCGCGACGTGAGGTACACCGTCCCGCCTCAGGATGCTCACGGAGCAGGGACGCTTGCGTTGCTTGCTGCTACCGCGTTTCGAGATGCCGCGTTGCGCTATGTCGAGCTCCTAGATCCTCGAGACATCAACGCATCGACCGCGGGAGTGCAGATGCTGTGCACGAGCGCCCAGCTCAACAGCATTGTCGTCGCAGGCGCGGATGCAAACGGTGAGCCGTTTACTGATCCATCCCTTCGTCGAAACGCTGGCGAAGTAGTTGCTGCGAGGATCGGCGCCGCGCTCGATGATCTTGACACGGCCATGCAAGTGGTTCGGCGGACGACTGGCGCCGCTGCTCACGCGCACCTTTCGTCGGAGGCCGATGCTCAGCGTGCGCGGGTGTTGTCGTGGCGAGCGCCGATGGATTCTCGCCTTGAGATGGTCAACTTTCTTGCGGGCACGAAGCCAACGCTTTTCGAGCCGGAACCAGTTGTTTTGCCGATGCCTCCGCTTATTGGCGTGCTCAACGACGCTGGCGTCCAAGTTCCAGTCGCAAATGCTCAGGGACAATTTTTGTTGCCTGACGGAGGGCTGGCAACACCGGACGATTTTCGCCTGGTGGCGATTCCTACCAAGGGGCTTCTCAACGGAGATTTCCCCGTCGTCGACATGGCGGAGCCATCGCCCGAAGTGGCGAGAGCCGTGGGCTTAATCCGTGGACTGGGCGTTGATCCGAGAGTGCGTCGCGATGCCAATCTAGTTGCAGAGGAACCCACGGAAGCGGAGCTGGAGTCTGGTGACTATGCAGATTCGCTACTGAATCGGCTGCAGCGCGCTGTGATGAAGGAGTACGCACAAGCATTCTCAACAACCTGCGACGCGGAAGAAACGGCGGAAGAATTCTTCGAGGGCATTGGCTTGAGTAAGGCCCAAGTGCTTGAGGCCGCGGAGCGTGTTCGCAAGGAATCACGTGTGTTCGGTCGCGCGATCGTCGTCGACTTGGAGCGCAGCGACTGTGGAGAACCGGCCTCCATTTGTGCGATGGAAGCTGACGATTTCGAGGAATGCGAGAATGTGACTGCGACTGAGACGAGCGACGACTTCGACCGCCGCGTGCTCGGGCTGGAGGCGTCTGCTGTTCACCCCATGTACTACTACGCGTTGACTGTGGCTCGAGCGCGCAATGTTCCGGGGCTTCACCTGGCGAACGACGATCTACCCGACGCGGGCACAAGCGAGCAGGACTTTGTCATCGATTGGCCGGATCCGGCACCGTGGTATCCCGGCTCCACCAGCTCGGAGATTGCGAACGTAAACACAGGCTTCGCTTTCGCCGCGGAGCAAGCACGTGGGTATGCGGGCCAGGGCGTGTTTCAGACACGCGACGCGGTCGCGCTCAAGATCGCGGAGATCGTCGCCTTGCGCGGACAAACGGGCGGTGACCTGGCCATCAGCGCGCCTGAAGCCGTGGAAACCCTTGAGACGCTGTACGCGACGCATCGCGAAGCCATTCCAATGCGTCTCCTCGTTTGCACGGGCCCCGAGGAGACAGCGGGAACGGTGGATGGTGCCGTTGTCATGATCGCTGGCGCCGACGACGAGATAAACAATGTCGACTTCGCGTGGAAAGTGGTTTCCGGAGAAGACGGCCTCGGATGCGCGCTCGATCCGAACAAGAGACTGACGGATTGCGGCGGTCCTCCGCCCTCTGCTCAGAATTTCTCATATCTTGATGGTGCCGCGCTTGCCTTGCTGAATCGCTCCTTCGTGGAGTTTCGAAGCTTCGGCCAGTTTCAGTGGTCGTCGGAGGGAATGGCCGTGGGGGCTGAAGCGCTTCCGATCGGACGCTACTACTTGGTGCGCAAGGCAAAGCAAGGCACGTCAGAGGTCGTGGGAGTCGCTGCCGACGTGATGGCTGGATTCACGCTGGAACCTGGTGGATGGACCAACCCGGGAGAGGAAGAGCCGGTAACCTTCACAAGTGGTGGCGTCAGAGTTACGCGCTGCAATTGGTATCCACTCGGGGACGAAGTTGTCGCAGCGGTGTCGGGGCTTCTCACGCCCGGCACCAAAGATCCGAGTTTGCCGCAGGTCCTTTGTGGAGACGCTGACCAGAGCTACAAGCTGCCGCTCGAGGACAGTCTTTCCAACTCGGCCATTAGCGGGGAAACAGTTGAATCTAGCTTCCGTCATTTCCTGACCCTAGCGCGCCAAGCCGCAAACGAGGCCGACCTGCTGGGCGAAGCCGTGATCCGCGATGGGCTCGAAATGGACGTGCGGGCGGAAGCAGCGTTGGGCGAACTAGAGGCTGTCTGTGGGGGCGTGCTGAACGCGTCTGATATTAGCGGGGAAATTCCTAGCTTGAGCGCGCCGAACGAAGGGGAGCATTCGGCCCTCATCAATTGTCTTGGTGGTGGGGAGACCGTCGACGTCTCGTTGGGCACCAAGCCCCTGTGCTACTTCAGGTGGCAGGGCACCGGTGGCCTATGCGCTAAGACGCCGTCACACGCGAGCGCAAACGTTGAGTGTCCTTTTCAAGCAGCGGACCTCGCGGCATGCCAGGCCGCGGCGGCGACCAAGTTTCAGGGCCTGCCACTGTGTCCGACCAGCGCACCGAATTGTTACGAAGTTGGGATCACCGAAGCTCTTGCGGTCGTTAACGAGGAGGTCGAGGTTGCAACAGACGTCCCCACAGATTGCAGTCTGGTTGCGAAACTTCGCACACAACCATCCCTCACCTGGCAGCAACGCGACGAGTTCGATGCACTCGTTGCCAACGTCCTTGGCCAACCGTGGGCCAATCTCGATGGGGCGCGTGATGTCGCACGCGGTATCGGCCTAAGCCACCTAGCTCCCGAGCTAATGTTGGGTTGGCAGACGGGGTTCGACTACGAGCTTGAGGAGCAAACCCCCATCGTTTTCACGTCAGTACGCCTTGGCGGACAACCATGGATTTCTACCGGCACAGTCGAAGGCGGACCAACCGTCGGCTATCCGTTCGGGCCAAGACTGCAGGCGCCGCCGGAGGATCCGATCTGGAACAACGTCAGTTGTCCTCATGCTGCCTATTCAGGCGCCAACTCGATCTACTGCAGCATGTCCGATCCGCCCACTCCAGCAACGGGCTTGGTTGGTATCAATACAGTGAGTACTCGCCTCAGCAAGGCGGTAGCCAGGATTGCTCGCCTATCGGCTCTTGAAGCCCGAGATGCGTTCGGAAGCTACCAAAACAGCGACGGCCGCACGTATCCGTTTTGGGGCTTTTGGGGACAAGTGTCACGCGATACGGGCCTCGTATCTCTTCAACGCTTCGCGAATATCGATTCGAGCGGGAGCCACCTTGGAACGCACGTGCGGACGATACCGCTTCCGCAATGGTTGAGGGACTACTCCGCGGTCTATGCGCCGTGGGGTATCAACACCTCGGTAGATACCAACCTATCGCTCGCCGAGTACACGCTTCCGCTTGCCTGGGCGAACTACGACCCGCGGTACCCGACATTGGGTGGAGAGCCCCCCGATGTGCGCAGCACCTATCGTTGCATCGGAGACTCCGGGACCGGTGGAACCTGCTTCGGTGGCGGTGGCAATTATGAGCAGTGGTTTGATGAAGCAGTGCCGCTTGGCGACCGTTACGTCTCTCTTATCGAGCCTTCGAGCGGATCGGGTGCGGCACAGTTGATCGCGGGCGCGCAGGCGGAATGGGCAAACATGCACGCGTCGATCCTGGCGCGCGATCTCACGTTGTTCGACGCCCTTGAGCTCCTGTGCCAGGCCAAAGTTGCTGGCGGCGGGTCGGTGGTCGACAGTTGCGGCGGTTACGGGAACGCAGTGCCAACGATCAACGGTGTTATTGAGATGAAGCAGCGCGTGGAGTGCTCCGCTCAGCAGTACGACAATTTGGCAGCCACCATCATGTTGGCGGACGTGCCCGCTAGTCTTGCGCATGATCTCAAACTGCGTGGGCTGACAGATACGTCGGCGAGCAACGCTGGCGAGTTTGGACAGACGGTCGGCAGGTATCGAGCTGCGCTCGAAAACTTGGGCACGACGTCCCGAGACGTCGCGTCGATTGCACGGGAGGCCGCGGGCCAACTTGCGATCGTGGACTCGGAGCTCAATGGGCTGCAGATGCAACTGCAAATCATAGCCGCGCAGAGCAGCATCCTCGATCTGGAAGGCGACATTAACGACGTTCGAGACATCATTCGGGGCTTGGAGACGGCCAGTAAGGTCCTCAGTAGAGCGGAGTCCTGCGCTCGAGCGGGTTCCAACGCTCTCGACAACGCCACGTCGTTTGGTGCAAGCGGTGCCATCGCGTGCTCGTTCGCCGTGGCGCAAGCCGCTCTCGACATAGCGATCGCCGGGTACGAGCAGAAAGTCTCCAATTTGGAGGAGAACATTCTGGCCAAGAAACAAGAGATCAACGACTTCGAAGCGGATATTCTTGATGAGGAAGTCGCCCAACTCGTGCTTTCGGCTCTCATGGAGTTCCAGTCGAAGCTAAAGGGGATCGACGACAAGTTATCCGAGCTTGCGCAGGCCTATGCCAACGTCAATTCCATTCGAGCTGAGCTTGATGGTCACACGCGGTCGGCAAAGCGTGCGTTGGGCCGGGCCGCGTTCTTAGACCGTGACGATGTGGGTCGTGAGTACAACGTAAACCGGGTCATGCGCTCAAGGCTCAACACCGGGAAGCTTCGCTACGACCGTGCCCGTGACAACGCAATCAAGATGGCGTGGATTGCCCGTCGAGCAATTGAACAGCGCATCGGCGTGAACCTGAGCGAAGTGCACACGGATATGACATTGGTTCCGCCGCCGGCCACTTGGGCGGATACGGTGTGCACGATGACGGGTATTAACTATGATCGGATCCGCAGTGTCGACGACACGCTCAAGATCGAGGACTACGCCGATGGCTACATCGGAGACTACGTGACGCTCCTCGAGAACTTCGTTGAGTCGTATCGCTTCGACTACCCGTTTCAAGACGGTGAGGATGTGGCGATTCTCTCGATGCGAGACGAAGTGTTCGGCAATCGTGTCGCGTGCAACCTAGAGGGCCAGAACGACCTGCTTTGGAGCGCAGATCCGTCGCACGTTGGCTTGAACGACGAGCCAGGTTGGAACGCTGCGTCGTCTGTGGTCGACGGCCACACCATCCACGTTTCATCAGCGGCGGCGGAAGGTGGCCCCTTCGTGGCGCTCGGGACGTCGCGGCCTCTAGGCAACATCACTGCCTCCAGGATTGAGTTGGCATGGATGGCGGAAGACAGCGATCCCGAGACGCCGGTCACTGGTTCATCGTCCGCAGCGGAATGGCAACAGGTGATCCCCGCGATGGAGCCGGGAACGTATATCGTGTCGTGGTACGAGCAACTCTTGGAGGAGCAAACGGATACTGGCTGCGACGACGACCCGGTGTTCGATGAGGCGCAACAACAAACAGGTCTGGAAGTGTTCCTGCATGGCGGAGAGGGCGAGGGAGCTTGGACGCTGCTGCCGGGCGGGGACGGTACGGGATTCCTCAATCCCGCCAGTGACGACCCCACGCTCGATCGTTGCAACTGGAGGCGCGTCGTTGGCACCTTCACGCTTTCCGGCACAGAGCCGCAGGACGTTACGCTCGGATTCAAGATCAGGGCCAATGTTCTCGAGGAGGGACCACTTCCCAGCGTCATCTTTGCAGGGCCGCAAATCGAAGGCCCCGGCGAGGCGATGAGCGCGATTCCGTCGCTGTTCTTCCTCACAGACGACGACTACAGCCACCCCGTTGGAACGTGTGCGGACCACGAAGGGCGGTACTTCTCCACGCCTCTCAACTGGTCTTATGGCTGCGAAACGATTTGTCGCGACGGACTCGGAACCGCCTGTGACACCGCGACAGCCAGTGGCAACGGGCGCTGCTTCCACGAGGCAAGCTTCAACATCTCACTCGCAGATATCGAGCGCGGCAAGCTCGGCCAAGCTGGCGGCTTCGCCGTCGGAAACTTCAACTATCGGTTCAACGAGGTCGGCATCAACCTCGTAGGCACAGGTCTCCGTGACTGCGCGTCGACCGACACACCGGCGACTTGCTACTCGTCAGCGTTCATTCCGTACTCCATTCGCCACTCGCCGCCGTATCGCATTCGTAACTACGAAGGCGAAGTGGTCGAGGGCAATCTCTTCCCCGGGAACATCGAGCACGCGAAGGGCTTGATGGCGGAGCGGTACATCACCAATCCGATCGGCAGTGCGGATCGGACGTTGCTGACCGACTACTGGCGTCGTGAGTTCCGGGGGCGGCCGTTGGAAGGCAACTTCCGTCTTAGGATCTGGGATTCGCCTGGCTTCGATTTCTCGAAGCTAGAAGATATCCAGTTGATCCTTAGCTATCGCTACTGGACCCGGGCGCAGTAGGGGGCGGCCATGAGGTCGTCTTGCGTCACGGTGACGCTCCTTGGATTGGGAGCGTCACCTCTGTGCGGGTGCTCGTGCGCTTCGGATGAGGCGCCGATCGATGCGGCTGTCATGGACGTCGCGATCGATGCGCCGAGTGATGCGTGGATGGATGCGCCGCTCGTCGAGCGGGACGCGGGTGACGACGACGCGATGGTGGTGATGGACGCCGGTGCGGATGCTACGGAGGCAGGTGTCGACGCAGGCCTGGATGCCACCGACGCATCGGCTGACGTGGGTGTCGATGCGTTCGACCCTTGCGCCGATTGCGTTGCGGCGCACGACTGTGAAGTCGCGCAATGCGTCGACGGTGCATGCGTGCGTGGCGCATCTGAGGATCGAAGTGATTGCGACTTAGGTGATGACGCGGGTGACGTGGCTGCGTGGTGCGTCTCTGGTGCGTGCGTTCCTGCCTATTGCGGTGACGGCATCGTCTATGACGATGAAGCTTGCGACGACGGCAACGCCGCCGATGACGACGCGTGCGACAACACCTGCGCGTGGAACCGGTACTCCGTGCACGTCGGTGATGGCTATGCGCTGACGTTGCAGATCGGCAATGCCTTGGCGGTGGACGGGGAGGGCACGGTGTTGGTCGCGTGGCATGAGCGCGATGTCAGCGATGGTCCGACCGCGATTCGTGTTCGACGCTATGCCGCGAGCGGTGTGTTGCTCGATGAGATGCCGCTCGTGGTCAACAGCAGCATCCAAGCTGAGCCGGTGCCGCGCGTCGTCGGGCTCAGCGGTGGCGGCTTTGCATTCGTGTACCGGATGAACGCGGAGCTCTATACGCGCGTGGTGAGCGCTGACGGTGAGCTCGGCATGGCGCGGCGCATCGCGGATTCATTCCCGGCCAACGCGGGTGCGCTCGGTGCGCTCGGTGATGGCTTCGTGGTCGCGTGGTCGCTCAACGGGACGCTGTATGCGCAGCGCTATGGGGCGAGTGGGACAACGCAGGGCTCGCGCATCATCGTCAATACCAGCGCTGGGTCGATGGGCAGCAACGCGCACATCCTTCCGACCATTGCGTCGCAAGGTGACGACTGGGTTGTGGTGTGGCAGCGCAATCAGACGCCAGCGAGCCCGGTCGATCGTTCGATCTTTGGTCGCCGTTTCGTCGGTGGCATGCCGGTCGACATGAGCGAGCAGCTGTACTCCAGCTTGGGCTTCGTCTCGGTCAATCCGGTGGTGATCGCCCGGCCTGAAGGTTGGCTGATTGCGTATACCCAGGGCACCGACGACCCGAGCGGTGAGATCTACACGCGCGCGGTGTCCCACCAAGGCGTGCTCGATGAACCGGTGATCGAGTCCGGTGTCGATACCGCTGCGGTCACCGAGTCGCTGGCGTTGCTCTGTGCCTACGGCGACGACGATTACTGGGTCGCGTGGCATCTGCGCACGAGTCAGAACAACGCGCGCTCTCGGCTCGGCAGTCAACGCGATGGCGTGACACCGGTGCCGGAGCTTTCGCAGGTCAATCAACAGATCGAGAGCAACGGGTGGATCGAAGGGCTGTCCTGCGTGAGCACACCGCACGGCGTTCAAGTGGCGTGGGTCTCCAATGACGCGCTGATCACCCAACTGATTCCAAAGCCTGCGGGGGCACCATGAAGACTGCGCAACGCATCACCGCGGCGTTCACTGCGCTCGCGTTCTACCTAAGCCTCGCAGCGCCCTACGTGGCTCACGCGCAGGTACCCGATGATGACGCGCCCTCCGAAGACTCGGAGCAAGCTGAGGGCACCGGCGCCGGGCGCACCGCATCGCGCGCCAACGGTGACGATGAGTCAGACGACGCAGAAGCCGAAGACAGCACTGAGGACGATAGCGAAGAGGGTCGCGGTCGCCGCGCGTCACGCAGTCGCGACGAAGAGGCTGAAGAAGGCAAACCCTCCACAGACGGCAACGAGACCGAAGCGCTGCCTTCCGGCCCGGGCAAGAGCGCGGTGACGCCGCAAGCGATCTCACTGCCAAAAGGCGAAGGCTCCATCGAGGGCATGGGCGAGAGCTTCACGCCCAACCTCTCGGCGGGCACGGGCACGTTCAGTGTGCCGATCGCGTTGCCCGCAGGTCGCGCCGGGGTACAGCCGTCGCTTGCCCTTAGCTACAGCACCGCCGGTGGCAACGGCCCTGTGGGCATCGGTTGGTCGATCGCCGCGCCGTTCATCTCGCGCCAGACCGATCGCGGGCTACCTAAGTATTTAGAAGTCTCAGGTGGCCGGTGGCACGAGGAGGAAGACCGCTTCATGTACAACGGCGGTCAAGAGCTGGTGCCGGTCGACAACGACGACGCCAGTGACATCGATGGCGCAGCGGTTCCATCGCACCTCGCCAGCTGGCAGCAGTACCGTGCGCGCGTCGAAGGCGCCTTCATGCGTTTCTTCCGCTCGCCACAGCACGACCGTTGGATCGTGCAAGACAAGGGCGGCACGCTGTTCGAGTTCGGTGTGGTCGGCGATGGCCCGAGCGGCATGGCCGCAGCCTCACGCAACGCGCTGTTGAGCGAGGAGCCGAACGGCCAAGGCCGCATCTTCCAATGGTTGCTCACCCGCATGAGCGACGCCCACGGCTCGACCGTCTACTACACCTACGGCGCCGACCAGGGCCAGCGCTACCTCGAGCACATCTACTATGTGTCTCCCGCGGTATGTGCGGTGCTCAACGATCCCAACGCTCAGCGCACGTGTGCTCAGGATCTAAGCACGTACGCGCGCAGGGTGAAGCTCGTCTATGAGCCACGCAGCGATGTCTTCGACAGCTACATCACCACGTGGAAGGTGAGCACGGCGCGTCGACTCAAGCGGGTCGAGGTCACGGCTGCGATGAGCGAAGGCGCCGGACGTACGCTCGTGCGTCGCTACCACTTGCGATACGACGCGAGCAGCTTCCTGTCGTTGCTGTCTGAGGTGCAGGTCGAAGGTCGCGCCCACGGTACCGGTGGCGCGTACGGAGCAGCACCACCTGCGGGCGAAGATCAGCTCGGTGACGGCATCGTCGGCGCGCTCTTGCCGGCAATGACGTTCGCCTACAGCAGGCCCGTGGCGACGACCGGCGGCATCCCAGGTTTTGGCGGGGTTGATGGAACGGTGCTGAGCGCACCGAGCAGTCCACCGCATTCCCTCGACGAAGCCCGCACCGATCTCTTCGACGTCAACAGCGATGGCCTGCCCGATGTGATCGTGACGGACCCGGCGCGCTATCGGACCAACGGCGATCAGGCCGCGGTCGGCGTCTTCTTCAACGGCTTCCGCGGAAACGACGCGGTGCCGGGCGAAGCGGGCGGGTTCTCGTCTGCCGTACCGGTCCCCATGCCCGATGGCGACAGCGGCGTGATGCATTTGGGCAACCTCAACATCGTTCCGATGGACATCGATGGTGACGGTCGCAGCGACCTGCTGCACATGCCGCGCGTGGCGAGCTACGGCTACTACACCCCTGCGCGAGCGCTCGCACCCGGCGCGACCCCCGCGTGGGGTGAGGATGTCGACAGCACGGACGAGGTTTCGCCTAAGCGCCAGGCCTGGCAGTTCGCCAAGGTGGCGGTCGATAGCGCCACGGGCTTCAACGATCCTCGCATCGACTTCGGTCGCGATGGCGAGTTCATTCAAGTGGTCGACGTCAACAACGATCACTTGATCGACGTGGTGCGCACCACCGGCACGGCGATGCAGACCTGGCTGAACCTAGGCTGGATCCCGGGAGGTGACGGTCGCTTCGGCCAGGCTCATCACAACGGCAGCCGCTGGGTGCTCAACCCCGAACCGCTGGAGAGCTGCGTCCTGCAGGGCGCGCTTCCCGTCGACTTCGGCGACCCCGAGCTGCGCTTGGCTGACATGAACGGCGACGGTCTGCAGGACATCGTGCAGATCCGCCGCGGCCGTGTGCAGTACTGGGCGGGGCGTGGACCCGGCCTGTGGGGCGAGGGCAGCGCAGACTGCACGCAAGGGTTCGGCGCCAATCGTTACGTCGACATGGCGACGCCGCCGCAAGAGCTCAGTCCCGAGGTGGACAACGTCTTCGTCTCGGACATCAACGGTGACGGCGCCGCGGACGTGGTTCAGGTGCGCACGCAAGAGATCGACGTGTACTTCAACCGCGCCGGTCGCAGCTTCACCGCGCGCACCATCATCGACGACACGCCGTTTGCGCCGAGCTTTGCACCGCGTGTGCGCTTTGCTGACGTCGACGGCAGCGGGACCACCGACATCCTGTTCGGCACAGCCAACAACTACCGCTGGATCGACCCGATGGGTGGCCAACGCCCCCGGCTTTTGATCGGTGTTGAAAATGGCCTAGGTGGCCTGACCACGCTTGAGTACGACAGCAGCGTCAACGACTACCTCGCGGACTTGGACGACGCCCTCAGCTGCCAAGACTCGAGCTGCGAGCGGTTCACGTGGAGCGCCAGCCGCGGCGATTGTGATGCGAAGGTCGAGGCTGCGGGCGGTGGATGCGTGATGCGCTCCGGCGGCAGCCCAGTCGTGAGCACGGTTGTCCGTGCGGTGAGCACCAGTGATCAGATGGCGTCGGTCACGGGGCAGAGCTTCGTCAAGCGCACCGAGTACGCCTATCACGATGCCTATTACGAGGGCATTGAGCAGGAGTTTCGCGGGTTCGGTGCGGCCGATGCGATCGAGATCGGCGACGCAGCTCATCCAACCGCGATCACGCGCACTCACTTCTATCAAGGTCGACGACCCAATCACGTGTCCAGCGATCGTACCGAGGACAACCCGCTGGAAGCGTTGAAAGGCCGTACCTACCGCACCGAAGTGATGAACGAGCAGGGCGAGTACCTGTCGAGCGAGCACGCGAGCTTCGCGCTGCGCCATTTGCTCGCGGGCGAGAATGGCGTGGCGGTGAGCTATGCGTTCGTCAATCGCACCGACACCGTGCTCTATGACACGGCACCGTTCGTCCCAACGCCCGGTGCCACGTTGGTCACATCGAATGGCGCTGGCGCGTGGACCAGCCAAGTGCCCACGCTTCGTTTCGAGCATGCGGACGGATCAGGTGTCGCGTGGGACGGCACAGAGGAACGCATGTTGCCTCTGCGTGGACTCGGTCACGCAGTGATGATGAGCACCGTCGACAGCGTCGACAACGCCGGCAACATGCTCGCGCAAACCGCATGGGGACGGGTGCGAGGTGAGGCCGGAGAGTCTCACCCCGACGAGCGCATCACGCAGCACTCCGCGCCCACTCGCCTTGGCAGCAATGAGAGTTGGTTGTGGCGAACGGCCAGCACGCACGTGACTGGAAGTCAGACGACAGGCTCGTTGGCGGCCACCGCGAACGAGTACAACGCCAATGGCGACCTGGTCGTCGCGACACAGACCGTCTCATACGCAGGCATTCCGACGCTCACCTTCCGGGACGACGACCGACGTGCCTGGGGCTTTTCTCAATCGACGGCTCCCGTCGTCGCGAGCACGAGCTACGACACGTGGGGCAACGCGATCGCGAGCTGCGGCGGTGGTGACCTGAGCGATACGGGCACGGCAGACTGCCTTCGCTACGGCAGTGTCGACTACGACAGCGCCTATGCCATGTTTCCGCGCGAGGAGTCGATCGCGACAACGCGCAACGGTTCGGGCTTCGCGACGCTCGACACCGCCGCTGATTGGGACATGGGCCTCGGCGTATTGGTGCGCGCTACGGATCCCAACGGCCTCGAGACGAGCGTCACCTACGATGGCTTAGGTCGCCTGACGTCCATGACGCCGCCTTCAGTCGCCGGTTGCTCTATGACCGGGGCGCTGACTCAGATCAGCTACACGTTGGGCTCGCCGGTCAGCACGATCACGACCACGACGCAGCAGGGATGCACCAGCTCCGAGCTGTTTGCCACCACTACCTATGTCGATGGCTTAGGCCGCGCGCGAGCCAGCGTGATCCCTGCGGAGGGAACGACCAGCACATGGCAACTCAGCGGGAAGGGGACGTTCAGCGCCCGCGGCGCAGCGGTCGAAGCTTACTTGCCGACGCTGGTTTCCGCGTTTCCGTCGCCCGGGGCGGCCATCGCCATCGACCCCAGCGTGTTGCACACCACCACGCGCTACGACGCATTCAGTCGTCCCGTTGTCCAACTCGCCCAGGACATGACGCCTGTCATGACGTCTCGCTACCACGCGCTCGGGACCGAGGCGTGGGACGCGAACGACAACGACACGAGCTCAGCTCACCGCGAAACGCCGACGATCGAGCGCAAAGATGGTCACGGGCGCGTGATCGACCAAGTGCTTCAGAACCGTAAGCCGGGTCTCGTCGACGAGGAGTACTACCGCCTGTTCACGACCTATCGCGCGGATGGCCAGGTCATTGGTTTGACGCGCGCGCAGACGTACAGCGAAGCCGTTGCGAGCCCTGTGGTCGAGGGACGCACGAGCAGTCGGGTTTTCTACTACGACAGCGTCGGACGTCGCGTCGGCGGCTCAGATCCGGACACTGACCATCCAACGAACAGCGCGCACCACAAAGGTTGGCGCTACCTCTACAACCGTGTGGGCGACCTGATCGCCGTGCGTGACCCGCGCGGCTGCGGTCAGAACTTCTATTACGATCATGCCGGTCGCTTGATCGCAGAGGTGTACGCCACATGCGACGAAGCGCAGCCTGCCCCTGAGGTGCCGACCGAAACGCTGCCCGACTACGCGATCAGCGAGACGGAGGCGCATCCGCACACCGTGCTGCTCGTCGATGCCCGCTACTACTTCGACGCCTATCCCGACTGGTTCACGGAGGAGCAGGGCAATCCCGCGCTTGCGTCCTTCCCGGCGGGTGGCGCGTCGATCGTCAATGGGCGTGCGACCGCTGTGGGTGACCGTGGTCAGCGATCGGTGATGGCCTATGACCCACGCGGCAACGTGATTTGGGCGGCGCGCCAGATGGCGGTGATTCCGAGCGCCCGGCCGATTGATCTGACGCCTAACGGTGATGTGCCCGCGCTCGACGCGGCCGACACCATCACCAGCACCTACGTCGATGTTCTCTACGACGGTCGCTGGTACACGCGGGAAGCAACGTTCGACTACGCGTCACGTCCGCGGCAGATGTGGCTGCCGTTCGAGCCTCAGGACACCGCCACGCGCATTGGCGGCCGCATCAGCTACAACGCACGCAATCTGCCGAGCCGCGTCGAGATGTTGTTTGAGAGCGCCGGTGTCGTTTCGGCGCAAGACGTCGTGGCCTCGCTCGCGTACACGGCCGACGGCTTGGTGGAGCGTACGGTCTATGGTGATGAAGTCGCCGAGACGGAGGTGATCTTCGATCAGCGCAGGCGCCCAGTGAGCACCATCACCACGCGACCCGGTGTCATAGGCACCGATCCCAACCTCCTGAGCGACGTGAGCGTCGTCGATGCGCAAGCCCTGGGTTGGGATGCGGTCAGCAACCTCGTCTCTGTGATGGATCAACGATCAGCGTCGGAATGGCCCGATGGCTTCGAGCCGCGCGACTACCTGATCAGCCACGACGCGCTCTACCGAGTGGCGGACGTGCTCTACAGCTACGACAACAACGGCGAAGACCCGGTCGATCCCGAGCCCAATGTTTGCGTTGCACCTGATCCGGTCTGGCCGCCGCCCGCGGTGAGCTACCCCGCGCCGACGCAACCGACACCGATCGCAGACATCTTCGAGAGCCCGCTACCGCAGTACCAGGCGAGCGCGTCGCCCGGTCCGATCTTGCTCGACTTCACGAAGGGTCAGTTCAGTCGCGAGAGCGTCGCGACGCGCATGGACGTGGACGAGGACGGCGAGATGTATCTAGAGATGGTGCCCGCCGGCATCATCCGCGCCGAACGGCGCCAGAGCGATCCCGAGGACGCGCCGCCGCTGTATTTGTTTGAGGGCGCCAGGGAGAATCTTCAGCGTCGCACGACGGACATCAATCTCTGGACCGCGCATCAAGGAGCATCCGTCCTCCCCAATACGCAAGCGGGTCCGATGGTCGGCAGCGCTGCACCGATGGCTGACACGGTGAGCTTCTCGACGAGCTCAACCTGGGCCGCCAAGGCTTATCTCACGGCCAATGGCCAGTCGTTGGCGGCGGCCACCGTGTTCACGTCGTCAGTGTTTCACTACAGCGGCATCGGGCGCATCTTCATCGCACGTCCGGCGCCGCACTACTGGTCACCTGACCTCTCATCCGCGAGCACGTGGGTGCGTTCCGACGCGACAACGGAACCTCTCGGTTATTTCGGCCTCGCTCGGCCGGCCCTGAACTCCGACCTGCCGCAGGACTGGGTTGTCTGGGGCGCACAGCTCGAAGCGGCGTCGTTCCCGAGCAGCTACATCGAACGCCCGACGGCAGAGGACACGTGGCGTCACGCAGATTCCCTCACGTTCGCCCAAGCTCCTAGCACCATGACACAGAGCGTGTGGGGCATCGACGTGTACCCGGAGTACGGATCCGGTGACGGACTCAGTGAGAAGGCGTATGGCCTGGCGAACGCCACGTTCGCACTGATGTCCTTCGCGAACGCGGGCAATGCCATTGCGCTTCACTTCGACACCGATGGCGTTGGCCGCGTTCGTGTGCTCCGTGACGGAGTGGCCACCGACAGCGATGCGTTCACGTGGTCCCGCCAGCAACGCTTGCACTTCACTGTGGATCCGGTGGCCGAGACGGTGACGGTGCAAGGTGGCACGAGTGTCAGCGTCCCCAGCGCACCGAGGGTGCCTGCCGGGCTAGTTCGCGTTGGCGCGCTGCATGACAGTGCGACTGGAGGTTGGGTGGTTGGCACCGAGGCGTTCGCGCGGATCTCGGAGCCGCGCCGTTTGCTCAACACCGACCCCATGACGAGCTGCCCGAGTGGTTTCACCCGCGGCACCGACAACGGTGATCACTACGGCCTTGCGGCCACGGACGACGTTTGCGTTCCGAATGTGTGTACGGGATCGGCGTTCTGGCAGAACTGCGGCACCGTCGCTTCCACCTGCGGGCTTTGCTGTACGCAGGACTCGGATTGCGGCAGCGGACGTGAATGCGGCGTCAACGGAGGCCCACGCAAGGGCCTGCCCGTTGGCACCAACGTCTGCTGGGACGACGAATGTGACACCACACGCAGCCCGGCCATGTGTGGGGCTACGTCGAGACAATGCGGCCTCTGTCCCGTGTTGCCAGGCGGGGGCGTCTTGTTGTCGTTCAGCGACGGGACGTTCTCGCGGGGCAGCGCCGCCACACGTCTGGACTTTGACGACGAGGGCGACCTGATTGTCGAGTCTGTTGGTTTCGACGCGCTGCGCACTGAACGACACAAGAGCGATCCCGCGGCTGCGCCGCCCCTCTATCTCTTCGAGGGCCAGCGCATGAACTTTGTGCGTCGTTCGACCGACTTTGACGGAAGCACTTGGACGCGCGCCGGCCTGCGCACTGTGCCGGAGCCGGATGGCGTTGGCGGTGACGTTATCGCCGCGCCGGACGCTACCCGCAGTCGCACGGCTGACACGGTCTACTACGGCACCTCCAGTGGCACGGCGTTACAAAGCTACATCTACATCAACCAGTACCCCCCGCATCTGACCGTGACGGCAGACGCGAGCCTGACAACCTCGGCGTTCATGCGTGGCAGCCGCATGCGCATTCGAGTGACCGCCGGTGCCGTCACGCAGTGGACTGACAACCTGCCCGCCGTCGCACCGCCGAGCGGGAGCGGGTGGACACGCGAAAGCGGGACGCGCGAGTACGTCCTTGGGCCCAACATCAATACCTATCTGCGACTTGAGCCACCTCACGCTCATCCCTGGCCCGAGACAGACGTCACTGCTTGGGGCGCGCAGGCCGAGCTGGGACCTTTCCCGTCGAGCTTCATCTACACGTCGGGCAACGCAGCCACGCGCCTCGCAGACAAGCTAGAGTTCGCAGCGGAGCTCGTTCCGACTGCCCTGCGGTCGGGCCAGTTCCGCTTCGACGTGTACCCCGAGCACGGCAGCTCCGACGCCTATGTCGAGACTCTCAAAGCGACGGGCCTGCGCAATCAGACCTTTGGCTTGCTGTCCTTTGACAGCGCCACGACCAGCACGCCCGCGGATGGCATCGCGCTCTACTACGACAACAACGGCAAGAGCCACGTTCGCGTCGTGCAGCACGGCGAAGTCACAGACATTAGACATGACTGGGTCCGCGACGAGCGCATTGCAATCCGCGTGGATCTCAGCGCGACCGCGCCACGCATCGCAATCGGCGGTGCTTGGCATGTGCTTCCCTCCACATCGTTCGTTGCCACCGGGAGCTTGCTGATCGGCGGTGCCTACAACGATGGCCACCAGCTCGATGCCAACATGAGCGCGTTCGCGCGCATCTCAGAACCTCTGCCGTTTGCGATTGACTGCATGAGCAATGCGGACTGTCCGGGTGGGCACGTCTGCGGGGCGGACAATGGCGCGCTCTTCGGGAGCGCTCACAGCGATGTGTGCTGGCCCGTTTACTGCGAGTCGGAGCAAAACCTCCACTGCGGTACGGAAACCGATGCATGCGGCGCGTGCTGCGTCGACGACAGTGACTGCGCTCCGGGTGAGTGGTGCGCTGTTGACGACGGCTCACGAAAAGGGCTCGGCGCGGGTAGCAACGTCTGCTTGCCTTCGGAATGTGAAGCCCAGGTTCTGACCGCACAACAATGCGGTTCACCGACTGCGGCGTGCGGTCTGTGCCCGGCCTCAACGATCAGCACGGTACTGCACTTCGATGAGGGATCGTTTGTGCGATCAAGTGTCGGCACCGCCCTTGACTTCGACGCCACAACGCGCGGTTTGATCGTGCGTTCCTACGGCACCAACACTCTTCGTCCGGAACGGCGGCCAACCGACATCACGTCTGCGCCCCTTTACCTGTTCGAAGGTGAGCGCACCAATTGGGTGCAGCGCAGCGGCATGGCGCTTGTCGGAAACGTATGGGGCATGGGCAACACGGTTACCCAGTGGAACTCGGCCATCGGTCCAGACGGACGCCCCAATGCGGCAACCGTGAACACCACGCCAGTGGCGCCCTACAATTTGAGTCAGGATTCCAAGATCAACATGGCGGGGGTACCCGTCTCGGGCTCGGGCGAGACGGTCCTTTTCTCCCACTCGATCTTTTATCAGGGGCCTGACGCTTGGCTCTGGGCCACGAGCAACGGTGGGTACCAGGGGTATGTGACGGCGCCCGCTACAACCGCGTGGTCGCAACTTGATGGGCGGGCTACCAGCATCGCCAACGGCCAGAACATGTCGACTCACTTTGGTCGCAAGGGTGGCGAGCCTGTATCCACGCTGCTGGCCTGGGGTGGCCAAAGGGAACGCGCTCCCTTTCCGAGTAGCTTCATCTACACCGAAGCGACCGGGGCAGCTGTGAACACGCGCGCTGCAGATCAGCTGAGCTTCACGAGCACGCCAACCGAGATTCAAGTGGAAGCGTGGGAAGTGGACATCTACCCGATCCACGGGTCGCTCCAAGATGGCTACAACGCTACGACGCTTCCGCTAGGTCTGCGCGACAAGGATTTCGGTCTCTTCGCATGGTCGGGGGACACGGGCGCGCGCGACGGCAACTACATCTCGCTGCGCTACGACAACGCGGGCGGCACATCGCTGCACATTCAGCAGAGCGCTGGCGAGGACGTGGATATCTCGTTCGCTTGGCAGCGACACCAGCCGATTCGACTCCTGGTGGACCCGGTCGCAGGCAAGGTGAGCGTCAACGGGATCGAGCGCGACATCACGTGGGAGATTCCGAGCGGACCAATGATGGTCGGCAGTCTGTACGACAGCAGCGGAAACCAGCTGGCTGACTCGAGCGCCTTCGCGCGCATCTCGGAGCCGCGCGCGGTGCCAACACCGGTGACGTGCGAAGACAACGATGAGTGCAGCCAAGGCACCATTTGCGGCAACAGCATTCCCGACCCTTGGCCTACAAACACCACGGACACATCGATCGATTGGCGCACCGAGATGGCCACGGTGCAGAGCGACGATCCGATGGCGATGGAGCCGGCGCCAAACGTGATGGCGGATGCGGACAACGCAGCCGAAACGCGCGTGATGAACCTGGTCTACGACTACGACTGGCTCGCCAATATGACGAGCTGGGACGACGACGCGCAGCAGTTCTACGAGCGCTCGATCGGGTTGATCCACAACGGCTTCGAGGTGAGCGAAACAGGCACGCCGCGGCGCCCGAGCGCGCTCTATCTCGCGAGCGATCTGCCGAGCGATGCACCGATCTGGCTCGATGGTGCCGAGCGCGGCGGTTACCTGGAGCTCGACTACGGCCTAGGCGGCAACGTGGAGCGCATGACCGTGCGCGCACAATGTCGCGACGCGAGCACGAGCAACACTTGCTACGACGACCACAATCCGTCGCTGAGCGCCCGCCGCGATCACCTTCACGCCGCGTGCGTTTGCGCGGCGGAGCAGCACTACCAATATCGCTGGGACGAGCTCAACCGCATCGCTGAGGCACGTCGTTACGAGCGCAGCGCAACCACCAGCACACCACACCCAGACTGGAACCTCGT
>JACZCZ010027486.1_pt1 | contig 21402 bp, 10 predicted proteins | sample 8641811 | NCBI WGS metagenome assembly JACZCZ01 (sample SAMN15324610, study PRJNA640507) | soil metagenome | isolation source: intercropping peanut in the first line | place: China: Luxin town, Laibin City, Guangxi Province | collected 2019-07-25 | depth 10cm m | reverse complement strand
GCGGGGGCACGCCTTCTGGCGCTGTCCAGGGGAGCGCTCGCGTTATTTGGGGGCGTCAGCGAGGCCCAGACGCCCCCCTAACGCCGCAACCCGTTGCCGTCATCCCGCAAGAATTTCGAACACGCGGCTGTCGGCTCCGTCACATCCGGCGCTCCCAGGCACGAAGGCATCGACCCCAATCCCGGCAAAGCCGGCCGTGAATCCCTCCCCGAGACCTGGTCGATAGTGCGAATCGACGCGCAGCCTTATGATTCGCCGGAAATAAGCAGCGGGTGGGCAGCGCGACGCAGGTCGGGCCCTTTGAGCCTCTTGGACATAAACATGAGCTTCGATCCCAGGGCCTTCGGCAGCCCGCACGTCGCGGGTGATCACGGATGAGTCAGTTCCGCCCGGCGCTGGAATCCTTCGTCGAAGGTCAGACCGATCTGCCAGCCCTGCAGGGTGAATTGCGGGCCGATCTGTCGCGGGAACCTTCCCTCGCGCCCGTGCTGGGCGCCCTCATCGAAAACACGTATCGCCAGGGACGCATCAACGGACCGGTCTATCTCGACCTGATGGAAGTCGTTCGCTCGACGACGCCCCCGGCCATTCCGCCGGCGCCGGTGGTCAAGGCGCCTGAAGACGAGGAAACCAAGTACCGCCCGTCCGCCGTCTCCGTCGGCGACGACGAAGCAACCAAGTATCGCCCTGGCGAGAGGATTCTCGCCGATGACCAGGCGACTGCTCTCGCCCCTCCCGAAGATCGCCCGCGCACCGGCGGCAACTCGACCGGCCCGAACTGGGATTCATTGCAGGCCGCATCGAGCCAGGCCCGGCCGTGGCGTCCCGGCGATACGGTCAAAGAGCGCTTCATCCTCGAAGACATCATCGGCAAGGGCGGCATGGGCGTCGTCTTCCGCGTGCGCGATCTGCGCAAGGAAGAAGCGCAGGACCGCAACCCGTACGCCGCGCTGAAAGTCCTCGGTGAGGATTTCAAGCGTCATCCCGAATCGCTGAAGGCGCTGCAGCGCGAAGCCCGCAAGGCACAGACGCTCGCCCATCCCAACATCGTCACGGTGTACGACTTCGATCGCGACGGCGCGAACGTCTATATCGTCATGGAGCTGCTCGAGGGCCAGCCGCTCGACCGCTATATCAAGGGACTCGAAGGCGTCGGTCTCACGATGGTGAAGGCGCTGCCGATCGTTCGCGGTCTGTGCGGTGCGCTCGGCTACGCGCACGAGCACCAGGTCGTGCACTCCGATTTCAAGCCGGCCAACGCCTTCATCACGAAGCACGGCACGATCAAGGTATTCGACTTCGGTATCGCGCGCGCCGCGAAGCGGCCTGACGCAAATGCCGACGATACGAGCGCGATGACGCTGTTCGACCCAGGCACGCTCGGCGCGCTGACACCGGCGTACGCGAGCTGCGAAATGATCGAAGGGCTCGAGCCCGACCCTCGCGACGACATCTACGCGCTTGGCTGCGTCGTATACGAACTGCTCACCTGCACACATCCGTTCGAACGCAAGACGGCCGTGCAGGCCCGCGATGCAAAGATGAAGCCGAAGCCGATTCGTGGACTCACGAGCCGGCAATGGCGCGCACTGCGGCGATCGCTCGCATTCGACCGCGATGCCCGCACGCCGAGCATCGCCAGATTCCTCGAGGAGATTTCGCCGGAGAAGCGTTCGCCCGCTCTGTGGGGCGGCATTGCAGCGGGCGTACTGGTCCTGGGCGCGGTCGCGGCGCTGCTCGTTCCCGACTATTTGCAGCGCCGTCGCGCTGAAGCGTTGGCCAGCCTGATCCGCACAGGCACGGAGGAATCGATCCAGCAGGCTTTGCCCGGCATCGAAGCACTGCCGGCGGATGCGCGAGTGACGCTGCTGCTCGATGAAAATCTGCGCAGCGCACTGATCGGTCACTTCAGCTCGAAGATCGACTCGGCGACGGATGCGAGCTCGCAGCGTTACGACTATCCACAAGCCGAAGCGCAGCTCGTCGAACTGCGCAGGCTGTTCCCGGATTCGCAGGCCGTTTCGCAGATCGGCGAGGCGCTCACGACGCGCAAGAATGACGAGATCAAGCGGCAGAGCGACCGCCTCGACGACTACCTGTCCAAGGGCTGGCTGGTGGACACCCAGAACGCGGACAGCGTCGCAGGCGTGCTGCGCATCGTCGCGCAGATCGATCCGAAGCATCCCTTGCTCATCGATCCCCGCTTGCCGTCGGCCTACGCCGAACAGGCGCAGATCGCGCTTCGCAAAGAGAACGTCGCGCTCGCGCAGTCGCTCACGCAAGCCGGATTGATCGTGGCGCCCTCCGATCGCACGCTGAAAGACCTGAACGACACGGTCGCACGCGAGCTCGATGCGCAACGCCAGGCGACGCGCATGGCGGATCTGCGCCGCAAGCTGGCTGGCGAGCTTTCCGCCGCGACGTCGCTGAGCGCGTTCGATCCGGTGCACGAAGATCTGCTGGTGCTCCAGTCTGCCGCGGCGAACGACTCGGCCCTGACGTCGGCGCGGCGCCGCGTCGAAGAACTACTCGGCAACGAGATCCAGACCCTGACTTCGCGCCAGTCCTACGACGATGCGCAGGCGTTGCTCGCGAAATATGCGGACATCGTTCAGCCGCAGTTCGTAGACGCAAGACGCTCAGCGATCGATGCCGCCCGAGGGCAACCGAGCTCGAACGGCGGCGCTGATATCAATCGCGCACTCGACGCATTGCTGCAAGCATCCGCCGCTGACGATACCTGGGACATCAAGGTCCATTCGCAGCTCGCGAAGTTGTCGGCGTACCTGCCAGCGCAGGACTCAGCCATCGTTTCTGCAAGACAGCGCGCGGCCGAGGTGCACGTAACCGCCGCAACGACGCTGCGCTCGCAGGGCCGGTTGAGCGAAGCAGAACGCACACTGCAGCAGGCGAGAGCCTTTGCGCCCGGCTTGTCAGTGATCGCACAGGAACAACAGCTCCTCGCCCAGATGCGCGCGGAGCAGGACGCGAAAGATCGCGAACAGAAGCGCCTCGCCGAACTTGCAGCGTTGCGACAGAAGCTCTCCGACCAGGCGACGGCGAATGATGTCGCGGGCGCAACGGCAACGTTGCGTGACCTTCGCGCCGGCCTGCCGGCGAACGATCCCTTCCTGACGTCGGCACCGAAAGCGATTGCTGGCGCCTACGTGCGACTGGCTGCAACGGCGGCCCGCAACGGACGATTCGACACGGCGATGTCGCAGATCGATCGCGCACTGGAGTTCGATCGCACCAATCCGCAGATCGTTGCGGCTCGCGCAGAGTATTCGCAGCAGCTCGCCGCCGCGTCGAAGCAGACCCCGCCAGCGCAGACCCCGCCAGCGGCTGCAACTCCCTCCTCGGCCGCGCCTGCCCCGGCGAAAACAGACTCGTCTTCGCAAACAGCCGCGCAGCCCGCGGCTCAGGCACCGATTCAAACAGCAGCCGTCACACCCACGACCGCATGCACGCCTGCGTTGGCTGGTTACGGAACACGCAGCCGCGGTGTCTGTTTCGATTCCCTGCCGACCGGCGGTCGCGGCCCCGAACTGGTCGTCGTCCCGGCAGGCGCGGGTGCCGCGAAGCCTTTCGCGATCAGCCGGTTTGAAGTATCCGCCGGCGAGTTCGCCGCGTTCTGCAAAGCATCGGGCAAGTGCAGCAACAGCGCCGCACAGGCCGATCTGCCGATTACGTCGATCGCGGCCAGCGACGCACAGAACTACGTCGACTGGCTCAGCACGACGACCGGCGCAACCTATCGCCTGCCCACCGATGAGGAATGGTCATACGCCGCCAGCGCCCCGGGCGGCAGCACGGAACGCGACTTCAACTGCGTCGTCGAGATCAACGGCCAGAAGATCCGCGGCTTCGGCCTCGGCAGCGTCCGCGCGGGCCGGCCGAACAGCTGGGGGCTCTACAACCTGGCCGGCAATGCGCAGGAATGGGCGAGAAACGGCGATGGCTGGAATGCCCGCGGCGGCGCGTTCAGCGATCCGATCTCGCAATGCAGCCCGGCGCTTGCACGATCGGTCGGGGGAACAGCGGATGCGGCGACCGGCTTCCGCGTGGTGCGCGACTTGAAATAGCGGACATTCTGATTGTGGGTCCGGCGCAGCCGGACGTTATCGCCGACAGGCGATGCTGTGTCCTCTCTGCGGACGCGAGTACCCCGCCCTTCAGTCCTAGGCCCATGGCACTAGGCGCCTTCCAGGCGAAACCCCGTCTTGTGAGATACGTCGCCGCACGAGCGGGGCATCAGTGCGAAGCTCAAAGACGTTCGATTGCATTCCGTGACATCGGGCCGTAGCCTCGCGGAAAACAATCATTCCTGTCTCAGCACAGCCTCGCAGATCAGGGGCATGAGGGAGCAACACTGGTGAGCGCCGCAACCGCCCACTCGGCTATGACGGCCGTGTGCAGAGCCCTGCTGTTCGTCTTTCTGACCGCTTCGACCTGCTGGGCCCAGCAACAGCCCCTTCCCCCGGCCGCGACGCCCGGCGGATTGCAGCCCCGGCCACCCCAGGACCTTCCGAACGACGCCGCGTTCACGCCTTTCATGGTGCCGCGCGTTCCGGATCGGCCGCTGGGCATCGACGAAGGCCCGCGGGTGCGCGTCTCCCGCTTCGAGCTCGTCGGTGCGGCATCGCAGCCCGACGTGCCCAGGCACGAGGTCGATTCCGTTCTCACGACAGCAATCGCCGAACAGCCAGCCGAAGGCTACACGGTCAACCAGCTCCACGAGATTGCAGGCAAGGTCGCCGAGCGCTATCGCGCGCATGGTCTGATCCTCGCGCAGGCAGTGATCCCCGCTCAGGAGATCCATGGCGGCGTCGTGAACGTCCTGCTGCTCGAAGGCTCGCTGAACGACGTGCACTTCGAAGGCCAGTCGATGTACTCGCCCAACACGCTCGCCCGGCCGTTCAAGGATCTGCTGCAGCGGCCCGTGCGCAAGGACGACATCGAAAGCGCCTTGCTCTATCTGGCCGACTATCCAGGCCTCGCCGCCTTCGGCATGTTCCAGGCGGGCGACCGCATCGGCACCACGGACCTGCTCATCAAGACGCAGCGCGAAGAACGCTTCACGCTCGACACGACGATCGACAACCAGGGATCGCAGTACAGCGGCGAGTACCGCGCGAATCTCGGCCTTACGATCAACGATCCGTTCGGCCAGGCGGACAAGCTGAACCTGTACGGGCTCTACGCTTTCGATCCGGACGACAGCGACTCGAAGGGCATGTACGGCGGCATCGACTACGTCACGCCGCTCTTCGGTCCGAGGAACGAGCTGCAGGCGGGCTATTCGCACAATCTGTTCGAAGTCGGAAAGCTCCTGCGCCAGCTCGGCATCAAGGGCACGACGGACATCGCCCAGGTGTCGTACACACGCAATCTCGTGAAGACGCGCCTTACCGACGCGGCGGCGTTCGCATCCTTCGCGCACAAGGACGCGGAGTTCGAACAGCAGGGCGCCATCACCGCGAACGATGTGCTCTCGGTCGGCGGGATCGGCTTCCGGTTCAGCCAGATCGGCCTGCGTTCGCGCGGCATCACGCAGCTCTCGTTCAACTACAGCCACGGCTTCAGCGACCTGCTGGGTTCGCTCGCCGACTACGCCGAACAACCCGGCGTGAAGGCCAGCCGGCTCGACGCCAGCGGCGCTTTCGACAAGATCACGGGACAGGCCCAGCGTTACCAGCGCATCACACAGAACAACGCACTGCTCGTGCGGCTCTCCGGCCAGTACTCCGACGACATTCTCGTCTCGCTCGAGCAGTTCTCGATCGGCGGCCCGGACACCGTGCGTGCCTATCCGACGGCGGAGTTCCTCGCCGACACCGCGGGCTTCGCGTCACTCGAATGGATCATCAACGCGCCCGGCTTCGCTTCGCGGCCGGCATTCGGCGGCAAGACCTGGGGTCAGATCCTGCAGGTCTCACTCTTCGCCGACTACGCCACGGGCCGGCTGAATCTCGCGCTGCCCGGCGAAGATGACAGTTTCGATCTCTATGGATGGGGCGGATCGCTGCAGCTCAACCTGCCCAACCGCTACTTCGCGCGCATCGACGTCGCCACGCCGCTCAGCGAACAGGAACCGAGCAACGAACGCGATCCGCAGTACTTCTTCCGCTTCGGATTCACGCTGTAGGGACGCAGGGACAACGCATGAAAACGAACAAGCGCTCAAGTTACCTCGCCGCTGTCATTTCGGCAGTGTTGTCGTTCGCAGCGGCCTCGGCCCAGGCTTCGCCCCAGAACGGCAACGTCACGGCAGGATCCGCCACGATCAACCAGCCCAACGCGAACGACACGACCGTCACCCAGGCATCGAACAGCGTCAGCATCAGCTGGGATTCGTTCAACCTCGACGGCAACGACAGCGTGGCGTTCGTGCAGCCCTCCTCGACGTCCGTGGCACTCAACCTGATCCAGGACTCGGATCCCAGCTCGATCATGGGCAGCATCACGGCGAACGGCCGCATCTTCCTCATGAACGCGAACGGGATCATCTTCGGCTCGACCGCGACCGTGAACGTCGGCTCCCTGGTCGCCACCTCGCTCGATCTCGATACCGCCGATGCAGTCAACGGCATCTACACGTTCGACGCGGCGAATCAGCGGGGAGCGATTTCCAACGCCGGCAACATCACCGCGGGCTCGGTCGCGCTGTTCGGCGGCTCGGTGCTCAACAACGGAATGATCCTGGCCAACCTGGGCTCGATCTCGCTGGGGGCGGGTCGTGCGGCCACGGTCTCGTTCGACGCCGGCGGACTGATCAACTTCCAGGTCGACACTGAACTCACCACCGCAACCCTCCCCGGCGGCGCGACTGCACTCGTCGACAACACCGGCACGCTCCAGGCTGAGAGCGGACAGGTGCTGCTCACGTCGCGCCAGGCCACCAGCATCGTTGCCAATGCCGTGAACAATGGCGGCACGATCATCGCAACGGGCATCACCACCGACGGCGGCACGATCCGGCTGGTCGGCAATGGAGGCACGGTCGCCAATTCCGGCACGCTGAACGTCTCGGGCAGCGGTGGCAACGCAGCCGGCAGCGTTGAAATCGACGGGCGCTCCGTCGAGCTGGGAGCAGGGACGATCGTCAATGTCGCCGGCACGACGGCCGGCACGCTGCAGGTCGACTCGGTACAAGGCATCGACGCGGCGGGCACACTTGCGACCGACGGCACCACGACGCTCACTGCAGGCGGAGGCATCGCTTTCGGCGCAACGACCGCGGGAACGCTGAATGCCACGGCAGGCAGCGCGATCACTCAGAACAGCAGCGGCATCACCGCGGGCGCGGCCAGCTTTACGACGCTCAACAACGGGGGCGCTGGCATCACTCTCGGCACGAATGCCAACAGCTTCGGTTCGATCGGCGCCTCGGTCCGCAACGCCGCGGACACAGCGAACGCTGCAGCAGGCATCACGATTCGTGAGAGCAACGACACCACGCTGAGTGGCAACCTGAGAACGGCGGCCGGACAGACGGTGTCGGTCGACTCGGCCGGCGCAATCACACAATCGAATGCACTCACGGCGGCAGGCAATGTCACGTTCACGGGCGCGTCGACCACTCTGAATCTGAACAACACCCTCACCGGGAGTGTCGGCTTCTCCGGCGGCAGCGCATCGCTGACGAATGCGGCCGCGACCACACTCGGCACAACGAACCTGAGCGCTGGCCTGACGGTCAACTCGACCGCGGGTCAGCTTACCCAGTCCGGAACGGTGTCCGCGGGCACAGTCACGCTCAGCTCGAACAACAACGTCGTTCTCAACAACACGCTGAGCTCGACGGGCACGCTATCCGTAACCTCGGGTGGCAGCATCACTCAGACGGGCGGCACGGTCTCTGCCACCAGCGCGACCACCCTCACCGGAGCCAATGGAGGCTCGATCGACGTCGCGCGGGTCGGCAACAACTTCGGCGGTACCGTCGATGTGGCAGCAAGCGGTGGCGGCACGCTGCTCAACGTCGCATTGCGTGATGCGAGCGCGCTGACGCTGCAGGCACTCACCGTCTCCGGCGACCTCGACATCACCGCAAGCACGATTACACAGTCGGGTGCGCTCAGTGCCACAACAGGCGACGTGACACTGACATCCACCAGCGGCGCCACAGCGCTGAACACGCTGAATGCTGCGACGTTGACGGTGAACTCCGCCGGTGCAGTCACGCAGTCAGGCGGGCTGACGGTGACGGGTCTCACGCAGGTCAACGCCAGCGGCCAGAACGTCACACTCACCGGCTCCAACGCGATGAGTGGCGGGATCGGGGTCGACGCCGCCAGCGCCTCGATCGCGAACTCAGGAACTACCGTCCTTCGCGCAAGCACCGTCACGAACGGGCTGAGCGTCAACAGCTCGGGAACGCTGGTCCAGACGGGGATCGTCGACACAGGATCCCTCACTCTGACCTCCGGTGCTGACGTCATCCTCGGTGAAGACGTTACGACGGGCGCGCTGACGATCACGGCCGCGACGGATATCAACCAGAACGTCGGAACCGCCATCGACGCTTCCGGAGCCGCCAGTTTCACAGCCGGCAACGCGCGTTCGATCAGCGTCAATCAGTCCGGCAACGCTTTCGGCGACACGGTGACGTTCATCGCGAGCACGGGTCTGCTGCAGAACGTTTCGGTCCGGGACTCGACGGCATTCGAGCTGCAGGCACTGAACGTGACGGGCAACCTCAACGTGCAGGCCGCAAGCATCGAGCAGACCGGGGCGGTGACAGCCGGAGCGACGACGCTTACGTCAGCCGGCACTCTCGAACTCGCCGCGCTGACTGCGAGTTCGCTGACGGCGAATGCCGGCGATGCCGTGACGCAAACGGGCGCGCTGAACGTTACCGGCGTCACGCAGTTCAATGCGGCCGGACAGACAGTCACGCTGGGCCAGAACAACACATTGAGCGGTGGCGTGGGCTTCGACAGCGGCGCAGTCCAGCTGACCACGAGCGGCCCCGTCGAGCTGCGCGCCAGCACGATCACGGGCGCGTTCAATGTGAATGCGAACGGGTCGATCACACAGTCCGATGCGATCTCGGCTTCCGGCGCAACGACTCTGAGCGCCGGCACTCAGAACATCGTACTGACGCAAGCCAACTCCTTCGGTGGCGGCATCGGCGTGACCGCAGCCGATGCGCAGATAACGAACTCGGGTGCGACGGAGCTGCGCGCGAGCAACGTGACGAACGCACTGAGTGTCACGTCCTCCGGTGCGCTCTCCCAGACCGGCATCGTCACCGCAGGCAGCACGACACTGGCGTCGTCCGGCAGCAGCGTCACGTTCGGAAACAACCTTTCGACTGGTGCGCTGACAGTCAACGCGAGCACGAACATCGATCAGACGGGCGGCGTCGTGAACGCCACCGGTGCCGCGGATTTCACTGCAGGGAATGCCCGCTCGATCTCTGTCAATCGAAACAACACCTTCGGCGGCACCGTTGATTTCTCGGCGAGCAGCGGCACGCTGCAAAGCGTCGCAGTCACGGACACCACGGCGATCCAGCTGCAGCAGATCGACGTAACCGGCGACCTCACCGTGACCTCCACCGGTGGCGATATCACACAGTCCGGCTCACTGAGCTCAGGCGGAATATCGACGTTCACCGCGTCCGGTCGAAACGTCACGCTGACCGATTCCGCCAACGCACTTTCCGGCCCGGTCCGATTCACTGCCGCGACTGCATCGCTGGCGAACACCGGCGCGACCAACCTCGGCGCGAGCACGCTCACGACGAGTCTGTCGGTCGATTCGACCGGCGCTCTTACACAGAGCGGCGCGGTCAACGTCGTCGGCGGCAGCACGGTACTCAGCTCCGACGCCGGCGTCGCGCTCAACACGATCAACACCGGTTCATTGAACGTCGCTGCGGGCGGCACCGTTGCGCAGACAGGCGTGCTTACCGTTGCGGGCAGCACGACGATCAACGCAGCAGGCCAGACAGTCACGCTTTCTTCCGCCAATGCCCTGACCGGCAACGTCACCGTCACCGCGACGAACGCATCGCTGACGAACTCGCTCGCCACGACGCTCGCGGGCGCCACGGTGGGCAACGACCTGACCGTGAACTCCACGGGAGCGATCACGCAGTCGGGCGCAATCACGGCCGGCGGAACGCTGGCCATGAACTCGGCTGCCGGCGTCGCGCTGAACACCAGCAACGTCGGAGCGCTGGCCGTGAACGCCGGCGGCGCGGTAACGCAGACCAATGCACTCACGGTCGCGGGAACCACGACGATTTCCGCAGCCGGTCAGGACGTGACTCTCGGATCGAACAACGCGCTGTCGGGCGGCATCGCCGTCACCGCGGCCAACGCATCGATCACGAACTCAGTTGCCACGAATCTGCTCGCAAGCACGTTGAGCGACAGCCTGTCGATCAACTCGAGCAACGCGATCACGCAGTCCGGTGCACTCGTCGTCGGCGACACGGCCACACTGAGCGGTGTTTCGGTCGCCTTGGACACGATCGACGCGGCGACGCTCAATGTTACTGCTGGCGGTGCCGTCACGCAGTCGGGGGCCCTCACGGTTACTGGCGATGCAACGATCAGCGCCACGGGCCAGGACGTGACACTGAGCAATCTGTCGAATGATTTCCGCGGTGGCATCGCTCTCAGCGGCGCGACAGTGAGCGTCACTGATTCCGGTCCTGTGAATCTGCTCGCAAGCAACGTGACCGGGAATCTCGCGGTTCGATCGCTCGGCGGCGGCATCGGCCAATCCGGCGCGCTGAGCGTCGGCGGCACATCGACCTTCACCGCGTTCGGTGGCGAGTCGGTGACACTCGCCGATAACGCCAATTCGTTCGGCAACAGCGTCAGCTTCGGCTCCGACGGCACGCTCAACAGCGTCACGGTCGCCTCCGCGGGCAACATCGACTTCGGCGGGCTCACCGTTTCGGATGCACTGAACGTGAACTCGACCGGCTCCGTCAGCCAGTCCGGCAATCTCCAGGTCGGCGGCGCCGCGATTCTTGCTGCCGGGGGTGGCATCACGCTCAACGGCGCGAACCAGTTCGGTTCCGTCAATGCCTCGAGCCAGGGTCCTCTCGCGATAACCCAGGGCACAGGCAACATGAACGTGCGGCAGGTGTCTTCGAATGGCAGCGTCCGGCTCGACGCGACGAACGGCTCGATCGTCGACGATGCCAGCGATGCCTCGGCGGCGCTGATCGCGAGCAATACGGGCATCGAACTGCGGGCCCGGGACACGATCGGCACAGTGACCGATCTGCGTACGCGGCAGGGCACTGCAATCGCCGTGAATCCCGGCGCTGGCACGCTGAGCGCACACGTCACCAGCACAACCGGTCAGATCAATCTCGCACTCGCCAGTGGCAGCAATCCCTCGGCGGCGCCCGCTTCGATCACTTCGGGCGGCAACGGTCGCCTGCTCATTCAGTCCGGCGGCGATCTGTCACTCGATGCCTTCGATGCCGCCATCGCCGGCTTCTCGGAAGTCGGCTTCAGCGCCGACGGCATCCTCGGCATGCCAGGTGCGCAAGCCGATCTGATTGCCGGCCCACTCACGACGTTGTACCTGCGCGGCGGCAATGACATCACTCGCGTCGACCGTACATTCGCCTTGAGCGCGGATACGCTCGTGTTCGAGTCCGGTGGCCAGGGTGGATCGGCCACACTCAACACGGACGCTGGTCTTCTCGACGCGAACCTCGGCGGCAGCGGGAACCTCACGATCGTCGATGCGAACGACTTGACGCTCGGCACGATCAGCGCGGGCGGAAACGTCCTGATCTCCGCCATGAACATTGCGGATGACGGCGACACCAACGGCGTGACCCGCGTGAACGCGGGCAGCGTATCGCTGACTGCCACCGGCAGCATCGGCAGCGCAACGAATCGCATCGACACGAACGGCACTGCCGTCGCTGTCCAGGCCGGCGCCGGCTCCGTCTTCCTCTCGCACGCCGGCGACGTTCAAGTCAGCGGCACAGCGACTGCAGGTGGCATCGATGTCGAAGCGGCCAGCGGCAACATCACCGTCACATCGACCCTGCAGGCCGGCGGACCATTGACTCTGACTGCTGGCTCCACGACGCAAGCGGGCAGTATCGTGCTCTCCGGCGCGGCAAGCAGCGGAAGCACTGCGACGCTCTCAGCGCTCGGCGGCGGCACGATCACCGACAGCGACGACACATCGACTCATCTCACCGCGCAGACACTGTCAATGTCGGCGGGTGCCATCGGCGATCAGGCGAATCGACTCAGGATCGGAGGCGGTTCGGTCGATGCGGCCGCCGATACGATCCATCTGCAGGCTGCCAACGCCCTGCAGCTGCGAGGCATCGCAGGACAGACTGTCGTGATCGGCGCGAATGGCGCGCTGACCGACGATTCCGACAACAGCACGCGGGTGTCGGCGCAGACACTGACGCTCTCCGGCGCAAGCGTTGGCGCGGCAGGCAATGAGATAGACACTGCTGTTTCCGTGCTCTCCGCCAGCACGACGGCAGGCGGCATCTTCGTCAGCGAACAGGGCGATGTGCAGCTTGCGATGGTCGCTGCCGCCGGTGCGGGCAACGACATCGCGATCACTGCTTCGGGCGCCATCACCGGCGACGGCACCCGCATCGCCGGCAACCAGCTGTCGCTCTCGGGCAGCTCGCTCGGCGCCGTCGGCGCTGAACTGAGTACGCAGGTGGCATCGCTGACCGCTACAAGCTCAGGCGGCGTGTACGTCAACGAGGCGGACGACCTGCAGCTCAACGCCATTTCCGGTACAGACGTTTCCATCAATGCTGCGGGCGCGCTGACCGACGACAGCAACGACTCGACCCGCGTTGCCGCCAACAACGTACGGCTCAGCGGCACACGTATCGGCACGGGGGACAATCGCGTCGATACCGCGGCTGGATCGCTGACGCTGATCGCATCGAATGGCGGCGTTTACTTCGCGGAGCAGGACGACGTGGCGCTCGCGGAAGCCCGCTCGTCCGGCACGGGCAACACAGTCGACGGCCGCACTGGCGGCAACGGCAGCATGAGTGTGCAGACGCTCGTGACGCAGGGTGGGGCCGTGAATCTCGCCGCGGGCGGCACCGGCTCGCTCACGGTGACGGGAGCGATCGAATCCAACAACGGCGTGGTGAACCTGACCTCGGGCAACGCTCTCGCACTCCCCGGCCTGGACACGGGCAGCGGCGCGGTCGTACTGCGCACCGTCAACGACCTGAACGTCGGCACCATCACGGCCAGCTCGGTTTCGATCACGAGCGACACGGGAAACGTCTCGCTGGGCACGATCAACGCCGCCGGCGGCACCGTTACGGTCACGGCCAACAACGGCGCCATCACCGACGGCACGGACACCAGCCTCACGGCTGGACAGGCCACGATGTCCGCACGTTCGATCGGCGGCCCGGACCAGGCACTGAACATCGAAGTCGACAATCTCACGGCGACAGCAACCGGCGGCGGCATCTACATCAACGACGGCGGCAACCTGACACTCGGCACACTGAGCGCCGCTGGCGAAATCAGCCTCGTGACCACGGGCGCATTGACTCAGACCGCTGGCGTAACGAGCAATGGCAGCGACATCACGCTCATCGGCGGCAGCATCAACATGCAGGCCGGCACGACGACCGTATCGGGCGGAGGCAACATCGCATACGTCGCCAACAACGGCGATGTGCAACTGTCCGTGATCGATGCGTCGAACGGTCGCGCACTCGTGATGGGCTCGGGCAACGTCTACAGCACCCTGTCAGCGAACTCTGGCGTCAGCAATCTCACGGCGTCCGCGATCGAGATCCGCGCAGGCGGTCTGAATGGCGCCGCTGGCGAGATCGGCACACCCGATCCGCCGATCGCGACCGCGGCTGCTGGCGGCGGCCCGCAGAGCGTCTTCCTGATCGTGCCTGCATTGAACGGCATCCAGACAACGACACCGAGCATCACGTACTCAGGGCCCAGCGGCTCGTTGCTGCTGAAGGGTTACACCGGCTCGGCCGGCGTATTGCTCTTCGACATGTCGAGCACGTTCTCGCCGGATACGATCCTGAGCGGCAACGAGACGATCGTGCCGCTGCGCAACGGCCGCGTCGCCGTCAACAGCGACAGTCTCGCGGCCGCCAAGCAAGCCTTGTCCTCGGGTGTGATTGCCCGCGTCAACGTCGACTGGGCCGCTTTCGATCCCAACGTATCGCTGTTCGGCACTCTCGACCCGTCGCTGCGCCTGCCGGCAGACCAGGTCGACGAAGCCGCGCCAGCCGCGACACTGATTCCCGAAGGCACGGTACTTCTGGTGTCGCGCGACGGCTGGAGGCTGAAGCATCTTTAGAAGCAGATAGCGGACGCGCGTGCTCTTGCGAGTGGGATGTCCTGCTGTGGGTCCGGCGTGACGTCCGACTGAACCCGGACCCACAACGAGATCAACGCACCCGCTGGACAGGAGGAAGGACGGCTGCCTAGTCTTCCTTCATGTCCCACGAAACCGACCGCAGTCATCGGGAACGCTGGATTACCCGCGGTCTCGATGCGGAAACGCTCTCCGCATTGACGGACGGATTGCCAGCCTCGCAGCTCTGGTCGCTGCTCCTGTGGGTGATGGAGCAACGCACGGCGCGACGTGCTGCGTCAGCTGTTCAGCATCAATGGGCGACCGATCGCTTCGTGAAGCCCTGCGTCATCGACCAGCGCGTTCTGCTCGCGCTCGACACCGAGCTGTTCGCGGTTGCCGCCGATTTCGAAGGGATCGAGCTCTCGCCGCTCGCTCCGCTGGCCAGCTGCTCGGCCGTTGCTCTGACGACGCAGAACCGCACCGTCACCACCGTTCGCGGCACCGAGGTCGTTTCGGATCCCACCAACGTGCTTGCGCTCGAATGCGCCCGGCGGCTCCGTGACGATCCTTCGCAGCGGGTCAGGCTCGCAACGAGCCATCGATGCGTGCGTGCGCAGCCGTATCCGGATCTGCCGGGTTTCGCAGCACACTTCCGGTTGTTCTGCCTTGCGACCGCCGGCCATGAAGCCGCGGATCAGGCGCTCACCATCGATTCGATGAGCCATCACATCCGCACGCACATGGCGGGGCTCGATCGCCTCGAGCGATGCGGCTATCGATTTCCGGATCGCTTCGTGACCCTGCGTTCGACGCCGGAGCGGGAACAGGTCGCCCGGCGCATTGCCGCGGCGGTTCCCGGGGTACGGGTAGTCCATGAACCGCTGGCGCAGGCTTACTACAGCGGTGGCCTGCGATTCCTGATCAACGCGGGCAGTGTTCACGGCGACGGTATCCCGTTGATCGACGGGGGCGCGTTCGATTGGGTGGGCACGCTCGCCGCCAACCGCAAGCTCGTGTTAGTCGCCAGCTGCATCGGGTCGCAGATCGCCGCGTTCGCCTTCCGCCCGACCCTCGAGTGACGGAGGGCCCGTGTTCCTTGTTGGCGGGAATCGTTCTCCGATACGATGCCTCCATTGCCCCAGACGGGCTATTCCCTGGAGACACTGATGCTGCCGCTTCTGGCGGGGACCGCGCTTTCAGTCGCTGGCGTCGCGTGCCTGTTCGGGTCCTGGAACGGGGCCACGACGCGCAAGGCCTGGATCAACGGCCTCGGCTGGATGCTGCTCACGATCTCCGTCATCGCCTGGAGCATCGCCAGCGGCGCCGAGTTCGGCACGACGCTCGCGCTCAGCGTGCCTGGGGTCATTGCCTGGATCTTCGCACTGCAAAGCGCCGAGTTGCGCGAACAGCGCGTGCGAACGCGCAAGCCGCTCGTCAAAGCCGAACCCGCGGCGAAGATCACCGATGCACGTTCGTGGCTGCGTCACTTCTGGTTCTTCGTACTGACGGTGCCGTTGTCGGGCGCGGCCTCTGCGCTCGTCAGCGTCGCCCTCTGCCAATGGCTGCCGTGGAGCGATACGAATGAAATGGTCCTCGCGATATTCCTGATGCCGCTCCTCTGGGGTTGCGCAGCGTACTGGATCGTCGCGGACCCGAAGCTGTCACGTCCGACCATGACGCTCATTGCCGCCGGCGCGATCGGTGCGGCCCTGCTCTTTCTCTGATCCGCCATGAAGCTCTCCCTGCCCGCCGGTCTCGTTCGCCAGTCGCTCGCCGGCCATTCGTGGCTGGGTGTTCTCACTGGCGCACTCATGTATCTGATCTGCCTGAGCGGCACGATTGCCGTCTTCTATCAGGAGCTCGAGCGGTGGGAGCAGCCGCAGATCGTCGAATCGCTCAGTTACGACGCAGCAACGCTGGAACGCGCCTACGCGCAGGTTCCCGCCAGCGACGTCACGCATCACATGTTCATTGCGCTGCCGACCGAAGAGATTCCCCGCACGAGCATCTCCACCGAGAAGACGGGCTGGTTCGTCAATGCCGACGGAACGCTGGGGCAGCAGGTGAAGCATGAGTGGACGCATCTGATCGTCAACCTGCATCTCTACCTGCACCTGCCGGAAACATTCGGCCTGATTCTCGTCGGTGTGCTCGGAGCGCTGCTTTGCGGCCTGATCGTTTCGGGCATCCTGGCTCATCCGCGCATCTTCAAAGATGCATTCGCCTTGCGGCTCGGCGGTTCACGCCTGCTCGAGCAGGCTGACATCCACAATCGCCTGAGCGTCTGGAGCCTGCCGTTCCAGCTCATGATCGCCATCACCGGCGCGTTCTTCGGTCTCGCGCAATTGATCGTGCTGCTGTTGTCGTATGTCTATACCGACGGCAACACCGAGGCGCTCATGGCAAAGATGTACGGCGCCGAGCCGAAGCTCGATCAGGCCGCGCAGCCGCTCGCCATCGGCAAGGCGTTGGCAGCGATGCAGACCATCGCGCCTGGGGCGACGCCTTTCTACATCACGGTCGAGGAAGCGGACGTCCCGGAGAAACGCTTCATGATCGTCGGCGCTGAACATCCAGGCCGACTCATCTACGCGGAACAGTATCGCTTCGACAGCGCCGGCAACTATCTCGATCACGTCGGCTTCTCGGATGGCGCAAGCGGGCAGCAGGCGATCTTCTCCGTCTACCGACTCCACTTCGGGCACTTCGCCGGTTTCAGCGTGAAAGTGCTCTATGGCGTGCTCGGGCTCGCCATGACGATCGTCTGCGTCACCGGATTCAACATCTGGCTCGCGCGGCGCAAGCATCGCGATCATTGGAACAATCTCTGGGCAGGGTTCGTCTGGGGAACAGTCCCTGCACTGGCACTCTCAGGTATCGCACAGGTGATCTTCGGAACAGCCGCCACCGCGGTACTCTGGATCGGCATCGTCACGGCAGCGGCGCTCGCGCAATGGTGGAACGACGAGCGGCTGGCGAAACAGCGCCTCGAGTTCGCCGCGACCGGATCGATCGTCGTGCTGATCGTGGCCTACACGATCAAGTTCGGCGCCGCCGCTTTCTCGCCGCTCGCACTCACTGTCAACGCGACGCTCGCCGCGATTGCAGTCACGTTTGCGTACGCAGCAACCCGGCGCGGAAGACTGATCACCGCATCCCGCTCCACGCCCGCTGACCTCAGCGAAGGCCGCACCTGATCATCCCCGTCCTGGATTGATGGAACTGCTCGCCGACACGATCGCCCGACACGCACTCGCGGTGCTGCTGGGGATTGCAGCACTGATGCTCGGCATGACGCACGTGCTGTGGCACTCGGTCGAACGCTACGGCGCCTCGCTCGGACGTCTCGTCGTCGGGCTCTGGAATACGCTGCGCTCGAGCAAAGTCATCGGCCACTTGCGCGGCGTACCCGGGCTCGGGCACGTAATGACGCATACGATGACTGCGGCTCGCTATCTCGGCGTCTATGCGCTGATCGCGTTCACCGCCTCACTGACCCTCGTCGCGGTATTCTTCGCGCTCGCCGATGAGATCGGTATCGACGAAGACTTTGCGCGTTTCGATTCGCTGCTTGCGCAGGCATTGGCAACTCACCTCTCGCGCGAGTTTCTTCAGGTCATCGCGATGATCACGCACCTGGGTGACAGGAACTTCCTCACGGCCGTCGTCATCGTCGTGATGATCGTTCTGCTCGTCAGGCGCGAAAGACTCCTGGCCGCCGCCTGGGTGATCGCAACGGGCTGCGGCGCACTGATGAACAATCTGCTCAAGGCGCTGTTCGAGCGGGCACGGCCCGTCCATGAACACGGTCTCGTCCTCGTGGAAGGCTGGAGTTTTCCGAGCGGCCACGCATCCGGTGCGATGCTGATCTATGGACTGCTGACCTACCTGGTCGTGCGACACATCCCGGCGAACTGGCACCTGCCGGTCGCCATCGTGAGCGTGGCGCTGATCGTCTTCGTCGGATTCAGCCGCGTGTTGCTGCAGGTTCACTACCTGAGCGATGTGCTCGCGGGCTACGCGTCAGCGGCGGCATGGACGACGCTGTGCATTGCCGGACTGGAAACAGCGCGTTGGCGTGCGACAGCCGCGAACGGCAACGGCTGATCCGTCGCCGCTCGCGGCTCGTTCATATCATCCCGAGCAACAGCAGGATGACGATCACGATCAGGACCGTGCCGAGCAGACCGCTCGGCGCATAGCCCCAGTTGCGGCTGTGCGGCCACGTTGGCAACGCACCGACGAGCAGCAAAATCAAAATGATCAGCAGGATGGTACTCAACGTCACGCCCTCTTCGCGAAGGAACGAACATCCCTCGATGACGCACTCAACGCACCTGACGGGTTGAATGTTCAATCGGCGCCGCGGCCCGGTGCCGAATCTGCAAAGAATCGTCGGAAAATCGCCTGGACCTGGATGGCGCCCGCTAGTCTTCGGCTGCACCGCCCAACCAAGGACCTCACGATGTTCTCATCGACGCTGCGATCGGCTCTGTTCCTGTCACTGGCCTTCGCTTGGTCCGCATGCGCGTTCGCACAACAGGACGGCCCGCGGAACTTCCCGGTTCCGCCCGATATCGCTGCGCGTGCGGTGGACATCTGGAGCGAAGGAACCCGCATGTCCGCGACCGTTTTCACGCGCAAGGATGCGGGCAGCGGCAAGCTGCCGACGATCCTGATGGCTCACGGTTGGGGCGGCACTGCAGCAGCACTCACTCGTGACGCTGTCGGCTTCGCACAGGCCGGCTATCTCGTCGTGTCGTTCGACTATCGCGGCTGGGGCAAGAGCGATTCCCGCGTCATTCTCACGCAACCGGCGCCAGATGCTGCAGCAAAGAACAAGGGACGCTTCACCGCAGAAGTGCAGGAAGTGCGGGAAGTCGTCGATCCTGTCGACATGCTTACGGACTGGCAGAACGCATTGCACTGGCTGCATGGCGAACCGCAAGTCGACACTGCCCGCATCGGCATCTGGGGCAGCAGTCAGTCAGGTGGCTACGTCGCGGAGATGGCAACGCGCGATCGTAGGATCAAAGTGGTCTACAGCCAGGTCGGTGCATTCAGCGGCCACGGCCTCGGCACGACGCCGGAAGCGTACGCCGATGCGACGAAACGAGCGCGCGGAGAAATCGGATACCCGGAACCTGGCATCCGTGTGCTCGGTAACCTGCGCGGCGCGCCGATCTATTCTCGGTTCGCGAACTATGCGCCGGTCGATCACATCAACGACGCCGGACAGATTCCGATGATGATCGTCGTCGCCGAGAACGAAGAGCTCTTCGACAACCGCCAGCACGGCATCCTTGCGTACGAGCGCTACAAGGGACCGAAGCAGCTCGTGGTCGTGCCGAAGATCAAGCACTACGGAATCTACATGGAGGCCTGGCAGCAGGCGCATACACTCGCGCGGGAGTGGTTCGACAAGCATCTGAAAGGCTGAGGCGAGCGTCATTCCCGCATGCGCGGGAATCGATGCTGAAGGCCGGACGATCGCAATCCGCAGGCGATCATCGACGCCGGAGACGGGTACCAATCTGATTCGGGGAAGACGCCCTTCCTGACCTTCCCCCGCAGTGGCGGGGGAAGGAACTCAACTACGAGCGTCGGCAGAGATTTTTTGCGACGGTGCCTCATTCCCCCAACCTCACCCGGAAGCAGCCAGACCCCAAGTTGCTACACTCCGGGCCGATCCCCCTCCCCGGAGCCTCCCGTGCCCCTCGCCCCCACCCAATCCCTCGCCCACGATATCCACGTCATCGACACAGGCTTTGTGCGCGAACTGTTCGATGCGAGTCATCTGATCGTCTCGAACGGACGCGGTGCATTTGTCGATACCGGCACCAACAACTCCGTTCCGCACCTGCTCGCGGCACTCGACGAACTGGGCATCGCCCGCGGCAACGTCGACTACGTGATCGTCACGCACGTGCATCTCGATCACGCAGGCGGTGCGGGATTGCTCATGCAGCACCTGCCGAACGCAAAGCTGGTCATCCACCCGCGCGGTGCGCGACACATGCTCGATCCTTCTGCACTCATGGATGCCGTTCGCGCGGTGTACGGAAGAGAGATTGCGGACCGCGACTACGGCGAACTCGTGCCCGTTGCAGAATCGCGAGTCATCACGACAACGGACGGAATGACGATCGACCTCGCGGGACGCCCGCTGAAGTTCGCCGAGACACCGGGGCACGCGTTGCATCATCACTGCATCTGGGACGAAGCGAGCCGGGGCTGGTTTACAGGAGACACACTCGGCCTATGCTATCCCGCGCTTGCAACGCCGCGCGGACCGCACGTGATTCCTGCAACAGCCCCTGTTCAATTTGATCCGCAGGCGCTGCATGCGTCGATTGCGCGTCTGCTGGCGGCGCATCCGCAGGTGCTGTATCTCACGCACTATGGCGCGGTTCGAGAACCCGAGCGAATCGCAACGCAACTTCTGTCGCAGATCGACGCAATGGTCGAAGCGAGTCTGGCGCTGGAGGGGGTGTCGGACCGGCATGCCCGGCTCAAGGCCGCGTTTCGCGATATCTACGTCAACGAACTGCGCCGCTGCGGCTCGACGCTGGATGATGCAGCCCTGGACGCGCTGCTCGCGACCGACGTCGAGCTCAATGCGCAGGGCGCCGGCGTCTGGCTGGACAAGAAAAAGAAGCAGGCAGCTACTGCGTGATCACGTAGTCTTCGGGACTGAACGCCGGCACGGAGATCGCGTAGAAACTCAGCGGTCCCCGCGACGAAGCCCTGATCGAATGCGGGACCGTTGGCTTGATGACAACGGTGCTGCCTGCCCCGACGCGCGCGATTTCGCTGCCAAGCGTGACTTCTCCATCGCCGGAAACAATGAGGAAGACCTCCTCCGACGTTCTGTTGTGACTGATCGGCATCGATCGACCAGCCGCCAGCGTGAACAGCGCGACACTGTAGAGATCGGTCCTGATGGCTGCCTGCCGGCCGATGAGCTCGCGCAGCTCGGTGCCCGGTGCGACGTCGATCTTCGACACGTCCGACGGACTGAAGACTTTCGACTGGGCCAGCGGCACCTCGACGGCGGCACTCGCTGCATTTCCAGGGCGC
>JACZCZ010064597.1_pt1 | contig 21418 bp, 17 predicted proteins | sample 8641811 | NCBI WGS metagenome assembly JACZCZ01 (sample SAMN15324610, study PRJNA640507) | soil metagenome | isolation source: intercropping peanut in the first line | place: China: Luxin town, Laibin City, Guangxi Province | collected 2019-07-25 | depth 10cm m | reverse complement strand
CGATGTGCGGGGCGAGACTCGACAAGCGCAGCGTTCCCGGGCCGAGGTACCGAAGCAACAGCGGCAGCGCGACGAGCAAGGGCAGTGTGCGTCCGATCAACGTGGCCCACGCCGCGCCCTGCACACCAAGCCGGGGTACATCGAGCGCCTGCGCAAGCGGTGCAGCCCACGCGAACACCGTCGGGTACGGGCCTTGCCCAAAGATCAGAAACACGGCCAGCAGGAAGTTGATCAAATTGCCTGAGACGAGAATCGACGCTGACGACTTGGCGTGTCCCAACGCGCGCAGGATCGCCGTCACTTGCAGCAGCAAGAAGATCGAATAGCCGCCACCGAGCATCACCTGCAGGTACGGAACCGCGATGTCCGCGGCTTCGCCTTTGCCTTGCATCACGTCGCGCACCACGAAGTCGCTGCCGAGCACGCCAAGCACACCGAACGTCACTGACAGGCCGACCACGACCAACAACGACTGGGCAATGATGCTGTGTGCACCTTCCACGTCGCGCGCTCCCAGCCGCTGCGCGGGCATCGCCGTCGTGCCGGTCGAGACACCGTTGCTGATGATGGTCGCGACCGCCGCCACCATGTCGCAAATCGCGAGGGCCGCCAGCGCTGCCGAGCCGTTGTCCAAGCGGCTGACCATGTACATGTCGACCAGGTTGAACAGTGTGTAGAGCACCATCCCGATCGCGCTCGGCAATCCGAAACGCAGCACGGCGGACCACAGAGGCCCATCCGTCAGCCGATGCATCTGGCTCGTCGCCCGCTCCGTCACCACCACCTCACCCGCGCGCGGTGTAGCACGCCTCGGTTTCCTAGCTGACGGGTTGCACGTTTTCTCCTACGACTGCGGGCATGCATGAGCTTGCTGGGCGGTTGCCTCCTCGGTCTTTGCTTTCGAACATTCCGCGGCTTGTCACCGCGTACTACGCGCAGACGCCCGATCCCGCGGTGATGGCGGAGCGGGTTGCGTTTGGGACGTCGGGGCATCGTGGCTCGGCGCTGACGCGGAGCTTCAATGAGGCGCATATCGCGGCGGTGAGCCAAGCCGTGTGCGATCACCGCAGGGAGCGTGGGATCGATGGACCGTTGTTCGTTGGCATCGATACGCATGCGCTGAGTGAGCCAGCGCTGGAGACCGCGCTCTCGGTGCTCGCTGGCAATGGTGTGACGACGATGGTCGACGCTGCACGCGGCTACACGCCGATACCTGTCATCTCGCACGCCATCCTGACGCAAAACCGCGCGCGACGAGATCACCTCTCAGACGGCATCGTGATCACGCCGTCGCACAACCCGCCCGACGACGGCGGCTTCAAGTACAACCCGCCGCATGGCGGCCCAGCCGATACCGATGTCACCAAGGACATCGAGAACCGCGCCAATGCGTACCTGCAGCAGAAGCTCGCCGGCGTGAAGCGACTGAGCGCAAGCGCTGCGTGGAACGCGGAGACGACACGCAAGCACGACTATGTCAGCGCGTACGTCAATGACCTCGCGAATGTGATCGACATGGACGCCATCGCAAACGCCAGGCTGCGCATTGGTGTCGATCCGCTCGGCGGTGCCAGCGTCGGCTACTGGGCTCCGATCGCGGAGCGCTACAAGCTCGACCTCACCGTGGTCAACGAAGGCGTCGACCCAACCTTCGCCATGGTGTGCGTCGATCACGACGGGAAGATCCGGATGGACTGCTCGTCACCAGCCGCAATGGCGGGCTTGATCGGTCTCGCGGCACGCTTCGACGTGGCCTTCGGCAACGACGCAGATGCCGATCGTCACGGGATCGTGACGCCACGCGGTGGGCTGATGAATCCGAACCATTACTTGGCGGTCGCGATCGATTACCTCGCACGCCATCGTCCCGGGTTTTCACCCAAGGCCGGCATCGGCAAGACGTTGGTCAGCAGCAGCTTGATCGACCGTGTCGCCGCTGGGCTCGGCCGGTCGCTGTCGGAAGTGCCGGTTGGCTTCAAGTGGTTCGTCGACGGCCTCGGCAGCGGCAGCTTGTTCTTCGGCGGTGAAGAGAGCGCGGGCGCATCGTTCCTGCGCCGCGACGGCAGCGTGTGGACCACGGACAAAGACGGCCTCGTGATGGACCTTCTTGCCGCGGAGATCGTCGCGGTCACGCAGCGCGATCCCGCCGATCATTACCGCGATCTCACGGAGCGCTACGGAGCGCCGTGCTATGCGCGCCGCGACGTGGCTGCGACACCGGCGCAGAAGAACGTGCTCAGCAAGCTCTCACCCGAGAGCCTGACCGCGAAGACACTGGCCGGCGATGCGATCACGTCTGCGCTGACAACGGCGTCGGGAAACGGTGCATCGATCCGCGGGCTCAAGGTGAACACCGAGCGTGGTTGGTTCGCGGCGCGACCATCTGGCACCGAGGACGTCTACAAGGTCTACGCAGAGAGCTTCGTCGGCGTGGCGCACCTGGCGCAGATCCAAGAGGAGGCCGAAGCGATCGTGAGCGCCGCGTTGCGCAAGGCAGGGGTGTAGCCGATCGTTCAGTCGTACCGTTCGCTCTGGATCTGCTTGCGATCAAGCCCCAAGTCTTTGAGCGCACGCCGTGCTTCCTGAACCATGTGCGAGAGCCCGCAGATGTAGACCTGCGGTCGATCCAACCCAGGGACGAGCCCTGCAAGGTGCGTTTGCACGTAACCGGTGCGACCAGTCCATGCTGGATCGGGACGCGACAGCGTCACTTCGACACGAAGGCGTGGACAACGCGACTGCCAGGCCGCGATCTCGTCGCGCCACAACACGTCATCGCGCGTGCGACAACCAAACAGCAACAAGAGCGGCGGACCGTCCGGTTGTCGTGTCGCCTGCTGAAGCATCGCGCGCAGCGGTGCGAGCCCTGTCCCCGTCCCGACGAACAGCGCGGCGCGATCGACGTGTTGTGGATCGCGCGTGAAGAACCCGTGTGGACCATCGACCTCGACGTGACTGCCCACGGCGAGCGCATCCAAGGCATTGGACATCGCGCCACCCTCCACACGCGTCACGGCCAGCTCGATCCGATCCGCCGCGGGAACACCAGGGGCGTTGGCGATCGAGTAAGCGCGCTTGATCGTAGCGCCGCCGAGGGTTTGCGACAGGTCGACCCATTGTCCGGCTTCGTAGTCGAACGGAGCGCCATCGCGGGTACGAAACACCAGGCCGCGAACGCTTGGCGACAGTGGTTTGGACTCGATCAGCGAAAGCTCGCGGCGCCCCATGCCGCGCTTTCCCACGCCTGGACAACCCGCGCAATAACTTGCCATGGTCGGAGCGCGCAAGTTTCATGGCAAGCGACATGCTCCTCGCTTTGCCCTTCCCCTCGCGCGTGACCGCGTTGTCTGTCACCCGATCGCATCTTCTCGCCGCGCCGCTGCTCCAGTTGTTGAGCGTGTTGTGGCTGTTGATCGCGACCGGGTGTCCGCACTCGCAACCCCCGCCGAGCAATCTGCCCCTGGTCACCACTGACGACCGCGAGGCAGAAGCGGAGCTGCGTCAGGCGCGCGAGCTGCACGAAGCGGGCGACCTGGACGAAGCCACCTCTGCCTACCAAGCCTTCCTGGCGCGCCATCCGGCCGATCCGCTGGTTGCGATCGCGCGCATCGCGCTGGCGCAGATCTACATCGCCGACAACGACGGCCAGAACGCGAAGGCCGTGCTCGAGCCAGTGCTCCAACACCAGGATGCCGCGGTCGCCGAACGTGCGCGCTTCTATCAAGGTGTGGCCCTCGCGCTGCTCGCTGATCATCAAGCGGCGATCGCGGTGCTTGCGCCGATGGTGGGCCACACAATCGATCCACAAGAGACAGGGCTCTTGCTCACCACGCTTGCTGACGCGTACTTCGCGCGCGGCGAGCTCGTGGGAGGCTTCCGCATCCTCGATCACTTGGCTGTCCGCGCGGTGCCGCAGCTCGCGCGCGAAGCCGCCGCGGCGCGCTTGGAAGCGGTCGTGAATGCCGCAACGCCAGCTCAAATCGATGCAGCATTTGCTGCGCTCGATCGCGGTGGCGCGTCGTGGCCCAAGGTCGCGCGACGCGCATTGTTGGAAGCCGATGCCGCGCATGATCCGGCACGGGTTCGCGACATCCTCGCTGCGATGACGGAGCTGGACATCGAGCTCGACGCGCAGGCGCAAGAGATTGCGCTGCGTGCGACACGTCCGGCTGAGGCTGATCCACAAGTGGTCGGGGCAGTGCTCACGCTCAGCGGACGGGCGCGAGAAGTCGGCGAAGTAGCGCTGCGTGGTTTGATGCTCGCGGCGGGCTTGCCACCAACCGGCCCGCGTGCCGCCGACGCGCCGCAGCTCGTGTTCCGAGATGACGCAGGCGATCCGGCTCGCGCAGTACAAGCTGTGGACGAGTTGGTCACGATTCATCGCGCGGTGGCGATCATCGGTCCGATGGACGGTCAAGCTGCTCGGGCAGCAGCAGTGCGCGCCCAGGAGCTCGGCGTGCCGATGATCACGCTGACGCCGCAATCCGACATCGGCGCAGTCGGCTCTCTGATCTTCCGACTGCTTGCGAGCCCTGAAGAGGAAGCGGATGCACTGGTCGCGCACGCGATGCGACAGGGGAAGCGACGCTTCGCTGTGCTGCGTCCCGACAACGGCTACGGCAAGTTGATGGAGGGTGCCTTCCAAGCCGCCATTCGCCGCCAAGGTGGCGAGCTGCTCGGCGCCATCAGCTATCCGGTGGCGGCAACATCCTTCGGACACGAGATCGCGCGCCTTGCAGCGCTGCCCTTCGACTCGCTCTTGTTGGCGGATGCGTCGCGCAAAGTGGAGCTGATCGCGCCAGCGCTCGCCGCGGGCGGTCTGTGGAGCACGCTGGGTCAGACACCGGTGCCGAACAAGGCGCGCGGCATCCTGTTGTTATCGCCGAGCATCGGCTTCTCGCCGCAACTGGTGCGCAGTGTCGGCCGCTACCTGCAGGGCGCGGTGTTCTCGATTCCCTTCAACGCGGCTGCGCTCAACGCCGGCGAGCGTGCCTTCACCGATCAGTACCAGCGCCAGTTCAATGCCGCGCCCGATGCGTTCGCCGCCTTTGCTCACGATGCGTACCGCTTGGTGCGTCACGCAGTGGATCGGGGCGCACGGACCCGCGCAGACGTGGCGCGCGCGCTGACCCAACTCGAAGCGTCGGACGTCGCTGGGCCGAGCCGAGGCTTTTCGAGCGCGCGCGCACCACGCACGGCAACGCGCCTGATGCAGGTGAGCGGCACTGAGCTGATCGGCGCCAACAACACACCGGCGCAGTAGCGGTCTGCAGGCATAGCCGCTTGTGAGGCTTCGCGTGCTGCTCCGCAGTCAGCGCACGATGCGACTTACTTGAGCACCATGATCGCGATCACGATCAATGCGACGACGCCGGCCGCGATCGCCGCCATGACCGCTGGGCTCATTCCGCCGGAGACAGGCACCTGTGGCGTGAGGCTGTCGTTGCTAGCTGCAGGCTTGACACCTGCTGCGGCAGGAGGCGGAACGTAGGCTTGCTGAGAGACCGCGGTCGCCTTCAACGCATGCTTGCCGGGCGCAGCAGGCGCGAGGCTCGGCTGACCAAACGGCTTGGGCTCGGGAGGCTTCGCGCTGGCCAGAGCGGCGGCGATGTCCGCTTGTGGCTTGGCCGCCATCTCATCAACCGTCCCCGACACGCCGAACGCGGTGATCAAAGCCGCGGCGAGCTCGCCAGCGCTGGCGTAACGGGTCTTCTTGTCCTTGCGCAGGCCCTTGTCGACCACGTCATCGACGGCAGCTGGCACCGCGTTGTTACGCGAGCTGGGAGGCGGCGGCGTCTCGTTCATGATCTTCATCAAGATCATGGCGACGTTCGGCGCCTCGAACGCAATCTTCGCAGTCAGCATCTCGTAGACGATCGCAGCGAGCGCGAACACGTCCGAGCGCTGATCGACGTCTTGCTTTCCCATCGCCTGCTCGGGCGACATGTAGTACGGCGAGCCAAGCGTGGTGCCGAACGCCGTGAGCTTCGCGCCCGTCTCCATCTGCATCTTCACAGAACCGAAATCGAGGATACGGACCGAGTCGCCTTCCGGCGTCACGCACAAGAAGATGTTGTCGGGCTTCAAGTCGCGATGGATGAAGCCGAACGAGTGCGCTTGATCGAGCGCGGACGCTGCCTGCGCCGCGATGCGCAACACGCGATCCGTCGACACTGGCGTGCCTCGCCCAACCAGCTTGCCCAACTCCTCGCCCTGCAAGTACTCCATCGTCAGGAAGTACGATCCCTCGGGCGTCTCACCGAACTCCAGCACCTTCACGACGTGTGGATGCTTGATCTCGCTGGCCGCTTCGTACTCGCGCTTGAAGCGCTCTACCGCAACACGATCACGCGCAACCTGCTCATGCAGCACCTTGATCGCGACACGCTCTTTGGTGTCGGGATCGCGACCTTCGAACACGCGCCCCATCGCGCCATCGGCGACACGCGCAGCGACAATGTAGCGACCGAGCTTCGTGCCGAGACGCGCATCGAAGTCCGACGGGTCCTGATCCTGAATCGTGATGTTGCCGTCTTTGCCGCAGAAGGCGACTTGGTTGGGATAGGTCGTTCCGCAGACAGGGCAAGTGCGATTCACGGGGCAATGCTATCGAAGGGCCTTTGGCAGGGCAACGTTTTACTCGGTCAGGCGCAGGTCCCACACGTCCGAGGCGGGGTCGTGAATCAAGGTCAGCTCCTCGTCCCGCGCGTTGCGAACCCGGAAACAGACCGCGCTCGGAACCGGGGCGTCGGGCTCATCGACCCAGCGGCCCAGCACGGCCGCAATGGCAACACGTACCCCTGCCTGGCGATAGGCCGAGGGTGCATAGGCCCAGCCGACCGCCGCGCGAACCTCCACGATCAGGCGCTCGTTTGCCTGGTCCCAGGCGGGCACGGCAATACCCGCCTCCTCTCTTAGCTCGGCCACGGCGCGAGCAATCGCCGCCCGCACCAGAACGCGATCGGCACCGGCCTCCGTCACCACCACCAGCACGTACTCGTCGCTGACGCGTCGCGCCCAAATCTCGCGGGCGTCGGCGGCGATCTCGAGCATGAGTGGTGCGCCACCGCCGAGCTTGTGCGCGCTCTCGAGGACCCGTGACATCACGATCAACGCGTGCGCCGCGCTCACCTTCGCATCGAACGGATCGAGCGAGCTGACGTAGTCGATGCATTCGCCCAACATGTCGGCGAACGCTGCAGCCAATACGCTGGGTGTCGATGACCAAACGTCGCGCAGGATCGGCGTGAACCCACTGGCCTCCTGGTCGCGCACCGCCTCGGGCGGTTGACTGCTCTTCATGGCGCGCCCAGACCGAGCGCTTGTCCGTCCGCGTGCAGCAACGCCTCCACGACGGGCTCATTGGGTACCACCCGATGCCGCTCACGCGTCGCTTCGATCAGCGCATCGAGCGCTGCCTTTCGTCGCGCCGTGGCGAGCTCATTGCGCAGCGTCTCGCGAGCGCGCTCGAGCGGAGTGCCTTGCGGGGGACTGATCTCCGTCACAACGATCGCGTGCCAGCCGAAATCGGTCTGCACGGGGTCGGCGACCACGCCTCGCTCTGCGCTTCCAAACAGCCCCGACAGGTACTCGGGCGCATAAGCATCGGCGCGCGACACCGCCGGTAGCTCCTCCGCCTTGATCGCAAAGCCTTGGATCGTGCCCACCGTGCGGTAGCGATCCCAGACCGCGTGCGGATCCGGTGAGGCGCGCAGCTCCTGCACGATCGTGCGCGCAAGGCGTTCCGCGGCCGCCTGCCGCGCCGCATCGTCAGCACGCTTGATCGACACCAACACGTGAAGCGACTTGCGGCGCTCCGGCGTCTGAAAGCGACCATGTTGCGCTTCGTAGGCAGCAACGATCTCGGCTTCGCTCGGCGTGTAGCGCTCGACTTCGCGCGTCAGGAGCGCCTGCACTGCTGCTTGCTGGGCCAGGTGCGCGACGTCGGGACGACGATCGATACCGCGGCGGCGCGCTTCCTCGATCAACAGCTGCTCAGCGATCGAACGCTGGAGCGCCACCTTCGGCTCGACTCGGATCGCGCTCGCGATGTCCTGCACTTCTGCGACGTCGATCGATACGCCGTTGACGCGCGCAATCTCAGCATCGGAGCGCCCTGAAACGCCCTGCCCGCGCGGTCGCGCTTGACGGTCAGTCGTCGACGGACCGCACCCAATCGCGAGCGTCAGCCACGCTGCGACACCGAGCATGCTCAGCCGCCGAGCGTGGGACGCAGCAGCTCCACCGCGCCGCGCAACAACGATGTGCCCATGAAGCCGAGAATCATCGCACCCAGGTAGTCGCGCGTGCTCAGCACCGTCACCGCGTAGAAGCACGCGGCGAGGCCCGACAACAGCAACGTCACGCCACAAGCCTGCCGCACGCCTCATTCCTGTGTGTCCATGAACGACGCGATCAGTGTTGACCGCGCAACAAGAGACGCGAACGTGTGGGCAACGCCTCGCGCTTGAAGTTGTTCCAGATCGAGCGGCCGTCCTCCGCGCGCTCCAGCTCATCGATCCGGTCGACCGCGGCCTTGTTGCCCTTGGTAGCGATGAAGTCGAGCGCGCTCAGGATCTCGACGCGCGCTTCCAGGTCAGGGTGGTTCAAGCGCTCCGCGAGACCAGCGATCGCTTTGTCGTTGTCGCGGCCGTAGCGCGCCAACATGTTGGCCGCCTTGCGCACGATGACCTTGTCCTTGTCCTTCAGCTTGCCGATCCAGCAATCGATGTCCTCGTTGCACTGGGCGGCAGCGGCAAGCACCGGCAGGTACTCGCTCATCTGCACCTTCCAGTCCTCTTCCTTCTCGATCACCGGCTTGAGCGCCTCGCTCTCCGCCTTGTTCGCCAGCATCGCGTAGCCGCCGAACGCGTGCAGACGAATCTCCGGCAGCTCGTCCTCCGGCTTCTTCGCCAGGTCGAGCAAGAACGGCATCACTTCGGGCGCGTAGAGGTGACGAATCGCAACCAGCAACTGCGGACGCATGATCTTCTTCAAACCGTCGTACACGGTCTTCAGCGTCGCGTAGATTTGTGCGGTGTCGCCGGCATCGCGGTTGATGCTGACCAGAGCGATTGCGGCACCGAAGCGCACGCCTTCATCAGTGGACTTGGTCTCGGCGATCAACGGCTCGAGCGCCTCCCGGAAGCCGAGCTTGCCGAGCGTGAACGTCGCCTCGTTAGAGATCAGTGCCGCCGCGTTCATCTGCGCCGCCGCATTCGGATCACGCTGCCGGATCGCCGCGAGATATTGGTCCACGATCTTCTTCACGTCGGCGTTCTTGCCTGCGAGCGTGTCGAGCAAGGGCTGCAAGGAGGGCCGACCGATCGCGACCAGTGCGCTCGTCGCCACGTCGTTCATACGCATCGCGGGGTTGTCGACGCCGAACAGATACAGCGCCTTGACCATCGCCGGCACCGACGTCGGATCGGCGAGCTTCACCAGCTGCTGCGCGGCCAAGATGTTGAACAGGAAGTTCTGGGCTTCGGATTGCGTCAGCGCGACCTTGATCAAAGTGGGCGTCGCGGCCTTGTCGCCGAGCTTGCCGAGCACCTCGATGAACGACTTGCGCATGCGATTGTCGACCGGGCGCGGGCCATCGATGCGCTCCAAGGCAGCCGCGACCGCAGACACGACCTCGCCCTTCTTGTCGGCGGGGATCTCGATCATCGTCATGGTGCTGGCCGCTGCGATCGCGTGCTCTTCTGTAATCTCTGCAGTCCACGAGAGCGCCTTGATCAACGCCGGCAACGCGCGCGGCTCACGCATCTCGCCGATCAAACGCAAGATGCGCAGCCCGTTCTGCGTGTCCTCAGGGTGCTCGAGGTACACCTTGTTGAGCTGCGCGTGCGTGACATCGCAGAAGTCCTTGACCGGCTGCTGCGTGCGGTCGCCTTTGTGCGTCACCAGCAGCTGTCCGTAGATCGATTGCAGACGATTGACCGCGTGCTCGCGGCGAACCGGATCGTCCAGCTCTTCGGCCTGGCCCTTCGGATCGTTGTCGTCGGCGTGGCAACCCACGAGCGAGACGGCAGAGAAAGACACGAGCACCGCCACCGCGAGGCCTGGAACGAACCTGCGCATGCGCCACCTCCAGCTACGCGACCGACTTGCCCCCCGTTCACCCCCGGGTCCGGGCCCCACGCCCAAATTGCACGTCAATTCGCGCGCTTAGCTGATTCTGTCGGCCGCCACCATTAGCAGAGGCGCAAAGCTGGTGTCAACGCCGCAAACCGGTCGCGACACGCCACGATGCTGTCCCGACGTCCGTCCCAGCGCGGGGAACACTCCCCTAATCGCCCATGAAATCGCGACGCGTGTAGATGGCAGTGAGGCTGAGCCCGGCTGCGGTGATCGCTTCTCGGCCACCTTCGAGCCGATCGACCAGCGCAATCACATCGCCCACCACGTAGCCGGCCGCGCGGATCTTCTCGACCGCCTTCAAGGTGGATCCCCCGGTGGTGACGACGTCTTCCAGCACCACGATACGGGCGCCGGCGGCGAGGTGGCTATTGCCTTCCAAGCTGCGCTTGGAGCCGTGATCCTTGACGTCCTTGCGCACGTAGACGGCATCGAGCGCCCTTCCTCGCTCGAACGATGCGATCGCGACCGCCGACGCCAAGGGACAGCCGCCGAGCTCCACACCCGCCACGGCATCCGGTGCCTGCGCCAGCGCGCGCACCGCCTCCAGCATCACGCGACCGACCAGCACGTGCCCTTCCGCCAAGAGCGCAGTCTGTTTGCAATCGATGAAGAAGTCGCTCTCGCGCCCCGACGCCAAGGTCACGCGCCGACGAGCAAACGAGTGGACGCGCAGCAGCTCACACAAGCGATCCGAAGCGGAGGACATGGCGCGTTCCTAGCCCCTCTTGCCGAAACAGCGCAAGGGCCCGACGAAAGCCAAACGTTGCGCGGTGACAACCAACGCGTTACGCAACTCGCCCTCCGCGACGCGCTCGCGCACATCACCCGGGAGCTTGGTTCTGGCCGACGCCGCTTCGACCGTCTTGGTTCGCCACATGGACGACCTGCTCGCGCCGCTGCACGAGGCATGCAAGCCCGCAACGGCGTTTCGCGTGGGCACCGAAGCCGAGAAGATCGGCATCGACACCACCACAATGAGCCCGGTGCCGTATGAAGGCGCACGCGGCGTCGAAATGATCCTGGGAGAGCTGGTCAAGCGCTTCGGTTGGACACCGGATCGCGAGACGCCAAGCGGCCCGCTGATCGCACTGCGGCGTGGTGAAGCCTCGATCACGTTGGAGCCTGGCGCGCAGCTCGAGCTGTCTGGCGCACCGCTGCGCACGATCCACGAAACCGCCGCGGAGTTCGACAACCACATTCAAGAGCTGCGCGCGATCTGCGATCCGCTTGGGATTGCGTGGCTGGGGCTCGGCTTCCATCCGTCGGCACGCCGCGACGAGCTGCCCTGGGTGCCCAAGTCGCGCTACCCGATCATGCGCGAGTACCTACCCACTCGCGGCGCGCGTGCCCACGACATGATGCTGCGCACGTGCACGGTGCAAGCGAATCTCGACTTCGCCAGCGAAGCAGACGCCTGCCGCAAGCTGCGCGTGGCCTTGGCGTTGCAACCGATCGCGACCGCGATGTTCGCCAACAGCCCGTGGATTGAGGGCAGACGCGGCCAATACCTGTCCGAGCGCGCGAGCGTGTGGCTCGACATGGACCCGGACCGCTCTGGCCTGTTGCCGTTCGCCTGGGACGCGAACATGTCATTCCAACGCTACGTGGAATGGGCGCTGGACGTGCCGATGTTCGTGGTGAAGCGCGACGGCAAGGTCCTGCCCAACACGCAGCAGACGTTTCGCCAGTTCATGCGGGACGGTCGCGGCGAGGTGCGCGCTACACGCGGAGACTGGGAGACCCACCTGAACACCCTGTTTCCGGAAGTGCGCCTCAAACGGATCATCGAGGTGCGTGGGGCCGATTCTCAAGCCGGAGCGATGGTTCGGGCGCTCCCGGCGCTGTGGAAGGGCGTGCTGTACGACGACACCGCGCTCTCCCAGGCCGAACGCCTGGCCAGCCCGCTCAATCCGGCCGAGGTTCAAGCCGCTCGGCCCGACATCGCCAAGCACGGGTTGCGGGCGACGTTGCATGGCCGGGCGGTGCGTGACTGGGCCTCCGAGCTGGTCACGATCGCGCTGGCTGGACTGGCCCGTGCGGGACAACGCAACGGCGCTGGCGAAGATGAATCGACCCACCTTAAGCCGCTCGCCAAGCTGGTGGAGCACGGCATCACACCGGCGGAGCAGCTGCTCACCCGCGTGCAGTCAAGCCCGGACTTGATTCGCGCGATCGTTGACGCGGCGCGGGCGTAACGCTGACGGCGCCACAACAGTCCTTGGAGGGCGGTGCGGCTATTCCTCGTCGCCGTCGTCGTCTTCGGCCAGTGGTGTGCCGCTCGCGTTCTCGTTCACCAGCGCCTTCAGCTCTTTGCCGACCTTGAAGAACGGCAAGCGCTTCTCGGGCACGGTCACGGCAGTACCCGTGCGCGGATTGCGACCGTCGTACGGGCTGTACTCACGCACCGTGAACGACCCGAAGCCTCGGATCTCGATGCCGTCACCACGCTCGAGCGCAGCGGTCATGGTGTCGAACACGCTGTTGACGACCAGCTCGGCGCGGCTCTTTGTGATCTTCGTCCGTGCCGCGACGGCTTCGATCAACTCGGATTTGGTCATCCGTCACCCCTTACGCGAGTGCCCGAGTATGGACGCCCTTTTCGGACCGGGTCAACAACGATTCCGCGTACTTGCGACTGCGTGACCACGAGCACGTGAACACCGGATCACGGTTGAGAACCACGTTTGGCTCGCGCCGAGGGGCCGTCAGTGCGTGTTCGCTGGGTGCGATCAACGCGGCGCAAGCGTGTGTGTCGCTCCACAACCGTGAATTTTTCGTTCACCTGCCCGCAATGCGCGTTGCCGTCGCAGCGGACCGTTAGGTATGGTCTGCGCCCGAATCATCCTGGGAGGGGTCCGATGGAACCGCGCGATTTGATGTCACGGCTTATGACCGAGGGTCCAAGCCGCCCTCACCTGGCGTCTGCGTACCCCGACGACCTCAACCAGAAGGTCGGGATGATGTCGGACGAGGAGGCGATGCGGAAGATCGGCCAGCGCACCAGTTGGACCGGACGCATCCTCGGCCTACTGATGATCGGCGGCGCCGTCGGTCTTGGTTACTTCTATGTGCAGCGCAATGCCGCCTATGAGTCGCGCGAGAACGCCCTCGACGCGGCGGGCCAGTTCGAGCCGGGCAGCCCCGAGATGTTGGCCAAGGTGCGTGAAGCGCTCGAGACCACGTCTTACGACGACGTGAAGGTGCGCGCGATCAAGAACCTCGCCCACTTCAGTGACGCTGGCGCTGTGCCTGCCTTGATCAAGGAGCTCGCGAATCCCGGCGTCGTGCGTGCCGCAGCCGCCAGCGCGCTCGCCAAGATCGGATCGCCCGCGGCGGACTCTGCCAAGCCAGAGTTGGTGAAGGCGTTGACCACCGCGGACGAGCGTGACCGACCACAGTTGGTGTGGGCGCTGGCTGTGTTGAAGGAGCCGAGCGCGTCACAAGCGATCCTGGACGAGTTCATCAAGGGCCTGTTGCAGAAGCAGGCTGGCTTCGACCCGAAGGTGATTACCGAAGCGATCGGCATCCAAAAGCTCAGCAGCCCGGAGCTCACCGGTCACGATCAAATGCCGGTGCGCGCATTGGTCGCGATGGCGCTCTCGGAGGCTGCTTCGCCCGAGGTAGTCGACCCGTTGGTGCGCATGATTCAACGCTCCGGCGAGGAGACCGAAGTGGTGCGCGCGGCGGTTGCAGGCCTCGGTCGTGCCGGTGATGCGCGCGCCGCGCAGCCGCTCTTCCAACTCATGCAGTCGCGCGCCGAAATGCGTCAGAGCGTGCTCGACGCGTTGAAGAAGTCGACCGCGGCACCGCAGCTCGCGGTGCTGTTGAAGGAAGCCAAGGATCCCGTCACCCAGCGTGACCTCGTCACCTTGCTCCGCGGCACGCACGACCCGCGCTCTGCCGACGCCCTGGCCGCATTGGTCGCTTCCGAGGACTTGGATACCCGCATCGAGACCGCTCACGGCCTGGCTGATCTCGGCGATCCGCGCGCGATCGAGCCTCTGATCGCGCTGGCGCGCGACCCCGACGACAGCACCGGCAACGAAGCTGTCGACGCGCTGCGCCGCTTGGGACGCCCGGAAGCTGCTGATGCGCTGATGGCAATGTTCACCGAGTTCCCGCACCGCAAGGCGTCGATCATGCGCGCGCTCGGAGCAACTGGCGCAATGCAGGCTGGCCCGCTGCTGGAGAAGGAGCTCGCGGGTGACGATGTGGGATCCGCTGCCAAAGCGATCGGCCAGCTCAAGTATGAGAAGGCCTACGCCAAGCTGGTCAGCATGGTGGTCAAGCCCAAGGGCATGGACTTCAGCAAGCCGAGCGTGATCACCGAGGTGCCGTACCGCAATCGCTTCGAGGCGATCCAAGGCCTACGTTACTTCGGCAAGCCAGACCCGAAGGCTGCAGCGGAGCTGATGAAGATCATCGAGGACGAGACGGACGACTTCCGCCTCGGCGACGCTGCGGGCATCGCGCTCGGACAGCTCGCGGACGAAAAGATCTACGCAATGATCTTGGAGAAGATCCGCAACACGACGCTCAACGAACGCGTGCGTGTCGCTTACGCGCAAGGCCTCTGGGTGAAGCCAAATCAAGCCCTGGCGAAGCAACTCTTGCCGTTGATCGACGGCACCCAGCCGGCCGCCGTCCGTCGTGTGGCGGCGTTGGCCATCGGTTACGCAGGCGACCCGAGCAACGGCGACCAACTGGTCGGTCTGCTCGAGAACGAAGCCACCCGCCGCGATGCAGCGATCGCGATCGTGCTCGGCGGTGGCGGCACTGCCCCGGCCACCAAGTTGCTCGAGAAGCTGAAGGACGACCGCGACCTGCGCGAAGTGCTGCAGATGGAAGTCCTGAACGCCGAGAACGACAACTTCAATCTGCTGACCGAAGAGATGTTCACCAACGGTCAGGTGTGGCGTCGTTTGCTCGTCGGCGAAGTGCTGCGCACGGGTACGAGCGAAGAGAACGCGTACACGTATTTCTTCACGCAGACGATCGCGCGCCTCGGCTTGGGCTGGGAAGGCCCGGGCGGCGTGAGCGCGCGTGACATCCGTCGTCATCTCTACGACGCGCTGATCGGCTCGGACGCGGAGCTGCGTCGCCTGGCAGCGGCATGCCTGTCGCAGATGAACGAGCGCGGCTTGCTGCTCGCAGCGCGCGATGCCGGTAACAGCGAAGCGCGCCAGGTGCTGCTCGACCTGGATCGTCCGCGGACTTGATTCGGCGGGCGCTTCCCCTACTCCGTCAGCTCCTCGGCGCGATGGCACGCCACCACGTGTGCCTCGCCGAGTGGTGTTGCGCGACGCAGCATCGGCTGCTCAGTGCGACAACGATCGATCACGTGCGGACAGCGCGTGTGGAAGTGACACCCTGACGGCGGGCGCAGCGGGCTCGGCACATCACCCGCCAACACCAAACGACGCCGTGCTCGCTCTGCCGTCGGATCAGGCAGCGGCGCCGCGGACATCAGCGCACGCGTGTACGGATGGGCCGGCTTGGCGTAGAGCGTCGGGCAATCCGCGGTCTCCACGATGCGCCCGAGATACATCACTGCCACCCGGTGCGAGATGTGCCTCACCACGGCCAGGTCGTGCGCAATCAGCAAGTACGCGACGCCCAAATCGCGCTGAAGCTGTTCCAACAGGTTGATGATCTGGGCCTGCACAGAGACGTCGAGGGCGCTGACCGGCTCGTCGCAGACGATCAGCCTCGGTTCAAGCACGAGCGCGCGCGCGATGCCGATGCGTTGTCGCTGACCACCCGAAAACTCATGCGGATAGCGGCGGATGTAGCGCGGATCCATCCCGACGCGTTCCAGCGTTTCTTGCACCTTGCGCTGCTGTGCTCGCGCATCCCCCATTCGAAATGCACGCAGCGGCTCCGCCACGATCTCTTCGACTGTCATGCGCGGATCCAAGCTGGCGTACGGATCCTGAAACACCAGCTGCACATCGCGGCGCAAAGCACGCAGCTCTTCTCCCCAACGGAAGCGTCCCCAGCGCTTGCGCCACAGCGTCGTCACGTCGCGCCCGTCGATCTCCACGCGCCCAGCCGTCGGTTTGATCAGCTGCACGATGGCGCGCGCCGCAGTCGATTTTCCACAACCGCTTTCACCGACGATGCCCAGGGTCTCTCCCCGCGGCACCTCGAGATCGACGCCGTCCACCGCTCGCACGAGCCCCGCACGTGTCGCGAAGCACGCTTGAAGACCTTGCACGCGCAGCAGAGGCACGCTCCCGGTGCTCGACGCGCTCACGCCTTGGTCTCCCAGCACGCAGCCCAATGCTCGTCCGCAACAACCACGGCATCCGGATACGCCTGCGCACAACGCTCGGATGCCTGCTCGCAACGCGGACGGAACGGACAGCCGCTTGGCAGCTGCGACAGATCTGGCGGGCGACCTGGAATCGGCAACAGCGGCGCATGCGTCTTGGCTTGAAGCTGCGGAATGCTTCGCAACAGGCCGCGCGTGTAGGGATGACTTGGCCGCGCAAACACTGCATCGGTTGGCCCCATCTCCACGATGCGCCCGGCGTACATCACGGCCACGTTGGTCGCCATCTGCGCCACGACACCGAGATCGTGCGTCACCAGAATCACGCTCGTGCCCAACTCAGCCTGCAGATCACGGATCACCGCCAGAATCTGCGCTTGAATCGTCACATCAAGAGCGGTGGTGGGCTCGTCGGCGATCAGGAGCTCCGGATTGCACAAGAGCGCCATCGCGATCATCACGCGCTGACGCATGCCACCTGAGAGCTCGTGTGGATGGCTGTCGAACCTTCGCTCAGGATCCGCGATGCCGACGCGCGTCAACATCGCGACCGATCGCGCACGTGCTTCCGCGGCGGTCACGCGTTCATGCGCTTCGATCACTTCGGTCAGCTGCCGTCCCACGGTGAGGTACGGATTCAGCGACGTCATCGGGTCTTGAAAGATCATCGCAATCCGCTTGCCGCGAATGGTGCGCCACTGTGACTCGCTGGCTGAAAGGAGCGATGTACCTGCGAAGACCACCTCGCCGACAATGCTCGAGGGCGGCGGCACCAGTCCCATCAGCGCCATGCTCATCACGGACTTGCCCGAGCCGCTCTCGCCCACGACACCGAGCACCTCGCCGCGACCAAGCGTAAAGCTCGCGCCATCGACGGCCTTCACCACGCCATCATCGGTCGGGAAATGCGCGCGCAGGTTGGTCACGCGCAGCAACGGTGCAGATGCATCCGTCATGATCAGCGCTTCATCCTCGGATCGAGCGCGTCACGCACGCCGTCACCAAAGAAGTTGAGAGAGAACAGCAACAGCGCCATCACCCCGCCGGGAAACACGAGCTCCCACCAAAACACCGTCATGTGTTGCGCGCCGTCGTTGATCAGCGCACCGAGGCTCGGACGTGGCGCCTGCACGCCCAGCCCCAAGAAGGAAAGAAACGCTTCCTGCAGCACCATCGAGGGGATCGTCAGCGTGAAGTACACGATGATCGGTCCAAGTGTGTTGGGGATCAGATGACGCACAATGATGTCCGTCGCGCTGACGCCGAAGCTGTGCGCCGCTTGAACGAACTCGCGCTCGCGCAAGCTCAACACCTGACCGCGCACGATGCGCGCGGTCGTGAGCCAACCGACAAGCCCCAGCGCGATGAACAAGAGCGGCATACTTTTGCCGAACACCGTGACCAACACGACCACCAGGAACATGTAAGGCAGCGCGTAGATCACGTCGACGATGCGCATCATCAACGCGTCCACTCGGCCACCGACGTAGCCGGAGATTGCGCCATACAGCGTGCCGACGCTGGCGGCCACCGCGGCAGCGAGCAAGCCCACCAGAATGCTGATCTGGCCGCCGTAGAGCACGCGCGTGAACAAGTCGCGCCCAAGGAAATCAGTGCCAAACCAATGCGCCCACGAGGGTGCGCGCGCACCGTACGCGAGGTCTTGTTGGCTGTAGTCGTAACCCCACGTCCCGGCGACGAACAGCGGGCCGACAAAGCACAACGCGGCGAGGGCCACCGTCACACAACCACCGATCACCGCCATGCGATTCTTGCGCAAGCGCCTGAGACCGTCGCGCCAGAGCGAGGTGCCTTCGACGATCGCCGTCGATGCATCACTCATAGCGCACCCGCGGATCGAGGAAGCCGTAGGCGATGTCCACCAGCAGGTTCATCGCGAGCAGAAACACCGAATCGAGCACCACAATGCCCATCACCAAGAAGTAGTCGCGATTGAACGCGGCATCGACGAAGTAAGGTCCGATGCCTGGCGTCGCGAAGATCTTCTCCACGACCACGCTGCCCACCATGATGCTCGCGATCGCCGGACCAAGGTACGTGACAACCGGCAAGAGCCCGCCTCTGAGCATGTGCCGGCGAATGATCGTCAACTCCGAAAGGCCCTTGGCGCGCGCCGTGCGGACGAAGTCCGACCGCACGACTTCGAGCATGCCGCCGCGCGTGAGCCGCGCGATGTATGCCGCATAGACCGTACCCAAGGTGAGCGCCGGCAAGATCACATGCCGCCATGTGCCCCACCCAGCTGGTGGCAGCCAATACGCAGACAACGACACAAGCAAGATCAAGAGCGGGCCAAGGACGAATGCTGGAACGCTGATGCCGATCATGGCGCCGGCCATCGCGATGTAGTCGAGCGCAGAGTTCTGTCGCACGGCGCCAATGACCCCAGCGCTGATGCCGAGCAGGAGCGCCCAGCAGAGCGCGATCGCACCGAGTAGCAACGTCGCCGGAAACCCGTCGGCGATGATCTCGTTGACGGTGCGCTGCGGGTACTTGGTGGAAAGGCCCAGATCACCGCGCGCCAAGCTCGACATGTAGCGCAGCAACTGAATCGGCAACGGTTGATCGAAGCCGTAGCGCGCTTCGAGATCCTTCAGCACTTCCGGTGCCACGGCCCGCTCAGATGAAAACGGCGAGCCCGGTGCAAGTCGAATCACCAAGAACGAAGCCACGATGATCACCAGCAAGGTCGGGATCAGCTCGAGCACGCGACGCAACGCGAAGCGCATCATCGCGTCACCTCACCGATCGATGGTGGCGGGTCCTGCAACACAGCGCTCGGCACGCCGTCGTACCAGCGCCGATCAATCCACCAGTACTTCGCCGGATGCCGATTCAAGTAGTTGGGCCATTGCCCCTTCAAGTATGGCTTCCACATCTCGTTGCGCGTGTAGACGTAGACAGGGATCAACGGTGCCTGTTCGAGCGCCAAGGTTTCTGCCTGGCGCAGCAGCGCGAACCGTCGTGAGCCATCGAGCGTCGCGTTGGCCTGATGCAACAGATCGTCGTAGCGCGCGTTCTTCCACAGGCTGTGATTGTTGCCGTTGTTGCTCTTGAGCAGCTCCAAGAACGTAAACGGATCGGCGTAGTCCCCTACCCAACTGAGTCGCGCGGCTTGGAAGTGCATGTGCTCGAGGTTCTTGAGATAAACTTTCCACTCTTGGTTCTCGATCTGCACCTCGATGCCAAGGTGTTCCTTCCACATCTGCTGGACGGCCTCGGCGATCTGCTTGTGACCTTCTGAAGTGTTGTACGAAAGCGTGATGGTCGGCAGCGGCTTGTCCGGTCCGTAGCCTGCTTCAACCAACAACTGCTTGGCGCGCGCGGGATCGAACAGCACTGAGTGTGGACCGCGATAGCCACGCAGACCGTCGGGAACCAGGTTCGCGCTTGGTATCTCGCCACCGCGCGTCACGTACTTCACCAAGGAAGCGCGGTCGATCGAGAGGCTCAGGGCGCGTCGAACTCGAACGTCATCGAGCGGCTTGGTCGAGGTGTTGAGCCAGTAGAGATAGACCGTCAAGTACGGATCGCTGTGGAAATCCGCGAACGTCGACAGATGGTCCATGAACTCGGCAGGCAAGCGCGAATTGCCACCGATGTAGTCGAGCTCCCCGGTCTTGTAGAGGTTGAGCGTGGTGTTGTAGCTCTCGACCATCACGAAACGGATGCGCTTGGTCCGAACGCTCGCGACGTCCCAATAGCGCGGATTGCGTTCGAACCAGATGTGCTGACGAAACTTCCATTCGTCGATCACGTACGGTCCGTTGCACACGATGTGCTCTGGTCGCGTCCATAGATCTGGGTTGATGCCTTGTTCGGTCAAGCGCGCGATCAGGTGGCGCGGCACGGGATACGTCACGTAGTAACCGAGCAGGTCCAAGAAGTACGGAAGCGGATTCTCGATGCGCACCTGCAGCGTGTGATCGTCGAGCGCGCGAACGCCGACATCCGCCGCGTTCGCTTCGTCAATCGTCAGCGTCGCGCCGTGCAACTTGGCACCGCTGACCCGCACGATCAGATCCGCGCGCAACTGCGCTGCATCATCGCCTTGCGGAACAAACAGCGCCGCCAACCCACGCATCGACACAAGTTGAATGCGACTGATGCGCTGTTGCTGCGGTCCGAGCAGCGATCGAAGCTCAGCTTCAGTGGCGTCCGGCGGCAGGTTGCGCACCATCAATGCGCGCGTGTTGAAGGCTTCGCCGAGCTCGATCGGGTGCAGGAACGTGCCGTACTTGGACGCAGTTTTCGGGTCGAGCAACCGCTTCCACGCGTACTCGAAGTCGTGCGCGGTCAGCGGCGTGCCGTCGGACCAGGCGCTCTGACGCAGATGGAACGTGTAACGACGTCCTTCATCATCGATGTCCCAACGCTCAGCGATGCCGGGCAGCGGTTCGAGCGTCTTGGGATGCGGCTCCACCAAGCCGGTGAAGATAGTTTCCATCACCTCGCCAGCGGCAGAATCGGACGCCTTGTTCGGATCGATCGTCTCGGGCTCGGTCCCGAGGTTGGTCCAAATCTCGTCGGGGCCGTGTCGCGGCTTCGTGGCCCCGTAGTACTTGGACGCGGGCTCGCACGCGCCAAGCCCGACCAACAACGCACCCGCAATCGCGCTCCGCATCACGCCACGCATGACCGGTCCGCCTTTGTTGTGAGCCCCCCGATCCGCGCTGACACGACGATCGTCAGCCGGCTCAGACGATCGCCTCAGGAAACGTAGTCGCGCAGACGTTCGACCTCTTCGATTGCCTGAAGGCGGGCCAGCCCTTGGGTCTCAAGCTGGCGCACACGCTCACGCGTGAGGTTCATGATCACGCCGACCTCTTCCAACGTGATGCCGCCGCGATCCGCGATGTCGAGCGCGCAGGTCTCAGTCATCTCCCAGACCTCAACGTCGGGGAAATTGATCTTGATCGAGCCGCGCACCGGATGAACGTCGATGTACAGGTGGTACTTGCACGAGACGAACGGGCACGG
>JACZCZ010089825.1_pt1 | contig 21678 bp, 38 predicted proteins | sample 8641811 | NCBI WGS metagenome assembly JACZCZ01 (sample SAMN15324610, study PRJNA640507) | soil metagenome | isolation source: intercropping peanut in the first line | place: China: Luxin town, Laibin City, Guangxi Province | collected 2019-07-25 | depth 10cm m | reverse complement strand
GCTTTCTTGCGGCCTTCCTCTCGTGCTGCTATATTGCGGTTGCGAGTTTCTTCGTGCTTGTCCCACTCGGCCTTGGCTTTTTCGTAAGCCTCCGTCTCAGTATCGCCGAAGAAGTAGACGGGCAGGAATGAGCCATCTAGGCAAATCCAAGCCAGCCACTCGCGACCAGATGCAGCGTTAGCACTGCGATACGTCACAAACTCAACCATTCCCCAGCCCCTTCTCATAAACAAACACAGACCATCCAAGAACTACAAATGCCGTAGAGGCAGGCAGTAAGATAGTTAGGAGGTATTGGGTGAGGGTGATCATTTGTCCTGATCCTGAAGAGCGTCACGAATGGCAGCGAGGGTGGCGATGGCGTCGGTGAGTTCTTTGGCGTTCATGATGCTGTCTATACCAATTCTCGCCCGCGTATCGTCATATGTTGAAACGTGGACTTTCCCGTAATCACCCCCGACGATTTCTAGTCGTGTGACGATCCGAACTGGCCCTTCGACTAACTCAAACCCATCGTCATGCCACGTATAGAATTCGCCCTTTCCTTCTAGGACGATATATCCACCTTCTATCTTTGAAACGACCGCCTCATCCCCAACTTTCATCGGATATGTGAAATGGCGATGGGAAACTTTATTGTTTGTACGTCGAACACGATCACCAACCTTAAACTTACTCATTTGCCTTCTCCTTCTTGCGCCGATAGGTCTTTGGGACGGGTCATTTCTCAGTGGCTTTCGAAAGTGCGTCTAGGAAACGTGCTTTTTCAGCAGCCAACAACGCATCATGGCTAGCCTTGATAGCCACCTGAACTTCACGCACAGCGGCATTGGTAGAAGCCTCAATTTCCTTCTTGAACTTTGCATCCATGGCCTTCTGCACGATCTGAGCAATACGAGGCACTGTCCTATCTCGACTCCATGCGTCGGCCGTCTTTCGTTCCCCCGTATTCGGGTCAACGTTTTCCGTTAAATATGCCTGTCCAGTTAGGCCGATGAACTCACGCATGGTCACGGGCTTCTTTTCGCCGAATGTTGGCGTAAGAGGCATGTCAATGATTTCGGCACTTACGGAAGAAAGCTTTTCGTTCGCTTTCTCGACAATGAGGGCGATGGCGCGATCCTCCACAAGCTTTCGAAACTGAGCATCACGAGAGCCGAGAAGCTGGCGAGCCGCAGCCTCAATGATCAGAGACTCCATATCGTTCATGGTGTACGAGCGCATAGACACATGAAATTCAATGCCTTTGCCATCAGCTTCCTTTGTCGCTACCATATCGGTTTCGGGCTGCTGCGGCTCACCGTAGCCGGAATATTCCTCATCGGCCATTTCGTGAGTGCTAGTGATTTCGTTATTGCTCATTTTTTCACTCCGATTGCTTTTTTGATCAACTCGACCACCTGGCCATTCATGCTCCGGCTTTGCGTCTTGGCGTATTCCTTGAATGCCTCTCGCAGCCCGTCCGGCAAGCGAACATAGAACCCGCTGCCAATCTCAGACTTCTTTGCCATGCGAACTCCTCGCTAAATGCACAATCACAATATGGGATCAAAAAAGTCCCGTCAAGGGATTGCATTCGGATTTAGAGCGTGTATGTTGAAGACATCACGAAACGAGGCAAATGCCTCTAGGAGAATACGGGAATGGATGAGGAACTTCGCGGTCTTTGCGCAAAACACGATCTGCGCTGCATCTCAGTCATGTATCAGGGCGAGCATTGGGACCACTTCACGGTTTACCTGCATTTGCCAGATGGAGATCGGTGCGCTACCGGAAGCGGTAAAACCGTCGAACGCGCTCTTGAAGAAGGGCTGCGCGAGGTTAGAGACATTCGTGAAACCGAGGCCTCAGAATGACCTTCGACCAGCAGATCAAGATCATCACTCGGGTTATGGGTCAGGCTCCGCGATACTCGTCTAGCCTAGCAGGTGCGAGAACGAATGAACCGTATGCAGCCGTCGATGACATGCGAGAGGATCATACGATCTTCATCCATGGCGACACAATCGAAGAGGCTATGGACCGTCTGTATCACTCAGTTCGTCGCCGTTACCCGCTTGTGACGGATCGGCACTTGTCTGATGTTCTAGGTGAAGAAGAGGCTTAGGAGGAAGAGATGGATACCGTTGAAATCATGTTTTTCAATTACGACGCTACCCCGCGAGAAGCCAAATTCCTGATTTCAAGGGATGGCATTGATCTGGTTAGGGCTTGGTATGGTGCATATTACGCAGGTGATCGATACAATGTCTTCGTCAATGGCAAGCGTGTCGAGAAGGATCAGAACGGCGAGCGAGTTTCGCCTATGATTGAAGGTTAGTTCACCCCCAGAAGATACGATGGAATGGGAGAGGAAGATATGAGCGAGATGAAGTTAACAGGATGGACGAGTACAGAGCAGCAAGGTCTTCCGCGCCACTGCTATATGGCCCAAGTTTTTGCGGAGGATGGCATGGCACTTGCTTCTTTGGAGCCGACAGACCCGCCAAGTATTGCGAGCGAACGCGCTCGCCTAATCGCCGCCGCTCCAGAGATGTATGAGGCCCTGAAGATGGTTGGCCTCGCCATTGGTTACTGGTCAAGACCAACAGGCGCTAATGGAATGACAATGCCTTCATCCGATCACCCGCTGATCAAAGCTCAGTTGGCGGTATATGCTGCCATGGCAAAGGCTGCTGGTGTATCATGACCTACATTCCAAAGCCCTACCGCAGCGATTTCCGAGGCCGTGCAGCATGGTTTACAAACCAATACCCCCACATCGTAGCCATGATAGTTCTGACTGTGGCTGGAGTGGCGGTTTGGACTGCGACGATGACAGGCGGTCTATTGGACCTTATGGGGATTTGAGATGGGAAAGGAGGCTTTAGAAATGGATGCCGCGACGTTCTTTCGGGGCTTGAAATTCGAGGACTATAAAGACTACAGCCGGGTCAAAATCGCCAAGGAGGTTTTCGACCTTGAGGATATTGAAAAGGGAATCATCCCCTTGTCAGAATTTATCAAATTCCTGACGATATTGCACGAACAACATGAAGAGAAAGAGCACCTTTATCTTCGATCTCGTGAGGCTGGGGACTGGTACACATGTCTGAGCGTCGTGCTCTACAAGGACAAAAGCCCCGAGCAGCTTCAGGCCCTGCGCGAGGCCGATCTGAAGTCGAAAGAAGCAGCCGACCTGCGCGAGAAGTATCTATATCTACAGCTTAAAGCCAAGTACGAGCCGGGTGCATAAATCCCTTGCGTCAAAACCGACGACACTACAAAATGAATTGGACGGAGCGTGTTGGAGCGCCCCGTCCTAGATACAGCAGACGGACTGAGCGCCTGCCGATGCCCATACCTACATGGGTGTTTGCTGCCGTTCAAGCCTCAACCAGAGGAAGAACGACGATGACGATTACCAAAGATGAACTCCGGAAATTTCCGCTTCGAGATAAGCTAGCTTCTATAGCTCGGCATATCGAATTCCTGAACACATGCTTGGGAGCGCTGCCGAACTTCCCAGCCAATCAAGAGCACATTGAGAGCTATCTTTCCGAGATGGAAAAGGCATGCGCTGAGATGCAGGAGGAATTGACCCGTGGGTGACATTCTCGCGATTGATATCGAAACATTGCCAACGAACGACCCAAAGGTGATTTCTGAAATCGCCGCTGGCATTACCGCTCCTGGAAATATAACGAAACCAGAAAGCATTGCTGCATGGGAATCTGAAAAGAAGCCAGCACTGGTCGAAGAAGCCGTGGCCAAGACCTCCTTCGATGGCGCCCATGGCTCAATCGCATGCATCGCGTGGGCTTGGAACGACGAAGAGCCTCAGGTTCTCGATACCCGATCCTTCAACGAGTTTACGGTTCTGTCCGAGTTCTCGCGCATCATGTCTGCTCGCCGTGCCTTCGCTCCCAAGATCGTTGGGCATTACGTCGCTGATTTCGATCTGCGCTTCATCTGGCAACGCGCTTTCATCCGTGGCGTTCGCATGCCTGCATTCTGGCCGCGTGATGTGAAGTCATGGTCTAAGGAAGTCGCTGACACGATGTTCATGTTCTGCGGGGCAAAGGGGTCAATCAGCCTTGATAACCTCTGTAAGGCTCTTGGAATTGAGGGAAAGCAGGGCTTTGACGGCTCTATGGTAGCAGAGGCGTGGGAGAACGGCGAATACGACAAAGTGACCTCCTACTGTATGGACGACATTCGACGCGTCCGTGAGGTCTATAAGCGCATGATCGTGGCGTATGGAGAGGAACTATGAGCGACGGGGTTTCTCTAGACAAGTTGCGCGATCTGCACAGGCCCTTTCAGGCTAGTCAGGTGCATTGGCGGGCGCAGACGGTCACAAAGGCGCGCGGAGACGGCTACGCGGCTCTGGCATTGGCCTATATCGATGCTCGCGACGTTATGGACCGCCTCGATCAAACGTGCACTCCTGCCTTCTGGCAGAGCGAGCACTTCGACGGCGGCAATGGAAAGCTTGGTTGCCGTATCGGCTTGTTCATCGGAGGGCAGTGGGTTTGGAAATCGGATGGTGCGGGCGATACTGACGTTGAGGCGGAAAAGGGCGCATTCAGTGGAGCTCTAAAGCGGGCTGGCGTCTCTTGGGGAATTGGCCGTTATCTGTATGACCTTGGCAACGTATGGGTTCCCTGCGAGATCGTATCAGGCTCTGAGCAGGGCAAGCCGAAGTTCCGAAAATTCACTGCCGACCCATGGGCGCATGTTACGAACGCGGCAAACTTCCTTCCCAAGCCCAATGCGTCGAAGACGGACCCTGTTTCAAACCTTGACGCCATCGAACGAGGAGATGTGAAATGAAGACGCTGGCTGACAAGGACTATGTAGCGGAGGCGTTGAAGGCTCTTTCCGAGTGCTTCACCGAACTAGAATTGGTCAATTGGGATGATCGGTACGCCAGCAATGAGCAGTACATGCATCTTTCCACGCTTGAGGTTGATCGGTTGGAAAGCGAATACCGCAAGCGAGTGGCGTTCGTTCTGGGAGGTTTGGCATAATGCCTAGCTTCACTCTCATAAGCCCAAGAGTTCGATCTAACGCCATTGATGCTGTAAGGTCTGCGCCTGATGGGTGGATTGTTGAGGTCAAGGAGGCCAAGCGCTCAACCGATCAGAATTCTATGATGTGGAGTTTGCTGGGCGATCTGTCCCGAGCAAAGCCAGAGGGTCGGAACTGGACGCCGGAGACGTATAAGGCGGCAATGATGCACTATCTAGGCCATCAGGTGATGTTCGCAGAGGGGATTGGAGGCACGGGACCATTTCCCCTTGGCTTCCGAACCTCAAGGCTGACGAAGAAGCAGATGACCGATCTTATAGACTGCATACTCAGCTACGGCGCAGAGCATGGCGTCGTGTTCAAGGATACCCGAGACGGAGGATGGATGGAATGAACCTATCAGATCAGGCAAGAATAGAGCGTCTCAGCATTCCTGAGCCCAATTCCGGTTGTTGGCTCTGGCTTGGATCGATGAAAGCCAATGGTTACGGCAACATGGGTTTCAATGGGTCATTTACGCAAGCGCATCGCGTTTCGTTCATGGCGTACAAAGGGCCTATCGCAGTAGGAAATGTTATCTGCCACAGATGCGATAATCCGTCATGTGTAAATCCAGATCATCTTTGGCAGGGAACGCCCAGTCAGAACGTCAGGGATTCAATAGCGAAGGGCAGAACGGCTAAATTCCATCGCACGGTTAGCTCTAAAAACAGCAGCGGTGTAATTGGCGTCGGCTGGAACAAGCGCATTCAGAAATGGAAGGTTTGGTTCAAACGAGAGCATCTCGGATATTTCGATGATTGGGATGAGGCGGTTTCAGTGCGCAAGGCGCGAGAGATATCACCTTGAGCTACGCACCAAACCGACCATCGATCAGTAAGGCCAAGCGAGTGCGCATCTTCCTAGACCATGAAGGGATGTGCTGGCTCTGCAAGCTCAAGATTGGCGCTGATGAGCCGTATGATATCGACCATCAGGTTAGTAGGGAGCTTGGTGGATCAGACGATGACGACAACCTAGCACCAGCCCATAAGGACTGCCACCGGGAAAAGTCCAAGGCCGATGTGAAGGCTATCGCGAAATCGAACAGGATTTTGAGAGCCAATGGTCCGGTTGAGTTGAGGAAGAAGCGCAAAGCCATTCCTAAGCCCAAAAACTTCAAATGGCCCTCTAGGCCGTTCAACACTAGGAGAGAGAAATGAAAGAGAAAGAACCCTTCGGGGATTGGCTAGCGACGTTCATTGCCAAGGCGTTTGTGTGGGGGATTTTGTTCCTATCTATTCCTTGGCTGGTTATGTGGTTTTCAACCTACATCGATTGGGTTCGGGAGATAGTTAAATGACCACACGCAAGACTGAAGTGCCCGCCGTTATCGAGGCTAAACGTAATGCCACCGTGCCCAAGCGTCAGGTAGTATCGCACACCAAGATTCTCCGTGCAGAATTGCAGGTGAAGCTATCCGACGCCAACAGCGCTCTATCCGTAGCCGATGCTGCTCTTATTGCCATTGCAGGGGAGCGAGACAACGCCGTAGAACTAGCAAACCAGCGCTACGAGGCTTTCCGCAATGAACTGGATGGCGAGCGTAACGACATTCTGCGCAGCATTACCGGCATTGAGGCGGCGCTAGTGGCAACAGGGGATGATAAGTGAATCGGCTTACACTATTAGACCCAATGATGATGACGATCATGATGTTATGGATTGGTCATGCGATGTTCGAAATGCCCGTTGTGATCCCAAGCCGTATTGAAGAGGTTTTCGAATGAGTTGGAATTATATCACGATGCGCAATAGCGTGAAGTATGCACAGCCAGAACGCCGAACGGTAAACGTGGAGCATCGAAGCTGGCAAAATCAGGTTAGGGTGGAGAGGAAATGAGAATAGTGTCAGTCTACCGCGTAGTAACCGAATGGATAGACGAGATCGCAGAACTTCACTGCATCACCGATCTGCCAAAATCGGTTAGGAGCGGAATGTGGCATGCTGGCATGGGATGCATGGCTAAGTACGGTCCTAAAGCTGCAAGGCGAGCCATGTGGAACCGGTGCGCTCAGTATGCAGAGCGTGACGCCAGAATTACGTGGTTCGATGTTGTTAAGTCGCCCATCCCAGCATTCCTGCAACCGAAGCCTTAACCCTTCCTTCACTTCCCCATCCCATACTCTCCCTATCCTAACAAAGGAAGGGGAGTTTCATGAACGGACTATCACTCTCGACCGCGCTTATGGTTGCAATGGCTTTGGAGGAAAAGCGAGATGCAGAACATGTATTGGATGACCCAAATCGGAATGTATTATATGTGCAGAGGCCATCTGATGCAGGTCCCTCCGTACTGGCACAAGAGCGCGCTGGAGAAGCCGTCTTGGGAGGACTGGCTAGCCGAAGCATCACTGACGAAGATGTCGGACGCTGACCTACAGCATCTAGAAGTTCTTATCGCTTTAGAAATGGGCCTAGAGCTTGGGAAGAACGCCAATAAAGAGCGGCACGATCTTGGTAAGGGCGAACATTCCAACCGCCCCAATCACGCCGCTCATCCATATGGCAACGGCCATTCCACCTCTAACGGACGCGATTTGGCTTAGGATACCATCGACTTTGCTATCAACGGCCTTCACCTCAGAGCGCAACTCTGTCATTCCCGCTTCAAGGTGCATCACCCTGCGAAGGATATCTCCGGTCTCGCGTTCTGACAGACTCATTGCGTATTCCATAGTATCTTAAACGGGCTGGGGAGGGTTAGGTTTCGTCTAGGTATATCGACTGCAAACAGCGATCTTGCGGAAGTGATTACTCAGTTCGATAGCCCATGCGTCCACATCACTATCATTAGCCCCCTCTAGCGCGTCCACAGCGGCGGCAGGAGGGGGCGAAAGCACAGGGCATGACCCTACGGCTCTACTTGTTGCGGCGCAGGCTCCTAAGATGGTCGTAAGCGCCGTCAACGCTAGGAGAGTTCGCATCGATCTTGTCATATTCAGCGGCGAGCGCATCTCGTTTCCTCTGCTGTTCTGCCTGAATGTGTTCCTGACCAGCTTTGCGGCCCTTGAGGAAGGCAATTCCGATTGCGGCTAGGATAACCCCAGCCGCAGCCAAACCAGCCTGTATCTTGCCGCCAAGGCCCGCAAACCAGCTAATCATCGCGTAGCCTTCCGAATGAGCAGAAACGCCGCTGTAATGGCCGCAACGATCATCAGGGCAGCAATAGCGTACTGCACCGGACCATTGCCGCTAGCGACGGCCGCAGCGCCGCCCACAAGGCCCGCAGCGGACGTAAGATTCTCAGGCTTGAGAAGGTCGGCCACAGCGTTGCCCGGCTTTGCCTCAACCGGAGCCGAAGCAACGAACGAACCTTTCGCCCACATGCCCGCCTCAGCGGCACGGCGATTGGTGAGTCCCGCCATGATACGACCGTCGTTTTTGTTCCAGCGTGCTAGCTGTCCCGGAACGGCTGCGTAGTCCCCGGCATTCAGCTTCTTGAGCAGCGTGGACTTGGCAAACGCATCATCGCCCACGTTGTAGACGAAGCTGACGAGAGCGCCCAACTGATATGGGGAGAGATCGACAGTCACGAGACGGTCAACGACCTGCTCAACCCTCGCAAGCTCCTTTACGAGCCACGCGGTTGCCTCGGATTCGGTGATGGTTTCACCCAGCTTAATCAGGCGACCATCGCGGCGAGTTTGGCCGTATCCGATAGTGATGGGAAGGCCATTAACAGAGCCGGGGTCTTTGTAGGCATCCTTTCGAAAACCCTCAAACCGCTTGATATGGTCGATAACGTCAGCCTGAAGAGCCATTACCTATCTACCCCTTGTAGAGATCGCGCTGTTTCGAAGATGGTCATGAGACAGTCCTGAAAATTCGCTTGTACCAAGCGGTTTGATGCTCTGGTGTAAGGACAAGCATGTCGCCATAAATCGACAGGTCAATTCCAGACACGGTATTGCTATTGTATCTCCACCGAGAACATAAAAATACCGCGTCAAGCCCTTCGAACTGATTTGAATTAACCGCCGATACAACTTCAGAAGTTGATAGATGTTTTCCGGATGAGTTTCGGAAATACCGAGCATTTGTCAAATCCCACATGCGCCAGTCAGAGCCGTGCTGCGTTTCAAGAACGATGTGACCATCATCCCAGCCATTAAGGGGAGAAACAGCGCTGGGGTTCTTGGCTCTTGCCGGAATGCCGAATTGAGGAAGGAGCCACACCATAAGACCGACAATGATCCCGCATTGCGCCCGCCACTTCCTCGTCATCCCGAAGTTTGACATGACCTGATAGTCTGTCGTGGCATTGTCGTCAGTACCGTGGACATGATTCCAGCAAACACCGGAGAGGACTTTATAGAGATCGGCCTGTCCGGCGCCTTTCATGACAATTCGATTGATGCAATTTCCGTTTTCTCCGTTAAAGAAACGGTACAATCCCTCCTCCCGACAATCATAGACCTGCCCGGAATACGTGTAAATTCCGGGTGATAGCCACGTTGATACGGTTGGCATAGCAGCTACTGCCGAACCAATCGGAACATCAGCGACAGTGTCGTCGCGAAAGAACTTTGCCGTAATGGTCATAATTTAGTCCTTTATGCAAATACCGCGAGTTCAAGGGTTGCTGGATCGATCTGCGTTCCGCTAGAATTATATACGGTCACTCTGAATGAGGTTGTCGTTCTGGGCATTGCGTCATCAAACGTTCTCCAACCAAAAACACCTGACCCACCCACGCTACCTGCAATTGTATAATTTGTATCAGGCATAGGTTCGGACATGACTATCGTGAAGTCACCAGCCCCATTAGGGGTGACGGTGGAAATGTTGGAGCCACCCTGAATAGATCGCGGCGCCGTACCTTTGTATTTAAGGATAGCCCTGCTTACACTGACTGGAAGACCGGATGATATAGTATCGATAGCAACAGATGATGAATCCGAAGTCTGAACTGAACTTGGCGCCGTAACCCAAGTTCCAGCAACGGCCTGCGTAATTTGAATATTACCAACAACCGCATAGGATTTAGCAGAAACGGCAGTTGAGGTGTAAAATACACCAGCGCTGTCTGCCGATCCTGCACCACCTTCGGCTGTAGAAGACCCAATCCCATCCAACACAAGCTTGCCATTTGCCGGGTTGATTATCCCAAGCCGGAAGGTGCCTGCGTCATTAAATCCAACGACCACCAAACTTGCGGGCACTGCGTTTGTAGTGCCAAGAGTTGATCCTGAAGACACAACAAATGATGTCGCAGACGTGATTGTAAGTACCTCAATGTCACCACTACTAGGTGTTACTGACCGGAATGGGATGGATACAACATTAGATGAAGACGGATCGTTACCATCAAATCCCTTGATCGAAATCGTCAATGCGTTCGCCGCCACAGACGCAACAATCGATAGATTAACAGGTCCGTTATTACTTTCTATGTCGCTAATTAGGGCAATCGTACCATTTTTATTTTGCACAGACAGGGTGCGAGTGGTGGCGGTTGGGAGAGTGCCTGCATCGAATTGGATGATCTTTGTAGGATCAACAGAATCCTTGATGCCGAAATCCGCATCGCTCAGCTTCAGATCATTCGTGCCGGTGCCGCCATAAACGACAGGCTGCACGGTGTTGAACGTCTGCGCCACATCATCCGCAAACGCATTGAACATGGACGATGAAATTACGGTGTTAGGCTGCTGCGGAGTAGTGCCGGGAGGCAGGCTGTAGGTAGACGGGCTGCGGGGCAATTGTATTTACTCCTGCGAACAGTGGTTATAGATTGTTAACATAATTTAGCCTGATATGCTATAAGCAGCATATGATGCGTTAGTAACGGGTTCCGAATCCGCCTTTGAGTAGCGATAGAAAGTCTGAAGGCAAATCCATGGCGATTAGCCGATCTCCGCTACCGCTGCGCGTCTCTCCCCTAACTCTATCCTCTGCGGACGGAGAGCCCCGCGATCTTTCGTTTGCTGCGTCATATGCTTGGGATGGGCTAAGGCCTTGCGCCATCATGGCCTGAACTACCGTCATGGGCTGCGGGGAAGTTGGTTGTATAGATAGGGCAGAAGCAACCTGATTTCCGCCATTCCCCACAATGCGAAGAGGCGGTTTTGCTGGCGCTTGAGCAACGGCAGGAGCTAGAGCCAATGGCCGCGCCGATGCCTCCAGAGGGATTGGAGCAGTTCGGCGTGGTGCCTGCTGCTGATTATTCGGCACAACCTGAATAGGCTGCTGGTTCAGAGCTACATTGGTTGGCTGCACAATTGGGTTAGGAACGAGACGTGTTGGCGTCCAGCCTGCGGGCTGATTGAAAGCCGGTGATGTTTGCTGCGCCACCCTCTGGCCCAATGCTGCGTTAGCTACCGAGTCACGAGAACCCATGTTCATAGCCATAGGAGCGGCTGTTTGAGCAGGAGGCGGCGCACGATCCACATAGCTCTGATTAGCAGTCAATGCGGCACGGCGAGCCGCCTGCTGAACCTGAGTTGGGGAAGCGGTAGGGATTGTCGCAACGGTTGTTCCTGGAGCCTCTGCAATCTCCCTAGCGGTAGGCTGCATGGGATTGGGAACTGATTGAACAACTCGCGTCGTCGGAGGGCGTCCAATGTTGGATGTTGGGATTGTTGCGACCGTCACGACGGGAGCGGATGCAATCTCTCGTGCAGATGGCATAGGAGTGATGCGTTCGATCTGCGATTGTCCCGGCCTTGGATTGGTCGGAATGGTTGCAACCGTAGTTCCCGGAGCGCGTGCGATATCCATTGGCGATACAGGGCGACGCTGGGGGAGAGGGGGTGTTACCTGAGCCATACGCGCCGAACTGCTCATGACCGGATTGCGCATCATGGCGAGATCAGGCGAGCTAGTAACCGGCGTGGGGGCTACACGAGGTGCAATGGTATCGGTCAGGCTTGCGACCTGATTGGGGATTTCTCCGGGAGGGGTGGGACGACCGTTGTAAAAGATATGGTTGCCGATCTGGTTCGTTCCATACCGATTCACCGCGCCCGCCCATGATGGATTAACGGCTGGCGTGTGATAGTACAGTGCGCCGTTTGTCGGGTCTGGTGTTTGGCCAGAGAACACACGATCAATGATCTGAAGGGCCTGATTGTATTGACGCGTTCCGGGCTGAAACTGGTTCGGATTATTCCCGCCCTCACCGGCATTCCACCCTGAGAACTGGCTTGGCTGAAGCGCCACAGCGGCAGGGTCAGCGGGGAACCTACCCGAGTTTGCACGGTTAGCAATGACGCTTGCAACAGCCGTCATGCCATCAATGCCCTCACCCCGAGCTTCACTTAGGATGGTCTTAACTAGAATGTCCTTTTGATACGGCGTGAGTTCAGTAGCCATTGACGAACCCCGTTAGCGTAGAGATATTGAGGGAAAGGAGATGACGATGAGCACAAACACCAAACCTAAAACCGACTGGGGCTTCTGCCTCACAGTATGGGTTCCATTGACCGTTCTGGCCGGGATTCAAGGGTGGCTGACCGGAGATAGCGTCATGTACGTTCTTAGCTGGTTCGGTCATTGATCATATGACCCTTGAGCAGCTAGAGCGCGGACAACCGCATTAACACCAGCCTCCCCATATCCCTGACCGGGCAAGATTGCCTGATTGGTGAGATACCTACGACCAAGGGGGCTGAGAACCGCACGGCCAACCTGACCCGGAACCGCCGCGCCAGCCACGCCACCAGCTACAGCGGCCAGAGGATTGCCACCACCAACTGTTCCGCCCAGAAGCGTACCTGCAATAGTAGGGCCACTAGCGAACAAGCCTTGTGCGGCACTTCTTGTTGCAGTTCCAGAGTTCGGAAACGGCGTCATGCCCGCAACGCCTGAACGCGCGAGTTCAGCGAAATCACCCATACCGCGCACATACCCACGCTTAGACTGCTGGACGATTGCAGAGCGTAGTTGTGCAGGGCTTAGGAGGCCAAGCGCTGTGTTTTCACCCGCGCCAGCAGCAGCCTTCTCGATAACAAGGAAGTTCCGGTACTGATTGCGAACGTCCTGCCATGCGGGAACGTCATCCGGAGACGCCACGGTTAGATAGCGCTCAACAGCGTCGTCAAGAGCGCTCTGAATGTCACCCAATGCCTGCTGCAACTCTGGGCTGCTAGTGCGCCGAATGTCTGCTCCAAGCCGCGAGCGAAGAGATTGGTACTGCTCGCCAGTCAGTAAGAGCGGGTTATTGGACTTCCCAAAAATCTCATCGATATAGCGTTGGAAAGCAGGGGCTGCGTTCCCTTCCAGAAGGTCCGTGTAGTTGCGTGCCGTGTTCTGCAAGTCCTGAACAAGTGGAGCATCCAGAGGAAGGCGCGAGCCCGCTGCCAGACGGTCAAACTCATTGCCGATGTTTCGATAGGCGGTGTCGAGAACTTCCGGCGTTGCACGTGGCGCACTTACTCCGATGCGGTCAAGAGCGGCCCTAGTAAACTGTTCGCCCTGATTATCCATGAAGGTCTGCGCAGCAGGACCACCAAGTTCACTCTCAAGGGCCTTGAGGCGTGGAGAGCCCGTCGCCTGACCAGCCGTAAGCTCAACGCCTTCATTCTGAAGGGCGCGGACCACTGCCATGCGTTCGGGCGAGATTGGATTAGGAGTGATAAGACGCCGACCGCCTTCGATCAGACCAGCGCCTGTAAGAAAGCCAACCCCTTGACCAACCATGTCAGCAACAGGATTGCCAGGGCTAATTTCGTTAGCAATGCCAGCACCAAGGCCAGAAGCTGTAGTAAGTCCAAGTTCTGCGCCTCCCTGAGCCAGCGCCTGAGCTACACTCGCACTTCTAGCGGCGTTTCCCGCCATGGGAATAATGTTGGAACCGATCTCCTGACCAACACGCCGAACAATTCGACCGCCCATATCATCGGTCGGGGAAGTCATGGCTCCCGTATTATTGGCGAAGTTCCTAAAGCTCTGACCCATGTCAGGCAGGACGCTTTGCTCAGGATATGAGAAATCGCCGCCCAAGGCATTACCAACGGCAGGCCCGATGGAGCGCAACCCGAGTTCTATCGTGTTTGGCAGAGAAAGAAGATTTGCAGCACCTTCCGTCATTCCAGAAGCAAACTGAGGAAATAGACCCTCTCTGTCGGGCTGTTGAGGAACGGCGGCCTGTGCGGTCTCGGCAGGGACGTTCATTTGCGAGATAGCATTGACCGCCGACTGCTGATCCGGAGCTTCAACTTCGTATCGCTGACCGTTTACCTCTATCTCAAAACGAGCCATTTACTGTCCAATCGGTCGAATACGAATGCCATTTCCAAGGTCTTGCCAAGAGTCATCTTCAAAAGCAGCAGGAGCCCCGCTGTTCTGTAGGGCGATTTCCTGGGCAAGAATGGCTTGCGGCGGAAGACCTGCGTTAATTGCTTCCAAAGCCCTCTTACGCGAAACTCTTTTTTGCTCCAGAACCACAGGCGTATCACCGGGGATAGGAAGATAGACAGAACCATATTCCGCCGTTTCTTGTGGCGTAATCGCTGCGCCAGTATCCTTGCGAAGAATGGCTTGCAGAAACTCTTTCCCTGCCTGCTGGGCCTGCTGAAACTCAGGGCTTTGCATCCCTCGCGCTAGTCCAGTCGGGTCATTCTCTACTGCCCGCATTGCCGGATTCATCAGAGCGTCTCCAAATTCATCAATGATTGGGAGAGCGCCAGCGGCTCGAGTGGAGTAAACCGTATCCTTAGACTGCCCTTCGGTAAGGGGCTTTCCACCACCCTGCTGAATAACCGTGCCGTCTGCGGTAGTGATAGAGAGCCCGTTACCCTTCTGCGCCTGAATATAGTCGAGATAGGGGAGAGGTTCTTGACCCATTGCGCGAGCCTGATCCGCGTAGAAATTATATTCCTGAACATCAGCAGGGAGAGCGCCTTGACCCTGCGGGGCGGTCATGAACTCTCCTGTTGACTGATTGAATACAGAACCGTTGCCAACGTTGAGGAATGGGTTGGCAGGTGCAGGATTTCGCAGAGCATCCAACTCAGCCTGAGCGGTCTGCAACTGCAACTGATACATCGGGTCTTGACGCTCCAAGCTGCTGTTGAGCAAGGCAGACGCGATAGAAGTCTGCGCAGGGCTAGCCCATGCTGCGTCAGGAGAGGTCAGGGCCGCGATAATGCTGTTTGGGTCAGCATTGACCGCAAGATCAGCAAACAAGCCTCCAGCGCGCTCCCTGCCAGCCAGTTCGGCTTCGTCTACGCGGTTCTGAAGGACAGTCCCGGAAAGAGCGGCGGCAACATCGGCCAAACCCTCGCTCCAGTTCTGACCGGGAGTTGCGGATTGTGCAATTAGAGCTTCAGCTACAGCACGTTTGCGCGCCGCCTGTTCGGGAGACGTAATCGCTTGATTGCCTGCCCACTGGAATGGAAATGTGGCCATTAGAACTCTCCCAGAGGTGCATAGTAGACGCGCAGGTACCCACTCTCGTGGGTATCATCCACGAGGTCGGGGCGAACCGCCTGAACCTCTTGGGCAATGACACCGCGTTCATGGGCTCCAGTATCTAGGCGGTCATACTCGTAAACACCGAAACCAAACGGATGCTGGCCAACCTTGATGACATTCGTCTTGAGACGGGCGTCGGAGAACAGCGGGATAAGGGAGGCTCCAGCGGAGAACAAGCCGCCAAGCTGCTGCTGGCCCGCATTGTATTGCTGCATTTGCTGCCCATAAGCGTTCTGAGTAATGCCAGCTACGTCCGTTCCTGCGATTCCTGGGCTATTGACCTGACTGAACTGCGGCTGCTGAACCTGACCTTGACCTGCCAAGGCGAGGATTTCGTTCAATGGCTGCGCCCTAAGAGCAAGTTGGCTTTGGAGGGCACTATTATAATTCGAAAGGTTAGCGGCATTGTACGCATTGGAGCGATCAGTGCGGAAGTCTCCCACCTGCTGATTATACGCAGTCGATCCCGGCCTGATACCTCTGTTGATCAGGTCGGTTTCATTCTGCTGGGCTTGACGATCCCACGAGCGATCAAGGTTGCTCGCCGTGAGGCCTTCGAGATAGTCGCGCTGTGCGGAGAAATCGATGGGCTCGTTCAGCAATGCGCCTAGTCGGCCTGACTGCTGTTGCGCCAGATTTCCGAGATTCTGCGCCGTGACTTCGTTGGTTTTCTGAAGTTGCTGTCCTGCTGCACTTAGAGCGGTGTTAGCCTGATATCGAGGCGTGCCATCCGGCCAAGTGCCGATCTGCTCGTAAGTCAGACTGCCATTTGGTCCGGTCTGATTGACGTAGTTCAAACCGGCTTGCGTAATCGCCGTTTCGCGGTTTGAGGCCGTCTGTGCGTTTGCGGTTGTGACCGGGTTCGGGGCGCTGGGGGCCTTTCCCATTACCTGCTCCTATTATAGGGGCTAGATGCCCACTGATCGTCCGTAAAGGTACAGATCGCTTCGTCTTCAATTCTACCCCTCAGACGGGGGATTGTATAGATATTGAAGCCAAATCGTTCGGCAATGTTCATCATCCTCGAATTATTGGTGCTCATACGCATAACGACGATCTGGCACTTGAGGAGAGAAAAGGCATAGGTGAAGATAGTGTGGAGCATCTTGCGGGAGAGCCATTTGGGCGAAACACCGGCGCTCGACATTTCTACAACCCCCTCATGAGGGTAATAGTTATGGAACACTGTACCGCCAATGAGAGCGCCGTCTTCAGCGCTCCCGAACGCATTCATCAGGTTTCCTGCAAACCCAATTTGACCTAACTGATTGGCAACCCAATCCCGAACATATGCGTCTTGGCCGTAAACAATATCGGTCATTCCAGCCGCGCAAACTCGCCATGATGTTCGAGGGCGAGGAACATGTATTCCTCTGCGGCCTCGCGTTCGTCCTCATAATTCCTTTGGATTATCTTGCCTCCCGGAATCTTGATAGACATCTTCCAGCACTTCTTGCGAGTTCCATGGCGCCCAGGATCGTAGCAAACACCTTTCCACTTTGAAGTTCGCGTGGCCTTTGCACGTCTCCGCTTGTTCTGTCCATTTTGGACAGTTGTCGCCTCTCGTAAGTTTTCAATGGCGTTGTTGCTGCCTATAAGGTCTCTGTGATCAACCTCAGCGACAGGCCAAACCCCATGAACGTAGAACCACGCAAGCCGGTGAGCGGCGTACTTCTCATAGTCTACGGTAATCTGGATATATCCAGAGTTATTGCAGCCCGCCTGATCCCCTGATTTGATCTTGCCGCCACGGTTTTGTTTCCACGTGAAAATCCAAGTTTCGGGGTTATAGTGCAAAAGCTCAAGCAGACGCTGATGTGTGATCATACAACTAAACCTCCGGTTTCCAGAGTGAAGTGTAGCACGGTCATCTCAATATCGGGAGTGTTGACGCTGCCAATCGGGATCTGAATTTCCATGGAAAACACTTCGCCAGTGCGGCCAACCGAAGTCCATCGTGTGGTTTGGCGAACGGCAACTTCGCCACTGTCCCACAAAGCTGAGTCCCAGCGACCTAGGTCCCAGAGTGACGCGGGGTCGGCGTCGGGGTAGCTATTTGGAGGAATTGGGAAGTCCTGAGTATAATCCGTTGACGCGCTGATAAGCACATTGAAGGGGCGCGTTGTGAGAAACTCAGCCTTTGCCTGTCGGACGGTTTTAAGGAAACCGGCAGGGCCTAAATGATCCCAAGCCAGAGCTATTTGGTAGGTATACGGCTGATCCAGATCGTAGCCGGATATTTCAGCCGCTCGTACCGTTCCGTCATTACACCCAAAATATAGCTGCCCGTTATGGACGACCATACACCGGGTGTCCCATGCGGTGTAGCTGCACCACTTGCCAGTTTGAAGATTGGCAACGAACGGACGGGGAGGCGTAACAGGAGACGTTACGGGCACATTGATGAACAATGCCGTCTTATCATCCCATTTTACTGCCTCCCAAGGCACCGTGCGGCGGCGCTGAACCTCATAGACCCAATCGGGGTGAATGTCCCTAGATATGGCATCCATGGCCAGCGCAGCAGGGTCTTTGAAACGTGCAGCAGAAACCGGGATTGCACCTCGTTCAGTCAGCACAACAATATCGCCACCGGCCTTGAACCAGCCATTGATCCCAAGAGGCGGGGAAAGATCATAGACACCGGCCAGAGACCAGTCTGCGCCCCCTGGGAAGCTGCCCTGAAAGACCGCAAACTCACCTTGGGTTGAGACGACAACGAGATAGTCGCTCAGAGAGCTAGAGCCGCTTTCGCTAGACCACGTTGCGGTGAAAAATACCGACCCACCTTCCCGGAAGATGCCAGCCAAGGAGAGTTGAGAGACCGCACCGCCCAAGCTATCAACGCCAAGATAGTCAACGATCAGGGTGTCTTTGCGGACAAAGAACAGCCGATTCTTATAGACGTTCACATGCGACCACAGAGCCGTGCTGACGCCGGTTACAGCAGGAGCAAGGACGACTTCTGCGCCATCGGTCGTTGCCGAACCAGTAGAGGTGTCAGTGATGATCTCTGATGCGTTAAACGGTCCACCAACAACGTTATCCACGAGCAGCACGCCCGTAGTCCCGTTGTCGATAACCTGAACGATAGTCGCGGTTGCGCCGCTGATTGCCCCTGTGATGGTCAGTCCTTCAGTAAATACGCCAGTCTCGCTGACATATTCCAGCGTGTAGACGTTGGTTGCTCCGACTGGCGTAATGTACGTGCCGTCATAGAGAAGCGCCGGATCGGTGCCGTTGACCGCATAGAGGTAGTTTCCGCCCGTCACTGCATAGTTGACCCATGCGTAATAGTCAGAGGTCTGACCAGACAGGATCGGCGGAGGAACCACATCAGGATCAACTACGGTCGTAATGTCGAAAATGTCGCCATCGCAGGACGACAGCATTTTACGCGTGATAGCGCCGACATAGGCCATTAGGCTTTCGACGGGCTGAGCCGGATCGTCCGTATTCAGTGTGGCATGCTTGATATTGCCGCCACGTACTCGAACGCCAGTTGTAGTAGGGAAGGCATTGATGGATTTCAGGCACGTTCCTGGAGCCATGGCAGCGAGGTTCTGCGCGCTTACCCAGCCGCCATTAGGCGCAGGCATGCTCTTGGGAACCACCAGCATTTTCTTCTTGGCGCCCTGTAGAGCCGTCTGCATGCGAGCAAGGTTCATGTCCAAGTCCCGTTAAAGGGCCAACCACCCTGCCAAGCTCCAACACGCGTTCCACGGCCTTCCTGAATGACACGAGGCCCTTTGTCTCGCCCGATGGCATAAGCCATGTCGTCTTCGTACTGCTGAAGGTCGGCGCTGTAATCAAGGCCCTTCGCCATCTTCCAGTTGTAGACGAGGCAGTGTGTTAGAAGGCGCTCATCGAGAACAAAGCTCTGAGTGTCGGCTGTGAAGGTTTCGCTGATGCCTACAGGGCTTCCGTTGTCACTGACGACAAATCGGGACACATAGAAGTATTTCAGCGTATCTGGCACATCGAGAGCAGGTCGAACGTGGAAGAGGTTGCCGAAGATGATCCACACTGGAACCACCATGGAGAAGAAGCCGCTCTCTTCCATTGCCAGCCAAGAGTCAACGCTACTGACCTGCTGTGCATTCCAGAATGGCGTAAAATTCGTCCACATATGTGCATCGCGCACCATGCGGTCGTAATCTTCAGGCATGGGGAATTCGGTTTCGATGCCATCGCCTGTGATCGTGGCGACCTTCTTCAGTGCCTGCCAATCGTACTCATCGAGAATCTGACGGGCGCAATCGTTGACCAGAACCTGCATCTCTTGCCAGGTTCTCGTCTGATTGGTGAAGAATACTGAGGGCACTTCCAAACCGCATCGTAGGGCGGCTCTTTGTGCAACTTGCAACACACTCATGGAAGGCCCTCAGTTCATTTGGTTAGGCGGCAACTTCTTTGTCGATATCACGGGCCATGACACGTAGCGTTGCGGCGTTAGGATTGCCGCGAGGACGTGAGCCGGTTTTGGCTTCGATGTGAGCCTTTAGCGCTTCGGTGTCCATTTCGTCGTACCCATCCACAGCGGGAGCAGGACGTTCAGCCAACTGGCGCTTGAGGTCTTCGATCTCGATCTGCATCTTGACGACATCAGCCGTACCGGATGCCTTGGCCATATACGCCTCGGCCTGCTGCTGAAGAGCCAGGCCACCAGCGCCGATGTTCTTGAGCGCCTGACCAGTCAGGGACGAAAGCTGCTCAATGGTATAAACCTGAAGGGCCTTCAAAGAAGCCTTCTGAGCCATGGATAGGAACGGAGCTTCCGAGAGAGGCGTACCCTCTACAACGGGACCCTCGTTCAGCTTGAAGCGTGCGTAGTGTTCTTTGAAGCGCTCAGCGTAGGTTACGCGAGTCGTACCGAACCGCTTCCACTCAGCATGCGCAGGAACCTGAAGGCTCTTGGCGCGATCAGCCGGGAAGTTGATTTCGAGCATTTCAACATCATCGAACACAGGTCGCCCTTCATGGAAGGACTTGAATTTGTTCTCCTTCGCATCGTGATAGAACTTCACGATCAGGAGCTTGTCTGCGAGGTGAGGGGTGAAGAGTTCGTCAGAGGTAGCCATGATTTTCCTATTGGTCTGAGCAAAGGAGAAAGGCGGGACCGTTAAGCCCCGCCGATTTGTTTAGAGGGCGATCTTGCGAGCGTGGAAGAACTCACCGGCAAGGATATTGTCTACCGGAGTTTCATACGTGCCCGCACCAGCGGTAGCGACCCACGTAGTTTCGTTGATCGTTACGTCAGTGCCAGCCGATGCGATATTGGCAGCAGCTTCAACAAAGACGTATTCGTGACCATCGGAGCCGATGACCTTGGAACCAAGCTGATAGCTGGGATCGTCGGGGAAGTTCAAATCCCAATAGTACTGAAGAGCGTGCTGCTCAAGGTCAGGGCCAAGGGAGGGAGTAATGCGGAAAGCCAATTTGATTTCTCCTAATGGCTAGTGGCCTGTCGGCCATGGTTTGGATGATATCCGTATTCAGCTTCCGCCGATTTCCGGACTTTAAGTGCCTCATCAAAATCCTTGAATCGGCCAATGTGCTTAGTCGAAATGCGAACTTCCCATTTCTGGTTCTTTGCATCCCATCGAATTCCCGGAACACCACTTAAGCTCCTTCGGGAAACCTTCGCATTCTTACAGTTCTCTTTTCTGTCAACGTTTCTCAGGTTCTCGATACGGTTGTCCGTTCGGTCTCCATTGATGTGATCAACTTCGTCAGGAACTTCACCATGGTAGATATACCAAGCAATACGATGCGCCGAGAAATTCGACTCAAACAGTGCGCCGCACAAATATCCAGCATGGTGTTTAGTGCAGAGGGCTTCTTTACCCGAAAAGCGGCTATTCCACATTGCAGCATGCCGAGGAGCAGGAAACATCGCAACGGGGCGATCCTTCCATACAAAAACTCCGGTATCTGCATTGTAGTCGAGCATTGATCTAATCAGGTCCAAAGCAGGAAGTGGCTTACGGTCTTTCAATTTTAGCTCCGGCGTTTGTGAATTGCTCACCCTACGCCGGAGTATTGGGCACTGTCAATTAAGGCACTGAATCATACAAACGGAAGTTGAACCTTGGATTTACCATCGTAAGTTCACCCATCCAGCCAATGAATTGGGCAATGGCGTCTTGATTTATCGGCTTCTGACCGTCGCCTTCGAAGAGCTTGTCGAAGTTGCGATCCGGGTT
>JACZCZ010009702.1_pt1 | contig 21696 bp, 17 predicted proteins | sample 8641811 | NCBI WGS metagenome assembly JACZCZ01 (sample SAMN15324610, study PRJNA640507) | soil metagenome | isolation source: intercropping peanut in the first line | place: China: Luxin town, Laibin City, Guangxi Province | collected 2019-07-25 | depth 10cm m | reverse complement strand
GACCAAGCGCGGCAAGGACAAGCCGGTCGCGATGGGCGGCAAGATCCGCGATCCGTACAATCCAAAGATTCGCTTCGGCCTCGGCGGCGTGAAGGGTGTAGGCGCAGCGGCCTTGGACGCGATCTTCGATGCGCGCGCGGGCAAACCTGCGACGCCCAACGCCGAGCCAACCACCTCGGGACCTTTCCTTGATCTGTACGACTTCACGCCGCGCGTGGACCTGCGGCGCGTCAACAAGGCTGTGATCGAAGCGCTGATTCAATGCGGCGCGATGGACAGCATGCATGGCGCCATCAACGTAAGCCGCGAGAGCGCGTTCACCGCGTTGGACGCTGCAATTGAGCGCGGCAAGAAGCTCGCCGCGGATCGTGAGAGCGGGCAGATCGACCTGTTCGGCACGCTGACCGGTGCTGCCGGCAAGAGCTTCTCCGAGCCCAAGCGCGGTGATTTTCCCAACGTCGACACGTGGGACAAGCGTGAAGTGTTGCGCCGGGAGAAGAACGCGCTCGGCTTCTTCATCTCGGGTCATCCGCTCGATGGCTACAAAAAGGAGCTGGCGCGTTTCTGCAATGCGACCATCGCGACGCTGAGCAACTTCAAGGAAAACACGTCGGTCCAGCTCGGCGGCCTGGTCGAAGGCTTCCGCGAACGGCCGACGAAAGCCGGCGGAAAGATCGGCTTCTTCTCCTTGGAAGACGCCTCGGGCCGCGTCGAAGTGGTGGTGCGCTCACGGGCGCTCGAAGCCCACCGCGAAAAGCTGATGACGGATGCACCGGTGTTGGTGACGGCCACGGTGCAGTACGAGCGCAATGAGCAGGGCGGCGGCGACGACGAGATGCAGGAGAGCACCAGCGCCACCGTGAAGCTCCTGCTCGACGACGTGGGCCCGCTGTCCGATTCGTTCCGCGCCAAGACCAGATCCGTGCGCGTGAGCCTGCCGATCGATCGCGTCGACGAGGACAAGCTCACCCGACTGCGCCACGCACTGGAAGAACACCGCGGCAACTGCCCCGTCAGCTTGGAGATCAAATACGCGGGTCACTGGGCCGCCACGCTACCGACCCGCAACATCAGCGTCGATCCATCGGACGCCATGATGTCCACGTTGGAGCGCTTGTTCGGCGAGAAGGTGTGCGAGCTGCGCTGAGACATCGCGAGCCGCCGCAGACACACGCCGAGCTCGTGGCGCGTGCACGGGCGATCGCGGGGGCCACCGTGGCGGAGGTAGCGGCGTTGGCGGGCCGGACCGTACCGGTCGACCTACGACGCGACAAAGGGTTCATCGGTCACCTCGCGGAATGGGCCACGGGCGCGCCGTCCAGCACATCCTCCACGCCCGACTTTGAGCAGCTCGGCGTGGAGCTCAAGACCATCCCACTCGACGTCAGCGGGCGTCCGCGTGAGTCGACGTTCGTGTGCACGATCGATCTACGCACGGTCGCCGACACCGATTGGATGTCGAGCGCGCTACGGCGCAAGTTGCAGTGCGTGCTGTGGGTTCCGATCGAAGTGAACGCGGACAAAACGCTGGGCGAGCGGCGTTTCGGAGCCCCGCGCTTGTGGAGTCTCGAAGCAGACGACGAAGCCGCGCTGCGCGACGACTGGGAGCATCTGGTCGCCTTGATTTCGCGTGACGATCTCGATCGCATCACCGCACACAGTGGGCGCTACTTGCAGGTGCGTCCCAAGGCCGCACACGGCGGGCAGCGGCGCCGCGTGGTCGATCGCGACGAGGTACCGGTGCAAGGGTTGCCGCGCGGGTTCTACCTGCGACGCCAGTTCACGGCACGCATCTTCGCTCAGACGTAAGCCGTCGAAGGTCCAGGTGATTCGGGACAGCGACGCCCCAGGAGCGCCGACCGGGCGATATCAAACGCGATCGATCAGCGTCGTGTCGTGGTCATCGCGTGGAATCACCTGCGCCCCATGCACCACCTGCACGTGTTCCGACACGACCGCCGCAAGCGCGCCGGTAGACCGGAACTTCGGCCCGCCGATCAGGGCCGCGATGCGCAGCTCCTCACCGCGTTGCGTCATCTGGCGCACACGCGTTCGTAGACGCCGCACCAGATCGGCAATGTCTTCACCGGGCTGTTGCACGATCAAGAGCACGTTGCGCGCTTGGCGCTGCCAGCGCTCGACCCAAGCCGGCCATGCACTGTCATTCTCGGCCACCACCAGCGCCACTGCTTGCATGCTTGAGGTCATGTTTGCTCCTTCGCTGGGCACGCTGACGGCGCCGGTCGATGCCGGCGGTTTCTGTGGCCGTCGCGCACGACAGCAACCCCCCTCGCACGGGTTTCATTCTCGCTGTCCCGATCCGGCCGGTTTTCCCCATGCCGGCGCGGCCTTTGCTTGACGCGACCCACCTCGGTTGGTACATCGCGCCGGCCTTCAGCGAGGGCATCGGGCCGTTAGCTCAGTCGGTAGAGCAGCGGGCTTTTAACCCGACGGTCGCCGGTTCGATTCCGGCACGGCCCACCGCGATTCGGCGCAACCTTAGTCCCCATCGTCTAGAGGCCCAGGACTCTGCCCTTTCACGGCAGCAACGCGGGTTCGAATCCCGCTGGGGACGCCCCCAGCAAGCCTCGGAGTAGTCCTGCTCCGAGGCTTTTCGTTGAGCCAGGCACCTTTCGAGCCTCGCGGGGCCGGGTCGGTGCACGACCAGGGGCGCAAGGCCGGCGATCTCGCACGGGTTGGCCGCAGGCATTGCATTGATCGGGCGCTTCCGGCGCGTATCGCAGCCATCATCGAACACTTCGTGCATCGCACGTACGTGCCCCGAGCACGCTCCTTCGATCGATGTCGAGGGGCAAAGCGTGAGTGCGAGCGGTTCCTCATACCAGTAGGTGAACGGAAGTGTTCGGGATTTTCTCACCAACAAACTCGAGGATTTTGACGCTTCCGCTGTCCGTGGAATTCAGGGCGGTGCGAATCCTAAGATCAGCTCGTGCTCAAACTTACTAATTGCGATCCAAAGCTATCGATTCGAAGTCGATCGCTTGCGACGCATCGATCTTGCGTGCTGTAACTGCGCCCAAGCGACGCACGGCACCACGCAAGCTCGCGTTGAACGGGCGTCGCGCTTAACCCAAGCAGCACTGCAGAGGAGATACGACATGCACATCAGGGGGCTCTCGATCTTGCTGGCCGTTACGGTCGGCGCGTTGTTCACCGGATGCTCGACGCAAGGTGATCAGACATCGGATGTTGGATCGCTGCGCATGCCGCTGCGTGGCTCGGCTCCCTCCGGCAACGTCTATCAACTGACGGGCGCGCTGTTCGAGATCAGCGACATGGGTGGCCCCGTGACGACGCTCGACAGCGATGCGGACCCGACCGCCACCGTGCTCTCCGCGGACCTGCCGGAAGGTAGCTACCAGATCAGCATCTCGCCGATGTGGGGCATGATCGACGTCGCGACCGGCACGCCGGTGTCGGCCACGTTGTTGTCGCCGGAGACGCAGAGCTTCAGCATCGTGAACGACACGACCACCAACGTCGCGTACCGTTTCCAGATCAACGGCGACGTGGTTGCGATCGGCGGCACGCTCGAAGTGACGCTCGACATCGTCGAAGCCTCGTGCGGCTCTGATCCACAAGCCGCTGCGCTCGCCGCATGCACCGCCCAATTCGGCCCCAACTGCTTCGACAACGGCGCTGCGTACATCGGCTACGCCAACCTCCCTGGTGAGAACTGCACCGTCGACATCAATCAGTGGGCTCAGTTCTGCTACACCGACGGCGCAGACGGCTGGAACTGCAACACCTGTGAGATCGGCGCGATCAAGCAGGCCCACTCGCCGTGCGAGTGCGGCGACAACACCGCGACCGTTGGCAACTTCTGTTCGGGATCCAGCAGCGGCGTGACGTACTCACAGGCGTTCGTCGGCGGTGCTGTCTCCACCAATCCCGGCCCGCAGTGTGACGCGTGGGAAGCGTTCCGCGGAAGCATCGACCCGGCTGTGACGTACAACAGCATCACCCTGCGCAACACCGATGGCTCATCGGCTGTGTGCACTGGCATGGAAGCCCAGCTGCTTTGCCAGAGTCTGCGCACCGGTGCCGAGGTCGCGCCAATCGCTTGCGGCGGTCGCGTCTGGGCCATCGGCGAGTGTGGTGGTATCGAGCTGAGCGCCAACGGCAACATCTGCTCATGCGACGCGGGCTACTCGATTCGTCCCTGCATCAACAACGAGAACTGGGGCGGCGCGGATACCGACACATGCTTCGGCCCATCGCAGACGCTTGAGGTGGTCTGCGAGTAACACCCAACACGCGTTTCAATGAAGACACGACGGGGGCGCTCGACCAGTTCGGGCGCCCTCTTCGCGTTAACGTCCGCTTGATCCGCGCGCTGCTTTCGCCAGCGGATGCGCCTTGTCGTAGACCTCCATCAGGCGATCGATGCTGACGTGCGTGTAGCGCTGGGTCGTGGCGAGACTGCTGTGGCCCAGGAGCTCCTGAATCGCGCGCAGATCGGCGCCCGCGTCCAGCAGATGCGTTGCGCAGGTGTGACGCAGGGTGTGCGGATGAAGATCGCTACGACCCGCGCCGAGCACACCGTAACGTTGCACGAGCCGCTGCACTTGGCGCACCGTGATGCGCGCCCCAACACGACCGAGAAACAACGCGCGCGGATCCTGCGTACCGCGCTTCGGATGCGTGAGGGTCGATCGTTCGGCCAGGTACGCCTCGAGCGCCGCGCGACACTGTGTCCCGATCGGCACGATGCGTTCCTTGTTGCCCTTGCCGATCACGCGCGCGCTATTGGATGCCAGGTCCACACGATCCAGATCGAGACCGACCAGCTCGCTGACGCGCAATCCGGAACCGTAGAGCATCTCCAACAGCGCAGTGTCACGCGTGCACAGGCGAACGTCGTCATTGCCTTGGCCGGCTGGTGCCTCCACGACCGAGAACGCATCAGCCGTCGACAGAAACTTAGGCAATGGCTTCTTCACCTTTGGGCTGCGCAGGGCCTGCGCCGGATTCTTGGCCACGTGACCACGGCGCTCCAGGAACCGATAGAACGCCCGCAGCGCGGAGATCTTGCGTGCCATCGTCGACGGCACGTTGTGCCGGAACATCGACGACAGGTATGCGCGCAGCACCATGACATCGAAGCGCGCCGCATCGAGCACAAGCTTCTTGTCACGAGCCAACGTCCGCAAGGCGCGCAAGTCCCGCAGGTAGGTCTGCACGGTCAGCGGCGAAGCATGGCGCTCTGTCTCGAGGTAGGCGGCGAACAACCGGATTTGCTTCGCCAACGCATCCTGCGCGCTCGCGAGATCGTCTTCAGTCGCCGGTGCGATGGTGCTCACGACGCGGCCATCGTCCCCCAGGGCGGCGCCGGCGGTCAAAATGCTCGACAGCGTCAGTACGCGCGCTCTTCGTCGGTGCCTTCGCGGAACTCCGCGTCGGCGTGGCCGGGCGTCACCACCTTCAGAAACACCTGACTGTTTTCGACGCGCGGCGTCCAGCGGTAGCCCGGTGTCACGAATGCATGAGGAGGCAACCGACGCGTGCCGAGGGTGCGTGTGGACTCTGCGCGCTTGGCCAAGTAGCGACGGTCCTCGACACCATTGATGCACATACGGCGCTCTTCGACGATCTCGATCTCCGCGTTCAGACGCTGCGTGACCAGCGGACGATAGGGACAGCGCTGCTCGTCGTGCGCGTATTCATTGCGCAGAATGAACAGCAGGATCACCAGCGGTAGACCGATCGCCGGCAGCGCAACGGCGAGCTTGGCCCAGCGCGGGATGCGGCTGAATACCTCTGGTAGCAGCGGATCTTCAGCGTTCACGACGCCACCTCCACCGATGCGTTCGTCTGCGGGTACGGAGCGCGCGCCGCATGACGGACCGCATCGGCGCCGATTGCAGAGAGCCACGGGCTGAGATCCGCAAGGGCACGCTCCGCCATGGCCGCTTTCTTCTGCCGCTTGCGTAGCTTCGAATCAGCGTGGGGCGGGAACATGTTCCACATCACGTTCGAAGGCTGAAAATCGGGAACGTCGCGACGCAAGTGACCCAGCAATGCACCGAGCGCAGTGGTCGTCGGTGGCTCCAACACCGCCTCGCCCTTCACGGCAGCCGCCAACATCACACCAAGCAGCAGACCGTTGGATGCGCTCTCGGCATAGCCCTCGACGCCAGTGATTTGCCCCGCCAGATACACACCCGAAAGCGCTTTCAGAGAGAGGTCTCCATTCAGCACCCGCGGCGCGTTCACAAAGGTGTTGCGGTGCACGCTGCCGTAGCGCTCGAATGCTGCGTCTCGTAGCCCAGGAATCAGGCCGAAGACGCGCTTCTGCTCCGACTGACGCATGCGCGTTTGAAAGCCAACCAAGTTCCACGCGCTCGCAGCGTGGTCTTCCTGACGCAGTTGCACCACGGCGTAAGGCCAACGACCGGTCTTTGGATCGGTCAGGCCCACCGGCTTCATTGGCCCAAAGCGCAAGGTGTGCTCGCCGCGTTCGGCCATCACTTCCACCGGTAGGCAGCCTTCGAAGTGACGCACGCTCTCATGCGCGTGCGCGTCGATCCGATCGGCTGCGATCACCGCCTGCACGAACGCGGCGTATTGCTCCTTGTTCATCGGGCAATTCAGGTAGGCCTCGTCGCCACCCTTGTCGTAGCGCGACGCTCGAAACACCTGCGTGTGATCGATCGATTCGCTGCTCACCACCGGCGCAATCGCATCAAAGTACGCCAAGTGCTCGCTGCCGATCACGCGCACCAGCTCGTTTGCCAACGCATCGCTGGTCAACGGACCGGTCGCTATCACCAGTGGTCGGTCATCAACGATGCGGTCGACGCAAAGTGCTTCGCGGACAATCCGTGGATGCGCTTCGATCCGACGCGTCATCTCCGCCGAGAAGGCATCCCGATCGACAGCCAACGCACCACCCGCGGGAACCTTCACGCTGTCGGCGACCGCGATCACCAGTGAGCCTGCGCGGCGCATCTCTTCCTTCAGCAGACCCACCGCGTTCATCACGTCGGCGCCGCGGAACGAGTTCGAGCACACGAGCTCCGCCAGGCCATCACCGGTCTGCGCTGCGGTTCGTGTCAGCGGCTTCTGCTCCAGCAAGCGCACATCGATGCCGCGCTCGGCGAGCTGGAACGCACACTCCGTCCCCGCGAGCCCCGCGCCGATCACGGTCACGCTCTTGCCCACGGGCCCCATCATCACCGCCGCTCCTAGTTGTCGCCTTCGGTGCCGGTGGGGGGCAACGCTTCGCCGTCTTCGCCGACCTCTTCCACCACACGCTGATAGCCACAACCCTCGGTGATGCACTTGATGAGGGGAGAGCTGGCGCTGCCCGCGCGCACGAGGAACTTGGCCTTGCAATCGGGACAGGCTTCCGGAATCGGCTTCTGCCAGATGCGGAAGTCGCACTTGATCTCCGGCACGCGGTAGTTCGTGCAGCCGTAGAACGGACGACTGCCCTTCTTGGCGCGGATCTCGATCACTTCACCCCCGCACTTGGGGCAGTCCACGCCGAGCGGGAGGTTCCGCGTGCCCTTGCACTTTGGGTACGTCGAGCAGCCGAGGAAGAAGCCGTTGCGACCCCAGCGCTTCATCATGGCCGAGCCGCAGAGATCGCACTTGTAGTCGGTGAGCTCGGGCTCCTTGCCTTGCTCGATCTGACCGTCGGCGGTGAGGTTGCGGGTGAACTTGCAGTCGGGGTAACCGACACAACCCACGAACGCGCCATTGCGACCCCAACGCTTCATCAGATCCTTGCCGCAGTCGGGGCACTTCTCTGCCAGGAGCTCCGGCTCGGGCCACCACTTGCCCTTGTCCTCCAGGCTCGCGGCGATCTTCGCTTGCAGGCGCTCATGGAACGGGCGCAGCACATCGAGCCGTTTGCCACGGGCTTCGGCGATCGCATCGAGATCCTCCTCGAGCTTGCGCGTGAAGCTGAGGTCGGCAAGGTCGAACTTGTCGCCGACCAAGCGCTCGATCACCAAGCGTCCCAGCTGCGTGGGCTTGAGCTTGTTCGCGTCCTTCACCACGTAGTCGCGCGCTTGCACCTTGCTGATGATCTCGGCGTACGTGCTGGGACGGCCGATGCCCTCCTCTTCAAGCTTCTTCACCAGAGACGCTTCATTGAAGTAGGGCGGAGGTTCCGTCTGCTTGGCGTGGGACTGCACGCCGGTGCCTTCGAGCTTCAAGCGCTCGCCTTCGCTGAGCACGGGCAAGCTCCGCTCTTCGTCGTCGTCACCGGCCGGCTCGTCATCGGTTGCGAGCGACACGTCACCGGCGCCATACACAGCCTTCCAGCCAGGCACGCGCAACACGCTGCCTCCGGCGCGCAGGCCGTAGGTGTGGCTGCCAGCCGTGGCTTCGATCTCAACGCTGGTTTGGTCGTAGACCGCGGGCACCATTTGGCACGCGACGAAGCGATCCCAGATCAGCTTGTACAGACGGTAGCGCTCGTCGGTGAGGTACTGCCGAATCGTATCCGGCGGTAGATCCATACGCGTCGGACGGATGGCTTCGTGTGCGTCCTGCACGTTGGCCTTCTTCGTCTTGTGCACGATCGGCTCATCGGGCAGCGCCTGCTTGCCGTACTTCTTCTCGATGAAGTCGCGGCACTCGATCACGGCGTCGGGCGACAGGCGCACGCTGTCGGTGCGCATGTATGTGATCAGGCCGACCGTCTCGTCGCCGACTTGCACGCCTTCGTACAGGCCCTGCGCAATGCGCATCGTGCGCTTGGGCTGCATGCCGAGACGCGTGGAAGCGTCCTGCTGCAACTTCGACGTCGTATACGGCGCGGGAGCCTTGGCCTTGCGCTCGCGCTTGTTGATCTTGGCAACCTTGTATTCGGCGCTGGCGAGATCCGACACGAAGCGTCGCGCGTCGAGCTCGCTGGTGGCGGCGGGGCGTGAGCTGACCTTCTCCAGCTTCTGGCCGTCGACTGCATCGAGCAGCGCGGTGAACGCGGGACGGTTGTTGCCAAGCAGCTGCGCTTCGATCAGCCAATACGGAACCGGAACGAACCCATCGATCTCGCGTTGGCGGTCGACGATGATGCGCAACGCTGGCGTCTGAACGCGCCCGGCCGACAAACCGAACGCGAGCTTGCGCCACAACAGGTTGGACAGCGGATAGCCACCGATCCGATCGAGCACGCGACGTGTTCGCTGCGCCTCGTACAGGTGCGTGTCGAGATCGCGCGGGTTCGCGATACCCTCCGCTACGCCCTTCTTGGTGATCTCGTTGAAGAGCACGCGACGCACTTCCTTGTCCGGATACGTCTGCTTGATCTCTTCGAGCAAGTGCCATGCGATCGCTTCGCCTTCGCGATCAGGGTCGGTTGCAAGCAACACGCGCTTGGTGCGACGCGCGGCTTGCTTGATCACCTTCAGGACTTCTTCTTTGCCCTTCTCCTGGATGACCTCGTAGGTCTCCTCGAAGTTGCGCTCGGTATCGACGCCGCCCTTCTTGGGCAGGTCCTTCACGTGCCCCTTGGACGCGAGCACGATGTAGTCCTTGCCGAGGTACTTCTGGATCGTCTTGGCCTTGGCCGGCGACTCCACGATCAACAGCGAGTCGGCCTTGGAAATGCGGCGGCCACCGCTCGGCGCACCGTCACCGCCTGCGCTGGCTTCGGTGTCGCTTTCGGTCTCTTCGAGCGCGTCCTCGAAGCTCACGTCGTCGGACGCGGCGGCCTTGTCCGGAATCGCCTTGGCAGCTTTGGCCTTGCCAGCCTTGGCCTTGGTTGCTTTGGGCTTGGTCGCCTTGCCGCCCGTTGCTGCCTTTTTCTTGGTCGCCATCGGAGGTGCTCGCCTCAGGGTTTGCCGTAGGTGCCGTCCGCCCGCGGCTCTATCGCGCCCAGCAGCACGAGCTGCAAGAGCTTGGATTGGAGCTCGGAGACCGGGAGGCCGACCACGCGGCACAGCTCGTCGGGGTGACGGGCGCGCTCGTGAAGGGCCGCGACGATCGCGCGGGTGTGGTCGTCCATGTCATTGGAATCGTTTGCATTTTCGACACGTTTCCGGGCCGGTTTCGAGGCCTGGGCGACCAGAGAGGGGCGTACCGATAAGACATCTGCCACCGAAGTGCAAATCGCAGCGCCTTGCCGCAGCAGCCAGAGACAGCCGCCCCCACGCTCCTCCCACGGTGTGGAAGGCACGGAAAACAATGGTCTTTTCAGCTCGGCCGCAAGGCGTGCCGTCGACAGCGCGCCGGACTTGAGCGGCGCCTGCACCACCACCACGACCGAGGCCAAGGCGGCAACCAACCTGTTCCTTTTAAGGAAGAGGCCCGGGTGTGGCACCGCGGTCTCCGGCTCCTCGGACAACAAGCAACCCTGGCGCGCAATCTGGGCAAACAGGTCTGCGTGCTCGGGCGGATAGGCCTGGCCCAGACCGCTCGCGAGAACGGCAACCGTCGTCCCACCCGCGCTGAGCGCACCGCGATGTGCCGCCGCGTCGATCCCGCGCGCCCCGCCTGACACTACAGCGCGCCCGGTGTCGGCCAACGCGCCCGCGAGCTCAGCTGCGAAGTGCAACGCCTCGGCGTCTGCGAAGCGTGTCCCGACGATCGCGACGGCATCGCTCAGGTCTGGAATCGCACCGGCAGCGTGGAGCCACAACGGAGGCTTCTCGAGATCCGAAAGCTGGCGCGGCCAATCCGGATCGTGAGGGGCAAGCAAGCGTGGCACGGCATCCAGCGCGATCGGCGACTTGGGCATCCCCGGTTATCGAGAACGCACCGCGGCGGTTGCGTGCAAGCACATCGATCAGGAGCGCGTTACGAGGACGCGTCGCCCGACGGAAAATGAACGCGCATCAAGCTCTGCTCGCCAGGAACACCGACGCGCACCGGGAAGCCGTAGTGACCGGTGGCGCGATGGACGTAGAGACGATTTTGTCCGCGCGCCCAGAAGCCATGGTCCGGCATCTTCGTGAAGCCGGAAACGACCGTCCAGTTCAAGCCCAGGCTCACGAAGCCCACGTGTCCACCGTGGGTGTGACCCGAAAGCACGAGATCCGCTTCGCCATCGGCGAGATGTTTGAACGCGCCTGGATCATGCAACAGCACGATGCGCGGTTGCCCTGGCTTGCGTGGATGACGTTCGATCACTTCGGCCATCGCGCGACGACGGTGACGCCAGACGAAATCCAAGCCCAGGATCTGCACGCTGCCGATCGGCGTCTCCACATCGACCGCTTCATCGACCAACAACCTCACGCCCGCTTCCTTCAAGCCACGCGCGACCACGGCGGGCGCTTCGTGATCGTGGTTGCCGTGGCAAGCGAAGGTGCGTCCTTCCATCGCCTTCAGCGGCGCGAGCGCCTGGCCCAACGCGTCCTTCGAGCCGTGCGATTCCATGGTCAGGAAATCGCCGGTGAGCAGGATCAAGTCGGGGTTGCGCTCGACCGCGCGCTGGCAGATCTGGTGCAGGCGCGCGACCGACATGAACGAGCCGAGGTGTGGATCGGTGATCTGCACGATGCGCAGCGGACGCCCCGGCAACGTCGCGCCCAGCGGGAACCGCCGCATCGGTCCCACATCCGCACGATCGATCACCACATCGATCTCGGTCTCGCGCGTAAGCAACGACTGCACCACGCCGATCGCGGCAGCCGCGTAGGGAAGCCAGACCAAGTACGGTGTGAGCCCGAACGTCGCAGCAAGCGCCCACGGCCATGCCAAGAATGTGCCCGCGATGAAGAACGAGGCAGGAATGCTGATCAACGCGCGGTACCAGACCGGTCGCATCTCCGGCCGCGCCAGCAGCAAGAAGTGCAAGTACGAGACGACCTGGAAGTACGCGAGCGTCGGCCCGAACCAACCCAAGTGATGCTGCAAGCCGAGCGAGATCAGCGTGTGGATGCCAAGGATGACCGACGCGAAGCCACCGAAGAACCGCCCGCGCACCTTCGCTGCAACCAACGTCGCAGTCAGCCAGCCGGCGAGAGAGCCGTAAGCAAATAGCGTCAACGAAGCACCCACGAGGTTGCGGGTGTAGCAGAAGCGCTTGTCGGCCGCGATCCGGACCTTGCGGCTTACTTCTCGGTGGCGATCACGATGCCGCGGTCGATCTCGGGGGCGTCTTTGCCAGTGAGGTAGCGGTCCATGTCGGGTCGGTTGTCGACGTGCTGGTAGAGCCAGGCGACCTGTGAGCGGCGCGTGATGCGATGCACGATGTAGCCATTGAGCTCGCCCACACGATGGCAGAGGTTGTTGGCGATGCCGAAGCCGATCGCGCCCTCGCCAAAGTCGTCGGCCCAGTCCACGTGGTCGGCGGTGGGCAGGAACAACTGCAGTGAGCCCGGCTGCGCCTCGTCGAAGAACTCTTGGTGGCTCTCGCCTTCGATCACGCAGTCGCTCACCGGCGTACCGAAGATCAACACCGGTGTGTGCACGTTGGGCATGTGGTCGGGCGTAACGCTGACTGCAAACGTGTCGCGCGGGTTCATGAAGTCGATCGGATCCCAGGCGATCACGGTCAACACCTTGTCGCGCAAAGGATGATCCAAGCTGGCCGCGAGCAACGCAATCTTGCCGCCGATCGAGTGGCCCGCGAGCACGATACGCTCGGCGTCCAACATCGCCGCGCCTTGCTCAAGCGTCACCGTCACGGCGTGCCACATGCGGTTGATCTGGCGCGTTGGATCGTCGCCCTGGTCGAGCAAGTTCACCGCCAACACTGCGTAGCCGTGGCTCGCCACATGTCCAAGCAGCGACTGATACGACTCGAGCCCAGTGGTGGTGGACGCGGGAAAGAACGCCATCAGGGGAAACCCCTCCGCGGGTGGATCCTCGGTGTCTGACGTCGGCAGCCAAAGGTTGCCTTGGATCGAGTCGGGATCGCCTGCGGGTGGATCGATCATCACTGCGCGCTGCATGCTTTGGTACGGACCGTCGGCGCTGAGGTCGAGCGGTGTCGGCGGTGCGTCGTCGCCACCGCAGCCGAGCGCCAGCCCGATGCAGCCGAGCAATCCATGGAGGAGCGCGCGCCGGCTACCGACGCTCACTGCCCTGCGACCCCTCGTCCGAGACGAGCTGTTTGAGCTGCCACGTGTGCATGTGCAGCCGTTGTTCGGCGTCGCGCAGCGCGTCTTGCATGCGACCCATCATGATCGAGACGCCGATGATGTGCGCCAGCGCGATGTAGAGCAGGAATGTGAACGTCGCCGCCTGCGGGAAGTTGTGCATCTGCGGCAGGATGATCAACGAGCCACCCGCGAACTCGTAGGACCGCGGCAACAGATCGAGCGCCTCGAGGCCGAGCGGCACCAACACTGCCAACGTGCCGATACCGATCACCACCGCACGCACCGAACGCGTGGATGAGTTGACCACGTGCGCCATGGTGTTGAGCGCCGCGAGGCCGGGCACCAGAAACAGCGAGCCGAACATGGTTCCCATGAACCCGATGCCCAGCGTGCTCGTGATTGCGCTGGCGTAGAGCGCTGGGTGACCGCCGATTACGCCGCGCGAGGTAAGGAACACGACGACCAAGGTCGCGATCGTCGCCAGCACGTAGCCCAAGAACGCCGGCCAGCTCTGGATCCCCATCCACAGAATCAAGACAAACGTCGCGAGGAACGACAGGTACACGTACATGCCCATCTTCGCGATCAGGCGCGAGCGACCGCCCTCGTCCTGCAGCACCTCGCCCTGCTCTTCCATCGGCAGCTCACGCGGCGGCTCCGCCAACAAACGCACCAGTACGTGACGCGCATCGGGGTGAGTCGGATCGAGCGCGAGCGCACGGCCCACTTCACGTAGCGCGCGCACACGCTCTTCGTTCGCGTTGGGACCACCGGCCAGGGCGTACTCGGCCGCGACTTCGGCTGCGCGTGCGTGGGCATGGGCGCGCTCACGCATCAGCTGCATGTCCTGCTCGCCGTCGAGATAGCGATCGATCGCATCGTGCAGCTCGCGCGCCGATTGAAAGCGCAGCTTCGGATCGAGATTGGTCGCCTTGGCGCAGATCGCGTCGAGCTCGGGCGGAATCGATCGTTGCGGCACGCGGAACGACGGGCGGCCATCGGTGCCCTTCACGGTCGAGCTCATCATCCCGGAGATCGATCCGCGCGCGTGCAAGGGCTGTAGCGCCAACATCTCGTAGAGGATCGCACCGAGCGAATACACGTCGGAGCGCGCATCCATGTGACCGGTCTCCCCGCGCGCTTGTTCGGGCGACATGTAGCCGGGCGTGCCGAGCACAGCGCCTTCCATGGTTGCGGTGCCGCCGTCGTCGGGCACTTCGATCGGCGCCCACGAACGCGGAAGATCTTCGACGCCTGCCACCTTCGCCAGGCCCCAGTCGAGCACGTACACCTCGCCGTGCGAGCCGAGCATGATGTTGCCGGGCTTGATGTCGCGATGGAGCACGCCACGCGCGTGGGCGAAGTCGATGGCCATGCACGCCGTGCTAAACGCGCGCAGCAGCCGACGCTTCGGATATTCCTTCTTCAACGCGTCATCGCCGACGATGTAACCGTCGATGATTTGCTCGAGCGTCTTGCCGTGGACGCGCTTCATCGTGAAGAACACGTCGCCGTCGGGCTGCAGCGCCAGGTCGTAGACCGGTACGATCGACGGATGCTCGAGCTGGCCTTGCACGCGTGCTTCACGCAGGAAGCGCGCCACGGTGTCGGGCTGCGTGCGGTAGCGCGAGCGCAAGACCTTCATCGCCACATCGCGTCCAATGCGGTGATCGCTGGTGAGATGGATCTTGCCCATCCCACCTTCGCCAAGCAGGTCACCTTGGGTGTAGCGACCGGAGCTCTCGACCGCATCCGGCAACAAGCTGCTGACGTTCACGGGCGCTGGCGGCTCGGGCCGTGCAGGGGCGAACGCAGCCGATCGAGGCGCTGCAAGCGGACGCGGTGGAGGTGGAGGCACCGACGGCGGCAGCGGAACGGCGCCGGACTGGTCTTCACCGGGGCGGGCCACAGCCCGGTCGGCGCGTTTGGCAGCTACGCCCTGCGGTTTGGTGATCCGCTCCAACGTGATCGGGTCGACCTTGCGGTCCTCGGGCTTCCCCTGCGCCACGCGGCCGAGCATACGCTTGCCCGATCATGCCGGCCAGCCATCGTTCGCTGTTCGGTAACTGCGCAGAACAACAAGGAATTGCTGCAGGAGGCCGTCGCTCCGTCGCGTCCCCTATTGGCAGGTTCGATAGGCCGCATCGCGATCGGCGCGAATCGCGTCGAGCTGGGCTCGCACCGAATCGATCCCGGCGTCGAGCAGGGTGCGCTGGTTGGCGCGGGCGATCCGCTCGTGCAGCGGGTCGACGGTCGCGCTCGGCAGCTCATCGAGCGACATCCGCGAAGGATCGAAGAACTTGGTGCCCTGGTTCTCGCTGAGTCGGACCTCCGCCAACACGCTGCGACGCACCAGCTGAAGCGTCGGATCCGGGGTGCGCCGAATGAAGGACACCAGGCGCTCGGCCGAGCTCGGGTCGGCATCGGCCTCGGGATGAAAGTCCGCAATCGCGAACGGTGTCCCTCCCCGCGGGTAACGCGCCTCGTCCTGCTCACGAACCTGGGCGGCAAAATGCTCGAATTCCACCCGCGGACCGTTCCAGCGCGGAAACAGCACCAGGCCGATCTTGAGCTTGGGGCGCTCCGCAATGTCGCGGATGGCGGAAAGGGCTGCGGCGCTCACTGCATCCCCGTCGGCGCGGTCGGCCAGCACCACCGAGACCGCCACTTCGCCCTGCTCTCGCGCCACTTTGGCCCATGGGCACAGGCCGAGCGCCTCGACGATCTCGGTCGCATACCGGTGATAGACGCGCCGCGCTTCGGCCTCGAGTCGGGTCAAATCCACCGCGCCAAGCTAACACCGGTGATCAGTTTTGGTTTCGGCGCGACACTCATAGCCGCGAGCCCCACGTGTCCCACCCGAGGTTGCATATCTCCGATCCCAGCGCGCAGCGACCGGCGGACCCCTTGGCCCACCTGTTGGAGGGGGCGATCGCGGGCGATCCGACCCAGGTGCGTGAGCTCTTGCGCGCGCTCTCGCCGGAGGTGGTGCGGGTGGCGCGGGCGATCCTTGGCAATGGCTCGGCGGTGCTCGATGACGCGGTGCAGGACAGCCTGCTGCGGATCGTCCATGCCTTGCCGAGCTTTCGCCGCGACTGCAGCGCACGACGGTTTGCCAATCGAATCGCTGCGCGCACGGCGCTCCTGGCGCGACGTCGTACACGCACCGTGTTGGAACGGGAGACCCACGCCGCCAGCGCGACACCACTGAGCCCCGCGTCGACACCTCACGACAGCTCGGTGCTGCAGCGTCAACGCGCGCTGCTCGATCAACTCTTGGATCAACTGCCGCAACCGCAGGCCGAGGCGCTCGCGTTGCGCTTCGTGCTCGGCTACTCGCTCGAAGAGACCGCCACCACGTTGCAAGCGCCGATGAACACCGTGCGCAGTCGCATCCGCTTGGCGAAGGAAGCGTTGCGTGAACGCATCGCGGCCGATCCCGCTTTGGCGGAGCTGCTCGGAGGTGGCGCATGACGCGCGTCGATCTGCACCCCGAGGATCTGTTCGATCATCTGCGTCACGGTGAGCTGCGCGACGACGAACGACAGCGGCTCACCCGTCACTGCGCGCAGTGCAGCGCTTGCGCTTTCGAGCTCTCATTGATCGAAGCGAGCGCGCACGAAGCGCAGCCGAGCGCCGACGATCACACGATGGCCGCGCATGCGGTCGCACGCATGTGGCAAACCGACGACGCGGTCGATGCGCTCCCGACCGATGCGATCGATGCAGGACGCGCGGACACGACGATCACCGCGAGCGATGTTCCGCCGGTGATTGCCCGCGCGCAAAGTCATGCGGTGTTCCGCGCGGCAGCGCTGTTGTTGGCCGGTGTGCTGGTGGGCGGAAGCGTGAGCGCCGCGGCGTTGACGGGTGGGTCACCGTTCGTGCTGGTCGAGCTGATCACCGGCTGGGTCACGCCGACAACGTCGGAAGCGGAAACGATGACCGCGGCACCCGACGCGCGAGCACACAAACGACGCGCCAAGGTTGCGTCACGGACACCCGTTGTGGAGCCAGTCGCACCGGCGCCGATCGCCGTGGCGGTCGTCACACCAGCGGAGGAAGCGGTCGTCACACCAGCCGCACCGATCGACGTCAGCGCGACACCGATCGATACCGCAGCGGTGGTTGCGCCGCGGCGCGTCAATCCGCCGGCGCGCGGCATGGCGGGCGGGCCGGCACCGATGCCACCAGTGGTGCAAGCGCCGGCGGCGGATCCGGCGACGTGGTTGTTCCGGGCAGCGAGTCGCGCACGGTCTGCAGGGCGGCATCAGGAAGCGGCCGCGCTGTACGGCGTGCTGCAACGTGATTACGCCGGAAGTGAAACCGAGGTGGTGGCGCGGGTGGCGTTGGGTCGCTTGTGGCTCGGGCACTTGAACGATCCCGCAGCGGCACTGGACGCATTCGAGAGCTACCTAGAGGCGCGCGCAGACGGGCCGCTGTCCGAAGAGGCGCGCAGCGGACGCGTGTTGGCGTTGCGTCGTCTGGGTCGCCTCGAAGAAGCGGAGCAAGCGCGTCACGACCTGTTGCTGCATCACCCGACGACCCTCTACGCCAAGTCGGTGACAGGCGCGCCGTGAGGAAGCGTTGGGTGTGTTGCGCGCTGATGCTGGCTGCGCTGGCGCCGACAGGAATCTCTTATGCGCAGGCGACCACGATCGTGATCGCACCGCGCGGCAGCTTCGCGGATACCTTGGCCGATCGGCTGCGCGCGGGCCTCGAGGGAAGCAACGCCAACGTCGAGTTGCGGGTCGACGACACGAGCGTGGGTTGTGATCCGATCGCGACGCACGACGCCACCACAGAAGCCGAAACCTCGGTGGCTGTGTTGGTCGGCGATGACGCCACAATCGCGATCTGCACGCGCGCACGCGAGGCCTTCACCCGCCGCACTGCGGGTCCCTTTGCTGCGCTCGATGCAACCGCCGTCGAACAGATCGCGACGATGGTCGAAGCGTCCTTGGAAGCGCTCGCGACACCACCGCCGAGCGCGGACCCCGCCGGCCAAGCCGAAACTGCAAGCCCCACGAACGCAAGCGCTCCTGTGGAAGCGCCCCCCTCGAATCCGAGCGCGGACAACGCGCCGATGCCCGCGCAAGTCAGCGACGCGACCTCGACCACACACGCTGCGGCCACAAGCCGGCCGCTGCCTACGACCACACGTGATGACGATGCAGCCGACCCAACAACCGACGCTTCAGCGCCCACGTCACGGTCGCCCATCGCCTTGACGTTGGCCGCGGGACCCACGCTGTGGGATGCGAAATCGTTCGCGCTCGATGGACAGCTCGGCGCGCGGTACGGCATCGGACGTTGGCTGTCCGCAGCGCTCGCGCTCACCTACGGCTTGCCATTTGAGCGGACGATCTCGGGACTCGGTGCGCGCTTCTCGATCGTCGCGATCGACGCGTTGATCGTGTTCGCCGTGCCTGTCTCAGGTGAGGTGATGATCGATCTTGCGCTCGGGCCGCGGGCGCAATGGTTGTTGGTGCGGCCGTTCGTGGTGGCCGCGTCCAACGCCACCGCAGGCAAGGACAGCTACGCGTTCAACCTCAGCGGTGTCCTGGAAGCGACGCCACGCGTCCAGGTCGCGCGACACCTTTGGCTGACAGCGACGTTGGGGGTCGTGTTCGCGAGCGACCCACGGGCATACGGCGTCAGCCGCGGCGACGCGTTCGAAGTGATCTTGGACCAGAGCATCCCGCGTCCTTACCTGCGACTTGGAGCCTTGCTCGCGTTGTGATCAGTTTTGCCCGCCAGCGCGCACTAGGAGCACATCAATGGAGGTCGTCATGAATCGTCGTTTCTGGGTGATCGGTGTCGCGGTGACCGCAGCGGCTTGCACCACAACACTGGAGCCCATCGGCAACCTGGGTGGCTCGGGTGCGGGTGAAGGTGGCGCCGCCGGCATGGCAGGTCACGAAGCCGACGCGAGCATCGCGGGCGAAGGTGGCAGCGCAGCGGTCGGCGGATACGCGGGCATGGCAGGTCTCGGCGGCGTCGGTGGTTACGCAGGCAGCGCGGGCTTCGGCGGGGCTGCCGGTGGCGTGCACTGTGACGACTTCGATCCGTGCACCATCGACGGGTTCGGTCCCGACGGCACCTGCACCTATGACTACGACCCCTACTGCGGCATGGGCGGCTCCGGCGGCTACGCGGGCTCTGCTGGTTATGGCGGCGGAATGCCAACGGATGCGGGCATCGCAGGCGTCGGGGGTTACGGCGGCCACGCGGGATCCGCCGGCTTCGGTGGCTACGGTGGGCACGCGGGCTCGGCTGGGTTCGGCGGCTACGGCGGTGCGGCCGGTGGTCTGCCGTGTGAGGACTTCGATACGTGCACGATCGATGTCGTCGGGCCAGACGGCACCTGCACCTATTACTACGATCCCTACTGCGGCATGGGCGGATCGGGCGGCCACGGCGGGGCGGGCGAAGGTGGCTACGGCGGCTACGCGGGCTCGGCTGGGTTCGGCGGCTACGGCGGTGCGGGCGAAGGTGGCTACGGTGGCGTGCCGGTCGATGGCGGCATCGCGGGCAGCGGTGGTTACGCCGGTTCGGCTGGATACGGCGGCAGTGGAGGTTGCGGCGACATGGGCCCCGACGCCGACGGCGATGGTTATCAGGACTCGATCTGCGGCGCGGACTGTGACGACACCGACGCCAATGCGTATCCGTACCAGTGGAGCTTCTTCGTCGAGGCGCGCAACTCCGGTGGCTACGACTACGACTGTGATGGTGAGGTCACGCTCCGCTGGGGCCAGCTGCACTCCGGCTGCAGCCTCGATTCGCGATCGCAGGCCTGCGTCGGATCCGGCTGGACGAGCGAGGACGCACCGACGGCGTTCATCCCGGGCTGTGGACAAACGGCGACCTACGCCTTCTGCCAGTTCACCGGGACCGGCTGCGCCGTCTCGATGCATGAAGTGACGCAGGCCTGCCGCTAATCATCCGTCCGGTGTCTCCACATGGCCGCGCGCGCCCCTCCCCGGGATGGGGGCGCGGCTTTTTTTTGGGTGTTGGGAACCCCAACCAGCGTGGTGCCGTCGACAATCAACCGCGCGTCGGTGTCGCCGCTGCGTGATGTGTTTGGTAAGGTGCCGCCGACACACAGTGCTGGGCCGCACAGTTTGCCAACCGATGTCGGCCCATCAACGCACCTCTCTCGGGTGCATCTCGGACTACCCATGACTGCTTCTGTTTCCCTTATGCGCGCTCGGCGCGCTTCGGTCGTTCACGCGTCCGCGTTGCCGCGCGTACCGGGTGAAGACATCCGCTTGCCCAAGCATCGCAACGGATCACGCAAACGCACGCTGAGCGCCAAGACGAAGGAAATCTATCGGCGCGACTGGGCGCACTTCGTCGGCTGGTGCCAGGCCCATCGCCTCCAGCCACTGCCGTGTCGTCCAGACACATTGGTGCGCTACCTCGACGAGCAAGCGCCGCATGTCCCACGCTCGGTGATCTACCGCGAGCTGATCGTCATCTGCCGGACGCATCGCGCGGAAGGCAAACCGAGCCCGCGCAGTCATCCGCCGGTACGCGCGTGGCTCAAGGCCTACCGCGACGATCCGTCCTTGCCGCGCAACCTGGCCAAGCCGATCACCACGGAGATGCTGAAGCAGACCGCGAAGCATCTGTACGCGCTTGGCCAAGATCAGAAGGCATTACCGCGCTACCGCGTCACGGCGATCCGCGACCGTGCGCTGTTGTTGATCGGACGCGGCGCACGCTTGCGACCGCTCGACATCAAGGAGCTCAAGGTCGGCGACATCGAGATCACCAAGCGTGGCCTCGCCGTCAGCCTGCGGCGCTCTGCCATCCTCGGCGGCGACATCGTGATCGATCTGCCGCGCTCCAAGACCCTGGCGCACTGTCCGGTGGATGCATGGCAGTCATGGCTGAAGCTCGCACCGGCTGAGCCCGACACGATCGCGTTCCGCCTGATCACGCACGGCGAGGTGCGCGACAAGCTGCTGGCCCCGATCGATCAATGCATCTTGATCAAGCGCGCGGTCCACGCGGCAGGCATCGACGCCAGTCAGCTCAGCGAACATTCGCTCTCCGCGGGCGCCGACGATTAAGCAGTCACGATCGAGCGACCAGCGCCCTCTTGTCGGCGACTTCTCGGACGCCGGGGAGCCTGCTACACCGGCCGCGCCCGCGCCGATCGGCGTGTGTTGGGCATCGCAAAAGGACAATCCCGTGATCAAGACCCGCCACGCTGGACGCGCACGCGCGACGGCATTCACCTGCTCGCTGCTCGCGCTTGCCGCGCTCTCGTTCGCCGGCTGCAACCAAAATCAAAAGACCAAGGCGTCGCCCAAGGCTTGCGAGGACTACGCCAAGCGCCTGTGCACCGAGACCGGTGAAACGTCACCGACGTGCGCTTCGATCAAGGCTTCGACCGAGATCATGCCACCGGAGGCGTGTGCTGCCGGTCTCGCCAACGTTGCATTCTCGACCAAGAAGCTCGGCGAGAAGCGCAAGGTCTGCGACGAGCTGGTCACGAAGCTGTGCGCCGAGATCGGCAAGGACACCGAGACCTGCAAGATGGTCACCGAGCGCACCAAGGAATTCCCACCCGATCGCTGCGACATGATGATGCAGCACTACGCGGAAGTGGTGGCGGACCTGAAGAAGCAGGAAGCCAAGAACAAGCCGCTCGAGGCTG
>JACZCZ010084701.1_pt1 | contig 21868 bp, 22 predicted proteins | sample 8641811 | NCBI WGS metagenome assembly JACZCZ01 (sample SAMN15324610, study PRJNA640507) | soil metagenome | isolation source: intercropping peanut in the first line | place: China: Luxin town, Laibin City, Guangxi Province | collected 2019-07-25 | depth 10cm m | reverse complement strand
GGCAAGGACACGCGCGGGCTGATCCGTCAGCACCAGTTCGACAAGGTGGAGCTGGTGCGCTTCGAGCGCGCCGAGAATGCGGAAGCTGCGTTGGAGACCTTGACCGGTCACGCGGAGGAAGTGCTCAAGCGCTTGAACCTGCATTACCGCGTGATCGCGTTGTGTGCTGGCGATCTCGGCTTTGGCTCGAAGAAGACCTACGACTTGGAAGTGTGGCTGCCGGGGCAAGACGCGTACCGCGAGATCTCGAGCTGCTCGTGGTTTGGCGACTTCCAAGCGCGGCGCGCCAAGATCCGGTACCGACCGGAGAAAGGTGCCAAGCCCGAGCTCGTGCATACGCTCAATGGCTCCGGTCTGGCGATCGGTCGCACCTTGGTTGCAATCTTGGAGCAGTACCAACAGGCCGACGGCAGCGTGCGTGTGCCGGAAGCGCTGGTGCCGTACATGGGCTGCAACGTGATCACGCACGCCAGCGCGCCGGTTGGTTGAGCGTGCCGGTCTCCGATCGCATCGAGCGTGACGTTCCTCTCGCCCCGCGCACCACCTTGGAGCTGGGTGGCAACGCACGCTTCTTTGTCCGCGCACGCAGCGATGGCGATGTGCTCGACGCGCTGATCTGGGCGCAACAGCAATCGGTTCCGGCGACGGTGCTCGCGGGTGGCAGCAACTTGGTGGTCGCTGATGCCGGCTTTGACGGTTTGGTGATCGATCTGCGTACGCGCGGCATCGTGCAGCAACGATCGGATCGCGGTGTGGAGATCACGGCCGCAGCGGGTGAGCCGTGGGACGGCTTCGTGGAGTACGCCGTGTCACTCGGCCTCGCAGGCATCGAGTGTCTGTCGGGCATCCCGGGTCGAGTGGGCGCGACGCCGATTCAGAATGTCGGCGCCTACGGACAAGAGGTGGCTGACACGATCCGCCTGGTGCGCCTGTTGGAACCCTCGACCGGGCTGATTTACACCCTCGGCGCGAGCGATTGCGGCTTTGCCTACCGTGACAGTCGCTTCAAGCACGAGCCCGCGCGCTTCATGGTGCTCGACGTGACGTTTGAGCTGGTGCCAGGCCCCCCATCGCCACCGAGGTACGCGGAGCTCCAGAAGGCGCTGGCCGGTGTGACGCAGCCGAGCTTGCACGAAGTGCGCGAGATGGTGATCGCGTTGCGGCGCGCCAAGTCGATGGTGATCGACGCAAACGATGAGAATCGGCGCAGCGCTGGCTCCTTCTTCACCAACCCGATCGTGACCGACGCGCAGCTGTTTGATGTCACCGAGCGCGCGCTGTCGGCTGGTGTGATCAAGGACCGCAATGAGGTTCCGACCTATCCCGCATCACCTGGACACGTGAAGCTCGCGGCCGGTTGGCTGGTGGAGCGCGCGGGGTTCCACAAGGGCATGCGTCGCGGCGCGGTCGGTGTGTCCTCGCGTCACGCGCTGAGCTTGGTGCATCACGGTGGTGGCACGACGCAGCAGTTGATCGATTTGGCCCGCGAGATTGTCGCTGGGGTGCAGAGCCGGTTCGGTGTCATGCTCAAGCCCGAGCCGGTGTGCCTGGGCTTCGCCATCCCACCGCTCTGAAAGAGGGTGCAGCACATGGGCAAAGCGATCGTGATTGAGGCGCACGGTGGTCCGGAAGTGCTCACGCTGCGTGATCACGATCCGGGCGCGCCGATGGACGGCATGTTGCGCGTGAAGGTGGCGGCGGCCGGTGTGAACTACATCGACACGTACCACCGGACCGGTCTGTATCCAGTCGGCTTCCCTTTCACGATGGGGCTCGAAGGCGCGGGCGTGGTGGAAGCGATCGGTGGCGGTGTGACAGAGTTTGCGGTCGGCGATCGTGTGGCGTGGACCAGCGTGCCCGGCTCCTACGCGACCTACGTGAACGTGCCGGTGTTGCGCGCGGTGAAGGTGCCGAAGAAGGCGACCACCGAACACGCCGCGGCAGTGATGTTGCAAGGCATGACCGCGCATTACTTGGCGCACGGCGTACGCGAGCCCAAGACGACTGACGTGGCGTTGGTGCATGCGGCGGCTGGGGGAACGGGGCTGTTGCTGACGCAGCTGTTGAAGCGCGCGGGCATGCGCGTGATCGGAACCTGTGGCAGCGAAGAAAAAGCTGCGCTGGTGCGTGAAGCCGGTGCCGACGACGTGATCCTGTATCGCAACACCGACTTTGCATCCGACGTGCGACGGTTGACCGATGGCATCGGCGTGGACGTGGTGTACGACGGCGTCGGCCAGGCCACGTTCGAAGGTAGCCTCGCTTCCCTACGACCGCGCGGCATGTTGGCGTTGTTCGGGCAAAGCAGCGGGGTGGTGCCGCCGCTCGACCTCGCCCGCTTGGCGGCCCTGGGCTCGCTGTTCATCACGCGTCCCACGTTGGTCCACTACACACAGTCGCGCGCCGAGTTTCTGTTGCGTGCGAACGCGGTGCTGTCGGCGGTGGCGGGTGGTGGCTTGCGCGTGCGGATCGGCGGGCACCACATGCTCGATCAAGCGGCGGACGCGCACCGTGCGCTGGAGAGCCGCGAGACCACCGGCAAGCTGTTGTTGCTTCCGTGAGCGCAGGAGCGAAGTCGATGTTGCGAGCAGTGTTGTGCTTGGTGCTGTTGAGCGCGGCGTGCACCAAGAGCGAACCGGCGGCGGAATCTGCTGCGTGCTGCACCAATGAGGCGCCGGCACACGCGGCCGCCCATGAACATGCACCGGCAGCGTCGACCAGCGGCCATGTCACCGCGCGCTTGCCCGATCTGGGACCCGACGACGTGCGGGTTGTGGGCAGTCTGACGCGTGACGGGGTGGCATTGAGTGTTCAGAACCACGCTGCCGTGAACGTGAAGCTGAAGACGGCGCTGCGCATCGAACACCGTGCCAGCGATCGTTGGGTTCCGGTGACTGCTACCGGCCTTGCGTTGCGCGACTCGTGCGCCATTGAGCCCGCTGCCTGCGTGACGCTTGCACCGGGTGCGGAGCTCTTGCCACCGCCTTGGCCCGCTGTGGCTGGTCGTGGTCAGTGCGGAGCCTGCGCGGAGTGCCCCGCGATCACCGCCGGTGACTACCGCGTGGTGGTGGATGCGTGTGAAGGCAACGGCACGTCGGCCAGCAGTGCATTCGCTGTCGATGCCGCACACGGGCGTTGAATCGTGGCCGAAGCAATCGACGTCAAGCGCACGCAGCACGGTCCGTTCGAGCGGATCATGTTGACCGCGCCCGACATCTTCAAACCGGCGGCGCAGTCGGTCTATCGGATCGGCGACACGCTGATCGACAGCGGTGGCACGCGCGTGGCCCATGCGCTGGTGGAGGCGGTGCGAGACAACCCGCCGCGGCGCGTGATCTGTACCCATCAACATGAAGATCACGTCGGGGGCGTGGGCGCGTTGCGCCGGGCGTTCGGGCACATTCCAGTGTTCATCGCGCGTGGCTACTTGCCGTTGGTGTCCAGCATCGATCGGATCACGGAGTACCGCGCGCGCTATTGGGGCCATCCCGAGCTGATCACGGACGCCATCGGCTTCGACCCGGGAGAAATCTTCGAGGCGCAAGGCGTTGCGCTCGAGGCGTTCGAGACACCGGGTCACACGCCGTTTCACATCTCGTTCGTCGCGCGCGTGGGTGACGAGACCTTCGCATTGACCGGTGATCTGTACACCGCCGCGTCGCCGTTGATGGCTTGGTACGAATCTGCGGCGGACGACACGGCGCGGTCCTGTCGTTTGGTGGCGAATGCGGGCCCGAACCTGCGGATGCTGCCGACCCACGGCAAGACCCGCGACAACGGCAGCGAAACCTTGAACGCCTTGGCCGCGCTGATGGATCAAAAGATCGACGCGGTGCTCGCCGCCAGTGAGCGCCTCGGCACGCGCGACTACGTTGCGATCGCACGCGAGGTCTTCGGCGACGGCGATCAACAAAGCCGCGGCTACACCGAGAAAGAGTTCACCTACGAGAACTTCGTCCGCAGCGTGTTGGACCCGGTGCGAACGTTGCCTGCCAGCAGGCTCTAGGCGCGCATGACTTTGGTGCCGGCGATCCGGTCGTGGATCGCGCGGTTGCCTTCGCTGTAGAGCGCGGCGACGTCGGCGATGCGAAACAAAATCGCGACCCACGGGATCACGCCGAGCACGAGCGGGATCAGATTCCGCAACAGCAACAAACGCATCAGCGGCACCGGCGAGTTGTCGAGCATGACCACACGTAGACCGATCAACCGCTTGCCAAGGCTGCGACCGTTCTGAACCACAAGCGTGAGCTGCATCGCCGCTGCAGGTAACCACGTCGCGACCATCACGCTCAGCACGGTCTCGTAGGGAACCTCGCCCAGCGTGTACGCGTCGTCATCCAGCTTCCACGCGATCAGCACGCCGATCAGCAGCGGCACGAGATAGGTCGCCGCATCGATCAAATGCGCCGCCACACGCAAGCTCGGAGCCGCTGGCTTGGGCAACATCGCCGCACACGCCGGGCAATACACACCACCATCCCCATCCGTCATGCACCGAATGCAGAGCAGCGACCCACACCGCACGCACACACCCAACGTCGGCATATCCAAATGCCGCGGACATCGCTGGTCCACCGACGCGACCGAGGCGCCGCTCACCCCACGAACACGTCGCTCACGTCGAGCGCGAATCCGGCGAGCGACGACGAGGTGAGCGTGTCGGTTCCGCCAAAGGTTTGGCTTCGTGAGTAACGTCCCGCGTGCAGCGACAAGACTTCGATGCGTCGGCTCTCCGCGTCGACGATCCAGTACTCAGGCACGTTGCTGGCCTCGTACTTGCGACGCTTGATGCCCAGGTCGCGCTGCGCGGTACCCGGAGAAAGGATCTCGATCACGATGTCGGGCGCACCTTCGATCACTTGCTCACCGATTCGTCCAGCATTCGCAGCGAGGACGACGACGATGTCAGGCTCGACCACACTTCCGTCATCGAGCTTCACTCCAACCGGTGCGCTCAATACTTCGCCCGAGCCGGTCGATCGCAGGAACGTGAGCAGCGCATGTTGAAGCTCCCGACTGGTTCGCTGGTGTCGGATGCTCGGCGAAGGCGTCACGAAGAGCTCTCCATCAATGATCTCGTACGCCCGCCCATCGTCCGGAAACGAAAGCCAGTCGCGGTACGTCAATCGATACACATCGGGCAGCGCAGAACCCATGGCGACCAGCCTAACCCCGCCACCCGATGTGAGCCAGCGCCTCACGCGATCGGGGTGCTTGGTGCGATCGGTTGTGGTGCTGGAACGCGGGGGGGCGTGGTGGAGCTCAGCGCTTCGCTCCATTTGATGCGGCCGGTGAGTTGCATGAGCAAGAACAGGGTGATGATGGCGAGCACGGTGACGGTGAGGCCGGTGAAGCCTTCCCAGAAGTGCGCCAGCGAGAAGCCGATCAAGTAGACGATCTGCGCCAATGCCGCTTCGCGCAGGGCGAAGGTCGCGGACACCACCAGGCGCAGGTAGCTCACCACCAGCGCGACGCTGACCACGCTCGACAGGATGAACGCGTTCTCCACCGTCAGGTGATCGGCCGAGTAGGCGAACAACAAGTGGAACGCGAAGAACGCGCCGGCGATCAGGAAGTAGTTCATCGGGTGAATGTCGATGCGGCGAATCGTGGCGAGCACGAAGATCACGAGGAAAAAGAAGAACAACGACACCGGCGCTGAGAACGAAAGCACGGTCGCAAGCTCACCCGGCTGCACGTTCGACGGAGTCACCATGCCGATGCCGTGACCGGTGACGAGCGATGCGAACGACCACCTCAAGTCCCAACCACCATCGGCGCGCTGCGTCTTCTTCGATGGCGACATGCTGCCGGACGGGAAGTCGATGTCGGCGAAGTTGGTGTGCATCGACAGCGTGAAGTTCTCCAAGCGACCGACGCCCTGGGTCGGGATGTAGCGCCACTCATCGAGACCGCGCGAGCCGTAGCCGATCACGATCGTCACGTCCTGCTGCGACGCGACAGGGATCTGCGCGTGCAAGCGGTTGGCCTCGGAGTCGAGCGCGCGTGCGTAGTCCTCGCCGTTTACGGTGAATACCAGCGCGTCATACACACCTTCACGATCCGGCAGCTCGAACGACACGTTCAGCCAACCGTTCTCCTCGCGCGCGTGGTGGTAACGGTAGGTTCCGGCGAGCTTCACGTCGTACAGCGAGTACCAGTTGAGCCCCTTGCGCCGCAGATCGGATCGCAACGTCACATCCACGTCGCTTGCGTTGAGCAGCGCCGGTTCCTGGTGATCGTCTGTCACCGTCTCCTTCACCTGGCGCGACTCACCTTTCGGCGTGGTCTCCGTGCGTGTCACCTCGCGCTCGGTTTGCCATTGAAAGATCAGCTTCGGAGCGGTCTGCGTTTGCGGGCTCCCCCAAAGGTTCTGCACTTCGCCCTTCAGCGTGCTGCGCTGATCGCCGCTGCGATCACTGGTCACGCCGCCCAGGATCATCCAGCCGATCGTCGCCACGATGAACACCATACCCACGCCAAACATTCGAAGAATTCCGCCCATGACACGCCTCCGTGGTTGATGTCGTCGACCCTAACGAGGCGATTTGCAGGCGTGATGAACGAGCCGTGCAGAGGTGGCGCCAAGATTGTGGAGAAGTTGTGCAAGGTCGCGCGCGCGATGGCCGGCTGGCGTCGCCGGCTGTTACCTTGGCTTGCGTATGGCGCGCATCCTGGTGGCGGACGACGACGGGCACATTCGCGAGGTGGTGCGGTTCGCGTTGGAGCGCGCGGGTCACGAGGTGATCGAAGCGGCCAACGGCGCTCTCGCGCTCAAGCACTTTGCTGCCGAGTCGCCGGAGCTCCTGGTGCTCGACATCCTGATGCCCGAAGACGATGGGCTCAGCGTGTGTCGACAGATCCGCGCCCAGAGCAAAGTGCCGATCATCTTCCTGTCGAGCCGCGACGAAGAGCTGGATCGCGTGTTGGGGTTGGAGCTGGGCGCCGATGACTACATCACCAAGCCCTTCAGTCCGCGCGAGCTAACGGCGCGGGTGGCGGCGGTGCTGCGCCGCACGACGCAGGCCGACGTCACTGACGAGGTGGTGACGCACGGTGTGCTGCGCGTAGATCTCGGTCGGCATGAAGCGCGCTGTCGTGACGAGCTGCTGACGTTCACCGTGACCGAGCTCGCCTTACTGGTGGCGCTGATGCGCGTGCCCGGCCGCGTGATCGAGCGCGGTGACTTGGTGCGTCGGGCCTACGGCGACGGCCATCACATCACCGAGCGCACCGTGGACAGTCATGTCCGTCGAATTCGCGCCAAGCTTGCGGCCGCGGGCGTCGATCCGATCGAGACGGTGTACGGCGTCGGCTATCGCATGCGCGAAGATGTGGGCTGAGCCATGCGCCGCGGGTTGAGCATTCGCACGCTGGTCTTGTCGGCGAACGCGGTCTTGCTGCTGTTGCCGCTGGGTGCGGTGGTGGGCTTGCGTTTGTACGACGTGGCGCTGTTGCGTCAGACCGAGCGCCAGTTGATCGCAGAGTCGGTGCTGATCGGCGAGGCATTTCGCGAGGCGTACGTGCAGGCCGGTGGTCCGGTCTCGCCACGCTATCGACCACCCTATGCGCACGATGAGCGCTACACACCGATCGAGCCGCTGATCGACGTGGGCACTCCGGTGTTGTCGCCAGCGCTCGACACCCAACCTGGCCAAGCGACCGATCCGGTGGCAGCGATCGCGGGAGCGCGCGTGGCGCCGCTGATGCAGCGCGCGCAGACCTTCAACCTGAGCGGCATCCGTGTGCTCGACGCGCGTGGCTGTGTGGTGGCGACGACGCGCAGCCAGGACGGTCTGTGTCTGGACCGCGTGCCAGAGGTGAAGCGCGCATTGGCCGGTGCCTATGCGTCGAGCGCGCGCGAACGGATCAGCGATGAGCCCAAGCCCCCCTTTGGCGACCTGCGACGGCGCGGGGGGGTGCGCGTGTTCACGGCGCTGCCGATCTGGCACGGCGATCGGGTGATCGGCGTGGTGACGGCGTCTCGCACCGGTCTCGATGCGCTGTCGTCGCTGTGGACGAACCGACGCGAGATCGTGTTGCTTGCGGGCGCGGCGTTGACGTTGATGGTGCTGGTGGCGCTGCTGTTGTCCTGGACGATCGTGCGGCCGCTGCGTCAGCTCACCGAGACATCACGGGCGATCGTCGCCGGGTTGCCCGCGCCGACCGCGAAGCTGCGTGGTTGGGCGCCGAGCGAAGTCGCGGTGTTGTCGGACGCGCTGCGGGAGATGACCGAGCGCTTGCAAGCGCGCGCCGATCAAGCGGCCGAGCAATCGGCGCGGGTGAGCCACGAGCTGAAGACACCGTTGTCTGCGATCCGTGGCGCGGTGGAGCTGCTGCGCGATCACGCGGCCGAGATGTCGACTGAGCAGCGCGATCGCTTCATTGCCAACATCGACGCCGACGCCGAGCGCATGGAGCGCTTGGTGACGCGCTTGTTGACCCTGGCGCGCATCGAGAGCGAAGGCGGCAAAGATGCGGACGTGATCGAGGTGGAGCCGGCGGTGCGCAGCTGGCTGCAGCGCCACCACGACGTAACGCTCGATGTGGTCGGATCGGTCGGCGCGATCCCGATCCGGCAGGAGCACTTGGCTAGCGTGGTGATCAACCTGGTCGACAACGCGCTGCGTCACGGTGCGGGCCGACCGGTGACCGTGCGGCTGTCTCGCAGTGTAGACCGCGTGCAATTGGAAGTGATCGATCGTGGTGCGGGCATCAGCGAAGCCAATCAGGCGCGCATCTTCGATCCGTTCTTCACCACCGAGCGCGATCGCGGCGGCACCGGTTTGGGCCTGTCGATCGTAAAGGCGGTGGCCGACGCACGCGGCGGCAGCGTAACGTTTGAGTCGTCAACACAAGGCACGACGTTCACTGTGGTGTTGTAGGGGTCAGCGCAAGCGCACTCTCACCATCTCCCCACGTCGCTCCACCACGAGCATGAAGGGTGCCTTCGCCTCAATGTCGGCGCGGTGGACGGTGTTGAGCGCGTCCAGGACGAATGGCGCCGCGATGTGACCTGGTCGAATGAAGATGATGCCGACGAATGGCGCGCCGGATTGTATCGCGAGCCTGCCGAAGTCACTGTCGTGGGTCAGCACCACGCGGCGCTGATTGTGCGCTTCTCGAAGCACGGCTTCATCGTCGCTCCCGATCAGGCTCAGGTCACGGACCGATCTGATGTCAAAGCCTTGTGCCGCGAGAGCGCGCGTAACGTCCGGATGGATATTCTCGTCCGCGAGTAGTGGGTAACTCAGCGGCTTCACGCGGATACTTTGAGGTCCCAGAGGGTGCCCTGGTCGACTGCCAGTGCGGCATAGCGCAGTGCGGCTTCGAGTCCTTCGGCGGAAAGCTGCGGATAGGCTTCAAGAATCGCATCTTGTGTCGCGCCGCTTGCGATCAGCTCCAAGATGAACGCGACGCTGATTCGCGTGCCACGAACGCACGGCTTTCCTCCCAGCGTGCCCGGAGTAGCCACGATCCAGTCAAGGTCGCCCATGCACCTAAGGTGCCACGCATGCGAAACGCTAGCCAGCAAGCCTGATTGTGGGCCTCGATCAATCACGTCGCGGAGCGGATCGGAAGGCGGCGGGGGAGGTGCCGGTCCAGCGTTTGAAGGCGCGGCGGAAGGCGCGGACGCTGCTGAAGCCGAGCTCTTGGCTGATCTGATCGAGCGTCATGTCGGAGCTCTGGATCAGTTGGCGCGCACGGGAGTGTTGGGATGCGTCGAGCAGCGCTTGGTACGACGTGCCCATGCTTCGCAAGAAGCGCCGCAAGGATCGGCCGCTGGTTTGCAAGCTCGCGGCCAGGTCATCCAAGTGCGGGGCGGGGCCGCGCAGGTTTTCCAACTGACGACGCACTTGCGCCAACAAGCCTTCTGGCGAGAGCACCGCGGGATCGGCCTGCTCGCAGTAACGCTCGGCCAGCTGCGCAGTCGCGGGATCGGCGCCGGCGATCGCTGCAGTGAGCACCGACACGTCGAACGCTGCCTCGTTGATCTCCTGATCGAACGACATCGGCACATCGGCGATCTCGCGGTAGCGCGCGGCGTAGGCGGGTTGAGGAAACGCAAAGCGCAGGCGACGGATCGGCAAGGGTCCACCGATCAGCTTGCGCCCTTGGGCTTCGAGCGCGCTGAACAGCATCTCGATCGAGAAGCGCAGGTACGGCAACGGAATGGCCTCGCGCACCAGCAGGATCGCCAGGTTGTCTTCGATGCGCAGCGAAAGCTCAAACGCAGGCGCGAGCGCACGGTAACGGCGCAGCAACACGCCGACCGCTTCACCCAAGGTAGGGCTGCTCATCAACGCCAGACCCAACATGCCCATCTGCGAGAGCGTGGTCGCGCGACCCACGTCCAAGCCGAGCGCGGGGTTCTGTGTGAGGCGCAGCGCGTTGCTGGTGAGCACGCCAAACTGGAAGTAACTGATGCGCGCGTCCGGACTGCCGAGCATGTCGAGCTTGATGCCGGTGCCTTCCAAGAGCGCGCCGCGTTCCGCGCCCTGCAACGCCGCGGTTTCGAGCAACACGCGCGGGTGGTGCATCGGCACGACCGCATCGCGGTGGGTAAAGAACTTCTTCATGGCTGTGTCGTACGTTGAGCGCCGCGGCAGTCAGCGCTCGCTTTCGCGGTCTGGCCGGCTCGGTGCCCTTCTTTGGCCGCGCGTGTCATGCGTGCCCAGAGCTTAGCCGTGACAGCTTGAAAGCACTCGGGTTCTTCGCCGGCACTTCGCCACGATACCCATCCCAAACGACCCAACGAAGTGTCGACGGGGAGCCCGAGCAATCTTAAGCGGCGACCTTCGCGCTCAAGGCAGTTCCGGTCTGCGCGGGCGGTCGCTAGCATCGGCGCCTCACCCTTGGGGGCAACGATGGGCGGACGGCGTCAGAAACAGGCCAGTGACGCGCTCGTGCGGCAACTCACGCTCTTGTTCCAGCTGATGCAGCGAGAGCGCGGCATGACGCTGTTGGAGCTGCAGGCGGTGATGGAGCTGCCCAAGGCAACCTTTCATCGTTACTTGGATGCCTTCAAGCTCGCGGATATCCCGATCGATCGGGAGTGCGTGAACGGCTGTACGCGCTACTGCCTTTCACCGGAGCTCCGCATGTCGCTCGCGATCACGCCGGAACAGCTCGACGCGCTGCGCGTCGCACGCCGCAGCGTGACCGCGCTCGAAGGAAGCCATGTGACGCAGGGCCTCGACGCGCTGATTCGACAGGCTGCCCGTCGCTCGGGCACGTACGCGAGCCGCGTGCGCGTGCGTCAAGGCAAAATGGCTTCACCGGATGCGCTCAAAGAGATCGAGCGTGCCTTCGCATCGCAACGCCGGGTAGTGATCCGTTATCGCGGCGAGCGTGACGCTGCCTCTCGTGCGCGTATCGTCGAGCCGTTGCTCCTGCGTTATGTGAACGGCCATGTGTACTTGCACGCCTTCGATGTGGATCGCGGCGGTACCCGTACCTTCAAGCTCGACCGCATCTCGTCGGCCCAATGCTCGCGCGAGCGCGCCAACCCGCATGTGGTCGACGAGACTGCGTTCAGGCAATCGATCAAAGCATGGCTCGGTGCACCCACGCGCATCGCAGTTCAGCTGTCGCCGCGCGCGGCACGCATCGCCGACGAGTATCGACTGGTCGATGACCAAGTTGTCGATGACAGCGGTCGACTCAGCGCCACGGTCAACGGCATCCCCGAAGCCATGCGTTGGGTGCTGAGCTGGGGCAAGGACGCCGAAGCCCTAGAACCCAAAGCCCTTAGAGACGCCGTCGCCGCCGAAATCCACGCCGCCGCATCCCTATACGTAGGGGCGGGCTTCAAACCCGCCCAATCAACGCCCGCCCAGCCGAACACTGCCCGCGATCGCGCCCCCGTAGGGGCGGGTTTCAAACCCGCCCTCTCCACGACACACGCGCTCGCCCCCACCAAGGTCGCCGCCAAGAAAACACGCGCCCGTCGATCAACCAGTCTCACCGATCGTGAGACCGCCGCGGAGTAACCCCGCGTGCATGACGATCGAGTCGTGGATTGAAGTGGTCGGTAACGGGGTCGCCGACGAGACCCTGACCCAGCACCGCATCGCATTGACGGTCAGCGTGCGCGACACACGGCTGGAGGGCCTGGCGAATGAAGCGGCGATGCTGCGCGACCGAACACTGCGCACGTTGCTGGAGGCCGGCCTGCGTACCGACGAGCTGAGCGAAGGCGGCATGGACATGGACGTGTTCACCGCGTGGTGGGTGCACAAGAAGAAGACCCGCAGCGAGGCGCGCGAACAGGTCAGTCACCGCGTGCTCATCGCGTGCCCCGACATCAATCGCATCCGCGCAGGGCTCGCCGCGCTCGAAGTCTGGTTCCAGAACCCGCGCTTGTTTCTGGAGGTGTCGAACATGTCGCCCCGCTTCGAAGCCGCACCCGAAGCGACCACACACGCACTGCACCTCGCGATTGCCGACGCCCGCCACAAAGCCCAAGCGCTCGCCGCCGCCGCCAACGCGACGCTCGGGCCCGTGCTGCAAGTCGAAGACCTAGGCCTGCAACACAGCCGTTCCGGCGCCTACGGCGACAACGACTACGGCGTCAAATACGCGGTGTTGAGCGAGCCTAGTAGCGCCGGCCCAATCTCACTCGACCCCGCCAAGCGCCAACAACAAGTCCAATACCGCGTCCGCTTCGCGATGACCGCCGCCTGAACGATGCCCACCCGTCCCAACTCATTTGCGGTCATGCACCTTGTTTTACGTTCAGCCTCAGCGCGCCATTTGTGTAGCCTCACCGGTCCCAGGGGAGGGCAAGTGATGAGCACGCGACACGTTCGGCGACCATGGTCACAGTCTGTGACCTTAAAGGTGGGACGCGGGCAACACCGCAAGTACCTGCCCTACGTGTTCACCGAACAAGGGGTCGCGATGCTCTCCAGCGTCTTGCGCAGCCCACAGGCCGTGCAGGTCAACATCGAGATCATGCGGGCGTTCGTGCGCTTGCGTCAGCTGCTGCAATCCAACGCCGACCTGTCACGCCGTCTCGACAACCTCGAACGCCGCTCAGCGCGCGATCAATCTTCGCGACGTGTCAGCCCTGCCTCGCGACGCAACTCGTCCATCTCCACGTGCAAGACAGGCACCTCAGCCTTCGCGAGCTCCCGCAAGAACTGGCTCCGCGTCACCCCCGCAAACCGCGCCGCCATCTCTTCGGACATCACCCGCGCGAGAACCAATGCATCGCCGCCGCCAACGTGATCGCCGCAGGCGCCGGCTCGGCTGTCAGGCCAAGCGTCCGCAGCGCATCTGAAGGAACCGTGATGGTGAGAACGATGTCGGACATGCCGAGCAACGTAGTGCCGAGCCGTTTCTCTGTAGGGGCGCGATTCATCGCGACCGCCACGAGGTACCTGTGACTGAGATTGATTTCGATAGGTGGTTCGCGACATCAACGGGGAACCCACAGCCGCACGACTGGCAAAGGGAACTGGCCGGTGAGCCAGCGCCGCGGTCCCGCCTGATTCGCATTCCCACTGGTATGGGCAAGACGCTGGGAGTGCTCTCGGCGTGGTCGTTTCACCGCGTCGCGTGTGCCGACGACCGTTGGCCTCGTCGCCTCGTGTGGTGCTTGCCGATGCGCGTGCTGGTCGAGCAGACCGAGGCGGTTGTTCGCGATGCACTCCAGAAGCTCGGACTGCTCTGGGATCGCAACGGTGAGCGCACGGGGAAGGTCGGCGTGCACGTGCTGATGGGCGGCGTCGATCAGGGTGGCGACTGGAATCTCTACCCGGAAGAGTGCGCGGTGCTGATTGGCACGCAGGACATGTTGTTGTCGCGCGCACTGAATCGTGGATACGCGGCCGGTCGTGCCCGATGGCCGCTTGAATTCGGGCTGCTCAGCCACGACGCGTTGTGGGTCATGGACGAGGTCCAGTTGATGGATGTTGGGCTTGCGACGAGCGCGCAGCTTCAAGCCTTCCACGACGAGGATGCGAGCAAGGGGTTCCGGCCGCGCCTGACGTGGTGGATGAGCGCAACGCTTCAGCCAGATTGGCTCAGATCAGTAGATACAGAGTCGCGCCACGCAGGATGGGCGACTTCGCCCTGCGCCGTGTCCTCCGCGCGCCGCCGCGAGGGTCTGGGGAAGATCGCCAAATCACTCACGCTCGACGCGACCCCGGCCAAAGACACAAAGACGTTCGCGGCGCGCGTATTGAAGGAGCACGCGGCGCTGGTGGATGGGCCGTACGGACGCATCACTCTCGTTGTCTGCAACACGGTGGCGCGCGCCTGCGAGACATTTGACGAGATCCGGAAGGTCGCCAAAGACCAGAGCGTAGAGCTTCAGTTGGTCCATAGCCGTTTCCGGCCAGCCGAGCGCGTTGCGTGGCGCGACAGGTTCCTCAAGCGGGAGGCGTGTTCTGCCGGCGTCAACCGCATTGTCGTTGCGACACAGGTGGTTGAGGCCGGCGTCGACATATCCGCCGGATGCGTCGTCACGGAGCTTTCGCCTTGGCCCAGCCTTGTGCAGCGGTTTGGACGTTGCGCGCGCTATGGCGGCTCCGGGCACGCGGTCGTCATCGATCGGGGCCAGGACGACAAGTCTGCGCCGCCGTACGAATCATCGGAGTTGGAGGCCGCTTGGTTCGCTCTCGAATCCGTGAGCAAGCGCAACGCAGACGTTGGCATCGCGAGCCTCGAAGAGTTCGAGGATGCGCTGAGCATCGATGAACGAACGCGGTTGTATCCCTACGAGCCCAAGCACCTGCTCCTGCGCCGAGAGCTCGATGAGCTGTTCGACACGACGCCCGACCTTTCGGGCGCGGACTTGGATATCAGTCGCTTCATCCGCACCGGCGAAGAACGAGACCTTCAGGTGTTCTGGCTCGACATGCCGAAGGCAAAGAAGGGTGAACGCCCACCAGTGCCCGACAGCAGACGCCGTCCACGTCGCGAAGAGCTGTGTAGCGTTCCCTTCCTCCAGGCGCGGGACTGGCTCTGTGGCACGGACGCGAAGAAGTCGCGCCTGTTGCCGAGTATGCGTGCGTGGGTCTGGGATTGGATCGACGGCGAGTGGGTCGTTGCTGAGCGCTCAGCGCTGATCCCTGGACGCATCGTATGCGTCGCGAGCGATTGCGGTGGCTACCGCGTCGATCGCGGCTTCGATCACAAATGGGATGCCGACGTGCCGCCGGTTGAGGTTGCGCCGATATCAGCCGTCGAAGTGGCCCAGGAGGAAGCAGACAATGCGCAAGATGCAGAGGACCTGAGTGCAACCCCTGAGTGGAAGACCATCGCGTGTCACGTGGGTGAGGTTGCTGACAAAGCGCAAGTGATCGGCAGCGCGCTCAATGTGGAAGTGCGCCTACGAGAAATCTTGGAACTCGCGGGACGTTGGCACGACCTCGGCAAAGCCCATCCTGCTTTCCAAGGTCTCATCCCGCTGAGTGACGCGCGTCCTCGACGTGTCGATCTCGCGAAGGCACCGAAGGGTGCCTGGGGAAAGCGCTACTGGATGACCGAAGGTCGTGAGGAGCGTCCGGGGTTTCGCCACGAGCTTGCGAGCGCGCTGGCGTTGTTTGCGGTGCTTCAACGTCACATGCCCCTGCACGAAGCATTGCTTGGTCCATGGGTAGAGGCGTTCGACCTACTCGGCATGCCGCCCGCGGAGCGGCAAACAAGCGAGCCACCCACGCCGTGTGAACAGGCGATCCTCGCGTGCACCGCGCATGAGTTTGATCTGCTCGCCTACTTAGTCGTGTGCCATCACGGCAAAGTGCGTGTGGCACTTCACGCAGGTCCCAAGGATCAGGACTACAACGATCGCGATCAGCGTGGGCTTCCGATCCGTGGCGTGCGCAACGGAGATGCGTTGCCCTCTGTGTTGATCGACAGTGAGCAACCTCCGTTGCCTTCGCTCGAACTGAGCCTAGAGCCGGCGTCGCTTGGGCTCTCGTCGAGCACCGGTCGAAGCTGGCGCGATCGCACGAATGACCTTCAACTGAGGTACGGGCCAGGCGCGCTCGCGTGGCTCGAAGCACTGATCATCGCCGCCGACCGTCGCGCATCGAAGTTGACCACCCCCGACCCGCTGCTCGCGAACGACGGAGCATCGCGATGACACTCCACCTGCATCACTTCACCGGCTGCGCGCCCGCTCCGCTCGCTCACTATCTCAAAGCCTTAGGAATTCTAAGGATCGTTGCAGAGCAGAAGGACCCCAACGCACGCGGCTTCTGGCGCGACGAACACTTCTGCTTGCTCACGACACTCGACCGAGATCAGCTAGAGGCGTTCTTCCTCAACGACTACGCGCCCACACCGATGCTCGCACCTTGGAACGGAGGTTCCGGATTCTTCCGAACTTGGGACAAGAAGACCAAACGACTGCGCAAGAGCAAGAACGCGGCTGCTCTTGAGCGCCTCACTGGCTCGACGGATCGTCGGCTGCTTGGTTTCCAGGACGCACATGAGCGCGCCGTTGCAGCGCTGCGGCCGCGCCTGGAGCTCGTCAACGTCGAAACGATCGGCGACGACGAGCGGAAGAAGCTGTTGATTGTGCCCGACGGCGCGGGGCCTGAGTTCCCTGTTGCGACCAAGGACGACGACGGAAAGGGCGCCGTTCAGCGGGCGATGCTCGAAGGGTGCTCGCGCAATCCGTTCTACGGGAGCTGCATCGTGAGCGCGGGCGGATTCCGGGAGGAGGGTCGAATCGTCTACCCGTCGATGTGGGGTAGCGGAGGCAACGACGGTGCGATCGATTACTCGGGACGCTTCTTCGAGAACGTCGGTGAGATCATCGCCAACCCACAATCTCTTGAATGGTTGCGCCAGTGTCTGAGTGGCGGGCTTGCTGGCGGAATGCTGACCGGCGGTAAGGGCAAGATCGGGCAGTTCCTCCCATCGGGCGCTGGGGGGGCGAACGTTACGACGGGTCCTGGTCATCAGAACGAGACGCAACTCAATCCGTGGGACTTCGTGCTGATGCTCGAAGGCGCTGTGATGTTTCAAGCGACGGTGACGCGGCGTCTCGGGACGTCCTCAGCGTCGTACGGTGCCGTCCCTTTCGCTGTTGACCCACTTGCTGCCGCGCACGGGACGCCTGGCGACGAATCGAATGACAGAGGCGAGCAATGGATGCCGCTCTGGGCACGCGCGACCTCGTTTGAGGAGACTCAGCGCCTCCTGAACGATGGACGAATTCAGATCGGCCGGAAGCGTGCGACGAAGCCCATCGATGCCGCACGAGCAGTTGCGAGGCTTGGAGTGACGTCCGGTGTAACCGCCTTCGAGCGCTTCGCCTACTTGGAGCGCAACGGTCAAGCAACGCTCGCCGTAGCCGTTGGGCGCATTGATGTTCGTGCGAACCGAAACGCCGGTCTGATTGATGACCTTGCCCCGTGGATGGATCGGTTGCACCGCCTCGCCGAGAAGAGCGCACCTGCACGGCTCGTGCATGCGGAACGGCGCCTTGCTGATGCTGTGTTTGCGGCCCTTACGCGCGACGACGCGCCGAGCTGGCACGCGGTCTTGCGGGCGACGGTCGATGTCGAATCGATTCAGGCAACGGGCACCGCATACAAGGCCGGTCCGATCCCTTCGCTCTCGCCGGCATGGCTTGCCGCTGCGGACGATGGATCGCCGGAGTGGCGACTTGCGTGCGCGTTAGGTAGCGCGGCTGCGTACTACAACCGGAAGACCCGCCGGGCAGTCGACCCAGTGCGACACCATTGGTTGCCGCTGCAGCCTGGGGGATTTCGCTTCGCCGAGAGTGACAAGCGCTTGGCTCAAGACTCCCGCGTCGTGATGAAGGGGCGCGATGCAGTCGGTGACCTCTGCGCGTTGGTTCAACGGCGGATGATCGAAGCGGAACAAGGGAGCAAGCGCAGCGTGCAGTTGGAGTCTGCCTTCGGGTATGCAGCGAAGGCTTCCGATCTTGCGGACCTAATCGCAGGCAGCGTCGACCTCGACGCCGTTGTGACGCTCGCGCGTGCCCTGATGGCGATCCGTTGGAGTGGAGCGCTACCGCGCCTTCGGCCGCGACAAGGCGAAAGCGGGTTACCCGATGAAGCCTGGATCGCGCTGCGGTTGGCTTCGTTGCCATGGCCGCTTGAGGACGGACGCAAGATTCCGACCGACGCCACGATGCTACGGCGATTGGCCGCGGGGGACGGCGCAGGCGCCGTTGAGGTTGCACTGCGACGCTTGCGTGCATCGGGGGTCCGCCCGCCACTTGAAGCGGCGGTCACGGATGAGACGACCGCGCGTCTATGGGCTGCGTCACTAGCCTTCCCGATCAGCAAGAAGACAACAACGCGCCTCGCCAACCACTTTGAGTTTCAGAAGAACAAGGAGACCCGATGACGATCGACCTAAAGCCACTTGAGAACCAGACACGACTGCTCTTCAGCATTGGCCTAAAACCAATTCAGACGGATCGGTTCCAACCCACCGGTTTTCCAAGCCTTGGTGCGGCGACCTATCAAGCAAAGGGTGACACCAAGATACTGGTCGAGAGCGCGCAGAGCATGGCCAATCGTCTTGAAGCTACGTGCTGGGACACGGCGAAGAATGAACCGGTCGCAGCGCTTAAGGGCATCTCGCACGTCACGGTCACTCGCGGTGGAAAGTTCCTCACGGACACGATGCTTGAGGCACACCGCATCAACAGTCCGTACACGCTAGCGGGTGACCGAGCGTTCCTCGATCAGTTCTTGGCGGAGTTGCGGACGGAACTTGGCGCGCACGTGGTGGACAACAACGAGGGGAGCGTCGACAGGCACGGGCTGGCCAAGGTGCTTCTCAAATACGACGTGGGATCTCTGCTTCACGGCTGCTTCATCTCTGCGAATGACGTGAAGCTCACTGCAGAATCCAAGAAGGGAAGCTCTGTCGCTGGCGGGCGTCTTCGAGTCGCACGTGCACTGTCGTGCTTCATCGAAGCCACGGGGGCAAAGGTAGCGCCATCGGGCGGCGTCAAGAATGATCATGTGAACCCGTCAGGCAAGACGAACAAGGGCTTTGGCAACGTGCCGTTTGCGCGTGATGAATTCACTGCGGATCAGATCCAGATGCATGTGAACCTCGACCTTGCTCAACTGCGCGGTTACGCCGTAGGTAGCGAAGCAGAAGAGTTGTTGGTGCTCCTTGGACTCTTCAAGGTGCGTCGCTTGCTTGATGGTGACCTGCGTCTGCGAAGCGCGTGCGACCTTGAGCTGGACGATCCGAAGTCGCTGAAAGCGACGCGACCGGAGGGCTTCCATCTTCCGGAGGCCGAGGAGCTAACAACCGCGTTGAAGGCATCCATCGAGAAATGCGGGGGAATGATGGTGCACACCAAAACCGCGTATGAGGCAGCGCTAGACAAGGGCAGCGACGAGGACGAGAAGGACGGCGACGGCAATCAGGAGGAAGAGACCTGAGATGCCCACCGCGCGTCTCAGATTTCCCGGCGGCCGCTACCACGCGACGCCGCATGGGCATCATGTCAACGAAGGCTTGGTGGAATGGCCGCCCAGCCCCTGGCGCTTGCTGCGAGCGTTGATCGCAACGGGATACGCTACTCAGCATTGGACTGAGGTTCCGCCAGCGGCGCGGCGCCTACTTGATGCGCTTGCTGAAACCTTGCCTGTGTTTCGACTGCCGCCGGCAACTCTTGGTCACAGTCGTCACTTCATGCCGGTCGGACGCGAGAAGCCGACGCTTGTCTTCGACGCATGGGCCGACGTTGGCGATGGTGAACTATGGGTGCGGTGGGACTGCAAGATCGACGACGAAGCTCGCGACCTGTTTGCCGTGCTCGTGAGCCACCTCGGGTACTTGGGTCGCAGTGAGAGTTGGGTCCTTGGGTCTGTGGTCGATGACGCAGCGCCGTTGTCTGCAGGCAATGAGGCATTTCCGCACGTGGAAGGCCAACGTCCGGGGCAAGGCTGGGAACAAGTGTCGCTGCTTACGATCGAGCAGCCGAGCGTGTACGCCGACTGGCGCGCGACGATGGTGGACAAGGCGCTGAAGGACCTGCCGCTTCCTGAAGGGAAGAAGAAGCCGCCCGCAACACTCTTGGCAAAGCGGTCTGCCGCGGAGGCGCCGTTCCCGATAGATGCGATCGATTGTCTGCAACGCGACACCGCGTGGTGGAAGAAGCACAAGTGGAGTCAGGCGCCGGGATCACGTCGCGTGCTGTACTGGAGGCGGTCGGACGCTTTGAGTGTCGGTTCAAGTGAGCGCGTGGCGAGGACTCAATCCCCCCCTGTCGAAGCGATGCTGCTTTCGTTCACGACACCGAGCGGCAGCAAGTCTGCGTTGCCCACCGTGGCCCGAGCGTTGCCGCAAGCTGAGCTGATCCACAGGGCGCTGGTTAGCAAAGCCGGAAATGGTCACCGGGTTGACTGCCCGGAGCTCACCGGTCGTGACAAGAACGGACTTCCGCTGAAGGACCATCAGCACGCGCACATCCTCCCGCTCGATCTCGATCGCGATGGGCATCTCGATCACGTCCTCATCTACGCGCGTATGGGGCTTGGCCACGACGCGCAACGTGCAGTTCGCTCACTTCGCAAGACGTGGACGAAGAAGGGGCCGGACCTACAGGTCGCGCTGGCTGGTCAGGGTGATCTTTCAGACCTTGCGTCCCTTGCGGAACCGCTCGGCACAACGGTCCGGGCTCTCCTCGCAGAACGTGTCGGATCGACAACGTGGCATTCGGTCACCCCGCTGGTGCTGCCGCGCCACGCCAAGCGTCGCGGCGCGAACACGTTGGAAGGGCAGATCAACGCCGAGCTGACCTCTCGCGGATATCCAGCCGCGCGTGTCGAGGTGCTTCCCTGGGACGCCCAGACCCTGAAGCTGAGACACGCGGTTCGCGTACGGCAGCAGCCTGCGAAGCCTCCGCCGACTGACGCCGGTCACGCCGTACGACTCACCTTCGACCAACCCGTCAGCGGTCCCATCTCCCTCGGCTACGCGTCGCACTTCGGCCTAGGCCTTTTCGTCGCCGAGTCTTAGATGCCCCGGGCGATCAAATGGCGGCCCGTTCGTAACCAACCGTGTGGCACGTGTGGCCTCACAGCGAACGGGTTGGCGTACAAGGCGACGGGGGTGGTGCTTTGTTATGCGTGCAGCTCGGATGCGGTGCGGTTGGTTGCCGATGCGATGGAGCGGGTGGAGCGCAGGGGTAAGCGGCGTTTGAATTGAGGGGCGTGCTTTGGGCAGATCGGTTGGGCATACTGGGCGCTCCATGACCGAGCGAGAACACATTGTTGCTGGGGTGAAGCGCGCGCTTGCCGGTGAGGCGGGCGTGCGATTGGCGATTGTGTTTGGGTCGGTTGCGCGGGGCGCGGAGCGGCCGGACTCGGATGTGGATGTGGCGGTGATCGCGCGCGGCGTGGAGCTGGCCGACATCGCGGCGCGCGTCAGCCAAGCCGTGGGACGCGAGGCGGATGTGGTGTCTCTGATCGATGCGGGCGTGCCGCTGATTGATGCTGTATTGCGCGAGGGGATCGTTGTGTACGAAGGCCAGCCTGGCGTGGGCGCTTCATGGTGGTCGCGCGCGTTGATGGATCGCGAGATTGATGGACCGTGGTACGCCCGCATGCGCGACGCGTGGCTGAATCGCGTCGCAAGCAAGGGGATTTTGTAGTGGTCAATCGCGACATTGTGGCTGCCAAGCTTGCGGACCTAGCGCAGCGCGTCGCGCGCGTGCGTACACATGCCAAGGCGTCGGAAGCTGCGCTCACCGGAGACCTGGATGCGATCGACCTGATCTCGTTCAACTTGATGCTGGCTGTCCAGGTGTGCGCCGACATCGCGAGCCACATCGTTGCCGACGAGGGGTGGGTTGCCGCGCGTACGGTGGGTGAGGCGTTCACGCGTTTGGCAGAGCACGGCGTGG
>JACZCZ010100279.1_pt1 | contig 21939 bp, 18 predicted proteins | sample 8641811 | NCBI WGS metagenome assembly JACZCZ01 (sample SAMN15324610, study PRJNA640507) | soil metagenome | isolation source: intercropping peanut in the first line | place: China: Luxin town, Laibin City, Guangxi Province | collected 2019-07-25 | depth 10cm m | reverse complement strand
TCCACGTGTACCCGGCGAGCGGGTGTTGGTCCGATGACTATGCACTCGGCATGCTGAGCGCGCCCGCAGGCAGCGACCCATTGGATGCGGCGGCGTGGACCAAATCCCGCACGCCTGTCTTTGCCAAATCGCCTGAGAACGACGTGTTTGCGCCGGGTCACAACGGATTTTTCACATCGCCCGACGGCAAGGAGCACTGGATCATCTATCACGCGAATCCGGGTCCTGACATGAAGTGCACACCGAAGCGCGCGCCGCGGATCCAGCCATTCCACTTCGGTGCCGACGGAGTTCCCGTGTTCGGCAAGCCGGTGAGTTCAGATCAGAAACTCAGGAAGCCGTCTGCGTGAGCTGGAGCGAATGCAGGTCATCTCGTCAGAGCCGTCATTTGTCAGTGAGAGAACGCCCATGAGGATTTCACGACGCCTGTTGCTGCTTGCCAGCCTGTTCGCTGCGACTGCATTCGCCCGCCAACCCGATCCGCCGGGACAAGTCCGCGCCGGCGAGAAGCCGGTCAACGAGGCGTACCTGTTCGCGCATATGACGCATGCCGACTACGGACGTCTCTACTACAGCGTCAGTACTGATGGCCTGCATTGGTACCGGCTGAACCAGGGCAAGCGGATCACTGACGATTATCGCGGTCATCCCGACATCGCAAGAGGCCCCGATGGCACGTACTACATCGCCGGCAATCAAAGCGATGAGTCGCCGACGATCAATATCTGGTCGTCGCGTGACTTGATTGAGTGGCAACGCTACAGCGACTACAAGCCGGACCTGAAAGCGACGCCCGGCTATTCGCAGGCATTGCAGCGCATCGGTGCGCCGAAGCTGTTCTTCGATGAGGCATCGAAGCAGTTCGTGATGACGTGGCACACGCCGCATCTCGAAGGCACGCCCGAAGACTCGGAGCGGTACTGGGCGAGCCAGCGTACGCTGTACGTGACCTCGCCGGACCTCAGGAAATTCGCGGGCCCGCCGCATCGCCTGTTCGACTGGGACATGGGCACGATCGATGTCTTCATCCGCAAGGCCGAAGGCAAGTACTGGACGATCATCAAGGACGAGACGTATCCCACACTCGACTGGGTGACGGGCAAGACCATCCGCATCGCGCATTCGGATTCGCTGCTCGGACCGTACAAGGATCTGAGCGCGCCGATCAGCCCGAACTTCCGCGAAGCGCCGATGCTCATTCAGTCGCCCAATGGGAAGATCTGGTACCTGTACTACGAGCAGTATCCGGGCGTGTCGTACGGACTATCGGTCGCGGGCAGCCTGTCAGGTCCGTGGTACCAGGTGTCCGGCTACACGTTCTTCTCGGATTGGGACAAGTACAGCCTGCCGTCGAAGGTCAGGCATGGCGCGATGATCACGATCTCGCGCCAGCAGTACGACGCGCTGGTGAAGCGATTCGGGATCGAGAAGTAGCCGACCGTCACGCCTTCGCTGCCTGATGCACCTCTTGCACGGCGCGCAGCCCGGATTCGAGCGCGCCCTGCATCCAGCCTTGCACTTGCGACAGGTGCTCGCCCGCGAAGTGAATCCGCCCTTCGGGCTTCTCTGCATCGATCAGGATGCCCGTCATCTGACCGGGGCCCGGCAAGCCCAGCGCGCCCAGGGTCCAGGGGTCCTTGTGCCAGACCTTCACAGAGAGCGTCTCGAGATTGTTCTTCAATCCCGGATGCGCGCGCTCGATCTCATCGATGATGAATCGGTCGCGCTGTTCCGGTTCCATGTCACCGGCCTTCTCGCCCATCGGGCCCGCAAGGAACGAAACCAGCAGCCCACGCGGCCCGGGCTGATCGTGCGTGAAGTGCCAGATCTGTTGCGGTGTATCGGAATGGCCGAAGCCGTTGAAACCGTCCTTCTCCCAGTAGCGCGTGCGGCACTGCAGGGCGGTGCGCACGACGTAGTCGTATGAGAGCTCCTGGATCGCGCGGCGCTTTGCGGGGGAGAGTGCCGGCGCGACGTCGATGCTGCGCATCGCGGGGAACGGAATCGTGCAGATCAATCGATCTGCGGTGAACGTCTCGAGTGCGCCGGATCGGTTGCGTGCGATCGCCCGAACACCGGTCGTGTCCTGCTCCATTCGAACCAGCGCCGTTCCGTACCGGATGCGATCCTTCATGGTCGCTTCGAACGACCGCGGCAACCGGTCGTTGCCGCCGACGATCTTCGACCGCGTCTTCTCCTGGGATTCGTACGCGATCTCGCGCAACGTCCACAAAGCGGAGATGCGATCGTCCTTCGCGCTCGCCCATGGCCATTCGATCAGGTCGTTCGCCGCGTCCGACGCGCCTTGCTCGCGCAGGAATACGTTGAACGGCACCGAATCGAACTTCCTCGCCGTCGCCGAACGGAAGTCGATGTTCCACGGGTCGCCGAGTTCGATGAGTGCACCCTTGATGTATCGCTCGACCAGCGGCCAGATCCCATTGACGCGTTCATCGGCGCGCAGCGCCAGCGGACATTCGCGCAGATCGAAATCGTTGTCATCCCTGAGCCTGATGCGCTTGCCGCCGAATGCGTACATGCGCGTGCCGCCGGGGTAGAACGGCGCGAGAGGAAGGTCGAACTCACGCACATACTTCAGGGTCAGAGCGTGATTGTCGGGAATGCGCGCGGCGCCAGCTTCGACGTACAGATCGTCGGCCCAGGGTTCGCGCAGCGTGAGGACGCGACCGCCTACGCGGTGCTGGGCCTCGAGGAGCGTGACCTCGTGACCCAGCTTGCGCAGCTCGTAGGCGGCGACGAGGCCCGACAACCCGGCGCCGACGATCAATACCTTCTTTCGATCGGTCGGGCTCGCGGGCTGAACGCGGGATTCCGCTCGAATCGCAGTGACCGGAACCAACGCTGCCGAAGCGGCCCACGCGCCGAGCTTCAACAAGTCGCGTCGTCGAACCTTCATGGAGTCTCCCTGTGTGCGCCCGCCAAATCCCATCGACAATGGTCTGGGCGGGCAATCGCGTCAATGTGACCGATGGCCAAGCGGTAGTGCCGCGAAGGCGGTGTAACTCCGGCCGCTTCTGGCGTGTCCTGTGCTCAGGTGGGCCGGCTGTTACGGCGGGCCGACCATGAGAATCAGAATGTTGCAGGCGAGGATCGATTCATGAAAAAGCACGTCGCGGGTACGGTTGCGGTCGCCGTCCTGTCTCTGACGATGGGTGCCTGTACTGCGGGCGAAGCCGATACCGGCGGTCTGGAGATCAGTTTCAAGGCGAAAGATGAGGCAACTGCGCAGGATATCGGCCTGCCGGCCTATCCCGGAGCGAGGGAATACAGGGAGCCGGGAGATTCCAGCGCAGGCGCGAACATCGGCCTGTCGACGCCGCTGTTCGGACTCCACGTCATCGCGGCGGACATGGAGAGTTCCGACGATCCACGAAAAGTCGCGGCCTTCTACAAGCACGCACTGGCGAAGTACGGTCCGGTGCTCGATTGCAGCGATGAAGGTCGCAGCGAGCGGTCGAATGCCGGACACGACGGCGATCTCGTGTGCGAAAGCGACGAGCGCGGCGATCATGATGCCGTCTACAAGGTCGGCACGAAGAACAAGCAGAGAATCGTTGCCATCAAGCGGCACGAGGATGGCACGCGCTTCAGCCTCGTGTATCTCAGTATCCGGAGCGACGACCAGTAGTCGCCAGCGCAATCGCGGAGGCAATCCATGGTGCGCACCCAGCTGCCCATCGTCGTGATGGCACTGAGTACTGTTTCAGCCGTGTCGGCGGCCGAGTTCGACACCAGCCCCGAAGCTGTGCGCGAGTACGTCGGCAATTATCGCGTTTCGCCGAATCACCAGTTCGGCATCGATCCGTTCGTCATGGATGATGGTACGAAGGTGCTGCTGATCTCGGACTACACGTCCGGCGTCGTTCGCCGGCTGTTCCCGGTCACGGAATCCGAGTTCGTGATGGGGCCAGGATTCAATACCGCATCGCCCCCGGAGAGTATGGTTCGCCTGGTGAAGGATGCTCGTGGCGCCGTCTCGGGTCTGGCGATTCGCAACGCGGACGGAACGCAGCGTCTCGCGGGGCGCGTGGCGCTGCGGCGCGAAGAGATCAGCTTCGAAGGAGCGCAGGCGCGCCTGTCAGGAACGCTGATCGTGCCGCCCGCGAAGGGGCCGCATCCCGCCATCATCCTGCTTCATGGCTCGGGCCCTCTGACGCGCTACTCGTTCGGTCCTTACCCGCACTTCTTCAGCTCGCTCGGATTCGCCGTGCTGATCTACGACAAGCGCGGCACCGGGCAATCAACCGGTGTGAGAACGGATGCGTCTACCGGAGCTGCAATGACAAGTGCCCGTTACCCGGATGAGCTCGCAGAGGACGCGCTCGCGGCCATGCACATGCTGCAGTCACGATCGGACATCGATCCACGACGGATCGGCTTCTGGGGATCGAGCGAAGGCGGGATGCTCGCGACGCAAGTGGCAGCGCGCTCGAAGGATGTCGCATTCGCCATCAATTCGTCGGGCTACATGGAGCCGCTATGGCAAACGCTCGAGTACCAGGTCGGGGCGATACTGCGCGCCAACGGAGCCCCGGAACCCGCGATCGCGAAGCAAGCTGAGTTCGTCGACCTCTGGTTACGTGTGGCCCGCACCGGTGAAGGCTGGGAGGATTTTCACGTCGCGCAGGAGAGTATCGTCAAGGAGGAAGGCTACTGGATATTTCAGAGCCGAGGCCCGTTCACATCGCTCGAGCAGCTGCGCTGGGACTGGGACAACGCGCTGACGTTCGATCCGCGCCTGGCATTGACGCAGGTTCATTGTCCGGTCCTCGGCGTGTTCGGTGAGCGAGACGTGGCCACGCCAGCTGCGAGAACGGTCGAGAACATGCGAAGCGCACTCGCCGAAGCCGGCAACAGGGACGTGACGCTCAGGATCTTCCCGAATGCCGGTCATTCGCTCGGCGAGCTGCCCGACCAGAAGCGAATGGCGCCGGGCGTGTTCGATACGCTGCGGTCGTGGCTGCTGGACCGTGTGCAGCCCAGGGCTGCTGCGCAGAGTGCGGACGACTGAGACGATCAGAACGTGAATCCCAGCCTAAGCATGGGGCCGAACGTCGTCATGTCGTAGACGAAGCGTTCTGTCCCGCTGCCGCGATCGTAGTCGTAGCCGAGGGCGCGATAGCCCACAGTCATCAGCATGCGGTCGGAAAAGCGGTAGCCGACGTCCCCCTGCAGTTGCCAGACGGAGTCCGAGCTGACACCGAAGCCGCCGATGTTCGCGCGCCCCAGGAGGAACCACTTGTCGCCCAGCGGTACGGTCGCTCGCACGAGCACGGTAGGGTCTACCCAATCCTTGTCGAGCTCTGCTGTGCGACCTACGGCACCCAGGGGCGTATTGAGCGTGAGATCGAGCTGCGCATCGATCTTCATATAGGTTGCACCGACACCGATTTCCATCCACGGCGACAGACGTGCGAGGAACGCGACCTCCCATCCGAGCTGCGACAACTCGGCCTTACCGTCCGCGATGCTCGAGTCCTGCAGGACATCTGCCTCGAGCTTCATGTAGAGGATGTCGGAGGTGAACGCCCAGCGATCGGTGTGTGCTTCCGCGTAGAGCATGGCGCCGAACTGGAGGTTCTCGAAAATGTCGCCGGGATCCTCATCGACGTCCACGGGAGGCAAGGAGCCGATGCCGGTCTGGCCCTGCATGTTGGGGAACAGGATGTAGGGCTCGATCAGGTAGTGCCAGCCGCCATCCGGATTCGCGTGAGCCTCGGTTGTTGTTGCGCAGAGCACAAACACGAGAATGGACATGAGTCGGATCTGCATGGCGGGGCCTCCCTGGTGACGAGGTTCGCGACTGCTCCGGGAAGCTGTTTTACTGGGTGAAGCCCGCCTTTCGGATACGTAGTCGGGGCAGGTTGGCCGAGCAGGCGCATCCGTCATTCCCGCCTGTGCGGGAATGACGGATCTACCGAACGATCAGTTCCAGATTGAACTGCTGCTTCAGAGCATCGGCAACCAGATGCCTGGCATCGCTCAGGTCGCCCTGCGTGGCACGCAGTTCTATGTCGTACCGCGGATAGTCGAGTTCGCGACCGTAGGCTCGGACCTGCCGGTTCTCCACCGAGAACACCTGGCTGATCAGTTCTCGCATCGAGACATTGCTTGCGTAGACGTAGTCTTTCTGCACGACGACGAAGCCGGGTTCGTCGGCGTCGCTTCGCTGGATGGACCTTGCGCCGGCCGACACTTTCAGTTCGGATGTGGCGACGATCTTCATCCCGAGTGCGACAGGCATGGCTGTACACGTCAGCAGAGTTGCTGCGGCGACAGCACGCCGCCACGTGCTCGGCTTTGCCCGCCCCGAGATGATCGCGTGGACTCTCGCACTGAGATCGCCGCCGACTGCGCTTGCCGCGCAGAGCTGCCGTGAGGCGATCGATTGCTTGCAGACGTGCAGGAGCGTGCGAGCGTACATGGTCGGGTCACGTCCATCCTGCACGGCGCCTTCGTCGCAGGCGTGCTCGCGTTCCACGATGAGCCGGTTGCCGATCCACCAGACGAGTGGGTGAAACCAGAACAACGTCTGCACCAGCATCTGCAGCGCTGCCGCGAGATTGTCATGGCGGCGCACGTGACACGCTTCGTGCGCGATGACTGCGTCGATCTGCGCGGGCCTCAATCGCTTCAAAGCCCGGCGCGGCAGCAGCACGACGGGATTCAGAATACCGACGACTGCCGGTTCGGCGAGCCGATCGGAACATCGCACTGCAACCGGGGCGGCGATGTCGCACGTCGAACTGGACCTCACGAGCATCCGGCTGTGCAGCCACGCGCGAGCCCATCGCTGCGCGACGAGCGCACTGCCGAATATCCAGGCGGCGAACAGGACGTATCTCGCAGGCCCGAACCCGTCGACGAAAAGAGTGGCGCTCGAAAGCGGAGCCGCGGCCTGCTGCACGATCGGCAGCAACGCCGGCTTGTCGTCGAGCTGCACGATGAAGTGATGACCGATCCAGCCGAGGAGGGCAAACGGAACCAGGAATTTCAGCGAAGCAGCGAGCCAGATCCAGTAGCGGACTCGCGCGAAGTCGTGACGCACCAGCAGGGCCAGCAGCCATGCAGCCACAGCGAACCAGGTTGACTGCCAGAGGTGATCCGCGACGGCACTCACGCTCACTTCTCCTTGCGCGACAGTTCCCGCAGCAGCTTCTCGGCTTCCTTGATATCCGTCATCGTGAGCTTGCCGGTCTCGATGAGGTGAGCCATGACTGTCTGCGAGCGGCCGCCGAACAAGGCGAGCACATCGTCGATCCAGCGGCTGCGGGCATCGTCACGGGTGACGGTCGCCTCGAAGATGTTCGCATTGCTGATCTTCTTGGAGCGGCGAACGGCGCCCTTGGATTCGAGCCGGTAGACGATGGTCTGCACGGTCGTATAGGCGGGCCGGCCCTTCTTGGGAAAATCATCGTGGATTTCGCGCACGGACGAAGCGCCCTTGTTCCAGAGGGCTTCCATCACGCGCATTTCGAGCTTACTGAGTTTCGGCGGGACCATAGAAGAACCGGATGGGGACGGCGTTGTCGAGCCTACGACAGGAGTAGTTCGCCGGGCAATCGGTGGACGGAGGAAGCGACAGCCGGGTCAGCACGATCGTTCCCTCCGTGGTTCCACGGGCGCCGATTCCCAGCTCGCTCCTCAGGTAGCGCGTCAGTTCCGCGATGTCGCCGGTCCTGATGACGGCGCTCATGCGCACGGAGCGCAAGTCCTCCTCCGCGAAGACAAACCGGGACGTCGTGTAGCGTTCGACTTCGAGGAGGGCATCCTCGAGCGGCTCCCGATCGAGGACGATCCGGCCCGATTGCCATGCCGTGCGCCGCTCCAGTTCCTGCGTCGAGGGCATCCACACCGTTTGCCAGCCGGTCCCCAGCGTCCCGGCTTCGTTCGCGCGGAAGACATGCGGGCCTTCGCTGACGCGTGCGCGCAGCAGCGCCGGTGGAACGGGATAGGGCATGCGGCTTTGCGCTACTTCGAGTTGGCCCTGCAGGACAGTCAGTTCGAGCCGCTCCTGCGTGACTTTTCGCAGGTGGAACTTCGCGTCTCCGGGCAGCACTTCGAACCGCCGCGGACCGGCCGTCACCCGGAAAGGCCGTTCGGCATCGTGCCTCGCATCGATGGCAATCTCGCCCCGCAACAGCGCGATGTCCCGTGAACGGGGATCGTAGTCGATGAGCACACGCGACCCGGAATTCAGAACGATCGATCCGCCATCTGGCAGCGGAAGCACCTTGCGGGCACCGACGGGCGCAGAGATGTCAGCCTTCGCGCGCAGCGGATTGCCGAGGTTGTCGGACCAGGGCATCCGGGCAGAGATGGCGATGACGAGGGTCATCATCGTGATGCCCGCGAGGCCGAGGAAGATGCCGAGCACCATCCGGCCGTAGTGCCTCTCCACGCGATCCGCGAGCTTCTCGACCGGGATGAGTTCACCGAGCACCGCCAGGATTTCGGGACCGTGCCAGCGCTTGCATCGATCGATGATCGTGTCGCGATGCCCCGGACCCTTGAGCCATGCGCGCAGTGCCTGCGCTTCCTCGCGGCTGATCGTGCGCTCGATCTTCTCGAGCCATCTTGCGGCCTCCTCGACGATGCGGTTGTCGCGCTGAAGCGCTTCCTCATTCATTTCGCCGCGCTCAACGCTGCACGGGTTCGGCGAGATAGTGCAGGGCGTCAGGAACGAACGACAGGTCGGTCGCTTCCCGGATCGCCGTCCGCATCTGCAGTTCGAGAACGTCGAGCGGCACCGGGCTTTGGTAGCTCGCGAGGCACTGCCTGACAGCGACGTCCGCGGCAACACGCTCCGTTCGGACTAGTCGATACACCTTCACGACGAGCGACTCGGCCGCGCCGGGCGTCAGCAGTTCGGGCAACGTTTCGATGCGCGAAAGTTCTTCCAGCGACAGCGGGAGATCGTAGCGTCGCGCCAGCGCACTCAGAAGCGCTGCGCTCTCCACGCGAGTGCTGGTGGGAAGAATGGGAATCTTGAGATCGAGGCGCCCCGGGCGCTTCAGGTCGATCTCGATGAGGTCCGGTCGCGACGACGCGAGTACCCACATCACTCTGCCCCGGTTCGCGGAGTCGGACATTTCCTGCGCGATCATCGAATACAGCCGGCCCGACAAGCCGCCATCGCCGATGCCCGATTCGCGGCGGCCGAGCGCCTGGTCCGCCTCATCGACGAATACGATGCAGCGCCCGAGCGCGCGTGCGAGCCGGAAGACTTTCTCCAGATTTCCCTCGCTGGAGCCGATCCATTTCTCACGGAAGTTCTTCAGCTTCACGATCGGTACACCGACTTCGCCTGCCAGGCATTCGACCAGATACGTCTTGCCCGTACCGACCGGGCCGGAAAGGAGATAGCCCATCGGCAGGGCCTTGAGATCGTTGCTGCGCCAGAGCTCGATGTCCTGGCGCAGCCACCGCTTGAGCGCTTCCTGGCCGTGATAGTCCTTCAGCGTGCGCGAAGACTGCATGAACTCGAGCAATCCCGGCGCGTCGCGCTCGACGAGTTCCTTCTTCACTGCGCCGAGTTCGCGAGGCTGCATCATCTGGCGGTTATAGGCGCGGACCTTGGTCAGTTGTTCCAGCGTGCGCGTGGAAACGCCCGTCATCGACGCGGCCAGATCCGTGAGATCGACATCGCCCGGGATCGTCTGCGGGTACTCGCTGGCAAGGACGCTCAACGCGGCGTTGAGTTCCGGTGCCGACGGCAATGCGATCTGGATCGTCGTCACGTGCGGGGCAAAGGCGATCAGCGGTTCCAGATCGGCGAGGTTGTCGACGACGAGCAGGCTCGCGAAGCGCAGCTGCGTGAACTGGTCGCCCGAACCCCATTCCCGGACGACGGCGGTGATCGCCCCATGCTCGAACCCTTCGCCATCTGCTGGCAGCACCTGTCCTGCCGAACTGACCATGACGGCAACGCTGACCGGATCTCGCGACTTGAGTGCTGCGACGTTCGCGAGGTATCGCAGGTACTTGCTGACGAACCGGAAGGCTTCGAGAGGTCCCTGGGGAAGATTCCGCAATGCCGACGGGACCCAGTCCGCGAGCAGTTCTCCGCCGCGCGCCACGGCGAGGCCATTACCGAGGTCATAGGTGAAAACGACGTCGAAGTCCTGCAGAAGTTCGTCGCGAACATAATGTTCGATGTTGACGAGCTGCGACCGGAGCGGCATCCGGTCGCTCACGTTGCCATGCATCACGAACTGGGCGGAAGCGCCGCTCTCGAACGAGAGGTCGAGTTGCCTGGCCCAGCCCGGTGCGTCGTCGGTCGTCTTCATCAGCCCCTCGGATGACCGGTGTCGTCTTACCGGCTACTGATGTCATCTACGCTACTACGAGCGTAGTAATAACGGCAAGAGGGGCGATGCCGTTAGCTTGAAGTCACTGAAATGCCTGATCTTCGGGGCCTGACCGTCACCTAATCGATCGTTACCACGACCTTGCCCCGTGCCCGACCGGTCTCGAGATACCGGAGCGATTCGGCGGCTTCGCTCAAGGGATAGGTTCGATCGATCACCGGCGTCAGCTTTCCCGCGGCCATGAGATCCGCGAGATACTGCATGTCGGCCTGCGTCGACTGGGCGATCATCATGCCCATCTTCTGATCGACGAACGGCGAGAGGATCAGTGCTTTCAACGGCAGAGCGAACGGTCCGATCCAGTTGCCGTGCGCGCCGCCTACGATGACGAGCCGGCCGTTCGGCTGCAGTACGCGGCGCAGGTCCGATAGTGATCGATTGGCGACATTGTCGACGATCACGTCGTAGCGGGCGTCCCCTGCGGCAAAGTCCGCCTGCGTGTAGTCGACGATGTGATCGGCGCCAAGCGAGCGGACGAGTTCGGCGTTCCTCGTGCTGCACACAGCAGTGACTTCGGCGCCGAGCAATTTCGCGATCTGGACAGAGAACGTTCCAACGCCGCCGGAGGCGCCGTTGATGAGCACTTTCTGGCCGGGCTGCACGGCGCCATGATCACGCAACGCTTGTAGTGCCGTGATCGCACCGACGTTGACGGAGGCAGCTTGTTCGAACGTCACGTTCTGCGGCTTGAGCACGACGGCCCCGGTTTCACGCTTCACGATGTACTGCGCCAGCGTGCCGCCGCCGCCACCGAAGACTGCATCGCCCGGCTTGAACTTCGTGACATTCGTGCCGACCGCCTCGACTGTTCCTGAAAAGTCGGCGCCGAGCCGTGCTTCCTCCGGTGTCGGCGCACCGATGCCGCGATCCAGGCGCAGCATGTATGGGCTGCCGCGCAGCGTGCGCCAATCGAGCGGATTCACCGAGGCAGCGTGAACCCTGATCAGGATCTGGTCCGCTTGGGGCACGGGCTTCGCGACGTCTTCGACGCGGATGATGTCCGGTGAGCCGTAGCATCGCGCTGTCACTGCCTTCATGCGCGCGGCGCCATCCGGCAGCAGCGCTACAGTCGGGCACGGTGCGTTGTAGCTGATTGCGAAAGCCAACGCTGCGAACGCGAGCGTGATGAGGATCGCGATACCGCTCAGGATTTTTCTGGTCAGGCTCATCTGGTTTCTCCCTGAAAGTGGCGCGACTATGCGAGGCGCCTGTCAGCTTGGCCAGGGGAGTGCGACGAGGTACGAATCAGCCCGGCGAACGACGGCCGGGGAGGACGAACGGCGCGGGGCCGCTGCGCCGAACTTCCGGAAGGCGCAGGCGTTCCGCTCTCACAGAATCGCGCATGCCGGTCGTTGTCCCGCGCTGATAGCATCCATCCTCCTTTCCGCCCGGAGACCCGCCATGGCACAGACACGGATCGAAGCGTACGAAGTGCTCTACTCGGCCAATACGTTCTCGCCACGCATTGCATTGAAGAATGCGGGCAGCTACGTCGGCCAGATGATCTTCAAGCCGAACGGCACGACACTGCCGGCGGACACGGTAGTGAACAATCAGGTGCAGCTGTACTACCACCTGGACGATTTCCAGAATGCGATCGACCTGCTGCGCAATGAGAAGCCGATCTACATGTATTACAGCGGCTCGGGCGGCGGCTTCGAGAATGGTATCCGGACGATGTCGGAGAAGGTGGGCGAGGGGGAGATTGCGCCGGCGGTGTGAGAGGCCGTGCCGTTCCGGTCTGGCTGTGGGTCCGGCTGAAGCCGGACCCACGGGAAGAGAGATTACGCCGGCACCGCTACCACCTTCACCAACTCATCGATCACTCCATCAGCCGACACACCTTCGGCGTTCGCGTCATAGGAAAGAATCAGCCTGTGACGCAGCACGGGATGAACCACGGCGCGAACATCGTCCGGCGTGACGTGATCGCGTCCCTCCAGCCAGGCATTGACGCGTGACGTTCGCTCGAGACTGATCCCGCCGCGCGGGCTCGAACCGATCTGGATCCACTTCCTGAGTGAGTCGCCGTACTTGTCGGGATGGCGTGTGGCGGTGAGCAGGTCGATGACGTACTTCTCGATCGCAGGCGCCACGTGGACCTTGTCGATCTCGCGCCGCGCATCGAACAGCGATTCCTGAGCGATGGCTTTGTCCGAAGACTTTTCCGCGGACTGCGATGCCTCGGCCTTGCCACCCTTCTCTTCCGGCTCCTGCGCATGAGCCTGCGCCGCCTTCTCCGCTTCTTCCCTGCGCACCAGTTGCAGCACGCCGATCTCGCTTTCCGGATCCGGATAGTCGACCAGTACTTTCATCAGGAAGCGATCCATCTGCGCTTCGGGCAGCGGATACGTTCCTTCCTGCTCGATCGGATTCTGGGTCGCGAGCACCATGAAGAGATCAGGCATCGGATGCGTCTTGCCGGCGACGGTGATCTGCCGCTCTTCCATCGCTTCCAGCAGCGCCGACTGGACTTTCGCGGGTGCGCGATTGATCTCGTCCGCGAGGATCACGTTGCCGAAGATCGGCCCGGGCTGGAACTGGAAGACGTTCTTCCCCTCCTGCTGATGCAGCACCTCGGTGCCCGTGATATCCGCCGGCAGCAGATCCGGCGTGAACTGGATGCGCCGCATGTCGGCTTGCAGGCTTTTCGCGAGGCTCTTCACCGCGCGCGTCTTGGCCAGTCCCGGCAAGCTCTCCAGCAGGAGATGTCCATCCGCGAGCAGTCCGATCAGCATGCTGCGGATCAGACCCTTCTGGCCGAGGATCGACGTCTCGACGAGTTTCTGGAGTTCCGCGATGGCGGGGCGCGCAGGTTGAGTCGTCACTTCTGTTCCCACGGATAGATCACTTTCCATTCCTTCTGCATGTCGACGACCGTCCAGCCCTTCTGCTTCGCCTCGTCCCAGGCCTTGTCGAGCGTGCCGATGTGCGACTTGCGGTCGTAGGCCCATTCGCGTTGCGCATCGGTGTGATGAACGATACCCATGAAGCGTACGCCGCCGCCGGCGGCAGTCCATTGCAGCATCTGATGGTCGCCATCGGAGTTGCCGAACGCGAACACCGGTACGCGGCCGATGAACTTGTTGATGCCCGCGGGTTTGCCTTCCTTGTCGTCGACGAAGTCGACCTCGGCGAGTTTGACAAGCACGGGCTTGCCGTTGCGGATCTCGTACTTCACCTTGCCGCTGGAGCCGATGATCTGCTCGGGTGGAATGCCGTAGACCTTCGATGCCCAGGGCCGCATGAACTCGATGCCACCGCCGGAAACGATGTAGGTCTTGAATCCATTGGCGCGCAGGTACGCGAGTACTTCGAGCATGGGCTGGAAGACGAGCTCGTTGTACGGCCGCTTGAAACGCGGGTGCTTCGCGGTCGCGATCCAGTCGCTCACCGTCTTGCTGAACTCTTCAGTGGTCATGCCGGAGTGGGTGACCGCCAGCAGTTCGGCCAATCCCTTCTCTCCGGACGCCATCACGGCCTTCGTGTCCCCTTCGAGCACGCCCTTGAACGGCTGCGTCGTCTTCCATTCCGGGTGCTGCGGCGAGAGTGCCTTGATCCGGTCGAGCGCGAACAGGAGCTGAAAGTACGCCGGCTGCTCCGACCAGAGCGTGCCGTCGTTGTCGAAGACTGCGATGCGGGCTTCTGGTGCCACGAAGGTCGTCGATCCCGGGCGTGTCGCATCTCCGACGAACTTCACAATGGCCTGTTTGGACGGGCCGTCGTTCCAGGAAGGAAGCGGGTCCGGCGCCGCGGCGATCGCTGGACGGCCTGCAATGAGCAAGCACGTCAGTAACGCCTGAAGACTGGCGATGGCGCGCATTGAAGTTCCTCCGTCGCGGCAGGGCGACGGCGAAAGTACGTTGCTGCTTCGGCAGCGGGTATCCGTGGAAGGGGAAGAGGTGCGCGCTCGCCGCGATTGCCCGAACTACGCATGCCCGTCGATTGCATGCGCCCGGATACTTGCCCGCAGCGACATACGCGGAGGGGAGGCCATGCATTCATCGACTCGCACACTCGTCGTGATCGCAGGAGCGGTGTTGCTGTTGCTGGGCAGTGGATGCCGGCAGAAAACCGCCGACCCCGCACCTCCGTCGAAAGCGAGCATGAACGCGGCGCAAGGCGCTTCGCTCGAGGAGGTGCGCGCCATCGCCAAGGAAGCCTATACCTACGGCTTCCCGGTCGTGGACAACTATCGTGTCCAGTATTCGTACTTCGTGGATGCGGCCGATCCCGAGTACAAGACTGGCTGGAATCAGATATTCAACAACGCTCGCGTCTACACACCGGATGACAAGGCCATCCAGACGCCGAACTCGGATACGCCGTACTCGTACGTCGGTGCGGATCTGCGTGCTGAACCGCTGGTGCTCAGCGTGCCGGCGATGGACAAGAACCGCTTCTATCACCTGCAGTTCATCGACCAGTACACCCACAACTTCGCGTATGTGGGGACGCGGACGACGGGCAACGACGCAGGGACGTTCCTGCTGGCGGGTCCGCGCTGGCAAGGCGAAGCGCCGGCGGGCGTCGAACTGGTGATCAAGTCCGAGACGGACTTCGCCTTCATTCTCTATCGCACCCAGCTCTTCGATCCGTCCGACATAGGGAACGTGAAGAAGATCCAGGCCGGTTACAAGGTGCAGACGCTCTCATCGTTCCTGGGTCAGGCCGCACCGCCGGCCGCACCCGCCATCGACTTCATCAAGCCGTTGACTGTGACCGAACAGCGTACGTCGCTCGAGTTCTTCAACGTCCTCAACTTTGTCCTGCAGTTCTGTCCGACGGTGCCGTCCGAAGTCGAGCTCATGGAGCGGCTTGGAAAACTCGGCATCGGCGCCGGCAAGAAGTTCGACGCGCAGGGCCTTGCACCGGAAATGCGCGCCGCGATCGAAGATGGAATAGCGGACTCATGGCAGGCATTCAAAGCCGTGGACCAGCAGGCGCAGGAAGGCAAGGTCACCAGTGCGGACTTCTTCGGCACACGAGAGCACTTGCGCAACAACTACGAGTACCGCATGGCCGCGGCTGCTGCTGGCATCTACGGCAACTCGATCGAAGAAGCTTTCTACACGCAGTACAAGGGCGATACTTCGGCCGATCGCTTCGTTCTGCGCTTCCCGCCGGGCCAGCTGCCTCCGGTCGACGCCTTCTGGTCGCTGACGATGTACGAGATGCCGGCGAGCCTGCTGTATGCGAATCCGCTCAAACGTTACCTCATCAACTCGCCCATGCTCCCGAAGCTGAAGAAGGATGCCGATGGCGGGCTGACGCTCCACGTGCAGCACGAGTCGCCTGGAAAAGCGCTGGAATCCAACTGGCTGCCGGCGCCCGCCGGCCCGATGATGGCCGTGCTGAGGCTCTACGCGCCGAAGCAGGAAGTGCGCGATGGCACGTGGCAACGCCCGGAGTTGCAGAAGGTCGAGTAGCGCCGCACCGAATCAGGGAGAATGCAGATGAACAACCGCCTCGCCAGGTCCTCTGCGATTGCCGCGGGAGTGATTTCGATCTGGACGGTGCATGCAGCCGCGCCCGTTGCAACCATACCCGTCACCGCCGACAACTTCGTTCGTGCTGAATCGGACATGTACATCGGCGTCGCGGCGCGTGAGGCGGGCGGCCTGGGCAAGATGCAGCATCGACGAGAACCCGCCTCCATCGACAATCAGACCGTGATTCGCCTGAATCGCGACACGCTGTATTCGTCAGTCGCCGTGGATCTGGATGCAGGGCCGGTCTCGATCACCCTGCCCGACGCCGGCAAGCGGTTCATGTCTCTGCAACTCATCAGCCAGGATCACTACGCAGTGACGGAGTACGGCGCCGGCGTGCACACGTTGAGCAAGGAGAAGATCGGAACGCGCTACGCACTCGCCGCGATTCGCACACTGGTCGATCCCAGCGATCCGGAAGACGTCGCACAAGTGCACAAGCTGCAGGATTCGATCAAGGTCAGCCAGCAGGGAACGGGGAAACTCGAGCTGCCGAGCTGGGATGCCCCGAGCCAGAAGAAAGTCCGCGATGCCCTGTTGGTGCTGGGCTCGACGCTGCCGGACTACAGGAAGGCTTTCGGCACGAAGAAGGACGTCGATCCGGTGCGCCATCTCATCGGTGCGGCGCTCGGCTGGGGAGGCAATCCCGACAAGGACGCAACGTATCTCAACGTGACCCCGGCGAAGAACGACGGGACGACGGTCTACAAGCTCAGGGTGGGTGATGTGCCCGTCGATGCCTTCTGGTCCGTGAGTGTCTACAACGCGCAGGGCTACTTCGAGAAGAACGCGCACAACGCCTACACGATCAACAATCTCACGGGAAAGAAGAGCGGCGATGGCTCGATCACGATCCGGTTCGGCGGTTGCGACGGCAAGATCGCCAACTGCATTCCGATCGTGAAGGGCTGGAACTACACGGTTCGGCTCTACCGGCCGCGTGCCGGGATTCTCGATGGCTCGTGGAAGTTTCCGGAGCCGAAGCCAGCGGAGTGATGTGCCACCGCACATCTGCCCCTCGTACGCATCCTCTCCGACGGGTCGCATCTCTAGAATCGGCAGAAACGCCAGCGTCCCGTCGCCGATGGAGATGTGTCATGCCCGTGATCATGAGTCGGCTTTCTCATTGCGCATCCGCCGTCCTTGTCGGCGTCGCCGTCACGTTCGGCTCGATGGGCGCGCAATCGGCGACTGCACCCTCCGCGCAGCTGATCGAGCAGCTCGAGAACCAGTTCGGGCTGACGGATCGCCAGGTGCGCGGCGCCCTCGGCGCTCTGCTGGTCTTCGTGCGGGAGCGCCTGCCGAAGAAGGACTTCGATGAGTTCTCGAAGCGTATTCCGAACGCCGCGCAGATCATGCAGGACGTGAAGCTGCAGGGCGTCGTCACGAAGCCGCTCGACAAGATCGACGACTATGAAAAATCACTGGCCAGTCTCGGCATCGGCCAGCCGCTTGCGTCTCAGTTCGCACCCGCAGTCGTGAAGTATCTCGGCGACGCGGGGTATTACCGCGAGCGCGACATCCTTGCGCGAGCGTTGAACTGACCACTCGCCTGCGCGCTACGAAGGGCACTTCGCGTGCCCCTGGTACGGACTCACAGGCGGGTGACGGGGGATGACAATCGGCGGGTCGCTTTCGGGCGATCCGTCGCCTGCGGTCATCTATCTTTGCGAGGTACAACCCCATGAGTCGAGCTACACGGTGGCTTCTGGCCGTAGTGTCGATGTTCATCTCCGCCGCCGCCATCGCCCAGGGCGCCAAGCCCAACATCCTGGTGATCTTCGGCGACGATATCGGCATCCCCCAGATCAGTGCCTACACGCAGGGCCTGATGGGCTATCGCACGCCGAACATCGACCGCATTGCGAAGGAAGGCGCGATCTTCACCGATTCGTACTCACAGAACAGCTGCACCGCAGGGCGCGCGTCGTTCATTCTGGGAATGGAACCCTTCCGCACGGGCCTGCTGACGATAGGCATGCCCGGCGACCCGCACGGCATTCCCGATTGGGCGCCGACCATCGCCGATGTCATGAAGGCCCAGGGCTATACGACGGGACAGTTCGGCAAGAATCATCTCGGCGATCGCGACCAGCATCTGCCGACGAAGCACGGCTTCGACGAATTCTTCGGCAATCTCTATCACCTCAACGCCGAGGAAGAACCGGAGGGGTATTTCTATCCGAAGGATCCGAACTTCCGAAAGCAGTTCGGTCCTCGCGGTGTCATTCATTCGTATGCCGATGGGCGCGTCGAAGACACCGGCCCGCTGAACACGGCACGCATGCCCACCGTCGATGAGGAGTTTCTTGCGGCCGCCAAGAACTTCATCGATCGCGCCAATCGCGACAAGAAACCGTTCTTCGTGTGGTTCAACTCCACGCGCATGCACGTCTTCACGCACCTGAAGAAGGAGTCGCTGGGCAAGACAGGGGTCGGCATCCATGCGGACGGCATGGTCGAGCACGATGGGCATGTCGGTCAGCTGCTCAAGCAGCTCGATGACCTCGGTATCGCGAACAACACGATCGTGCTGTACACGACCGACAACGGTGCCGAGCTCGCGCTGTGGCCGGACGGCGCGATGACCATGTTCCACGGCGAGAAAGGCACGACATGGGAAGGCGGTTTCCGCAACCCGATGATGGTTCGATGGCCGGGCGTCGTCAAACCCGGTACGGTCTACAACGACATCATTTCGCTGATGGACTGGATGCCGACACTCGCCGCTGCAGCGGGCGAATCCGACATCAAGGGCAAGATGGCGAAAGGCTTCAAGTCGGGCAGCAAGACCTTCAAGGTCCATCTCGACGGCTACAACTTCATGCCGTACTTCCAGGGCCGGGAGTCGAAGGGGCCGCGCGATACGATGTTCTATTTCGATCAGGGCGGCAATCTGAATGCATTGCGCTGGAACGACTGGAAGGTCAGTTTCGCCATGGCGAGCGAGGGCAATATCGCCACGGCCAAGCGCGAGGTTCCTTCGTGGGCGAACATCACGAATCTGCGCATGGACCCCTATGAACGCGGCTCGAGGGAAGGCGCCGGCGCCATGGAATTCATCGCGCAGCAGATGTGGCTGCTGGTGCCAGTCCAGGCGAAGATCAAGGAATTTTTCTCCGACTTCAACGACTATCCGTACCAGGGCGGTTCGTCGCTGAACGCCAGCGGCATCGGTTACGGATTGCTGCGCCAGCAGGATGCGATGAAACGACTCAAAGAGCTGGAATCGCTCAGTCCCAAGTAGAGAAATCCGTGACACACGAAGAGGGCACGTCGAGCCCTCTCCGCATCACCGATGCTGTCCTGTTGTCACGTCGGCCTCCATGCTCTGCTGCAGCTCCAGCATCGCGCCCTGGCTGATGCGCAGGAATCCCACGGACACGAGTGATACGACAAGTGTCAGGACGAAAAGAACCGGATCGGCGCCACGTCGATCATCTCTGACATCGGACTGGCTCCGTGACGTATCGGCAGATTCACTGACCCGACGGCTGCAGCCGAGTCGCTGCGTATCAAAGGTAATGCGTCCGCAGTTGCCCCATCTACGGACTGTCAAAGCGAAGCGAACTGCTGAGAATGCTTCTACGCGGTCCGACGACCGCGGCGGCGACTTGCAACATTCGTCCAGGAGTCATTCGAATGAACGGATTGCAGCGTGTGTTCGTTCTGCTCGCAGGGACACTGATGTCCGCGGTCGCCGCGGCCCAGGGGGCGAAGCCGAACATCCTCGTGATCTTCGGCGACGATGTCGGGCAGTCGAACGTCAGTGCGTACACGCACGGTCTGGTCGGCTACAAGACGCCGAACATCGATCGCATCGCGAAGGAAGGCTTGATGTTCACCGACTACTACGCGGAGAACAGCTGTACCGCGGGACGGTCGACGTTCATCACGGGCCAGAGCGTGTTTCGCACCGGTTTGTCGAAAGTAGGTTTGCCCGGCGCGTCGGTGGGTTTGCAGGATCGCGACATCACCATCGCTCAGGCGCTCAAGCCGCTGGGCTACGCCACCGGACAGTTCGGCAAGAATCATCTGGGAGACCAGGATCGTTTCCTGCCGACCAATCACGGCTTCGATGAGTTCTTCGGCAACCTCTATCATCTGAACGCCGAAGAGGAGCCGGAACGCCCCTACTGGCCGAAGAACGATCCGGATTTCCTCAAGTTCTACAATCCGCGAGGCGTCATTCATTCGTTCTCCGACGGGAAGATCGAGGATACCGGTGCGCTGAATCGCAAGCGCATGGAGACGATCGACGACGAGACGACGGGAGCTGCGATCGCCTATATCCAGAAGCAGGCACAGGCAAGCAAGCCGTTCTTCGTGTGGATGAATTTCACGCGCATGCATCTCTTCACGCACGTGCGAGCCGAGTACCGTGGCAAGGCGGGCCTCGGCCCAGGGCACGAATACGCAGACGGCATGTGGGAGATGGATCAGAACGTCGGCAAGCTGCTCAAAGCTGTCGACGACGCTGGTATTGCCAACAATACGATCGTCATATTCACGACGGATAACGGGCCCAACTTCTTTACCTGGCCCGATGCCGCAAATACGCCTTTCAGGAGCGAGAAGGATTCCAACTGGGAGGGTGCGTTCCGGGTACCCGCCATGATCCGGTGGCCTGGAAAGATCAAGGCAGGCGAAGTCACGAACGCGTTGTTCTCCGGGCTGGACTGGTTTCCGACGCTGCTTGCGGCTGCCGGGGACACCTCGATCAAGGATCGCCTGCTCAAGGGAACGAACCTCAGTGGGAAATCGGCGAAGGTGCATCTGGACGGCTACAACCAGCTGCCGCTGATTCTGGGACAGACGACGAAGAGCGCCCGCAACGAGTTCTTCTATTTCAATGACGATGCCGACCTGGTCGCCATGCGCTACGACGTGCTGACACCGGGGGCTACTACACCGACGGCGTGGAAGCTTGTGTTCTGCGAACAGCGCGCCCTCGGAAGTCTGGCAATCTGGAAGGAGCCATTCACCTGCCTGCGCGCGCCGAAATACTTCAACCTGAGAATGGATCCTTACGAAAGAGCAGACACGGGGCCGACCAGCAACTATCACGCGCTCGAAACGGAGAATCCGTACCTGTTCATCGACGCTCAGCGTCGCGCGGGGGCATTCCTGCAAACCTTCATCGACTATCCGCCGAGCCAGATCCCGGCCAGCTTCACCATCGACCAGATCGAGGAGAGCGTGAAGCGGCAGGTGATGGAGAAGATGCAGAAGAAGTAGTGGCGGAACTGCTGTCACTCCCGCGTGTCACTCCTGCTTCCGCGGGAGTGCCCGAGTCGCCCGCGGCGGTGACGTCCGGCTGAAGCCGGACCCACAGTGAAGCATCACCACCACGTACCGCTTCGGCTACAGTGCACCGGTGAGATCGCAGCACACGTCCGACCCGAGTCAGCCATCCCCTCCTGATTTCAACGGCGCCCGCGTCGTCGTGCCGGCGCTTCTGCTGTTCGCATCCGGTATCGCGGCCCTCGTCTACCAGCTTCTCTGGATCAAGCAGCTGTCGCTCGTCGTCGGCGCCGACGTTCACGCGATCACGCTTGCAATCAGCGCGTTCTTTGCCGGCCTGGCGGGAGGCGGGCTGATCTTCGGGCGTCGTGCCGATCGAGCGATGCAGCCGTTGCGGCTTTACGCGGTGCTCGAGATGGCGATCGCCGTGCTGGCCGTCGTAGCGACATTGATGCTTGCACATTCGGCCGGTGCGTTCGCAAGACTCGAAGCGGCGGTCGGGCCGCTTGCGTGGCTGCTCCCGTTCACGCTGGTCGGTCTTCCAGCGTTGCTGATGGGCGGCACTGTGCCAGTGCTCGTGCGGGCGATCGCCCCGACCGACGCGCAACTCGCTCGTGTCGGTGGCGTGCTGTATGCCGCGAATACGGCAGGGGCCATTGTCGGAACGCTGCTGACGGTGTTTGTCTTGATCCCATCTTTCGGAGTGCGAGGGTCCGCGTTCGCGGCGGCGTTATTGAATATTGCTGCGGCTGCGGGGGCGGTAGTTGTGGGGGTGAGAGCCCCCTCCCTGGCCCTCCCCCGCGGTAGCGGGG
>JACZCZ010146414.1_pt1 | contig 21959 bp, 19 predicted proteins | sample 8641811 | NCBI WGS metagenome assembly JACZCZ01 (sample SAMN15324610, study PRJNA640507) | soil metagenome | isolation source: intercropping peanut in the first line | place: China: Luxin town, Laibin City, Guangxi Province | collected 2019-07-25 | depth 10cm m | reverse complement strand
TGGTCGGCGCGAATTTCCGGATCGATGCGCTGCAGGCGGCGCTGTTGCGCGTGAAGTTGCCGCACCTCGATCGCTGGACCCAACTGCGCCGCGACAACGCCGAGGCCTACGATCACCTGTTTGCTGCGTCGGGCTTGAGCGCACCACGTCTGATCACGCCCGCGCGCGTCGAGCCGAGTCACATCTACAACCAGTACGTGATCCGCACCGATCGTCGCGACGCGCTCAAGGCGCACCTCACAGCCCAAGGCATCGGCTGCGAGGTCTACTACCCACTGCCGATGCACCTGCAGGTGTGCTTCGCCAACCTCGGTCACACCGTCGGCGACTTCGCCGTCTCCGAACGCGCCGCCAACGAATCGCTCGCCTTACCGATCTTCCCCGAGCTCGGCCAGGACCGTTTGCAACGCGTCGCCGAAACCGTGATCGCCTTCTTGAAGAGCTGAGTGGAGGAAGCTCTTGCCGATCCTCAGGGAAGGTCCCAAGCGAGATCGACTTGCAGGCACTCCACCTCGCTGCAGCGGCGAGTGTTACGCACGACGTTATAGTCGGACGGCTCAACGTGGAACTCCTGATGAACCCACACTTCATCGGTCGCCATGTCTCGAACCGTCACCGTGATGTCAGTCCACGGCACGCTCGGTTCGTCGAGTCTTCGACGCTGGATGGTGAGGTGCCACAGACTGTCATCAGTGCAGAGATCTTGCTCCGGTGCGTTCTCGCAGCCGCGCGACAGCACGTCGTCCGCGAACTCTGAGCAGTTGATGCTGCAAGCCGCAGTCGTCGTTCGGCAGACATCGTCTCCACAAAGTCGGATCACAATCGTTCCTAGGTCGCGATCAGCGGCAACCGGTAAGCTGCCACCTAGTCTCACCCAATCGTCGCCGCACGCGCTCCGATCGCAGGTCGCACCTCCGTGGCCGATTGCCCCGAGCGCTCCAAACTCATCGCAGCCCATCAACATCACAACGACGAGCCCGAGGTAGCGCAAGCGCATGGTTTCAAGCTGAGGCACTTTCGATGCTTTGTCGACTGTCTGAGCCCAGCTAACCTCTGGGCATGGGTGACTTTGATCGGATTACGTTTGATGCGGTGTTGATGGGTGGCAGGGCCTGTCGATCGTGACGTCGCCGCTTTCACAAGCTGTGACCGACCTGCGTCGGCTACTGGAAGCTGGTGACACACTTGCGCTGATCGAGCGCTTCTATGCGTCGGATGTCTGCGTGTTCGAGAACCACGTGCTGGCGCGCGCGGGTCGCGATGCATGCCTTCTCTATGAGCGCGAACAACTGTCGAAGCAGGTCGCGCCGCCGACGTTCGTGGTGAAGGCAACCGCGATCAACGAGACCGACGGCGTCGTGTTCATCGAGTCCACGCTGCGCTTCACCGGCCCGGACGCGCGACCGATGCGTCTCGATCAAGTCAGCGTCCAGCGCTGGCACCGTGGGCTGATCAGCGAAGAGCGCTTCTACTACGAAGGCGTGATCGACGAAGGCGACGAGTAGTCACGTAGGAACCCCGACGATCGTCGCCGGCAAGATCGGCAACCAACATCGGCAAGCACCGTCCAATGTCGGACAAATTCAGTCATGGATACGGCTGTTTGACCGGCGTCCATGATCGGCACAATCTCTGTCAAAGACCGGCAGGAGTGGGTGGGAGCGATGGAGACCAGCTATCGGATTGAGCCGTGTTTGCTGGAGACCTATCCGGCGGAGCTGGCTGATCTTGTGAGCGAGCTCATCGCGCGCGGCGTGGCGCTCGGACAACGCCTGCATCCGACAACGGCGGCCAGCTTGGCGGAGCTGGTACGCGTGATGAACTGCTACTACAGCAACCTGATCGAGGGACACAACACACGTCCCCGCGACATTGAGCGCGCGTTGAACGAACAACTCGATTCGGATGAGCGGCGCCGCGACCTGCAACTCGAGGCTCGTGCACACATCGCGGTTCAGCGTGAGATCGACGCGCGCTTTGCGGCGGGCACGCTAGACGATGCTGCATCCGAAACGTTGATTCGCTGGATGCACCGTGAGTTCTACCGTGATGCGCCGAGCCGCATGCTGCGGATGGCGCGCGAGCATGGCCCATTCGACATGGTCCCTGGCGAGCTTCGAACGGCGCCGATGCACGACGTGCTTGTGGGGCGTCACCAGCCACCATCCAGTGAACATGTCGCGGGCCTGATGATGTACTTCGCTCAACGCTATCGGTTCGATCGCTTGGGCAGCGCGGCACGTGTCGTGGCGATGGCCGCGGCCCACCATCGTTTCAACTACATCCATCCGTTTCCAGACGGCAACGGTCGCGTCAGCCGGCTGATGTCGCACGCGATGGGCTTGCACGCCGGAATCGGGGCGCATGGCCTGTGGTCGATCTCGCGCGGTCTCGCCCGCGGCTTGGACGATGCGTCCGAATACAAGCGCATGATGGACGCGGCCGACGAACCTCGGCGTGGCGATCTCGATGGTCGCGGAAACTTGTCGCAGGAAGCGTTGATCGAGTTCGTCACATGGTTCATACGCGTTGCGCTCGACCAGCTTCAGTTCATGGCCGCGCTATTCGACCTGGACGCACTCATCCTGCGCCTACGCGAATACGTTCACAGCCTCGATCGCGGCAACGATGCTGCTGCGGCGATCGCTGTCGAAGTTCTGCATCGCGGCGAAATCGCACGCGGCCAAGCGTCACAGATTACCGGTCAGTCCGAGCGCGCATCGCGACAAGCGTTGAGGGCGCTGATCGACGCTGGTCTCCTTCGTTCCGATACATCCAAGGGCCCCGTATCTCTACGCTTTCCGATCGAGGCAGCCGACGTGCTGTTCCCACGCCTGTTCCCCGCGCAGCTCGCCTGATCAATCGAAGATCGTGCCGGGGTTGAGGATGTTGCTCGGATCGAACGCTGCCTTGATTCGGCGCAACAGCTCGAGCTTGATCGGGTCTTCCAGCTCCATGAAGTGCTGCTTCTTCTCGACGCCGATGCCGTGCTCGCCGCTGATCACGCCGCCGAGGCTACGGCCCGCTTCGAACAGCTCGTGCATCAAGGCGTGACGTTTTTCAGGATCTTGCTCGAACACCGCCAAGTGCACGTTGCCGTCGCCGGCGTGACCACAGCCCGGGATCATCGTGCTGTGGCTCATGGCGATCTCGCGCACGCGCTGCATGTACTGAGGCAATGACGCGCGCGGTACCACGATGTCGATCACGTCGCTCGCACCGGCACGCTTCGCTGCCCAGAAGCTCTTCTCGCGCGCTTCCACCAGCTGCTGCCCGGAGTTGCCCGGCAGCACGAAGATGTCCATTGCTCCTCGCTCAGCGAGCAGCTCACCGGCCAGCTCAACATCTTCGTTCACGCGCTCTTGTGTGCGTCCTTCGATCACCACCAACAAATACGCCTGCGTCTTCTGTTGGATGTCGTCGCTGACGCCCAGCGAGACACCGCTCTGCATCGTGATCGCCATCATCGTGAACTGGTCGATGTATTCACATAGCAAGGGCGCCGCGCCGCTTTCCAACAACGCAGGGATCGAGCCCACCGCTTCCGTCAGGCTCTCGAACGGCGCCAACAACGTCGCGTTGTGCTTCAACAGCGGCACGAGCTTCAGCGTCACTTCGGTCACCACCGCCAGCGTGCCTTCCGAGCCGATGATCAGCTGCGTCAGGTCGTAGCCGGTGGAGTTCTTCACGATCTTGCCGCCGGTTCGGATCACCTCGCCGGTCGCGAGCACCGCTTGCAAGCCCAGCACGTGATGGCGCGTCACGCCGTACTTCACTGCGCGCATTCCGCCTGCGTTGGTGGCCACGTTTCCGCCCAAGCTCGCCGAGAGCTCGCCCGGAAATACCGGGTACACGAGGCCCTTCTCATTGGCAGCGGCGTTGATCTGTTCGAGCGTGACGCCCGGCTCCACGATCGCGGTGTGGTTCTGCGTGTCGATCTCGATCACGCGCTTCATGTGCTCGAAGCTGACCACCACACCGTTGGCGAGCGGAATGCACGCGCCCGATAAGCCAGTGCCCGAGCCGCGCGGCGTGAGCGGCACCTTGTGCGTCGTCGCCCACTTCACGATCTTCACCACATCGTCGGCGTTGCGCGGGCGTGCGACTGCGAGCGGCATCTGATGCGGCGGCGCCAACGCTTCGTCGTGGCTGTAGTCCTCGCTGATCGCATCGCCGGTCAGCACATTCTGTGCGCCGATCAGATCTGCCAATGCCGAGATTGCTGCCGTCATCCTCACCCCCGGCCCCTCTCCACATCACGTGGCGAGGGGAGTCGTTCGCGTGTTGAAGGTTCGTTCATTCCAAGATCGCGCCGCGTGCGGCGGAGCTGACCAGCTTGCGATAGCGCTGCATGTAACCGTGCGCGGGTTTCTCCACCTTGGTGCGCGTCGCAAGTCGTTCCGCGATCTGTGCGTCCGAGAGTGCCACTTCCAAGCGCCGCTCGGGAACGTCGATCGTGATCATGTCCCCATCGCGCAACACGCCGATCGGCCCGCCCGCATAGGCCTCGGGCGACACGTGACCCACGCATGGCCCAGCACTTGCGCCGGAGAAGCGGCCATCGGTGATCAAACCGGTTTTCTTCAGGCCGAACATCTCGATCATCATCGTGATCCCCAACATCTCCGGCATGCCCGGACCGCCTTGCGGGCCCACGTGGCGAATCACCACCACCATGCCGTCTTGCACGCGGCCTTCGATCAAGCCGCGGCGCGCGTCGTCTTCACTCTCGAAGCAAATGGCGGGGCCCTTCACCGACAACATGTCGGGTGCCACGGCAGATGCTTTCACCACCGAGCCGTGCGGAGCCAGGTTGCCGTACAGCACGACGGTGCCGCCTTCCTTGCGATGGGGCTTGTCGCGCGGCGGGATCACCTCCGGGTCAGCCACGCGCGCTTCGTCGAGCTGCACCGACAGCGGCCGTCCGGTGACCGTCATGCACTCGGTGTTCAGGTCGTCACGCATCACCTTCATCGCCGCGGTGATGCCACCGGCTGCCCACAAATCCACGATGCCGTGCGGACCGTTGGGGCTGATGCCGAGCAGGGTCGGGATCTTCTTGTTGTAGTCGTTGAAGATCGACAGCGGCAGCTCCATGCCGAGCGCGTGGGCGATCGCCGGCAAGTGCAGCGTGCTGTTGGTGGAGCCGCCGATCGCCAAATCCATGATCACAGCGTTGAGCAGCGCTTCCTTCGTCATGATCTTCCGCGCGGTCAGCCCTTCTGCGACCAAGCCCACCACGCGCTCACCCGTCAGGCGTGCGTAACGCAGCTTGTCAGGGTGAAAGCCGGGCGTGTTCGAGCTCCCCGGCAAGCACATCCCCATCACCTCGGCCAAGCACTGAATCGTGTTGGCAGTGCCCATCAGCTCGCACGATCCGCAGGACGCGCAAGTGGTGGTCGCCGCCTTCATCTCGGGCTCTTCGAAGTCTTTGTGGTCGACGCTCTTGGGGCGTGGACGCTTGTTGCGGATGTCCCACATGCCGGGTCCGCCGGAGATGTAGATGCTCGGCATGTCCAAGCGCGCCGCGGCCATCAACATGCCGGGATTGATCTTGTCGCAGCTCGCGATGGTCACGAGCCCGTCAAAGAGCTGCGAGCGCACGTGGGTCTCCACGATGTCGGCGATCAAGTCGCGCTGCGCGAGCACGTAGTTCATGCCCTCGTGCCCCATCGCCACGCCATCGCACGGCGCGGGCACGTTGAACTCCACCGCCATGCCACCGGCCGCGATCACACCTTCCTTCACACAACGCGCGATGCCGGCGAGGTGCGAGTGCCCGGTGGTCATCTCGGTGTGCGAGTTGGCGATGGCGATCAACGGCTTCTTGCCGAGCTGCCCAGTCTCCATGCCGGTTCCGCGCATGATCGACGTGCGCACGATGCCCAACAACGGATCGCCACCCTGCGGCGTCAATCGCAGACTCTTCTTCTCACCCATGACTCACCTCCACCCGTGCGTGCCACCCGACGCACGAAGACCACGTTAACACGCACGTTCACACCATGCGCTGTCAGCATCCGGTCGCAGCGCGCCAACGTTGGGTTCGCGCGTGCCAACGGGCCCGTGCGCATCCCTTGCCCGAGGTTCGCGCTCACGGAACACTGCGGAAATCCGATGGCCGACCGCCCTTACATCGAGCTCATGCGCGCGCTGTCGACGGTGGGTGTGGAGTACGCCATCGCGGGCGGGTTCGCGGTGGTGTTGCACGGTGTGCCGCGCATGACGTTCGATCTCGACATCGTTGTGGACGACGCAGACGACAACATGCTGCGGCTGGTCGAAGTCTTCGAGTCGCAAGGGTTTCGCCCACGCTTGCCGGTCGCGCTCGCCCAGTTGGCGGACCGCGGTGTCCGGGAGGGTTGGGTGCGTGAGCGCAACCTGATCGCGTTCACGCTGATGCACCCCGTGCGCACCATGGAAGAAGTCGATGTGCTGTTGGTCACGCCGCTGCCGTGGTCGGAGATCGCTGGTTCTCTCATGTGGCGCACCCTCGACGGTGTGAACGTGCCTGTCGTGGGTCGCTCGGTGTTGCGACGCATGAAGCTGGCGACCGGTCGCGAGAAGGACCTCCAAGACGCGGCCCTACTGGGTGACGAAGCATGACCGCGCTCAAGCCGCCGATCGCTGCCAGCGTACCCACGCCCGACCAGATCGAGCGCTTCGCCAAGCTCACAGTCGAGGAACGTTTTCGTTGGCTCGTCGACACGTTGGCGCTTTGCCACGAGCTCGCCACGCCGGAGACAAGGGAGCAGTGGCGCAAACACAAGGCGCCATCGGTGACGAGCGAACAGATGACCACCCGCGCCGGTCGAGCTGCGCAACGTGCGTCCTGGCCAGTGGTTCGCACGTCGCTGGCTGTGTCGGACGATGACGACCTGAGCGCGACGACGACGACCGAGCAGCGTCTCGCCATGATGTGGCAGGTCTCCGTCGATGCGTGGGCAAGCAGCGGTCGGCCAGCGCCGGATTACACGCGCGAAAACGCCCCGGGCCGCGTGCTTCGTAGAGGTGACAGTGGCGGCCGAGATTAACGAGGACTTCGCCGACATCCTTCGGGCGTTGGCCGATGTCGGGGCGGAGTTCCTCTTGGTGGGCGCGCACGCGCTTGCAGTTCACGGGATCGTGCGTGCAACCGGAGACATCGATCTGTGGGTTCGTCCAAGCGCGGACAACGCCCAGCGCGTCATCGACGCCTTACGACGCTTCGGTGCGCCCCTTGAGGCACATGGAATCACGCGGGGCGACTTGCAGACGCCGGGCACGGTCTACCAGATCGGCCTGCCGCCGCGCCGCATCGACATCCTGACAGAGATCTCAGGTGTCGCTTTCGACGAAGCATGGGCTTCACGCATCAGCACACGCATCGCAGACGTGCCGGTGCACGTCCTTGGCCGCGAGGCGCTGATCAAGAACAAGCTCGCCACAGGCCGCGCGAAGGACCTACTGGACGTCCGCCTGCTCCGTGGCGACGAACCATAACCACACCGCGCTGTCTTATCGCGTCAACGTTCGGTTCGTAGCTGCCAACGTGGGTTTCCAAGGTGGCCGCGCGGTTTCTCGACCTTGACCGTGATGGGGCCGCTCCTTCATCGTCGCTGGCTATGAATGGCGCTGAGCTCTTGATGCAAACGTTGATCGCCAATGATGTGGACACCGTCATTGGTAACCCTGGCACGAGTGAGATGCAGTTCGTCTCGGCGCTGGATTCGGTGCCGAAGATTCGTGGTGTGCTCGGTCTGTTCGAAGGCGTCGTGACCGGTGCGGCCGATGGCTACGGGCGCATGGCGGAGAAGCCCGCTGCCACGTTGCTTCACTTGGGTCCTGGCTTGGGCAACGGCTGGGCGAACCTGCACAACGCACGTCGCGCGCGCACACCGATCGTCAACATCATCGGCGACCACGCCACGTTCCATCGCAAGTTCGACGCGCCGCTCAACTCCAACATCGAAGCGCTGACCGAGACCGTGTCGGCGTGGAGCAAGGTCGCCGCGATCGAGAGCATCAGCCAAGACGTCGCCGCCACCATCGCTGCCTCACTCACGGGCCCCGGCAAGATCGCGAGCTTGATCCTCCCGGCCGACGTGGCGTGGGGCGAAGCGAGCGGCACGGTGGCGAAGGCGAGCATTCCGAAGCCCGCCGCGGCGTCACAAGCTGCGATCGATCACGTGGCGAAGCTGTTGCGCAGCGGTGAATCGGTCGGGTTGTTGGTCAATGGGCCCGCGCTGCGTGAGCCTGCCTTGCGCTTGGTGAATGCGATCGCGCAGAAGACCGGAGCGCGTTTCTGGTGTGACACCTTCCCGGCGCGTTTGCCGCGCGGCGCTGGACGACCGCACATCGATCGGCTGCCGTACTTCGGCGAGATGGTGACCATGACGCTCGGTGGCTTGAAGCACCTGGTGCTGGTCGGCACGAAAGCCCCGGTCGCGTTCTTCGCGTTCCCCGGCAAGGCCAGCGCGCTGTTGCCCGAAGGCTGCGAAGCGCACACGTTGGTCGAAGATGCGCAGGACGTGCTCGGCGCGTTGAAGGCGTTGGCCGAAGCGGTGGGTGCAACCGTTGCCGATGCGATCTCGGAAGTGCTCAGCCCGCCGACCGATGATCCATCCGGTTCGATCGATCCGAGCGCGCTCGGTGTCGCCGTTGCGCGCGCGATGCCAGAGAACGCGATCATCGTCGACGAGGCCAACACCGCGGGCTTTGCCGTGCCCTTGATGACACAGAGCTGCGCGCCCCACGACTGGCTGTGCTTGACCGGTGGATCGATCGGGCAAGGCCTGCCGGCGGCGGTCGGTGCGGCGCTGGCGTGTCCCGATCGCCGTGTGTTCTGTCTCGAAGGCGATGGCAGCGCGATGTACACGATCCAAGCGTTGTGGACGATGGCGCGCGAGCAACTCAACGTGACCACGGTCATCCTGGCCAACCGCAGCTACGCGATCTTGAACCTGGAGATGATGCGCATGGGCCTCGGCGACGCCGGTCCGGTTGCGCGTCAGATGCTCGACCTCAACAACCCGGCGATGGACTTCGTCGCCATGGGCAAATCGATGGGCGTGCCGAGCTACCGCGCCGAGAACGCGGAGCAGCTGGTCGAACAGCTGCGCCGCTCGGTGGCGACACCCGGCCCGACGTTGATCGAAGCGATGCTGTAGCCGCTAGCGCGACAGCGGGGTGATGCGAAGGCGGCGCAGCGCGACGCCGGTGTTGTGGGTGGTGCGCAACTCGATGCGGCGCGGATTGCCTGGTGCGACGCTGGCGGTGATCGCGCGGGGTGGTGTGCTGTCGACGCGGATCGCCGCGTGACCGATCGGCCGCTCCAAGGCGACCCAGGCGCGATGATTCGGCGTCATCCACGCGACGAGCTTGCCGTGCGTATCGACCCGCACCGAATCCGCTCCGTTCACCAAGTAGCCCGGCACGTGAATGTCGCGGTTGGGCTGCGTGGTGATGCCGACCTTTTCGCTGTTGCGCCGCACGAAGACGAGGCCCTTGTGGTGGCGCGGCGCGTCGAGCACGACGCGCACTGCTTGGTAGTCGCGCTTGAATTCGCGCGACCGATCCAGATCGCGACCGATGCGGAACATGGGCCCGCTGCCGACGTGGAAGATCACGAGGTCAGGCTTGCGGGACAACACGTAGCGCGCGTCGCCAAGCTCATGGCCAGACTTGCCGCGCCCAAAGTCGCGCGGCCGATGCCGTGGCAGGTAGTGATCGTTGAGCCCGAGCATGTCGATCGCATCCAGCTCCGACCAGTAGGCAATGCAACCTGCCGCGGTCACCGCGATCAACGGGTTGAGGTGCTTGAAGTTGTCGCGCAGCGCAAGCCCGAGCGCTTGCCCTTGCCATTCCCAGCGTTCCTTGATCGCGCCCGCCATCGATGCGCGTGCGGGTTGGCCTTGCCACAGCGCCATGACGATCACGAGCATCAACGCGGACAGGGATGCTTGCGCGCGGAGCCCATAGCGCTGCTCGAGCACCGAGCCCACTTCCAGCAGGGCAAACGTCGCGAGCACGATCACCGGCACGAAATGCCGGCGCGCGGGGAACAGATCGCCGCCTGCGAACACCACGTACGTCAGCCACGCGATGATGTTGAGCAGCACGATCGTGCTCGGTCTTCGCGCTTGCTTCAGGCAGAGGCCAAGCAACAACGTGGCAGCGCTCAGCTCCGTGAATGGCGATAGATCGGCGAGGCCCTCGCGAACGTAGCTGAGGCCTGCGCTCATCCGTTCGGGTGTCCAGGCGAGCTTCACCAACGCGGTGTTGGGCACCCATGTGCCGTAGTACAGGCGTCGAAAGCCGAGCTGACCGAAGAACGCGAACGCTGGCCAACGCACGATGCGATGGAAACGTCGCCACGCGCCCCGAACGCCATCATCGACACCACCACCGGCGCGTCCTCCGACAGTTGCAGCGCCGAGCGCGATCATGCCGACAAACAACGGGCTGTCAGGACGCGTCAGGCACAGCAGCGCGAGCGCGATCGAGGCAATCCGCAGCGCGCGTTCTTGGTGTCGATCCGGTTCGGCAGAGCGCGTGGTGTGCGGACCCAGCGCTTCGAACGTTGCGCGCAGCGCGATTGCCAAGAGCGCCGCCACCATCGGTTGCTCCAAGCCACCGATCGTCCACACCGCGCAGGGGCCCGTTGCTGCCAGGGTGAGCAACACCCACGTCGGCGTCACGCCACGCGACCGTGGCGTCCACACCAGTGCTGCCGCGGTCACCGCCATGCACAACACCCCGAGCGCACGGCTCGCCCACACCAACTCGACGCCGAACGCACCGACGCCCGCGAGCGTGAGCGTCCACAGCAGGTTGCTGTAGCCCTCCACGCGTGGGCCCGAAGCCCAGGTGAGACCGTGACCGTCCAGCAGACGTGACGCGTAGCGCAGGGAGATCAGCGCGTCATCGGCGACGAACGGGTAGTAGCGCGCAGCGTTGAGCGCGAGCACCGGCAGCGCCAACAGCAGCGCCAGCCAGATCGGCCCGTAGGTGGAAAGCCGCAAGGCGTGCGTTCGCGCGCCCGTCGCCGGTGGAAGGTGTGACGCGCTGCTTGGCCTGGGCTCGGTCACGGCGTGGTCGCAGCTTGTACCGTGCGCAGGTCACCGCCGGCAAAACGCAGATCCAGCGCAAGAGCTGCCGTGAGCCCTTGTCACGTCCGTGGGCGCGCTTACGTGACGTCGCGTTAGGGTCGACTGTGACGCGCCGATGTCGGATGCCGTTGCGCCGATTCGTATTCCTGACGGAGAGGCAACGTGCTTTCGGCACTTCTGTCGGGCGCTGGGCTTGGCTTGCTCAGCGTTCCGCACTGCGCGGCGATGTGTGGTCCGTTGGCTCAGGCCGCATGCTCGCGCGCATCGCAGCGTCACGCACCCCTTCATTACCAAGCCGGTCGTGTCGTTGGTTATGCGTTCGTCGGCGCGCTCTCTGGACACGTGGGGCACACGTTGTCGTCGATTCAGCTCGCGGGTTGGTTGCCGATTCTGCTCGCCCTCGCCACCGCGTCGGTGTTGCTGCTGTCGGCATGGCGCATCGCGCGCTCCACGCACGCTCGGCGGCAGCCGCCTCCGACCCTGCGCTCGCGTGCGCCGCGGGCTTCGTGGTGGACGCGCTTGCAGCGCTTGTTGCCGTCGCATCCGGCGGTGTTCGGGTTGTCGACCGCGATGCTGCCCTGTGGTGCCTTGGCCACTGCGCTGCTCTTGTCCGCCAACTACGCAGCGCCAGCGCCCGCCGCGATCAACATGGTGGGCTTCGCGCTGACCACTGCGCCCGCCACCTTCGCGGTGGCCTGGTTGATGCAAAGGCTCCCGCACCTGCGCTCGCCGCGATTGTTGCGGCTCGCATCTGTCGCGCTGGTGGCGGCAGCGATCGCATTGGTGGCGCCTCCGCTCATGCGCCTCGCCCACGACCCACCAGGCACCGAGCTTCGTTGTCACTGATCCATGAACACCGCTTCCGTCGCTCCCCCTCTGGCTCCCGCTGCTGTCTCCGTCGTCACGCACCGCGCCGCGCGCGACTGCCTGCATTGTGGCCAAGCGCTCGCCGATCAGAGCGCAGCGGAGTACTGCTGTCTCGGTTGCGAAGCGGTGGCGGGCGCGCTGCGGCAAGGCGATCTGCTCCACTACTACGACCTGCGTGGTGAGCGCGCCGAGCCAGTGGGCGATCTGCGCTTGGAGCGCCGCGATGGGCTGTGGATCGAGCCGATCGCCCAGGCGCTCGCCCAGCGCGACCAACCGATGTCGATCACGTTGGCGGTTCAGGGGCTGCGCTGCGCGGCGTGTGTGTGGCTGATTCAAGAGCTCTTCGCGCGCGTCAGTGATGGCGATCAGCTGTTGGTGAACGTGGGCCGCGGCAGCTTGGAGCTGCATGTGGGCTCCACGTTTCCCTTGCGCCGTTTCATCGGGGACGTGGAGCGCTTTGGTTACCTGATCGGACCGAGCAACCAGGCAGTCGCACCGCCGTCGGACGATCTCTTGGTGCGCCTCGGCGTCTGCGCTGCGCTCGCCGCCAACACCATGATGTTCAGCATCGCGGTGTACCTGGGCCTTCCGCATGGCCCGTTGCGCTCGTTGCTTCACACCTTGAGCTTTGGTCTCACCAGCCTTGCGGTCTTGATCGGCGCGCCGGTGTTCGTGCGTTCGGCGTGGCACGCGATCCGCGCGCGTGTGCTGCACCTGGATGTGCCGATCGCGGCCGGCATCGTGCTGACCTATGCCGCAGCCTGTTGGTCCTTCGCGACCGGCGCGACTGAGGCGGCGTACTACGACTCGTTGTCGACGTTCATCGCGCTGATGCTGCTCGGGCGCTTTCTGCAGACGCGCATCGTGCACGCCAACCAGAGTCGTGTGTTGCAGAGCGGAGGCGCCGAGGCGGTGATGACCCGACGCCTCGACGCCGATGTGGTGAGCTTGGTCTCTGCGAGCGCGTTGCGCGAAGGTGATCAGGTGCTGATCGGCGCCGGCGACTTGTTGCCGGTGCGCGCGATGCTGGTGTCGGACGAAGCGCGTTGCTCACTCGACTGGATCACCGGTGAGAGTGATCCCGTGACCTACGTCGTGGGCGCAACGCTGCCAGCGGGTGCGTTCAACGTGGGAGACCGCGCATTTGTTGCGCGTGCCCTCGAGCCGTTCGCAGATTCTGCGCTGCGCCAATTGTTGGCTGCGCCCGATCGCGACGCCACCGCGCGCAACACCCGTCGCGGACACGCGTTTGCGCGCGTGTATGTGCCGAGCGTCATCGTCGCCGCCGCCGCAGGTCTTGCGTATTGGTGGTGGCGCACGGGCAACCTGGAGGCTGGCCTGTCGGTTGCAACAGCGGTGTGCGTGGTCACCTGTCCCTGCGCCATCGGCATCGCGACTCCGCTCGCCCACGACTTGGTGCTCGGTCGCTTGCGTCGTGCGGGGCTGTTCGTGCGTAGCGCGACCTTGCTCGACCGACTGACCGCCGTCACGCGCGTCGTGTTTGATAAGACCGGCACGCTGACCACCGGGCGGCTGCGTGTCGCGGAAGGTGCGCCGCTGGACCAGCTCAGCGCCAACGAGCGCGACGTGCTCTACACGATGTGCGCCAGCAGCGTCCATCCCAAGAGTGTGGCGATTCACCGTGCGCTGCACGAGCGCGGCGGAAAGCGTCGCAGCGACGTGGTGGTGACAGAGCACGCCGGCCGTGGTCTCAGCGCCACGCGACAAGGACACGAGTACCGCTTGGGGCGTCGCGATTTCGTCACGGGCGCGGGGGGCGACGCGCTCTGCTTCGGCGCCGATGGTGTGGAGCGCCTCCGCGTCGACACCGTGGAGGACATTCGCCACGACAGCGCCGACCAGCTGCGCTTGCTGCGTGCCCGCGGCTACGACACCTGGATCCTCAGCGGTGATCAGCCCACACGCGTGCGCGCGTTGGCGGGCGCGATCGACGTTCGCGACGATCACGCGATCGGGGGTCAATCGCCCGACGACAAGGCGAAGTGGATCGCTGCGCACGATCACCGCGACACGCTGATGATCGGCGACGGGATCAACGACAGCCTGGCGGTGCGTGAAGCCTTCTGCTCCGGCACGCCGTCGATCGACCGCGCCTTCATGCCGGGCCGCACGGACTTCTATTTCGTCACCGCGGGCCTGGCACCGATCACGCTCGCGCTGTCGCTTTCGCACCGGCTCGCCCGCGTGACGCGGATCAATCAGGTGTTCGCCGTCGCGTACAACGTCGGCACCGTCGGCCTGTCTTTGGCGGGTGTGATGCGCCCATGGCTTGCAGCGGTGTTGATGCCGCTGTCGTCGCTGTTGGTGCTGGCGTGGACCAGCGCGCTGCTGAGTGAAGGAGCGTGGCGATGGAAGCGCTGATCTTGACTGTCTTCGTCAGCGTCGTGCTGTCGGCGTTGGCGGTGGGCCTTTTCGTCTGGGACGTGCGCCAGGGCGGCCACGATCACCATGACCGCCTATCGCTTTTGCCACTGGATTCCCACCGTTCGAACGCGAGCGGACAAGCGAAACGCACAGACAAGGGCAACGTGACATGACAACCGAGCGCATTACTTACGACGACGACATCACCCGTAAGTTCGTCTTTGCCAGCGTGATCTTTGGATTGGTCGGCCTCTTGGTTGGCGTCATCGTGGCGCTGCAGCTGGCGTTCTGGCAGGCCAACGTGGGCCCGTACCTGAGCTTCGGTCGCCTGCGTCCACTGCACACCAACGCGGTGATCTTCGCGTTCGTCGGCAACATGATGTTCGGCGGCGTTTACTACTCGACGCAGCGCTTGCTGAAGACACCGATCGTCTTCCCGAAGCTCGCGTGGTTCCACTTCTGGAGCTGGCAAACCATCATTGCCGCAGCCGCCATCACGCTGCCGCTCGGTTTCACCCAAGGCAAGGAATACGCTGAGCTGGAGTGGCCGATCGACGTCTTGATCGCGCTGTCGTGGCTCGCGTTTGCCGGTGGCTTCTTCGGCATGATGGCAAAGCGCCGCGAGAAGCAGCTGTACGTCGCGCTGTGGTTCTACATCGCCACGTTGATCACGATCACGGTGCTGCACGTCGTCAACAGCCTCGCGATCCCGATCGGCGCGCTCAAGAGCTACTCGGTCTTTGGTGGTGTGCAGGACGCGCTGGTGCAGTGGTGGTACGGGCACAACGCAGTCGCGTTCTTCCTGACCACGCCGATCTTAGGCATCATGTATTACTTCATTCCTAAGGCGGCCAATCGCCCGGTGTTCTCGTACCGGCTGTCGATCATCCACTTCTGGTCGCTGGTCTTCCTCTACATCTGGGCGGGTCCGCACCATCTGCTCAACACTGCGCTGCCAGAGTGGGCGCAGACGCTCGGCATGATCTTCAGCGTGATGCTGGTGGCGCCGAGCTGGGGCGGCATGCTCAACGGCCTGCTCACGCTGCGCGGCGCGTGGACAGAGCTCCGCAACGACCCGGTGCTCAAGTTCTTTGCCGCCGCGGTCACGTTCTACGGCATGGCGACCTTCGAAGGCCCATTGCTCAGCATCAAGGCGGTCAACGCGCTGTCGCACTACACCGATTGGACGGTCGGGCACGTCCACGTCGGCGCGCTCGGCTGGAACGGCTTCATGGCGGCCGGCATGTTCTATTGGCTCGTTCCGCGCATGTACCGCACCAAGCTGCACTCGCAGAGCGCGGCCAATCTCCACTTCTACATCGCGACGTTCGGCATCTTGCTCTACGTGATCGCGATGTGGGTGGCGGGCATCACTCAAGGCTTGATGTGGCGCGCGGAAAACGAGTCCGGCGGCCTGATGTATCCGAGCTTCGTCGAGACCCTGCTCGCGCTCAAGCCGATGTACTGGACGCGCTTGATTGGCGGCACGCTCTACTTGGTCGGCTTCGTGATGATGATGTGGAACCTCGCGAAGACCGTGGCGACAGGCTCGTTCGAGAATGAATCGGTGGAGGTGCAGACGCCGCCCACGTCGGAAACCACCGGCTTCGGTTCGCTGGTGTTCGGGCGTCCTGTCATCAGCACGTTGATCGTGATGGCGTTGTTCGGCGCCTCCGCGTTGGTGGACGCGGCGCTGGCCACCGTGCTCGCGGTGTTCGGTCTGTTCATCGCGATGATCCAGGTGCTGCACTACTTCGGGCCGGAGAACCGCGAGGGCGGACCGACCTGGCACCACAAGGTGGAAGGCCGCGCGGCGGCGCTCACGGCGCTGACCGTGGTCTCCGTGTTGGCAGGCGGCATCGCCGAGATCGTGCCGCTCGTGATCACCAGCAACGGGCAGATCGCGAGCGCGAAGAACGTTCCGTACAGCGGGATCGAGCTCGAAGGACGCGACGTGTTCATCCGCGAAGGTTGTTACAACTGCCACTCGCAGATGGTTCGACCGTTCACGTGGGAGACCGCGCGTTACGGCGCGCCTTCCACCCAAGACGACTCGATCTTCGATCATCCGTTCCAATGGGGCAGCAAGCGCACCGGTCCTGATCTGGCGCGCCTCGGCGGTCGCTACTCCAACCTTTGGCACTACCGGCACATGCTCGATCCGCGCGAGCTGTCGGTGGGCTCCAACATGCCGTCGTACGCGCACCTGCGTGACGCCAAGGTCGCGTTCGAAGAGACGCCGAACAAGCTCCGTGCGATGCGTGCGGTCGGTGTGCCGTATCGCGCTGAGGACGTGCAAGGTGCTTCAGCCGATGCCGCGCGCGCCGGACAGGCGATCGCCGACAGCCTGCGCGAGGAGGGCGGCGTGGAGGTTGCGCCCGATGCCGAGCTCGTTGCGCTGATCGCGTACTTGCAACGCTTGGGCAAGCCGCCCGCTGCCGAACCGACCACCGTTGCGGCCGCCCTCGCCACCGAAGGAGGTCGCTGACATGCGTGCATTCTCTGCTGAGTTCTTCGCCCGTTCGCCGGTCCTGATCTTTCCGCTGATCGCGCTCGGGATCTTCTTCGTGTTGTTCGTCGCGATCGCGCTGCGCGTGATGCTGACGCAGCGAGAAGAGAGCGATGCGGCGGCCCGCTTGCCGCTTGATTTACAACCGCGCGCCCAAAGCACGCTGCGCGATTCGAAGCATGGAGATCGACATGGCTGAAGGACATCGCAAGGACGAGATCGCGGGCGACATCATCCACGTCTACGACGGCATCGAAGAGGCCGACAACGAGCTACCCGCGTGGTGGATCGCAATGTTCGTGGGTGGCGCGGTGTTCGCGCTCGGCTATTGGTTCGCTTACCACGAGTACCAGGCGCTCAAGTTGCCCAACGCCGAGTACGAAGAGGCCGTCGTGGCGCGCGCTGCAGCCACCGGTGAGGTCAGCGTCGATGCCTTGATGATGGGCTCGCGCGACAGCACCACGCTCGACGCCGCCAAGGCACTGTTCAATACGCACTGCGTCGCGTGTCATGGCGCTCAAGCGCAAGGCGTGATCGGCCCGAACCTCACCGATGAGCATTGGATCCACGGTGGTTCTGCGCTTGCTGTGTACACCACGATCAAAGACGGCGTGCTCGCCAAGGGCATGCCGAGCTGGGGCGCCGTGCTCGGCGACAAGTCAGTCCAGCAGGTGGCGGCCTACGTGATCTCACTGCGCGGCAAGAACGTCGTCGGCAAGGCGCCCGACGGTCAACCCTGGAGCGGCGCGGAAGACGAACCCGCCAAGAACTGATGGCTGTACACCTCAAGCTCTACGACAAGGCCAGCTCACTCAAACCGGATGGCAGCCGCAACTGGGTGTACCCGGCGGACGTGGCAGGGCGCTTCGATCGGCTGCGCAAGATCACGTTTTCGATCCTGGGCCTGATCCTGGTCGCGCTGCCGATCATCGAGGTACGCGACAACCCCGCGGTGTTCCTCGATGTGCAGCACCGCCGCTTCTACCTGTTCGGCGGCGTGTTCAACGCGCAAGACGTGTGGCTCGTCTTCTTCATCCTGACCGGCATTGGCTTTGGCCTGTTCTTCATCACCGCGCTCTGGGGTCGCATCTGGTGCGGCTACGCGTGTCCGCAGACGGTGTTCATGGAGGGCGTGTTCCGTCCGATCGAGCGCTGGCTGGAAGGCTCGCGCCCCGAGCGCATGAAGCGCGACGCGGGCCCGTGGACGGTCGACAAGCTCTGGCGCAAGGGGCTCAAGCACGCGCTCTACCTGATCGCGGCATTCGGCATCGCGCACATCATCTTGGCGTACTTCATCTCGATCCCGCTCTTGTGGGACATGATGCTCAACCGGCCGGCGCAGCACATGGAAGCGTTCGTGTGGGCGGCGTCGTTGACCGGCATTCTGTACTTCAACTTCTTCTGGTTCCGCGAGCAGATGTGTCTGATCGTGTGCCCGTACGGTCGCCTGCAATCGGTGCTGACCGACGACGACTCGCTGGTGATCGGCTACGACGTCAAGCGCGGCGAGCCGCGCGGCAAGGCCAAGCAAGACGGCGTGGGCGACTGCGTCGACTGCAAGCGTTGCGTGGTGGTGTGTCCCACCGGCATCGACATTCGCAACGGCTTACAGATCGACTGTATTGGCTGCGCGCGCTGCGTCGATGCGTGCGACGACGTGATGCTCAAGCTCAAGCGGCCGCAGGGCTTGATCCGCTACGACTCACTGCGCGGGCTCGCGGGTGGTGTGCGTCGCGTGTTGCGACCGCGCGTGTACTTCTATGCCGTGCTCGGTGTGATGGGCGTGGTCGCGCTGAGCCTGGCGTTGTCGGTGAGCGATCCGTTCGAGGCAAACATCATTCGCTTGCGTGGCGTGCCGCCGATGCACGTCGACGGCACCACCGTGCGCAACTCGTTCGAAGTCCATGTGGTCAACAAGCGCGGCGAGCCCATGACGTTCACGATCGAAGGCCAGAGCCCGGCGCCCATCCAGTACGTGATCGCGATGCCAAAGCTCACGCTGCCATCGCTCGGCAGCCAGCACGTGCCCGTGTTCGTCACGTTCCCCAAGGGCAGCCTGAAGGACGGCGCCCGCGCCAAGCTCACCGTGTCGAGCACACAAGGCGAGCCCAAGCGACTGGAGCTCCCGCTGATCGTCCCCGGCGCCGCGATGCGCTGACCGTGCGCTCGTGAGTTACCAGCAGCCTTCCGCACCGAAGAAGACGAACTGCAGGCCGCAGTTCTTGGTGCCTGTGCAACCCGGCATGCCGTAGCAGGAGCACGCGCCGTTGACGCAGCCTTCGTTGGCCTTCTGCATCGTGCACGCGTTGCCGCAGGTGCCACAGTGGGTCTCGCTGTCCTGCGTGTTCACGCACATGCCGTTGCAGCACGTGCTGTTGGCGCCGCTGCAGACGTTGCCGCAAGTGCCGCAGTTCATCGAATCGGTCATGCGGTTGACGCAAACACCGCTGCACACCGTGTCGCCGCTGTTGGGACAACGGCACATGCCCATCGTGCATGTCGTCGGCGCGCTGCATGTCGTGCCGCAGGTGCCGCAGTTGTTGTTGTCCGTCATGCGGTTGACGCACGCGCCGCTGCACACGGTCTCGCCGGTCGTCGGACACTGACATTGACCACCGCGACACGAGGTGGGGTCGGTGCAGGCGTTGCCGCACGAGCCACAGTTGTCGTTGTCCGTCATGCGGTTGCCGCACATGCCGTCGCACACCGTCTCGCCGGACACCGGGCACCGACAATCACCGAGGAAGCAGCTCTCCGGCTCGGTGCACGTGACGCCGCACATGCCGCAGTTCTCGTTGTCGTTCTGGAGGTTCACGCACTCGCTGCCGCACGGGCTCAGATCACTGCCCGGGCAACGACACACGCCGCCGCTGCAGGTGTTGGGCGCATTGCACACGTTGTTGCACGCGCCGCAGTGCTGCTGGTTGGCTTGCGTGTTGACGCACGCGCCACCGCAGAACATGTCGCCGGCGATCGGACAACCGCACACGCCCATCGTGCACACGTTGCCGGGCGGGCACTGGTTGCCGCACGCGCCGCAGTTGGCGGGATCGAACATCAGGTTCGCGCAGGTCATCTCGCCGCAGCAGACGCCGCCCGGTGCGCACGTCGTGTTGCCGCACAGCATGTCGCTGCCGCCGGTGCCGCTGGTGTTGCCGCTGTCCCCGGTTCCGCCGGTGCCGCTGGTGTTGCCGCTGTCGTTCGGAGCGAGCGGATCGACGTAGGGTCCGTCGAAGCCAACCGCGCATCCGACCGCCAAAAACAGGCTCAAGCCAAGAGTGAGCAACTTCCGTACATGCCCCATGGCGGGGGTGTCTCGCAGTGCCCTATCGGTGTCAAGACGAGCCGAAGGAAAACTCGCCTTGGCCGTTGGGGTCCCCTGCGATCGCTGTGCTTTCGCGCCCACCGAGTGACCTTGCACGCTCACTCGCACAGCGGCTGCCCGGGATCGAACGCGCTTCCGTCGTAGTGAATGCGCGCCTCGCCTTCGCTGCTGATGCGCCGCACGAACACGGGGCCCCACGCTTGCAGGCCTTGTCGCGCGACAAGCTCCGCTCGCGGCGCGTAGACGAAACCGCCGAAGCGCGCGCTCGCTCCGAGGTTCAACGTCCCCGCGCCACCGACGTAAACACGAACCGGTTCGGTTTCTCCGCCAGCGGTGAGCGCATCCATCACGGTGAGGTTACCGGCGACGAACAGGTCGAGCGCACCGTCCTGCACGTCGATCGTCAGCGCGCCCTCCAACGCCACATCGCCAGCGACGAACAACGCGACGTGTCCTTGCACCGTCAACGTCACGTCGGCCGCCGCGCTGATCCGGTCCAGATAGAAGCGGCCGCAGGGTAGGGCGAGCGTGGTGTCGGCTTGCACGTTGGCGAGCACATCATCGACCAAGGCGATCGCGGTGTTGTCATTGTCGTCGCGGGCGGCGCTGACGATTGCGGCGATGTCATGTTGACTGGCGACATCGCACGCACAGGGTGGCGCGATCGCCTGCAGCGCGTGATCACGTCGTGGCGCCGCGTCCGTGCCTGCAATTGCGATCGTCGCCTCCATCGGCGTGCTCAGCGTGCCTGCGATCGCCACGTTCTGCGCCTGCAGCGATCCTCCGAGCCGCACGTCACCACCCACGTCGAGGTCGAGCGTGCCTTCGATCGGACCGCCGTGCTCCAGGTTGCCCGCGATCGTGAGCGCACCGGGCGCGATGCCGACGATGCTCTCGGCACTGCCATTGATGAACGAGCCTGCGATCGTTATTGGCGCCGACACATCGAGCCGACCGTTCCAGCCGACCGCCGCGCCCCACGGTGCAGACCCGGGGGTGCCGAGCGTGGTGATGAGCGGGGCGCTGATCACGCTGTCCTCGCACGAACACAGGGCGGCGCGAAACTGCCGGCTGCGACCGCTGTCACACGGCACGTCGCCCACTTGCAACCATGGTGCGTCGTTGCCACAGGTGCTCGCATCCGAACGCTGCACGGCTGCGACGTCTTCGACGGTGCATGCCATCGCGACGAGCACGCATCCGATCGTCACGTGCTTCATCGTCGCGTGGAGCTCATCGATCGACATCGAGCTGCTTGTCGCACTCGGTGATGCCGCGCGCGATTTCCTTCTCCAGCGTGTCGTTCGGGCGCTGTGTCTGCGCGTCCAGGAACAACGCCCGCGCGCCCTTGGGGCTGTGCAGGTGCTCCAACAGGATCGAAGCCGCCGCCACCTTCGCCACGTACGCAGAAGCTCCGGAGTCCGTTGCGATCACCCGTTGATACGCCCGCACCGCATCGCGATAGCGACCATCGGCCCGCAAACGGTTGGCGCGCAGCAGGTGATCGGTCTCCACCGCAGGCTGTGGCTTCGGCGCGCGTTGCACGGTGTCCGGTGTCTCGATCGGCGCCGGCGTCGGCGTCACGGTTTTGCGCGTCACGACCGGCGGCGCAAGCGTCGGTGTCGACGTGGTTGAAGGCGTCGGCTGCATCCACACATAGAACGCGCGCGCGCCCGCCACACACATCAACAGTGCAGCGGCTGCCATCATCCACGTACGCAGCGGCATGGCGACCACCCGACGCGCCGGTGCCTGCCATTGATCGAGCGCGCTGCCGATCAGC
>JACZCZ010039324.1_pt1 | contig 22031 bp, 22 predicted proteins | sample 8641811 | NCBI WGS metagenome assembly JACZCZ01 (sample SAMN15324610, study PRJNA640507) | soil metagenome | isolation source: intercropping peanut in the first line | place: China: Luxin town, Laibin City, Guangxi Province | collected 2019-07-25 | depth 10cm m | reverse complement strand
GGTGATCCGGTCGATGGATTTGCGCCGTAGCCAGGTCATGGAAACTCCTCGAATGCGTCAATGGGGCGGCACGCCGGCAACGGGCCGGCATGGAAAGGTGAGGGGGCATGACCCGCGGGCGCATCCCCGCCCCGGGGCCGCCAGCAGCCTATGCGCGCGCGGCGTGGCTGGCAATCGGCGGTGCACCACGCGGCGTGCCGCGTCGGCCGGTTCAGAGATACGAAGGCCGCGCCGGATCGAACGCCAGCGGGTAGCGGTGTACGTCGAGCAGGTCGAGGAACACATCCAGCCCTTCGTCCGAGCGGACGAGGTCGTACTCCGCATCGGACACCAGGTGGACCACCAGCGGCTCCACGCCCTGGCCGTGCAGGTGCAGGTTGTCGAACAGATGGCGATCGGCGGCCACCACCGGCGGCAGCAGCAGGAAGGTCGAGAACGGTGAGGCCGCCAGCGGTGGTTCCGGTAGCGGCACGGTGTGGCCGTAACCCAGCCAGCTGCCTTCGGCGAACGGCAGCTTGGCCAGCCAGCGCAGCGGCTCGATGAAAGCCGGATGCGGCGCGCGCACGTACCAGAACAGCTCGCGTGCGGCGGATTCGTCGCCGTCGTAGCCATCGGGCATCGGCATCAACCGGTCGCTCATGCCGCTGGTGACCAGCACATAGCCTTCGTCGTCGCCGTCCACGCAGGCCTCGACGAAATTGCGCGCGTACACGTGCACATCGACCCGGTGCCGGCGGTCGCTGTCGCGGTCGATGCGTTCTGGCTCGCCGAACGCCGCCTGCAGGGCGGCCGCGCGTGCGGCGGCGAGGGCAGGCACGGGGTCGGGCGCGGCGCCCATCAGTGTGCGGAGACGTTGCAGCAAGCCGGCTTTCCCCAAGCGGTCGGTGCGCCGCGACTGTGCGCCGGCCCCTGCGGGGGGTCAAGCCGCCTATCCGCATCCCGTGACGCGGCGCGCGCTTCCCGTGCGAGGCGGTTCGCGCTGCGCCCCGGCTCAGGCGCTGAGACGCCAGCGGCTACACTGTCCGCATGGATTCCCAGACCCTCCTCATCCTCCTGCTGGTGCTCGTCGCCGTGGCCGTCGTCCTGCTCGCGGTGCTGGTGCTGCGCCGCCCCGAGACGCGCATCGGCGACCTGCTCGAGCGCGCGCTGCGCGACGAACAGCGCGAGGGCCGGGGCGAGCTGCGCGAGCAACTGGAAGGCCTGTCGCGCGCGCAGGACGCCCGCATCGACGGCTTCGCCCGCAATCTGGCCGACCTGAGCACGCGCACCGACCAGCGCCTGGACGTGCTGCGCGACACGCTGACCGAGGATGCGCGCAAGGGCCGGACGGAGTCCGCCGAATCGCAGCAACGCTTTGCCGACGCGCTCGGCTTGCGGCTCAACGAGCTCACCCAGCGCAACGAACAACGCATCGGCGAGATGCGCGCGACGCTGGAAGGCCGCCTGAAGGAACTGCAGGCCGACAACGCGCAGAAGCTCGAACAGATGCGCGCGACGGTGGACGAGAAGCTGCAGGCTACTCTGACCCAGCGGCTCGATGCATCGTTCTCGCTGGTGTCCGAGCGCTTGGAGGCGGTCCAGCGCGGCCTGGGAGAGATGCAGCAGCTCGCGACCGGTGTCGGCGATCTCAAGCGCGTGCTGAGCAACGTCAAGGATCGCGGCGGCTGGGGCGAGGTGCAGCTGGAGAACCTGCTGGAGCAAGTGCTGACGGCCGAGCAGTTCGCGCGCAGCGTGAGGGTGCGTCCGGACAGCAACGAAGCGGTGGATTTCGCCATCCGCCTGCCGGGTCGCCAGGATGGCGATGTACCGGTGTGGTTGCCGATCGATGCCAAGTTCCCGCGCGAGGATTACGAGAAACTGATCGAAGCCCAGGAGCGCGGCGACACCGATGCGATGCGCACAGCCGCCACCCAGTTGGAGCGGGCGATCAAGGTACAAGCGAAGTCGATCAACGAGAAATACGTGGTGCCGCCGCACACCACGGATTTTGCGGTGCTCTTCCTGGCGACCGAAGGTCTGTACGCGGAGGCCATCCGCCGTCCCGGGCTGGTCGATGCCTTGCAGCGCGACCATCGCATCGTCATCGCCGGCCCGACCACGCTGGCGGCATTGCTCAACAGCCTTCAGATGGGCTTCCGCACCCTGGCCATCGAAAAGCGTTCCAGCGAGGTGCGCGTGCTGCTGGGTGCGGTGAAGACAGAGTTCGGCAAGTTCGCCACCGTGCTGGAGAAGGCCAACAGCCAGTTGGACACCGTGCAGAACAGCATCAAGCAGGCGGGGGTCCGCACGCGCGCGATCGAGCGCCAGCTGCGCGGTGTCGAAGCGTTGCCGGGTGAAGAAACACAGAAGCTGCTGGGTAGCGACGAGGCGGAGTGAGCACGCGGAGTCTCGACGATCACAGGCCCCGAGCCCTTCTCCCCGCGCGCGGGGAGAAGGAACGCCCAAAAGAAAACGGCGCCGAGAGGCACCGTTTCCATTCATCGCGCCCTGCCGACCTCCTCAGCCGCCGCCGCTGATCTCCGGCATCGGCATCGCATCCACCGGCACGGTCGGGGTGTTCTCGTCCTGCAGGTATTCCGGCAGTTCGTCCTCGGTCGGCTGCTGCGGGGTGCGGTGGCTCTCGATCTGGTAGTTGCGGCGCTGCAGCCACGAATCGCGGACCAGCGCGTAGTCGTCCACCGCGCCTTCGCGCAGGCTGTCCAGCGACAGCAGCTGCGCGCGCGTGTCCACCAGGTTCAGGCCCTGCAGGAAGATGCGGGTCTTGTCGTCCTCGATCTGCCGCACCGGACTGAGCGGCATGTCGCCGGCCAGGCCGAGCACGTCGCGGACCGTGCGCGGACCGAAGAACGGCAGCTCCACATAGCGCGAGCGCTTCCAGCCCCAGGTGCCGAGCGTCTGGCCGAAGTCCTCGCTGCGGCGCTTCATCTTCAGGTCGCTCGCGGGGTCGAACAGGCCGCCGATGCCCAGCGTGGAATTCACCACGAAGCGGCCGAAGGTCTGCGTGGCGTCGCGCGGACGGCCCTGCAGCAGCTGGTTCACCATCGTCAGCGGCTGGCGCAGGTTGTCGAAGAAGTTGCCGACGCCCAGGCGAACGGGCCGCGGCACCGCGGCCACGTAGGCACGCGCCAGCGGGCGCGCGACCGTGCGGTCCACCGCATTGTTGAACGCGTGCACCTTGCGGTTGAACTTCTCCCACGGGTCGTAGGCGGCCGGCGACTGCGCGGGGGCGGGCAACGAAGGATCGGCGACCGGGTCGTACGCGCCCTGGCCGTAGATCGCGGCGAAGTCGTCTTCGGCGCCATCGCCGGCGGTCGCATCCGCGACGGTGGGAGCCGCGCCGACGGTCGCCGGGTCGACGGGCGGTTCGGCGGGCAATGCGGGAGCGGTGGTTGCGTCGGCAGCAGCGCTGCCGTCGACCACCACGGGTTCGGCCGGTGCGTTCGACGCGGACTTCGGCGCCGAGGCGCACGCTGTCGCGAGGGCGGCCAGCAGGACCACGGTGCTGAGGCGGAACAGATTCATCCTGATTCCTGGAAAAACTGCGGGGGTGGGGTTACGCCGGGAAATCCAGTTCCGGCGTCAGACGGTACGCGGCCTGCAGGTCGGCCAGGCCAGCGGGCTGGCCTTCGAAGCGGGGTGAGGCGCCGGTGGCGCGCACGCGGGCGGCCAGTTCCGCCAACAGTGCCAGCCCGGCGCTGTCCACGGTAGTGACGTTCGTCAGGACGAAGCGTTGCGCGCCGGCCACCTGCGCCGAGGCCTGCGCCCACAGCGCGGCGGCGGCACGGTCCAGCGCCCCCGTGAACACGAGCGCGTCGCCGTCCCGCCTGACATTGGCGTCACTTGCCGCTGGCACTGCCGTTGACCTGCAGCTTGCCGGACTTGAGGTCCGCGGCGACCTGCGCGATGGACTTCTGGCGCAGCGGGGTGTCGAACTGGGTCTTGAAGGTCTGCACGAACGAGACGCCTTCCGGCAACACGTCGAACACCTTCCACTGGCCACCGACGTTGCGCGCGTAGAACGTGATCGGCGTGACCGTCTGGTCGGGCTGCAGGAACTCGGTCTCGACCTTGACGCCCTTGCCACCCGGCAGCGGCGATTCGGACTTCACCCGCACCTTCAGGCGCGCATTGAAGTCGGCCAGGCGCGCACCATAGGCCGACAGCAGGCGCTCGGTCAGGGCCTGGCCGAACAGCTTCACGTCGGCATCGGAGGCGCCGCGGCCATGCACGCCCAGCACCAGGCGGGCGGCGTAGTCACCGTCGAACAGGGTGTTGAACTCGCTGGTGACGTACTGGCGCAGCGCGGCCGGGCTGGATTTGAATTCGGCGCGGCGCTGGTCGAGCGTGGACAGGATGCGCGTGCTGCTGGTCAGCACCACCTGGCTGGCGCTGTTCGGCTTCGCGGCGGCGGCCGGGGCCGCGGCCTGCGCGAACACGGCGACCGGCGCGGAGGCCAGCAGGGCCGCCGACAGGGCGACGGAGAGGAAGGAATGCTTGATCAGGGTCTTCATGGCGTGGGTTCTTCCGTAACGGGGGGCGCGGTTTCGCCGCTGGCCGGGGTTTCCCCGGAGCCTGCGCCGGCATTGTTGGCGCCGCCGCTGAACATGTACTTGCCGGCCAGCTGGAGCAGGTCCACCGCCGGCTGGGTGAAGGCGATTTCCTCGCCGGGCTTCAGCACCTCCGGGTCGCCGCCCGGGGAGAGGCCGATGTAGTTCTCGCCCAGCAGGCCGCTGGTGAAGATGCCTGCGGCGGTGTCGGCCGGCAGGTCCTTGTACTGGCTGTCAATGGACAGGGTGACGATGGAGTCGAACTTGACCGGGTCCAGCTGAATGTCGGCCACCTGCCCGATGACCACGCCACCGATCTTCACCGGCGCCTGCTTGCGCAGCTGGCCCAGGTTGGTGAAGCGCGCGGTCAGCGCGTAGCTGCCGCCGCCCACGCCGAAGCGCTTGTTGGTGGAAGCCAGTGCCAGCACCAGCAGCGAGGCCAGGGCCAGCAGGAGGAAGGCGCCGACGGCGAATTCGAGGCGGGGTCCACGGACGGACATGGGGTCAGCTCCTGAACAGCAATGCAGACATGACGAAATTGAACATGAGCACCAGCAGCGAGGCGTTCACCACCGCGCGGGTGGTCGCCACCGAGGTGCCCTCGATGGTCGGCTCGGCGTGGAAGCCCACGTAGGCCGCGACCAGGGCGCTGGTACCGCCGAAGACGGCCGACTTCAGCAGTGCCACGCCGAAGTCATCCCAGAAGTCCACGCTGTTCTGCAGCGCGGACCAGAAGGTCCCGTTGTCGAGGCCGAGCACGTGCACGGCTTCGAAGTAGCTGGCGCTGATCGCCAGCGAGCAGAAGAAGCCGGTCAGCAGCGGTACCGTTAGCACGGCGGCCCAGAAGCGCGGCGCCACGGCCTTCGCCACCGGGTCGATGGCCATCAGCTCGAGCGCCTTGATCTGGTCGGTGGCGCGCATCAGCCCCAGTTCGGCGGCGATGGAGCTGCCGGCGCGGCCGATGAACAGCAGCGCGGTCAGCACCGGGCCCAGTTCCCGATAGAGCGACAAGCCCAGCAGGGTGGACAGCGCGTCGCTGGCGCCGAACGTGGTCAGCGTGCGGTAGCCCTGCAGGGTCAGCACCAGGCCCACGAACGCACCGCCCACGGCGATGATCGGCAGCGAGCGGCCGCCGATCTTGTAGATCTCGCGGGTCAGTTCGGCGAAGAAATCGCGGGTCGGTGCCGAAGCGCGGAACACCGACAGCGAGAACAGGCCGGCGCGGCCCAGCGACCGGGTGGCGGCGACGAAGGGCATCAGGCGGCCTCCCCGCGCTTGACCGTATCGAACGCGATCGGGCCGTCCGGCTCGCCGCGCAGGAACTGCTTCACCAGCGGATCCGACGTGGCTTCCAGCTCGGATGGCGTGCCCGAGAAGACCAGTCCACCATTGGCGATCACCACCGCCTGGTCGGCGATGGGCAGGGTTTCGTGCACGTGGTGGGTCACGATGATGCTGGTCAGCCCGAGGGTGTCGTTGAGGCGCTGGATCAGGCTCATGATCACGCCCGAGGCGATCGGGTCCAGCCCGGTCAGCGGCTCGTCGTAGATCATCAGCGGCGGGTCCAGCGCCAGCGCACGGGCCAGCGCCACGCGGCGCGCCATGCCGCCGGACAGCTCGCGCGGATAGGCGTCGGCGGCGGCGCGCAGGCCGACCGCATTCAACTTGAAGTCCACCAGCCGGCGGACCAGCGCATCCGGCAGCTTCGTGTGCGTGCGCAATGGCAGCGCGACATTATCGGCCACGGTCAGGTCGGTCAGCAGGCCGTTGCCCTGCAGCAGCACGCCCACGCCCTTGCGCATCTCCAGCAGCGCGCGGCTGCGGTGCGGCACGGGCTGGCCGAACACCTCGACCGTACCGGCGGCAGGCGGGAGCTCGCCGGTCAGCGCGGCGAGCATGGTCGACTTGCCGCTGCCGGACGGGCCGAGCACCGCGGCGATGCTGCCCCGGGGCACGGTCAGGTCGATGCCACGCAGGATGGTGCGGCCGCCGCGATCGAGGCGGAGGCCGGACAGGTGCACGGCAGGGGCGTCGGCAGGCGTCATGGGCGTCGTCGGCGGACCACAGGCGGGTTAACGGAAAAACAACGGCGTAGCTTCGCGGCCAGCGGCTGAACATAAACCGTACCGCGCAGTTTGATTATTGTGGCATCCGCGTCGCCGCCGCGCGCACGGCCGTGCGGGATGCTGTGGCCCAAAGCGCCGGCGTCTCCGGTGCTGCGACCGCCATCCGGCACAATGACGGCGACGATGACGACCGACGCCACGCCCGACTTCCGCCTGTATCCCTCCAACGTGCTGGAGCTGCTGGCGGCGTTGCTGGCCGAGGAGCTGCGCACGCCGGTGCCCGGCCAGTCGCCATTGGCGCCGGACGTGGTGCTGATCCCCCAGGTCGCCATGCGCCGCTGGCTGCAGGCCACGCTCGCGGCGAAGTACGGCGTCGCCGCCAACCTCGAGTTCCTGACCCCCGGCGAGTTCGTCGCCCGCGCGCTGGACGCCAACCTCGGGCCGAGCACCGACGACCTCGACATGGCCGCGTTGCAGTGGCGCCTGTACGGCGCACTCAACGATCCGGCGCTGCGCACCGCGCCCGCACTGGCCCCGCTGGACGCCTGGCTGGATGATGGCGACCCGTTGAAGCCCTGGTCGTTGGCGGGCGAACTGGCGGGCGTGTACGAGAAGTACCAGGCGTGGCGCCGCGACTGGCTGCTGCGGTGGGAAGCGGGCGCTGACCAGGACGACGCGCAGGCACGGTTGTGGCGCGCGGTCGCCAGCGGGCACGACTACCGGGCGCGCCGCATCCACGACTACCTCGCGCGTTTCGGCCGCGCGGATGGGCCGCTGCCGCTCGGGTTGCCCAGACGGCTGCTCGTCTTCGCCACCCTCAACATCTCACCGGACGTGCTGCGCGTGCTCGCCACCCAGGCGCGCGTGGGCACGCTGCACTTCTACTTGCCCACGCCGGCGCGCGGCTACTGGGGCGATCTGCAGACACTCCGTGAGCGCCGACGCGACGGGGCCAGCGATCTGTTTGCCGACGACGTGCAGGAAAACCCGCTGCTGCAGGCCTGGGGCGCGGCCGGCCGCGATTTCATGGCACTGCTCGGCGATTACGAAGTGGTACATCCGCGCGCCGAGATCGACGTCTACGCCGATCCGCTCGCTGGCGACAGCGCCGACACGCTGCTGCGCCGGTTGCAGTCGGATCTCTTCCACCGGCGCGCACCGGCCGTGCCGCCGCCGCGTGCCGCGCTCGACCGCACCGATCCCAGCCTGCAGGTCCACGCCTGCCACACGCGCCTGCGCGAACTGCAGGTGCTGCACGACCAGTTGCGCGCGCTGCTCGATCCCGCATCGCCCGAAGGCCGGCGCTTCGATCCGCCGCTGCAGCCGCGCGAGATCGCGGTGCTGGCGCCGGACATCGACCCCTACGTGCCCTACCTCGACGCGGTGTTCGGCGGCAGCGGCCATGACGGCGCGCTGCCCTGGGCGCTGGCCGACACCAGTCCGCTGGCGAGCGAGCCGTTGGCGGAGGTGTTCCTGCGCCTGCTCGATTTGCCCGTGTCGCGCTTCGGCCTGGACGAGGTCCTCGACCTGCTGTCGAGCGCGCCGATCGCCGAAGCGTCCGGGCTCGATACCGATGCCATCGATCGCCTGCACGGCTGGCTGCGTGAAGCCGGCGCGCGCTGGGGACTGGATGCGACCCATCGTGCCGCATCCGATGCGCCCGCCGACGATGCCTACACCTGGCAATTCGCCCTGGACCGGCTGCTGCTCGGCCATGCGAGCGGCAGTGACGACGACATCGCCGGCGTCGCGCCGTGGCCGGAACTGGAAGGCGGCGCGCTCGACGCGCTCGACACGCTGGTGCGCCTGCTGCGCGAACTCGCCCGCCAGCGGCGCGTGCTGGGCGAGGCGCAGACGCCCGCGCAATGGCGCGAACGCCTGCTGCACCTGTTCGATGTGCTGCTGCCGGAACGGCCTTCCGCACCCCGCTCGCAACGCGCGCTCGATCGCTTGCGCACCCTGGTCGATCGTTTCGCCCGCGATGCGGAAGCGTCGGGCTACGGCGGCACGGTGCCACCGGACGTCGTGCGCGCGCATTTCGCCGACCTGCTGTCGCAGGCCGATACCCGTGCCCCGCTGCTGACCGGCGGCATCAGCGTCGGCCGCATGGTGCCGATGCGGCTGCTGCCGTTCCGTGCGATCTGCCTGCTGGGCATGAACGATGGCGACTTCCCGCGTCGCGATCCCGCGGCCGGCCTCAACAAGCTCACCGCCGAACTGCATGCGGGCCGACGCCTGCCTGGAGACCGTTCGACCCGCGAGGACGACCGTTTCCTGTTCCTGCAGCTGTTCGCCGCCGCACAGGACGTGTTCTACGTCAGTTACCTCGGCGCCGATCCGCGCGACGGCAGCCCGCGCGAGCCCTCGGTGCTGATCAGCGAACTGGTCGACGTGTCGGCGCGCTATCACGGCGATGTGGAGGCGAAGGCGAAGCTCGTCGTCCGCCATACCTTGCAGCCGTTCGCGCCGGCGGCCTTCGGCAGCGAAGACGAACCGCGACACTTCAGCTATCGCGATACGTGGCGCGCCGCCGCGGGACGTCTCGGCAGCGCGCGCCGCGCGCAGGCGCCGTGGGCCGAGGCGCCACTGCCGCCTTTCGAAGAAGGCGGCGATGTGGTGCCGCTGGAGGCGCTGCGCCGCTTCCTGCTCGATCCGGCCGGCCAGTTCCTTGCGCAGCGGCTCGGCATCCGCTTGCCCGATGCGCTCGAGGATACCGAAGACACCGAACCCCTGGTCGCGCCCACGCACGGCCGTGACCGATCGCGCGTGGTCCGCGACGTGTTCGAATGGCAGCTCGAGCGCGCATGCGCGCCGGACGCGCATAGCCCGTCGGCGCTCTATGCGCGGCTGCGTGCGCGTGGCCAGGTGCCCACCGGCCCACTGGGCGAACAGGCCGCCGAGCGAGTTTTCGCCGAAGTGGAACCGTATGCGCGCGCCTTCGCCGACTGGGTCGGCCACGATCGCCGCCACTGGCTGCACGACGCGTTGCAGGATCCCGACGGACAAGCCGTGCTGACTGCCGTGCGCAAGGGCGAGCCGGATGACGGCCTGCTCGCGCGCCTGGTGGAGCAACGGTTGTTCCCGTGGATGCGCGAGGAGACGGCGGCGCAGTGGCGAGGCCGTCCTCTCGGGCCTGATGCGGAGGCGCGCCGTTTCCTGCTGTTGCTCGACGAAGCCGAACGCCATGTCCGCGGGCACGTGCAGTGGCGCGAGCAGGTCGATCACCGTGGCCTGGTCGGACCGCAGGGCGGGGTGCCGCGACTGGACGTGGAGATTGACGGCGTGCGCCTGCAGGGCCGTATCGAGGATCTCTACGTGCATGGCCTGGCGCGCGTGCACATCGGCGCATTGAACGGTCCTGCTGCGATCCGCCACGGCCTGGACTGGTTGCTGGCCAATGCCTGCGGCCTGCGCGTGCCGCGGGTGGAATTCCACGATGCGGGCGAGGCCGGCATCGGTCCCCACGTCACCCCGGGTATCGACGCCGGCCAGGCGCGCGACGCGTTGCGCCTGCTGCTGTCGCTGCGTCGCGAAGGCCTGCGCGCTCCGTTGCCGTTCGCACCGCACACCGGTTGGGAGATCCATGCCGCCGATCCCGCCAAACGCGAGAACGCCGCGCGGACCAAGTGGTATCCCGGCGATTACAGCTGGGGCGAGAGCACCGGTGAGGCCCTCCAGCTCGCCTTCCGCGGCCGTGATCCGCTGGCCGATGCGGAAGGCATGGCCGCGTTCGTCGATACCAGCCTGCGGATCTACGCCGCACTGCGCAGCGGACGCACCGATGGCGGCGAGGACGCGGCATGAGCGGCTTCGATCCTGCCCGCGAACCGTATCTCGATCGCCCGCTCGACGGCGTGCAGCTGATCGAGGCCAGCGCCGGCACCGGCAAGACCTACACGCTGGCCACGCTGTTCACGCGCCTTATCGTCGAGCGCCGCCTGCGCATGAGTGACGTGCTCGCGGTGACCTATACCGAAGCCGCCACGCAGGAACTGCGCAAGCGCATCCGCGAACGCCTCGCGCTGGCGGCCGATCTTGTCGGCACGCCATCTTCCGATGACGAGACCCACGAGGCCGCACTCACGCGCGCCATCCTGGCCCGCCACCTTGCGCACGGCGAGGAATCGCCAGTCCAGCTCGCACGACGCCTGCGCACGGCGGTCGAGGAAACCGACCTCGCCGCGATCTTCACCATCCACGGTTTCTGCGCGCGGGTGCTGCGCGAGCATGCGCTGGACACCGGGCAAGGCCTGCAGGCCGGCGAGCTGCTGGGCAACGCGCGCGCGCTGTACGAAGAACTTGCTGCCGACCTGTGGCGCGCTTATGCGGCCGAGACCGGGACGGCCGGCGTACTGACAGGATTGTGGAGCGGGCTCGACGCGCTCGCCGCCGACCTGCCCGCGCTGTGTGGCCCGCTGCCGTTGCTGCCGGGGGTGTCCACGGTTTCCGACGCCGGTGATGACGTTGCTTCAATGCTGGCCAGTGCGCGGATACGGCTAGCTAAAGGCGTGTCAGCAGAGGGTGATGCGTACTTCGCCGCGCTGCTGGCAGCCGTGGAGAGTGGTGTCCTCAACAAGACGTCATACAAGTCGGATTGGTTATTGCTGCTGCAGCGGCAGCTGATGGCATGGGCCCAGCACCCCATGCTCGACGTTCCCATGCAGGACAAGCTCTTGAAGCTGACGCTGGACGCGTTGTCCAAGGGGACCAAGAAGGATTTCTCGGGAAGAACGCCCGTCTCTCTGCTTCAGCCTTTGATCGCCGACTATGAAGCTGCCGTCGATGCCTACACGCATTGGAGACGCGGGCAATCGGTCCTTCTGCTGCACCGCCTCCGCGACGACGCCCGCCGCCGCCTCGATACGCTCAAGCGCTCGCGACGCGTGCAGACCTACGACGACCTGATCGACCACGTCGCCGACGCGCTGGAAGGCCCGAACCGGCGCGCGCTGGTGGCAAGCCTGCGCGCCCAGTACCACATCGCGCTGGTGGACGAGTTCCAGGACACCGACGAACGCCAGTGGCAGATCTTCGCCCGCGTGTTCGGCGACTCCGAGGATGTCCGCGCGCTGGGAGAAGTGCCGGCGCTGTTCATGATCGGCGATCCCAAGCAGGCCATCTACGGTTTCCGCGGCGGCGATGTCGCCACCTACCTGGCGGCCAAGCACCACCCGGGCACCACGCATGCGGATCCGCTGGCCCACAACTTCCGTTCGCGCCCCGCCGTGCTGCGCGCGGTGCAGGCGCTGTACGACGGCGCCGATGCCGCGGGCCGCGATGCTTTCGCGCATCCCGGCATCCGGTTCGAGCCGGTGTTTGCCGGCGACAAGCGCAACGACGCGGATTACCTGCGCGAAGGCGTTCCCGCACCGGCGCTCACCCTGCGCATGCTGCGCAACGAGGGCGGCAAGGCCTTCGACGCGGAGACCTCGCGCGACGCCGCCACCGCCGCCTGCGTCGCCGACATCCATCGCGTGCTGTCGGATGCGCGCGGCGACCGCGCGACGATCGACGGCCGCCGCGTGCAGCCGGGCGACATCGCCGTGCTGGTGCGCAACCACAAGGATGCGACCCGCATGCAGCAAGCACTCGCGCGCGCGGGCGTGCCCGCAGTCGCCGCGGGCAAGCAGAGCTTGTTCGAGAGCCGCGAAGCCGCCGACCTGCGCACGCTGCTGCTCGCCTTGCTGCATCCCGCCGACGCCGGTCGCCTGCGGGCGGCCCTGGCCACCGTGCTGCTGGGCGAGGACGCCGCCACGCTGGATGCGCTGGACGCCGACGGCGACGCGCAACGCCATCACCAGGCACGCCTGCTGCACTGGCGCGAGCGTTGGCAGCGCAGCGGTCCGTTCGCGCTGGTGTCCGAGCTGTGCGCGGCGGAAGCCGGTCGCCTGCTCGGCTTGCTCGACGGCGAACGCCGGCTCACCAACTACCTGCAGCTGGGCGAATACCTGCAGGAAGCCTCCGCCCGCGCGCTGGGGCTGCATGGCCTGCTGGATTGGCTGCAGGCGCGCATCGCCAATGCCGACCCCAACGACGAAGCGCAGCTGCTGCGTCTGGAGTCGGACGCGCGTCGCGTGCAGATCGTCACCCTGCACAAGAGCAAGGGGCTGGAGTATCCGCTGGTCTACCTGCCTTTCGCGGGCCTGGGCACGAGCCGGCCCGACAGCGGCCGTCATCGCACTGTGCACGACGGTACGCGTCGCGTCCTCCAATGGCGCGTCGACAAGGACGATCCCGCGTGGCAGGCCGCCGGCGTCGCCGTGAAGCAGGACGCGCAGGCGGAGGATGCGCGACTGCTCTACGTCGGGCTGACCCGTGCCGAGCATGCGCTGTGGATCGCCGCCGGCGACGTGACCGACATGGAGAAGAGCCGCCTTGCGCCGCTGCTGGCCGATGTCGCTGCGCTCGGCATGCGCGATGAGGTGCGCATCGTCGAAGGCCCGCCGGAACCGCCGCCGGCCCGCCTGCCGGCGGAGCACGACGCCGCCATCGCGCCGGCCCGCACCAGCGCGCATCGCGTCGCCGCCGACTGGTGGGTCTACAGCTTCACCCAGCTCGCGCATGCCGAAGGCGCCGATCCGCTGGCCGCGACGACCCAGGCCGATCCCGGTGGCGAAGACGAAACCCTCGCGTCTGACGTCGATGGACTGCCCGACGCGATCGCCGCACCCGCCGTCCTCGCCGATCCCCGCTTCGCCGGTAGCCGCTTCGGCGTGGTGATGCATGCCGCGCTGGAGCACGCCGATTTCGCCGCCTGGCGCGACTGGCGGCCGGGGGATGCAGCGCCCGCGCAGCAGGCCGATGTCATCGTCGACGCGCTGCGCGAAGGCGGCTATGCCGAAGGCGATATCGACGACGGCCTCGCGGTGCTGGTGCCGCTGGTGGGGCAGACGCTTTGCACGCCGCTACCGGAGGGCGTGCGCCTGGCGGACCTGCCGCCGGACGCGCGTCGTGCCGAGATCGAATTCCACTTCGCCATGCAGCCCACCGGCGTGCCGGCATTGCTGGCCTTGCTGCATCGCCAGGGCCTGCTGCGCCATCGCACCGCCTTCGGCACGCGCGCCCGGCTGGAAGGATTGATGACGGGCCTGATCGATCTGACCTACGGCCATGACGGTCGTTGGTATGTGCTCGACTACAAATCGAACCAGCTGCCGGCCTACGACGCGGCGGCGATGCAGCAGGCGATGGCGCACAGCGAGTACGACCTGCAGGCGTTGATCTACACGCTGGCGCTGCATCGCTGGTTGCGTTTCCGCCTTGGCGATGCGTACGACTACGCGCGCGACTTCGGCGGCATCCGCTACCTGTTCTGCCGCGGGCTGGACCTCACCCAACCCCGGTCGCCTGGGGTGCACGCGCAGCGCTTCGCGCCCGAACTGGTGCACGCGCTGGATGCGCTGTTCGCCGGCCATGCGACGGAGGCCGTTGCATGAGCCTGCTTGACGCGCTCTACAAAGGCGGCCACCTGCGTACGCTCGACCACGCCCTTGCGCAGAGCCTGCGTCGGTTGGATCGCGACACGCCCGACGCCGTGCTCGCTGCCGCCGCCTTGGCGTCGCTGGCGGTCGCCAAGGGCCATGCCGGCGTGCGCCTCGACGCCGCCGCGGCGCTGATCGATGCGGAGATCGCCTGGCCTGACGCCGAGGCCTGGACACAGCAACTCGCAGCATCGCGCTGGGTCGCCACGCCACGCGAACCCGCTTCGCCTGCGATCGGCAGCGCGCCGCTGGTGCTGGAAGGCGGCCTGCTCTACCTGCGCCGCTACCGCGAGTACGAACGCGCGCTGGCGTTGGGCCTGCAGCGCATCGCCGCGCAGCCGGTATCGGGAACAGCGATCGCATCGCTCTCGCCGCTGTTCGCAACCCTGTTCCCACAGGCCACGCACGACGACCGCCAGGCGCGCGCCGCCGCGCTCGCGCTGCGCCACGCGCTGCTGTTGGTCACCGGCGGTCCCGGCACCGGCAAGACCACCACCACCGCACGCCTGCTGGTGTTGCTGGCCGCGCAGGCAAGGCACGCAGGCCGCGCACCGCCGCGCATCGCGCTGGCCGCGCCCACAGGGCGGGCCGCCGAGCGCATGGCCGAGAGCGTGCGCCATGCGGTGCACGCACTGGCCATGGACGGCATCGATGCCGATCTGCTCGCCGCGCTGCCCGCCACCGGCACCACGCTGCACCGCTTGCTCGGGACGATCCCGGATTCGCCGCGCTTCCGCCACGACCACGACAATCCGCTGCCCTACGAGGTGGTCGTCGTCGACGAAGCCTCGATGATCGACCTGCCGCTGATGGCCAAGCTGGTCGACGCGGTCGCCAGCGGCACGCGACTGGTGCTGCTGGGCGATCCCGACCAGCTGCCGTCGGTGGAAGCCGGCGACGTGCTGACAGCGATCCTTGGCGCGGCCGGTGAAGGCGATCGTATCGACGCCGAAGATGCAGACGCGCTGCAGGAACTGCTCGGCCCGATGGCCGATACCGGCATCGCACCGGCATCCACCTTTGCCGGCGTGCGCGTCCACCTGCAGCGCGGCTGGCGGCAGAGCGAGGCGCTGCAGCTGGCATCGCTGGCGGCGGCCGTGCGCGCCGGTGACGCCGACGTGGCGCTGTCGCAACTGCGTGGCGGCACGCTGGCTGGCGTGCATTTTCATGAAGACCTGGCCGATCCGCTGGACGCGCAGCGCGAATACCTGCTCGCGCATTTCCGTGCACTGGGCCAGGCGAGTACGCCCACCGAAGCACTGGCGCACTCCACGCGCCTGCGCCTGCTGACGGCGGTGCGCGAAGGCCCACAAGGCGCGCGCACCTTGAATGCGCGCATCGAGCGCCTGTTGGCCGAAGGCGGTGGCGCGGGGCGCGCCACGCCGGGCCATTTCCACGGGCAGTTGCTCATTGTCACCGAGAACAGCTATCGCCACCGCCTGTTCAACGGCGACATCGGGATCTGCCTGCGCGATGCGACGGGCACGCTGGTCGCCTGGTTTCCCGGCGACACGGCCGACGCGCCGCGCGGCTTCCATCCTGCCACGCTGCCTGCGCACGAGTCCGCCTTCGCGATGACCGTGCACAAGGCGCAAGGCTCGGAGTTCGACACCGTGTGGCTGCTGTTGCCGGCGCGCGGCAATCGCGTACTGTCGCGCGAACTGGTCTACACCGGCCTCACCCGCGCCCGCCGCGAACTGCATGTCGCCGGCAGCGACGCAGTGATCCGCGAAGCGCTGTCGCGGCATGCGAGCCGCTGGTCGGGGTTGGGTTGGCGGTTGGGCGCGCGCTGAATACGCCGTCGGGCGGCTCATCACGATGACGCATGGACATAGCGCATCAGGGCGTTTGCGATAACCCCCCCAACGGCGTATACCTGTCCTTGCTGACTGGCAGTTCCTTCCGCCGCATCTGGCCGGCGACCTTCCTCCCTATCGGCCCATCCCGCGCGAACGCGTGCCGAGGAGGTGTGTGTGGCGAACCAGCACGTCCAGGTCTTCCTGCTGCACCTGGGATCACAGCAATCCATCGGCCCGGACGACCTGCGGGTGATGTGGGCCACGGCATGCGAATCGCTGGACATCGCGGTGTCGCGCAGACCAGTGGGGCATGGCCACAACACCGGCCGACCCTGCTTCGGTCTCTGGGCGGGCCGCCAGTTCCACCGCGTGCCCGCGGAACAGCGCTTGCGCGCCATGCTGGAAGCGCGCGGCTATCTCTTCACGCTCACGCATACCGCTCTTTAGGAGGGCGCATGGCTTTTGATGTAGGGATCGGCAAGTGCCGGTCGGTGTCGTCGGATGCGGTGGAGGTCTGGGCGGACGGTTCCATCGTCCGGCGGTTGATGCCGGAAACGCGCTGGCAGCGCGACGGCATCAGTGTGCTGCAGGTGCCCGCCAAGCTGTGCAGCGCCCGCCATCGGCTGGCGGAAGGTGAAGAGGTTTTCCTCGATACCGGCCTCATCAACGCCAACAGCGCCGGCAAGCTGGATGTGAATGGCAGCGGCGAGTTCGCGCGGGCGCGCCTGTCGCTGCTGGTGCCCTCCATCGACATCGACGCCAAGCCGCCGCCGTCGCGCAAGGCGAGCTGGCGCTGACCGTTGCAGTGGGGAGCGAAGTAGCGTGCCTGACGCATCCGCGCGCCGATGAGGCCATCTTCGGGTTCGCACGCAGGAACATGCCGATGTCGTCGCCACGCCGCATCGCCGCCCTCATCCTCACCGCTCTGCTGGCGTTCTCCGCCCATGCAGCCCAGGGCAAGCTCGGCTTCACCGTCGACGCGAAGTTCGATCGCAAGGTGCTCGACGCGGACATCAAGCAGGTGGTGGTGACCCAGGTTGCGCCTGCGTCGCCGGCGCAGCGGGCGGGACTGCAGGTGGGCGACGTGCTGGAACAGTTCAACGGGAAGCCGCTGGTCGGTAGCTCGGCGCGGAAGTTCTTCGGCACCATGGGCGACATCGAGCCGGGCGACAAGGTGGCGCTGGTGGTGAGGCGCGCAGGCAAGTCCGTCGTGCTGGTGCTGGTGGCCGCCGAGTAGGTCGAAAGGCCGAACGGCCCGCAATCCTCGGATGTCCAGCCACCATGTGATCGCACCCCACGCGCGTTACGCGGGTCTTGCGGCTCAGGCGCGACCGCGCCGGGAAAGCCGACGAACGGTTCAATTCGCCCAGAGAATCATCGTCATTCCCACCGGCGCTTCAGGTTGGGGGTGCGCCGGATGGCGTAGGATGGGGACGTCACATTCGTGCGTCCCGTCCGACCGCCGCTAACGTCGCTCGCTGCGCTTTCCTCCACGTGTCACCGGCAACCGGCTGACACACCTCCGGGAGCGCCCATGACGGGCTATCAGGTCCGCGAGACCCGCCACGCTGTTGGCGGCCATGTGTATCGCCTGCGCGTATTGAGCGACAAGCAGCAGTTCGCCGACCCCGATGGTCACGGCGCGCGCATCGGCATCTCGCCGGCGCAGTGGAGCCTGTTCGGACAGGTCTGGCCGGCCGGCCGACTGTTGGCCCAAGCGATGCAACGTTTCGATATCAGCGGCAAGCGCATCCTGGAAATCGGATGCGGCATCGGCCTGGCCAGCCTGGTACTACAGAAGCGCGGCGCCGACGTCGTCGCTTCCGATATCCATCCGCTGGCGGAAGTGTTCCTTGCCTACAACGCCGCCCTGAACGGACTGCCGGCGCTGCACTATCGGCAGTTGCGCTGGGACATTCCGCTGCTGTCGTTGGGCCGCTTCGATGCGATCGTCGCCAGCGATGTGCTCTACGAATGCGAGAGCGCAGACGTGCTCAGCGCAGTGGTCGAACGCCACGCGGAAGTCCGTGCCGAAGTGCTGATCACCGACCCGGGACGCGGCAACAGTGCGCGCTTCAGCCGCCTGTTGGCGATGCAGGGATTCGCGGTGGATGCCACGCCTTGCCCGATGGACGATCGTGACTTGCCGCCCCATCGTGGCCGGCTCCTGCATTACCGGCGAGGAATCGCGGCGTGAGCGGCTCCGCCCATCTACCGGAGCCTTTGTGCGCGCGATGCGATGCCGTGTGTTGCCGCCTGACCGTCGTGGTGCAGCCGGAAGACCGTATCCCCGCGCATTTGACTGCGCACACCGCGGCCGGGCTGACGGTGATGGCGCGCGACGCGGAGGGCTGGTGCGTGGCCATCGATGCGGCCCGCATGTGCTGCGCCATCTACGACACGCGGCCCGACGTGTGCCGTCGCTTCACGATGTCGGGCCCCTACTGCCTCGCCGTGCGCACCGATTACCTCGACAGCACGTCGCGCGGCATCCCCCTGGCGCTTTATTCCTGAGGAGAGTGGCATGGCCCGCCCCCGCAAACACGCGAACAATGGGACCATCGCAGTGAACATCCATCGCGACCCCAGCCGGGTCTTCGCCCGTCACCCGGACAGCAAGCACGGTCCGCTTACGCACGAGAGCCTCGCGGTGGACTTGGCTGCGTTCCATCGAGAGGGCGGCACTATCGAAGTGTTGGGGACGACCTATGCGCGTCGGAAGGTTGGCCAGGACGGCAAGCCCCTGCCCCCCGCCGACCCGCTGGCGGGAAAACGTCGCCGTTGAACGCACCGGAGCATATCCTTGCCCATTACACCGAACTACGCCTTCGAGAAACGCCAGCGCGAACTGGCCAAGAAGAACAAGCTGGAAGAGAAGAAAGCCCGCAAGCGCGAATCGACCGCATCCACCCTCGACAGCACGCCCGCGGAGCCGGCGCACAGCACGGTCTTGGCACCCGTAGCGGCGACGGAGGATGCGAAAGGGGGGCCACGCGTCCATCGCAAGCGCTCTCCATGAGCGCCGAGTAGGATCGCTCCCCACATCTGCGCGAACTTCTGGGGCCGCGGGTGGAAGGGTAGTATCGCCCTGGGCCGGGGCAACGATCGCAGGCTTTCGCCACGGTCGCCTTAAACGCTTCGCGCCACGCCTGCATCGCAGAACGGACCCCCTTGTCGGAGCCGCCGATGATCCCCTTCAAATTCGCCGTCGCCGGGCTGATCGCCCTGGCCAGCGCCCCCGCCCTCGCCGCGAATGGCGTCGCTTTCCGCGACGTGCATGAGACCACGACCGGCACCACCATGCCTGCCGTGGTGATCTATCCCGCGACGGGCCCGGCGACGTGGACGGAACTGGGCCCGTACCAGGTCGCCGCCACACCCGGCCTGCCCGTGGCGGCGGGGCGACACCCATTGGTCCTGATCTCGCATGGCCATGGCGGCAGCGCACTGGGACACCACGATCTCGCCACGACGCTGGTCGATGCCGGCTTCATCGTCGCGGCGATCGAGCACGCCGGCGACAGCCACCGCGACCAGAGCGGCTTCGGTACCGAACGCGTGTTGTTGGGCCGCGCCTGGCAGGTTTCCGCGATGCTCGACATGCTGCTCGCCGATCCGCAGCTGGGCCCGCATATCGATGCCGGGCGCATCGGGGTCGCCGGTTTCTCCGCGGGGGGTTACACCAGCCTGCTGTTGCTCGGCGCCACGCCCGACTTCAGCCGGCGCGCGGCCTACTGCGCCGCGCAACCCGCGGACGCCGAAGTGTGCGTGGAAGTGCCGGCCGTGATCGAACGCGTGCCGGCTTCGCGCCCCACCGCGGACGCGCGCATCCGCGCGGGCTTCGTCATGGCGCCGTTCGCGATCTTCTTCGACGAGGCCTCGCTGAAGCAGGTGAACGCGCCCGTGTTCCTCTACGGCGCCATGGCCGACGCCGTGCTGTTGCCCGGCTACAACGTGTTACCTGTTCGCGATGCGCTGCCGCGTCTGCACACGTTCCGCGGCATCGTCGGCGCGGGTCACTACGTCTTCCTCGCGCCGTGCAACCCTGGCATGACCGACGCGCTACCCGTGCTGTGCAAGGATCCGCCGAACATCGACCGCGCCGCGCTTCATGCCCAGATCAATGCCGATGCGGTGGCGTTCTTCCGGCAGACGCTGGCTGAGCCCTCGCGCTGACCGCAGACCGCGGGCGAGTCAGTGCACCAGACGCGCCGCCATGCTGTCGAGGTCGTAGCCGAAGCCGCCGTCGATGCGGCGCACGATGTCCGCGCAGGCAGCCGCCTGCAGGAAGGCCGGCGTGACCTGGTAGCCATCACGCACCGCGTTCACGTGGCCCGCGATGCGGCTGTCGGCGCCCGCGCGTGTCACCAGTTCGCCGAAGGCCACCACGCGCAGCACGAGGGAGGCTTCTTCTTCCACCGACAGGCCGTGTCCACCCACCTGGCGCGCAATGACATTCATGCCGACGCATGCGAGGTCCTCGCCGTCGTACTCGCTTACCGGCAGCGCCCCGTTCATGACGGCCTGGAACACGTCGATGCCGAAATTGAGCAACGCCGGGTCGACCGCCACGATGTCGATCGCGCGTACGGGAAGATCGGTCTGGGCCTGGATCTGGGGCATGGTCCACCTCGGTTCCGTCATCGTCGCCCCTGTTCTAGGCAGGCCCGGCGAAACACGGCGTGACGATGGCCCATGCACGCCGTTCACAACGCGGAACCCGCGCGCAACGACGCGGATGTATGCACGTCACCGCCGCACTGCTGCATCTGCCGCGCCATCCGCACCGTACAGCCCGCGCGTAAGGTTCCTGTCGCCCCGATGGGTTACCATCACGCCCCCCGCAGGAGTCCATGCGATGAGCCATTCCGACGACAACCCCGGCAAGGTCACCCAGGCGCAGGCCGAGGACGCGGTCCGCGTGCTGCTGGAATGGGCGGGCGAGGATCCCAACCGCGAAGGCCTGCTCGATACGCCCAAGCGCGTGGCCAAGGCGTACCGCGACTGGTTCAGCGGTTACCAGATGGATCCGCGCGAGTACCTGGCACGCACCTTCGAGGAAGTCGCCGGCTACGACGAGATGATCGTGCTGCGCGACATCGAATTCGAAAGCCATTGCGAGCACCACATGGCGCCGATCATCGGCCGCGTGCACGTGGGTTACCTGCCCGACGGCAAGGTGGTCGGCATCAGCAAGCTGGCGCGCGTGGTGGATGTGTATGCGCGCCGCTTCCAGGTGCAGGAGAAGATGACCGCGCAGATCGCGCAGTGCATCCAGGACGTGCTGCAGCCGCGCGGCGTGGCCGTCGTCGTCGATGGCGCGCACGAATGCATGACCACCCGCGGCGTGCACAAGCGCGGGGTCAGCATGGTGACCAGCAAGATGCTGGGCACGTTCCGCGAAGATGCGCGCACGCGTGCGGAGTTCCTGCGCTTCATCGAGACGGGCCACGGGAAGCGTTGAGCGCCGCCGGTCCCATGCTGGCGTGGGAGCGACGTCAGTCGCGATGAACCGCCGCGGAGACCCGTTCGCGACTGACGTCGCTCCCACAGGAGGATGCAGCGCTTGAACGCTTGCCCCTGCGGCACCGGCCGCGACTACAGCGCCTGCTGCGGTCGCTACCACGCCGGTGAGCCCGCGCCTGATGCCGAAGCGCTGATGCGTTCGCGCTACAGCGCCTTCGTCGCCGGCAACGCGGACTACCTGCATACGACCTGGCATCCCGACACCCGTCCGGCCGATCTGGGCCTGGATGCGCCCGGTGCGCCGAAAACCACGTGGCTCGGTTTGACGGTGAAATCGCATCGCGTCACCGGGCCGGATTCTGCAGAAGTCGAATTCGTCGCCCGCTACCGTGTTGGCGGCGGCAGTGCAGTACGCTTGCACGAGCGCAGCCGCTTCATCCGCCTCGACGGACGCTGGCTGTACCTAGATGGCGAGCATCGCTGACATCGTTTCCTTCTTCCCGCCGCGCGGGGAGAAGGTGGCCGTAGGCCGGATGAGGGGAGCGCGCAGGGTTGAAGCGCCGATATCGCCTGGAGAGCTCGCCTCTTTCTGGAGCGCGAGCCATGAGACATCGTGTCTCCGTTCGCCCCTCACCCGCCTTCGGCACCCTCTCCCCGCTTCGCAGGGAGAGG